>Ga0181521_10000251_pt1 | contig 63456 bp, 60 predicted proteins | sample PEATcosm2014_Bin_32_FD_119764 | JGI IMG/M metagenome (GOLD analysis project Ga0181521, IMG submission 119764) | Peatland microbial communities from MTU Mesocosm Facility, Houghton, MI, USA - PEATcosm2014_Bin02_60_metaG | ecosystem: Environmental > Terrestrial > Soil > Wetlands > Peat | place... | reverse complement strand
TCACCCACGCTCCGTCGTGTGCTCGATATACGCCGGGTCGCCTCGGCGCACCGCGCGCGACACCGGCTGCGGGTCCTCCATGCAGCCGCCCAGCATCTCCAGCAGCGCCCAAAACCAGCCGACTGCGCTTTTCGGCTTGACCGAAAGGGTGAGAGGTCCATGCACCAATTCCCTCTGCTCCGGCACGGCGAGTGACGGAACCGGAGCCGGCCGGGCCCCGCGCGGAGGCGTTGGCAAAACCCCACGCAACAGAACGCGCTTCGCATGGCGCGCGTCATGCTCTGGCGCCGACCCGTGTGCCGCCGTCGCCAAAAGCCCATGCACCAATTCGCTCTGCGCTGGCGCGGCCGGTGCCGGAACTGGTGACGGCGAGCGCTGGTGCGGAGCAATGGGCAAGACCCCGTGCAACAGAGCGCGCCCCGCATGGCATGAGCGGTGCCCCGGCGGCGGCAGTGCGAGCAGATGCCGCGGCAAAACCCCATGCACCTGATGGGCGGCGCGCTCGCCAGGCCGGGGTGCTCCGCGATGCAGCGGTGCCGATTGCGCTACACGCGGCAAAACCCCATGCACCTGTGCCGGCCGCCGCCGCAGCGCCGCCCCGCACCGACAATGCCGCCGCCCGCCGCGCCGCTGCCCAATGGCGCGTCGCGCCGCGTAAACTGGGACGGTCGGGAGACATGGGACGGTCAGAACACCGGCGATGCCGCGATGAAGCAGATTGCCACCGCGCGCCGGGTACGCTTCGCTGCCGCCGCGACACAAGGAGCCCGCCGATGCGCATCAGCGTGGTGCAGATGAACCCCGGCGCCGACAAGGACGAAAACATTGCTCAGGCGCGCCGCCTGATCGGCGAGGCGGTGGACGCCGACCGCCCCGACATCGTCAGCCTGCCGGAGGTGTGGGACAGCCTGGGCGGCGACCGCTCGGTGCGCAACGCCAACGCCGAAACGCTGCCCGCGAAAGGCTCCAACGCGCCCGGCGGCCCGGCCTACGAGTTCCTGCGCGCGACCGCCCGCGCCACCAAAACCCACGTGCATGGCGGCTCGATCATCGAGAAGGGGCCGGAAAAACTGTTCAACACCACGGTGGTGTTCAACCCGGACGGCACCGAGATCGCCCGCTACCGCAAGATGCACCTGTTCGACATCGTCGCCCCCGACGGCACCGGCTACCGTGAGAGCGCCACCTACGGCGCCGGCGACGAGGTGGTCACCTACCAGGCCGACGGGGTCAAGGTCGGCTGCGCGATCTGCTACGACATCCGCTTCCCCGACCTGTTCTGGAAGCTGCGCGAAGCCGGCGCGGAGGTGATCTTCCTGCCCTCCGCCTTCACCCTGGCGACCGGCAAGGACCATTGGGAGGTGCTGATCCGCGGCCGCGCGATCGAGACCCAGTGCTGGTTCGCCGCCCCCGCCACCTGGGGCAAGCATCTGGAGGGCAAGGGCGAGCCGCGCTTCACCTATGGCCACTCGCTGATCTGCGATCCCTGGGGCCACGTGGTGACGAAGGTCTCCGACGGCACCGGCTGGGCCACGGCGCGGATCGATCCGAAGGTCACCGCGCGGGTGCGGCGCGACATGCCGGTGCTGGAACACCGGAAACGCCTTTGAACGACCAGCCGCAGGTTGTGGCCCCGCCCCGGCAGGACGCGTTCGTCCCGGGACGGATCTGTTTCGCCGCCGCGCCCACGCCGCTGGCCACCGATGCGTTGAACCGCCTGGTGGCGCGCTATGGCGACTGCCCCGTGGCGCAGGCCACGGTGGTGGTGCCGCTGGGCGGCGACGGGTTCATGCTGGAGACAATCCACCGCGTGCTGGAGCGCCGCATCCCGGTGTACGGCATGAACTGCGGCTCGGTCGGCTTCCTGATGAACACGTTCAGCGAGGACGATCTGCCGGAACGGCTGACCCGCGCGCAAGCAGCGGTGCTGCACCCGCTGCGCATGCGGGCGGTGACGCGCACCGGCGAGGTCAGCGAGGCGCTGGCATTCAACGAGGTCAGCCTGCTGCGGCAATTGCGCCAGAGCGCCAAGATCCGCATTACGGTCGATGGCAGGGTGCGGCTCGCCGAGTTGTCCTGCGACGGCGTGCTGATTTCCACGCCGGCGGGGTCCACCGCGTATAACCTCTCGGCACACGGGCCGATCGTGCCGCTGTCGGCCAATCTGCTGCCGCTGACGCCGATTTCCGCGTTCCGTCCACGGCGCTGGCGCGGGGCGCTGCTGCCCAGCTCGGCCCATGTGGAGTTCGAGGTGCTGGAGGCCGACAAGCGGCCGACCGCCGCCGTGGCGGACTTCACCGAAGTGCGCGATGTCGGGTCGGTGGCGGTGAGCGAGGATCGCACGGTGTCAGTCACCGTGCTGTTCGATCCGGACCGCGGGTTGTCGGAACGGATCATCGCCGAGCAATTCACCGTCTGAAGCGCGCCGGCCGGGGATTGGCGGTCCGCCGCTGCGTGTGCGCGATCGGCCTCGGCTGGTCCGGCCATGCTGCGGCGGCGGGATAGGTCAGTGTTGCTGTCTTTTTGACCCAGATCAAAGCCCCGGCGGCGCGTGGCGGGGCAGGGTTCGCGCCCTGTGCAACCGTCAGGGGAACCCGCCCGCATGAGCGTCACCCATCCCGACCCGAGCTTTGACTCCGGACAACACCATCTGAAGCCGATGCTGATCGCCGTCCTCATCACGGCGGTGACGGTGGCGATCGTGCTCGCCTGCATCGGTCTGCCGCACTGAGTTTCGAACCTTCCCGCGCGCTGCGCGCGGGGTTGAGCCGCGAAGCGGATCGACGCGCCGCGACGCGGCGGGTGAGGGCGATCGGGTCGGCACGCCGCATCCTGCCGCCGGTGTGCCGACTCGATCACCTTCGGTGCTTCGCACCTAAGATCTCTGCCGCCGACGGCGGGAGAGGTGTAAGGGCGGCCGGGCCGTGCCAGGATCGTCCCGCGCGCCATCGCGCGACACGGGAGACGCCAGCATGACCACGCCCCTGCCTGCTGCAAACCCTGAGGATGTCGGCCTGTCCGCGCCGGCGCTGACCCGTCTCGCGGTCGCCCTGGAGGACCGGGTGGCGCGCGGCCACATCCCCGGTGCGGTGGCCCTGGTCGCCCGGCATGGCAAGGTGGCGTTCCACCAGGCGTTCGGCGTCCGCGATCCGGCCAACCCTGCGCCGATGCCGCTGGACGCGATCTTCCGCCTCTATTCGATGACCAAGCCGATCGTCTCCGTCGCGGCGATGATGCTGTTGGAGGAGGGCCGGCTGCTGCTGAGCGATCCGATCGCCAGGTATCTGCCCGAATTCGCCGAACTCCGGGTCGCGGCGTTCAGTGGCGACGTCATGGCCTACACCGACGCGGACCGCGCGATCACCGTGCAGGACCTGCTGCGCCATACCTCCGGCCTGACCTACGAGTTCCGCGGCGACACCCCGCTGCACAAGGCCTACATGGCGGCCAGGGTCGACCGGCTGCGGCAGACCAACGCGGAGCAAGCGGCGACGCTCGCCAGGCTGCCGTTGCTGCATCAGCCGGGCACGTATTGGGAATACAGCCGCTCGACCGACGTGCTGGGGCGCCTGGTCGAGGTACTGTCCGGCCAGACCCTCGGCAGCTTCCTGGCCGAGCGCATCCTGCGGCCGCTCGGCATGGACGATGTCGGCTTCTCCGTCCCGGAACCGCATCAGGGCCGCATTGCCGAGGCGTTCCCGCGCGATCCGGAAAGCGGCGTCGCGGTGTCGTTGCTGAATGTCAGGCGCACGGCGATCTTCGAATCGGGCGGTGGCGGCATGGTGGGCACCGCGATGGACTACGCGCGCTTCTTGCACATGCTGCTGAACGGCGGCGCGTTCGGACCCACGCGATTGCTCGGGCGCAAGACGATCGAACTGATGACGGCCGACCATCTGGGCGGGATCGAGTCGTCCGACCTCCTGCCACCCGGCCATGGCTTCGGGCTTGGCTTCGCCGTGCGGCTGGCGGCAGGGCTGGCACCGTTCCCCGGCTCGGTCGGCAGCTATTTCTGGGGCGGCGCCGCGGGGACGACGTTCTGGGTCGACCCGGCGGAACGCCTCACGGCGGTGCTGATGATCCAGGCCCCCGGCCAACGCGAGCACTACCGCGTGCTGTTCCGCGACCTGGTCTACGCGGCGGTGGTGGACTGATCAATAATACCAGGCGCTCTTGATGCCTGCGTCTTGTGTCATGGCCGGCCCCCGGGCGTTTGACCCCGGTGTCGGCATGGTCAGACCGTCTTGAGCGGCAGCGGGGTCACGCTCTCGGAGCCATCGATCAGCGGATCGAACGGGAAGTGGGCGCGTGCCGCGGCGGCGTCGGTGATTTCGACAGTATCGCCGACGACGTGTAACCCGTAGCGCACCATCACTGCCAAAGTTCGTGAGAACGTTTCCCGGGTCATGCCAAGCTGCCAGGCGATGCGCCGCTTTTCGAGCACCAGCCGCACCGGCGTCCGCAGATCCTGCCCGTGGAAAAGACCCAGCAGATAGCAACCAACCCGCTCCTCCGCCGAGCGCAGCTTCAGGTTCTTCGCCAGCTTTACCTGACGGCGAAACTGCGCCGCCTGGCAGGCAAGCACGGCCAGGCACATCGCGTGGTCGGTCGCCACGGCGTCGCGGAAATTCTCAGCGTGGATGAGGACAAGCTGGGCGTCCTCGACCACACAAGCGCGTGCCAAATAGGGTTGGCGGTTCAGCACCGCCGCCGGCAGCAGCAGATCGACCGGATGCACGGTTTCGATCAGCGCCTCGTTGGTCCCGTTGACGGCAAGCAAATCCACCCGGCCTGCCAGCAGCAGTTGGGCGAAACCCGGGATTTCCGATTGCTCGAACAGGATGCTGCCTGAAGGAACCCGGTGCAGCACGGCCTGTTGCGCCAGCCGGTCGAGCGTTGCCGCGGGCACATGCCGCAGCCAGATCGTCCGGCTCAGCGCTTCGCCTGGCGTGGCAGACAGCGCGCCTGCTGTCTGGCCGGTGGCCCATGCAGCCTCGGCGGAACTAGGCAAATTTCACTCCTCTTGCAGCTTACGCAGTCATTTGGCGCCGCCCGAAGAGTGGCGGCGCTATATGATGTAAATCACTCATATACATCACGTTCATCACGTCTGACTTTGATCCAGATCAATGCCCGCCCCTACCGCCTGCGACAGTCTAGCCCCGAACGGCGCGCCACGCGCCGCCAGACCGACCCGTTGACTGGCTTCACCGCACGCCCTGGCCCTTCCGGCCGACGCGCTGGGCAGGTGAGGCATGCTGCAAGGAGAGCGAGAGGTGGATGGATTGACGCCGGCGAATGTCGCGACCGAGCCCGGCGCGAGGGAGCGCAGTGGGCTCCAGGGCAACCCGCGCCAGGGCCTGATCATGGGCACCTGGGGCTTCTTCATCGGCTTCGCCGCGGTGGCGTTGTACGGACCTGCCGCGCACGCGTTCCAGCAGTCGATGCAGCTTTCGCCGCTGCTGGTCGGGCTGCTGGTCGCGGCACCGCAGCTCACCGGCTCACTGCTGCGCATCCCGTTCGGTGCCTGGGTGGACAAGGTCGGCGGCCGCCTGCCGATGCTGACCCTGTTCGGCGTGTCGATCGTCGGCATGTGGGGGCTGGTATTCATCCTGGTCACCGTGCCACACGTCACCGCGGCGCTGTATCCCATCATCCTGCTGTTCGGTTTCATGAGCGGCTGCGGCGTTGCGTCGTTTTCCGTGGGCGTGCCGCAGGTGTCTTACTGGTTCCCGCGCAACCGGCAAGGCACGGCGCTGGGCATCTATGGCGGTGTCGGCAACCTGGCGCCGGGCGTCTTCACGCTGATCCTGCCGTTTGCCATCGCCGCGCTCGGCCTGGCCGGCTCCTACCTGGCCTGGCTCGCCTTTCTGCTGATCGGCACCGGCATCTATGGCTGGCTGGCACGCGACGCCTACTACTTCCAGCTTCGCGCCCGGGGCGTCGGCGCCGCCGAGGCGCACGACATCGCCGAGCGCAACGGGCAGGAACTGTTCCCGCGCGACTCCGTCTGGGGCGCCTTGCTCATGGCGGCGGACGAGACGCGCACCTGGGGCCTCACCTTCCTGTACTTCGTTTCCTTCGGCGGGTTCCTGGCGCTGACCGCGTGGTTCCCGACCTACTGGATCAACCTGCACCATCTCAGCCTGACCAACGCGGGCATCCTCGGCGGCGTCGGGTTCTCCCTGCTGGCCGCGGTGGCGCGGGTGGGCGGCGGCTCGCTGGCCGAGCGGTTCGGCGGTGAAATCATGGCGGCATTGTCGTTCGCCATCGTGCTGGTTGGCGCGGCACTGCTGACCGCGGTGATCGCGTTCCCCATCAACGTCGCCGGCGAGTTGCTGATCGGCCTCGGCATGGGCCTGGCCAATGCGGCGGTGTTCAAGATGGTGCCGAAATACGTGCCGCACGCGGTGGGTGGCGCCTCGGGCCTGGTGGGCGGGTTCGGCGCCCTGGGCGGGTTCGTGATCCCGCCGACCCTCGGTCTGTTCGCCGGCGCCATGGGCGATGCCGGCTATTCCGGCGGGTTCTTTGTCTATGTCGTGTTGGCCGTTGCGGCGATCCTGGTCTCCATCGGGTTTATCCGCACCCGCAACCGACCGATCGCACAGTGAGGGCCGGACAATGAGCCATTTCCTCGATCGCCTGACGTTCTTCCGCAAGACCGTCGATACCTTCGCCGACGGCTACGGTGTCGTCACCAACGAGCCGCGCGAATGGGAAGACGGCTATCGCAAGCGCTGGCAGCACGACAAGATCGTCCGCTCCACCCACGGGGTGAACTGCACCGGTTCCTGCTCGTGGAAGATTTACGTCAAGGGCGGCATCGTTACCTGGGAGACGCAGCAGACCGACTACCCGCGCACCCGCCCGGACATGCCGAACCACGAACCGCGCGGTTGCTCGCGTGGTGCCAGCTATTCCTGGTATCTGTACTCGGCGAATCGGGTGAAGCACCCGATGGTGCGCAGCCGCCTGTTGAAGCTGTGGCGGGAGGCGCGCGCCATTCGCACGCCGGTCGCCGCCTGGGCCTCCATCGTCGAGGATGCCGAGCAGCGGACGAGCTACACCAGCAAGCGCGGCCTCGGTGGCTTTGTGCGGGCCACCTGGGACGAGGTTTCCGAAATTATCGCCGCGGCCAATGCCTACACGGTGAAGACCTATGGCCCGGACCGCGTGGTCGGCTTCTCGCCGATCCCGGCGATGTCGATGGTCAGCTATGCCGCCGGTTCCCGCTACCTGTCGTTGCTCGGCGGCGTCTGCCTGAGCTTCTACGATTGGTATTGCGACCTGCCGCCCGCCAGCCCGATGACCTGGGGCGAGCAAACCGACGTGCCGGAAAGTGCCGACTGGTACAACGCCGGCTTCCTGATGCTGTGGGGATCGAACGTCCCGCAGACTCGCACGCCGGACGCGCATTTCTATACCGAGGCGCGGTACAAGGGTGCCAAAAGCGTGGTCGTCTCGCCGGATTATGCCGAGGCCACCAAGTTCGCCGACCTTTGGCTGCATCCGAAACAAGGCACCGATGCCGCGCTGGCGTTGGCGATGGGCCATGTGATCCTGCGCGAATTTTTTCTCGCCCGCAGCGTGCCGTATTTCCAGAACTACGTCCGCCGCTACAGCGACCTGCCGATGTTGGTCCGCCTGGTGCGCCAGGGCGATCGGTATGTGCCGGAACGCTTGCTCCGGGCCGACGATTTCGCCGATGCGCTCGGCGAGGCGAACAACCCGGAATGGAAGACCGTTGCCCTGGATGTCGGGAATAAACCGGTCGCGCCGCTGGGTTCCGTCGGTTTCCGCTGGGGCGAGGCGGGAAAATGGAATCTTGAGCCGAAGGACGGCGGCGGCGGTGATGTAGCGCTGACCCTGACGCTCGCCGGCGACAATCCCACCGCGCCGGTTGCCTTCCCCTATTTCGGTGGCACCGCGACCAACGGCTTCACCGCCACCGACCATGCCGATGTGCTGACGCGCAACGTTCCGGTGCGCAGCCTGACGTTGAAGGACGGCGACACGCTGGTCGCCACGGTGTTCGACTTGCTCTGCGCCAATTACGGCCTCGATCGAGGGTTTGGCGGCGACAACGTCGCCAGGGATTTCGATGAAGAAAAGCCGTTCACGCCGGCCTGGGCAGAGCATGTCACCGGCGTGCCGCGCCACCACATCATCCACGTCGCGCGGGAGTTCGCCTCCAACGCCGAAAAGACCGAGGGCCGTTCCATGGTCATCCTCGGTGCCGGTCTCAATCATTGGTACCACATGGACATGGCGTATCGGGGGATCATCAACCTCCTGGTGCTGTGCGGCTGCATCGGCAAGTCCGGCGGCGGCTGGTCGCACTATGTGGGCCAGGAAAAGCTCCGGCCGCAGACCGGCTGGGCGCCGATCGCCTTCGCGCTGGATTGGAACCGGCCGCCGCGCCAGCAGAACGGCACGTCGTTTTTCTACGCGCACACCGACCAGTGGCGGTACGAGACCCTGAACGTTGCCGAAATCCTGTCGCCCACCGCGCCCGCAGGCGACTGGAGCGGTTCGCTCGTCGATTACAACGTGCGTGCCGAGCGGATGGGCTGGCTGCCGTCGGCGCCGCAACTCAAGCAGAACCCGTTGACCATCGCGGCGCGTGCCAAGGCGGCGGGGCTGGAGCCGAAGGACTACGTCGCGCAGGCGCTGCGTGCGGGGCAATTTCCTCCCCCTCCCCTTGAGGGAGGGGGGCGGGGGGAGGGGTGCGTACTGGCACCGTCGTCGCCCACAAGCATCCCTCCCCCCAACCCCCTCCAACAAGGGGAGGGGGAGCAGTCCTCCCTTGAACTCTCCTGCCACGACCCGGATGACCCGGCGAACTGGCCGCGTAACATGTTTGTCTGGCGTTCCAACCTGCTGGGCTCCTCCGGCAAAGGCCACGAATATTTCCTCAAGCATCTGCTCGGCACCAGCAATGGCGTGCTGGGCAAGGATCTGGGCGCCGAGGGACGCGAGAAGCCGCGCGAGGTCGCGTGGCATGAAGCAGCGCCGGAGGGAAAACTCGACCTGCTGGTAACCCTCGACTTCCGCATGTCCACGACCTGTGTCTACTCCGACATCGTCCTGCCGACCGCGACCTGGTACGAGAAGAGCGACCTCAACACCTCGGACATGCATCCCTTCATCCATCCGCTCTCCGCGGCGGTCGATCCGGCCTGGGAAGCGCGGTCGGACTGGGAGATCTACAAGGGTATCGCCCGCGCCTTCTCCGCAATCGCGCCAGAGGTGCTGGGCAAGGAAACCGACGTGGTGCTGACGCCGATCATGCACGACACCGCGGGCGAGTTGGCGCAGCCCTACGACGTGCAGGATTGGAAGACCGCGGGGACCACGCCGGTACCCGGCCGCACCATGCCGACCGTAACGATGGTCGAGCGCGATTATCCGGGTCTGTATGACCGCTTCACCTCGATCGGACCGCTGATGGAGAAGCTCGGGAACGGCGGCAAGGGCATCGGCTGGAATACCCAGCACGAAGTGGAGTTCCTCCGCGCGCTCAACGGCACCGCACCGAATGGCGGCGCGAAGCTTGATACCGATATCGACGCCATCGAAGCGATTCTGAGCCTGGCGCCTGAGACGAACGGCGAGGTCGCGGTGAAAGCCTGGGAGGCGCTGGAAAAATTCACCGGCCGCGCGCATGCCCATCTTGCCCGCTCCAAGGAGGACGAGAAGATCCGCTACCGCGACATCCAGGCGCAGCCGCGCAAGATCATATCCTCGCCGACCTGGTCAGGCATCGAGAGCGACAAGGTCTGCTACAACGCGGGCTACACCAACGTGCACGAGCTTATCCCGTGGCGGACGCTGACCGGCCGGCAGCAGCTTTACCAGGACCATCTGTGGATGCGGGCGTTCGGCGAAGCGCTGGTGACCTGGCGGCCACCGGTGGATACCAAAGCCATCGCGCCGGTGCGCGGAAAGCACGGCAACGGCAATCCGGAAATCGTGCTGAACTTCGTCACGCCGCACCAGAAATGGGGCATCCACAGCACCTACACCGACAACCTGCTGATGCTGACCTTGAGCCGCGGCGGCCCATGCATCTGGATCAGCGAGGCGGACGCAAAGCAGGTCGGCATCGCCGATAACGACTGGGTCGAAGCCTACAACACCAACGGCGCGCTGGTCGCCCGCGCGGTTGTCTCGCAGCGCGTCAACCCAGGCATGGTGATGATGTACCACGCACAGGAGAAGATCGTGAACATGCCGGGCAGCGAGGTTACCGGCCAGCGCGGCGGCATCCACAACTCGGTGACGCGGGCCGTGATGAAACCGACGCACATGATCGGCGGCTACGCCCAGCAATCCTATGGCTTCAACTACTACGGCACGGTCGGCTCCAACCGCGACGAGTTCATCGTCATCCGACGCATGAACAAGATCGACTGGCTGGACGATACCAGACCGACCATCCAGCAGAAGGCGGCCATGCTATGAGAATTCGCGCTCAGGTCGCGATGGTGCTGAACCTCGACAAGTGCATCGGGTGCCACACCTGCTCGGTCACCTGCAAGAATGTCTGGACCAGCCGCGAGGGTATGGAATACGCCTGGTTCAACAACGTCGAGACCAAGCCGGGCGTCGGCTATCCGAAGGGCTGGGAGAACCAGAAGCGCTGGAAGGGCGGTTGGACCCGCCGCCGCGACGGCAAGATCGAACCGCGCATCGGTGCCAAGTGGCGCGTGCTGTCGAAGATCTTCGCCAACCCTGACCTGCCGGAGATCGACGACTACTACGAACCGTTCACCTTCGACTACGCGCATTTGCAGAATGCGCCGGAAGGCAAGGCGATGCCGACGGCCCGCCCGCGCTCGCTGATCACCGGCGAGCGAATGGAGAAGATCCAGTGGGGGCCGAACTGGGAGGAAATCCTCGGCGGCGAATTTTCCAAACGCTCGCAGGACAGCAACTTCGAAGGCGTGCAGAAGGAAATCTACGGGGCCTTCGAGAACACCTTCATGATGTATCTCCCGCGCCTGTGCGAGCACTGCCTGAACCCGGCCTGCGCTGCCGCTTGCCCGTCCGGCGCCATCTACAAGCGCGAAGAGGACGGCATCGTCCTGATCGATCAGGACAAGTGCCGCGGCTGGCGCATGTGCGTGTCCGGCTGCCCCTACAAGAAGGTCTACTACAACTGGTCGTCCGGCAAATCGGAAAAATGCACGTTCTGCTTCCCGCGCATCGAGGCAGGGCTGCCGACGGTATGCTCCGAAACCTGCGTCGGCCGCATCCGCTATCTTGGTGTCATCCTGTACGACGCTGACCAGATCGAAGCCGCCGCCTCGGTGCCCGACGAGGGCGATCTGTACGAAGCGCAGTTGAAGGTCTTCCTGGACCCGTTCGATCCGGGCGTGCAGGCGCAAGCGCGCGCCGACGGCATCGCCGATGCCTGGCTGGAGGCGGCAAAGCGCTCGCCGGTGTGGAAGATGGCGATGGACTGGAAGATCGCCTTCCCGCTGCACCCGGAATATCGGACGCTGCCGATGGTCTGGTACGTGCCGCCGCTGTCGCCGATCCAGTCGGCCGCCGCGAAGGGCGATCTCGGCGAGGTCTCGGGCATGCCGGACGTGAAGTCCCTGCGCATCCCCGTACAATACCTGGCCAACCTGTTGACCGCCGGCCGCACCCAACCGATCGAACGCGCGCTGCAACGGATGCTGGCGATGCGCGCATATATGCGCAGCAAGACGGTGGACGGCGTCATCAACGACGGGATCGCAGAGCAGGTTGGCCTGTCCGGCAACGACATCGAGGAGATGTATCAGCTGATGGCGATCGCCAATTACGAGGATCGGTTCGTCATCCCCACGGCGCACCGGGAGACCGGCGAGGACGCCTACCAGCTTCGCGGTTCCTGCGGCTTCTCGTTCGGCGACGGGTGCTCCGGCAAGACCGGCTTCAACCTGTTTGGCGCGAAGACTGCCAAGGACAAGACGCCGATGGAGGTCGTGTGATGACCCGCACCTATCGGGCGCTCGCGGCGCTGCTGTCCTATCCCACCGAGGCGTTGCAGACGGCCACTGACGAAATCGCCGCTGTGCTCGCGGAAGAGGGCATCGTGCCCGCCGCCGGCCGCGCCGCGATCGATGCCCTGCTGCGTGAGATCGCCGGGGGCGATATCTACGAACTCCAGGAACGCTACTTCGCGCTGTTCGACCGCAGCCGCACGCTGTCGCTGCATCTGTTCGAACACATCCACGGCGAGAGCCGCGATCGCGGCCAGGCGATGGCAGACCTGATTGCGCTTTACGCCAGCCACGGGCTGGAGATGACCGCCGGGGAGTTGCCGGATTTCCTGCCGCTGTTCCTGGAATTCCTGTCGCTGCTGCCAGATGCGGAGGCCCGGACGATGCTGGCAGAACCCGCCGGCATCCTGCGCGCCCTGACCGACCGGTTGGCCAGGCGCGACACGGCCTATGTCGCCGTCATGGCAGCGCTCGCGGACCTCGCGCAGGCACCGACGGCCGGCGTTTCAGCCATTCCCGAGGAGGACCCGAACGACCTCGCGGCGATGGATGCGGCCTGGGAAGAGGCAGCGGTCCACTTTGGTCCTGGCGAAGCGATGGACGGTTGCAGCACGGACCGGCTGCGCACCCGTTTGCGCGCTGCTTCGCGCGATGTGACGTCGTCCGTCCAGACCGATGCGCCGGCGCCGCAACTACGTCATGGCGGGCGAAGGCCCGCCATCCACGACTTTGCCGCGCAGATCGACGAAGTCGTAGACGCCGGCCTCCACCGGCATGACGACGCGCACGACGTTCACGACGCAGCCGCAGCCTAGGGAGATCCGACCATGAGCACCTGGCTGAATAATGCCCTCTACGGCTGGTATCCCTACGTGGCGCTCACCGTGTTTCTGCTCGGCAGCCTGCTGCGCTTCGACCACTCGCAGTACACCTGGCGGACGGGCTCCAGCCAATTGCTGCGGCGGCGGCAATTGATCTGGGGATCCAACCTGTTCCATGTCGGCATCCTCGCCATCTTCGCCGGCCATTTCTTCGGCCTGCTGACGCCGGTGGCGGTGTTCGATGCGCTGGGCATCAGCCATACCTTCAAACAGCTTCTGGCGATGAGCTTCGGCGGCGTCGCCGGCGTCGCCTGCTGGATCGGCATCGCCATGCTGGCATCCCGGCGATTGCTCGACGCGCGCATCCGCAACACGTCGAGCTTCGGCGACATCGCCATCCTGCTGCTGCTTTGGCTGCAATTGACGCTCGGCCTCGCGACCATCCACGCATCGGCGCAGCACCTGGACGGGCATGAGATGGTGAAGTTCATGAACTGGGCGCAGGGCATCGTGACATTGCACCCGGGCTCGGCGGCGCTGATCGCCGACGTCGATCCCATCTTCAAATGCCACCTGTTCCTGGGCATGACCATCTTCCTGGTCTTCCCGTTCACCCGATTGGTCCATGTCTGGAGCGTGCCGGTCTGGTATCTCGGACGCACCGGCTATCAGGTCGTGCGCACCACCCGGCCTGTGGCGCGACGGTCGAACGATGCGGCCGCCGTGGCCGCTATCGCTTCCATCGGCGCAATTCGCCGGCCCCCGGGTGCCGCCTTGCCGCAACCGGCGCACGGGGACGACTGAACCATGCGCACCATCACCATGCGGTCCTCCGCTGCGCAGCCGGTCGTCGTCAACGACGCGGTCATCGCCAGCGCGGACATCGCGCGCGAGGTGCAGAACCACGCGGGCAGCACGCCGAAACAGGCGTGGGACGAGGCGACCCGGGCGCTGGTCGTGCGCGAACTTCTGTTGCAACGGGCGCGTGCCCTGGCCCTGGTCGCCGAACCGCAGTCGGAAAATGGTTTGCGCGAGACCGAGGATGAGGCGTTGATCCGGGTTCTGCTGGAGACCGAGGTGAGAACCCCAAAAGCCGACGAGGCTGCGTGCCGGCGTTACTACCAGGCCAATCAGGCGCGGTTCCGCAGTCCGGATCTGTTCGAGCCGCTCCACATCCTGTTCCAGGCCGCCAGCGACGACGCGACCGCCTACGCGCAGGCCGTTGCAAAAGCCGAAGTTGTGCTGGCCGAGCTGAAGTCCGCTCCCAACCGATTTGAAAGCATCGCGCGTGCCCTGTCCGATTGCCCGTCCGCGACCGATGGCGGTCGTTTGGGGCAGGTGACGCGTGGTGACACGACGCCAGAGTTCGATGCCGCCATGGTGTCCATGCAGGTCGGACAAATGTGCTCCGAGCCGGTGCGCACCCGCTACGGCGTGCATCTGCTTCGGCTGGACCGGAAAATCGCCGGCCAGGTGCTGCCGTTCGCGCAGGTTCACCAGCGCATCGCGAGCTATCTTGAGGAAAGCTCCTGGCGTCGCGCCGTCGCGCAGTATGTCGCGCTGCTGGCGGGCCAGGCGCATATTGAAGGTTTTGCCATGCCGGGGGCTGCGTCCCCGCTGGTGCAATAGGAGACGGCAATGTTGGGAGAAATCGTGGGTGGCCTGACGAACGCCACGATGGCCGAGGCTGTCGTCGCCGCCGTCGCCAGGCCGGAAATCATGGAGCGCATCCGGGCGGCCGCCGACGCGGGGGGAATTCCGGTTGGCGCGCTGGTCGCATCCAAGGTCCGTCACCTCATCGACCATGGGGCTGAGGATATCTGGCTGGACCTGCTTGGCGTGATGTCCGGTTCCCCGCAGCCAGGCGCGGCTGCCATCGAGCGGATGATGGCCCATGCGTTTCCGGACCCGGTCCGCGTGCGCATCAAACGGAGCGGCGGGTGAACGCGTTCGCGCCGGCGTGGATCGCACGATCTGCCGTAGCGTCCTGGCGGGGCTTCACCCGGTCATCTATCGCGACAGCTCGGTTACCCAGATGGCAGGGTCGAGCCTGGCGATGACGCTGTGCGGCCAATGAGCAACGCAATCACCATCAACGTTGGGCGACGATGAGCAGTCTGGTTCGCGATCCCGCGCGCGAAGCGGGGTCCATTCGTGGCGCGCGCGAGTTCAAGACCATCGTCGTCATGCTGCGGATGTATTGCCGGGCCCATCACGGGCCGACGAACGCATTGCTCTGTCACGACTGTCTTGAGCTGCACGACTATGCCCGCCGCCGCCTGGAACGCTGCGTGTTCGGCGAGACCAAGCCAACCTGCGCCAACTGCACGGTGCACTGCTACAAGGCCACGATGCGCGAGCGCGTCAGGCAGGTGATGAGCTGGGCCGGGCCACGCATGCTGTGGCGCCATCCCGCGCTCGCCGTCTGGCACGTCATCGACGGGCGTCGGCCGGCCCCGTCCCTTCATCGGCCGCGATAGCGCACCTGCAAGGTCGTGCTGCGCAGAACAATGCCGGCCAGTACGCTGACGGCGGCGACCGCGACCAGGATAACGGCGGCGCGCAGCCACGGTTGGCCGAAGAACCGGCGCTCGGCGACGAGGTGCCAGGTTGTCCCAAGCCAAATGATGGCAGCGGCGTAAGCGAGCCATTGCAGAACGCTCAGGCTCCAGCGCCGGCGCACCAAAAACAGCAGCGGCGTCGCCAGGCATAGCGCGGTTGGGAGCAGACTGCCCTCGCGCAGGAAGTGGGCGGCGATCAGCCAGGAGGTGATGACGTAAAGCACGAGTCGGGCGATCATTGCGCCGTCCTGGTCCTGCTATCGTAGATCCGCATTGACCACGGACGAGTCATACCAAGCGCCCTACCGATTGGCTCTCGGCTGGTTCGCACGTGTCGCTCCTCACGTCATGGCCGGGCTCGACCCATCTATGCAGCCGCGGTGCCGCGATAGATGGCCGGGTCAAGCCCGGCCATGACGGGTGGGGCGGTCCGTGCCGTACGTCAATGTTTCGGCCGGTTGGTATCACACCGACTGACCGAACGTCCTTCATTCCGGCCACCGTTTTTCCGGCAACAGGCCGCGATGCACGTCCATCCCGAGTTCCAGGCTCTGCGCGATGCGGCGTGCCTTTTCCATCAGCAGTTCGACTGCCGGCTCGGCGCAGTTGGCGCGCGCGGTCTGCTCGAACAGTGCCAGCCATCGAGCGAAATGCTGCGGTTCCAGCGGCAACGTCAGATGCGCGGCCATGGGCTGGCCATGATAGCGGCCCGTCATCAGCGCAACGGATGACCAGAACGTGGCGATCCTGGCGATATGCGCCTCCCAGTCCTGCACCGCATCGAACAGGTGGCCAATCACCGGGTCCTGGCGCGCGGCGGTGTAGAAAGCGCGTACCAGGCGCTCCAACACCGCATCGTCGAGGCCGGTCGCCGACTGGATTTTTCGGGTGATCGCTGCACGTCGTTCGGGCGTTTCAGGAAAGGCGATAGAGGGTGTCGCCGATGGTGTGGTCACGGTCGGTCGTGTGCGTCCTGCCACCGGACGTGTTGCAGGATCATCCTTGCCTGAAACTGCGGCCGCCGAACCGACAGGGGGTGACGACAATGCGGTCATCGCGGCTACCATCCGAACAGATTCACACCCAGGCTGCCTGCGACAGCGCCGGCGACCGTCAGCAGGCTCAGCGTCAGCAGGACGCGGTGCAGCCATTCCACCACGCGGTAGGTCGCTTCCGGCGCGGAGGCAGCGCGGCGGGCGAGCAATCGCTCCAGGAACATCGGTTCGATTATAAACAGCATCAAGGTGAAAATGAGCCAGGTCAGCACCATGGCGTGCATCCACCAGAAGTTGGCGGACCGGAACCAGCCCCAGGCGTTCAGCCGCCACGCCAGGTAAAAGCCGCTGACCCCGGCGACAGCCGTCGTGATCCGCGCCTGCCGGGCAAAGCGCTCCTCCAGGGCGTGGAACACGACGAAACGCTCCGCGGCGGGATACGACCGCCGAATGCTCGGCAGCAGCACGGTCGTGACCATCCCGACGCCACCGATCCAGAGAACCACAGCAAGAACATGCAGGACACGAGCAAGCACGATGTCCGTCACGGTACGTCCTTCCGATTGATGCTTCGGGTGGGCGATATCGGGCCAGGTCGCCCCTGCCAGGCGCGTCGGTCAACCGGTGAAGCGCGGGAACAGCACGTTGTTCTCGGTATGAATGTGCTCCACGAGGTCATCGGCAAATTTCCTGGCGCCGACATAGAGCGCGCGCCAGGTCGGGCAGGCGTCATCGGGGATCGCAAAGTCGCCGGTCAGCCGTTCGAGTTCGCGCAGATGGACACCGTGATCATCATGCTCGGAGAGCAGTACGGCGATGGGTTGCGCGATCATGGGATGGCCGCCACGGCGCATCAGCGGGAACAGGATCAGTTCTTCCTTCTTCATGTGCACTTCAAGTTCGCCTGCCATTGTCTCGAACAGGTCGGCGAGGCCGCGCGGCACCGCCGGGTGGGCCTGATGAACCGCTTCCACCCGGCGCGCGAGGCGGATCAATTCCGGAAGTTCGCGGCGGTGCGTTGCGTGATAGCGCGTCTCGATCATCGCAATCAGTTCGTCGGTCGCTTCAGGGCGTTCGGCTGGCAGGGCCAACGCGGCGAGCGCTGCGAGATCGGCTTCCAGATCCGCCAGCTTCAGCCCTTTCGCGGTTGCCGCTTCCGTCAGCGACACTTTGCCGCCGCAGCAGAAGTCGAGCTTGGTGCGGCGAAATATGCCGGTCGCACCGGGCAGCGTGGTGGCGATGTCGGCCAGAGTGCGGTCGGCATAACTGGTTTGTGCGGCGACGGTCGCGCTCATAACGGCAACCTCCAGGCCCGCCCGGGGCGGGAACAGGCCCGCGGGACGCGGCGGGCTTCGGCGATCGCCAATTAACTGGTATTAGCGATACCAATTATATATCCCCGGCAATATGGTATTGTCAATGCCAATTTAGCGGAGTCAGCCCATGCGCCTGCTCGCATCCACCGACATCGCGCTGCGCGTGCTTATGCTGCTGGCGCGCGAACCGCCCGGACATCACCTGAGCGTCGAAACCCTGGCGCGCGAACTCGGCGGCCTGTCGCGACATCACCTGCATAAGATTGTGCAGGATCTGACGGCATTGCAGGTGACCCGCACGGTGCGCGGTGCCGGAGGCGGCGTCATGCTGGCCGTGCCGCCGGAACAGGTCCGCCTGGGAACGCTGGTGCGTCAACTGGAGGCCGACCAGGCGCTGGTCGAATGCTTCCGCGCCACGGGATGTTGCTGCACGTTGACGCCGGACTGTCAGCTCCGCTTCATGCTGCGCGACGCCGGGGACAGTTTCTATGCGCAGCTTGAGGGGCACACCCTGGCCGAGTGCCTGCCGCTTGCGCGGCCTTCCAAGCCCGGCGGGGCGCGCAGGCGGCGCGCGCCGAGGTGAGCCGGATCAGCCGCCCTTGACGTCTCTTGTCAGCAACGCGGGCATGTTCACGTCGCTGCGTCCGGCCAATACCTTCTCTTCGTCCAACATAGGCTCATCGTCCGCGGCGGGCTCGGGACGAGACCTCTCCCTGAGGGCGCGTTTCCAATGGTCGTGCGCCCGACCTTCGGGGCGGCCCTCGCGCTCCCAAATGAAGTATGCCCTGTCGCGGATCAGCTGCTCGTTATTGCGATTGGCTTCAGGCATGCTCCGCTCACTCCTTCTCAAAATTGATCTGCCCGCCTGCCGGACGCCGGTCCGGAACCCCAGTGCCTATTTTCGCGGCATATCGGCGCAATTCCCACGCTTATGACGTTCGGCAAAAACTTTAACAGGGTCAAGCCAAATTTGCGCGGATCGGCGTCGTGCATGTGGGCAACCTTGGCGCAACTGCACGGCCCCCACGCCGGGTCCGGCGTCACCAGGAGAGCGAGAGCGCTCGCCATCATTGGTAGCCGGGGACGATTCCCGCCGGCGGTGGGCCAGCCTGTCGCGTGGCGTTAGGGGGTGCGAGGCTGCTCAAGCGAAGCCACGCTGTTGACAATCGGGCGTGGAGCAGCCTCGACTGGATTCGGTGGAATCCGGGTGAGACACGCGAAATGACGGCACCTGTTGATGTTCTGATCATAGGCGCGGGCGCATCCGGCGCCGCCGTCGCCTGGAGCCTTGCCGAAACCAAGATGCGCATCGTCTGTCTGGAGCAAGGCGACTGGATGAAGCCGTCCGAATATCCCAGCACGGGCCGCGATTGGGAAGCGCGTCAGCTCGCCGACTTCCATTACAATCCGAACCGGCGGGCGGGTGAGACGGATTATCCGATCAACGAGGACAACTCGCCGATCAAGATTGCCAATTTCAATGGCGTCGGCGGCGGCACGGTGTTGTACGCGGGGCACTTTCCGCGCTTCCACCCTTCGGACTTTCGGGTGCGCTCGCTGGACGGCGTCGCCGATGACTGGCCGGTGGACTATGCGACGCTGGAGACGTTCTACGACGAGAACGACCGCATGATGGGCGTGTCGGGGCTGGCGGGCGACCCCGCTTATCCGCCACATCAACCGATGATGCCACCGCTGCCTTTAGGCAAATCCGGGACGACGTTGGCGCGAGGGCTCAACGAACTCGGCTGGCACTGGTGGCCGTCGGATAGCGCGGTGGCCTCGGTGGATTATGAAGGGCGAGCGAAGTGCATCAACCTCGCCCATTGCACTGCCGGTTGCGCGCAGGGAGCGAAGGCCAGCACCGATATTACCTACTGGCCCGCCGCGATCCGTGCCGGCGTCGAACTTCGTACCCGCTGCCGGGTGCGGGAAATCACGGTTAACCAACAAGGCATGGCATCCGGTGTCGTGTATTACGATGGGGCGGGTGTCGAGCACTTCCAGGCGGCCGAGGTGGTGGTGCTGGCCTGCAACGGCATCGGCACGCCACGCATCCTGTTGAATTCGGTGTCGTCGCGGTTTCCCAGTGGCCTGGCCAATTCCAGCGGGCTGGTGGGCAAGAACCTGATGTTCCATCCCTATGCGCGGATTTTCGGGTATTTCGACGAACCGCTCGACGGCTATCGGGGCCCAGGAAACTGCATCTGGAGCCAGGAGTTCTATGAAACGGACCGGTCGCGGGGGTTCGTGCGCGGTTATACGTTTGAGTTCTCCCGCGGGCAGGGCGCCGTGATGGCCGCGGTGCACGGCATGGCGACGGGCCGTCTGCCCTGGGGTGGGGACCACCATCGCGCCTACCGCGAATTGTTCTGTCGCCGCACCGGCATGGTGGCCATCTGCGAGGATCTGCCGGAGGAACACAACACGGTCACGCTCGATCCGGTACTGAAGGACAGCAGCGGCATTCCGGCACCGAAGATCGACTATACGTTGAGCGAGAACAGCCGCCGCATGCTCGATCACGCGGTGGGGCGGGCCAGCGAGATCCTGCGCGCCGCGGGGGCGCGCGATGTGGGTTCCGAGGCGCCGCTTGCCGACGGCGGCTGGCACCTGATGGGGACGGCGCGCATGGGCACCGATCCCGCCCGGTCTGTCGTCAATGAGTGGGGCCGTAGCCACGACGTGAAGAATCTGTTCATCGTCGATGGCAGCATTTTCGTTACCTCGGCGGGGGTGAATCCGACTCGCACGATTCAGGCGCTGGCGCTGTACGTCGCCGATGCCATGAAGCAACGCCTGGCAACCCTGTTCGATTGAGATACCCGCGCAGCACACAGCCTGCCCCGCCGGGGATCCTGTGCTGCGCTCGATCGGATGCGGGCGCGTGCGCCGCTTTATCGCGGCGTGACCTGACCGTGGCACCAGCAGTCAGCGTCAACCGATTTGCTCCATGGTGGCCACGTCACCGGCGAGGGTGGTGCGGCGGACATCGCGGACCTCGTTGCGGTCAAACCGGCGGGCGCGATGCATCGTGGTGCGGTTGTCCCAGATGACCAGGTCGTTGACCTGCCATTGGTGCGCATAAACGAAGCGGTCTTTGGTCGCGAACTCGGTCAGATCGCGCAGGAACATGCGCGCCTCGGGGATCGTCCAGCCCAGGATCGTTCCCGCGTGTGATGACAAGAAGAGCGACTTCCGTCCGGTTACTGGATGGATGCGCACCAGGCGCTGGCGAACCGGACGGAACGCCGCGCGTTCCTCTGCTGTGAGGTCGGTGAAGCCGATCGCCTCGCGCGAAAACAGCAGCGAATGTTCGCAGATCAGGTCCGCGATTTCCTGCTTCGTGCGATCATCCAGTGCGTCATAGGCCGCGCGCATGTCGGCGAATTCCGTGTTTGCGCCCCAGGAGGGTAGGATACGCCCCGACAACAGCGAATATTTTGCCGGAACCGGCCGGAACGAGCTGTCGGAATGCCACAGGCGATCGCCCAGTTTGAAGAACCAGACACGGTCCCGATCCGACATGATGTTGCCGGACCGGTCGAGATTGGAGAAATCCGCGATCCCGGGGCCTAGCCGTGATTCTGCCTTTTTCCGAATGTGGCCGGGGGTGTTGTAGCCTTCCAGCTCTCCGAAATGCCGGGTGAAGTCGATCTGCTGTTGATCGGTCAGCGGCTGATCACGAAAGACCAGCACGGCGTACTGGTCCATCCCGGCCTCGATCGCCATGACATCGTCAGGTGACAAGGGGCGTGCGCAGTCGATACCGGTCACTTGTCCCACGAACACCGGATGAATTTGGTGGATTGCAACAGACATCGCGTTGTCTCCTGATGGCAACTGGCGCTGACATCGACGCTTGGTTGGTTCGTACTCGCACTGGCCGTGCCTCCCCACGTTGCGGCCGCGCCTCTCGACGTCATGGCCGGGCCTGACCCGGCCATCTATGGGCCGCTGGTGCCGCGATGATGGCCGGGTCAAGCCCGGCGATGACAGTTCGCTGCACCGGTCACACGTGGCCGACCGCCCATTGTTGTGCGGTACGAGGAGAAACGCGGGGGAGGCCGAAATGGTCGCGCAACGTCTTGCCCTGGTAGTCGCGCCGGAACAGGCCGCGGTGCTGCAATTCCGGCACAACGAGAGTGACGAAATCGGCAAAGGCGCCGGGGAAGTATGGGGGCAAAATATTAAACCCGTCCGCCGCCCTGCCGACGAACCATTCCTCCAGTGTGTCGGCGATGCGTTGCGGCGTGCCGCAGACGACCCAGTGGCCGCGCGCCGCCGCCGTCAGGTTATAGAGATCGCGCAAGGTCATCTTCTCGCGTTGCGCGGTTTCATAGAGCACATGGGAAAAAGTCCGGCTGCCCTGGAAGGGCGGCGGCGGCGGCACCGGTCCGTCGAGCGGATGGCCGGAGACGTCGTAGCCGATCCGGCTGGCGACCAGCGTCGCCGCGTTGGTGGGCGTGAGCCAGCTTTGCAGTTTCGCCAGTTGCTCTCGTGCCTCGGCGTCGGAAGCGCCAATGATCGGCATGACTCCGGGCAGTACGGCAATTTCGTCCGGCGACCGGCCGTATTTCGCCATGCGTCCTTTGAGGTCGGCATAGGCGATCTTTGCGGCTTCCAACTCCTGCACCACCGAGAAGACGACGTCGGCGGTGCGCGCCGCCAGCTCCAGCCCGGAGGGCGAGCCGCCGGCCTGGATGATGACCGGATGCCCTTGCGGGCAACGCGCCATGTTGAGCGGCCCTTTCACCTGGAAGAACCGGCCCTTGTGGTCCAGCGCGCGAACCTTGTCAGGATCGATGAATCGCCCGCTCGCCTTGTCGGCGACGATCGCACCGTCGTCCCAGCAATCCCACAATCCCCTGACGACATCGACGAATTCATTGGCGCGTTGGTAGCGCAGCTCGTGTTCCAGATGCTCATCGCGGTTGAAGTTGAGCGCCGCTTTGGGGTTGGAGCTGGTCACCACGTTCCATGCGGCGCGTCCGCCGCTGATATGGTCGATCGAACCAAAAATGCGGGCGACATTGAAGGGTTCGGAAAAGCTGGTGGAGACCGTCGCACCAAGGCCGATATGGGTGGTCGAGGCGCTGAGGACGGTAATGAGCGTGGTGGGTTCGAAGCGGCACATGAACGACGGATGGTCGGTCGGCTCCATCACCATCGAGTCGGAGATGAACAGCAGGTCGAATTTTCCCGCCTCCGCGATGCGGGCGATCTCCTGGATGACGGGAAGCTGCATGTGGCTGGTCGCGGCGCCCTCATAACGCCAGCCGGCGGTATGGTTGCCGGTGCCGAGGACGAAAACGCCCATATGCATCTGTCGACTGCTCGCGTTCATGGCGTTCGATATCCTCCGCGCTGCCGGTCGGTTCCAGCCTACACGCGTTCAGTCCGGGCGGGTAGTATCGTGTCGAACAGTGCGCGGCGTTTGCCGGGATGAACGGGGAGGAATGACGCGATGCGAATGATCGTGGTGCCCAGGTTGGGCGGGCCTGAGGTACTGACGCTGATCGACGCACCGATGCCGGTGGCGGGTGCAGACCAGGTATTGGTAAAGCTCGACTATGCGCTGGTGGGCTTCGCGGATGTGTACCAGCGTGAGGGAGTCTACCGCGCCAGCAAGACATTGGCTGCGGGCGAAACGCCGCTGAAAATCGGCGGCGGCGGTGCCGGGACTGTCGTTGCGGCAGGCGACCGAGTGACCGATTTCAAGCCGGGCGACCGCGTGGTGTACGGCGAGCAACTCGGATCCTATGCGGAGTACGTCGCGGTGCCGGCGTGGCGGGCCACCAAGGTCCCTGATGGCATCGACCTGAAAGACGTCGCCGGCCTGCCGTCGCAGGGCGCGACCGCGCATTATCTGGCGCATGATACCGGCAGGCTGGCGCCCGGGATGACCTGCCTGGTGCATGCCGCGGCCGGCGGCGTCGGCCATGTGCTGGTGCAGCTTGCCAAGCAGTGCGGTGCGACCGTGCTGGCAACCGTTGGCAGCGGCGCGAAGGCGGCGTTTGTCGAAGGTCTGGGTGCCGACCGTGTGATCCTGTATCGCGACGAGGATTTCGTTGCCGCGGTGAAATCCTGGGGTGATGGCAGCGGAGTCGATGTCGCCTATGACGCGGTGGGGCCGGCGACGCTGGACAGGACGATCCAATGCGTGCGGCCACGCGGGCTGGTGGTGCTGTATGGCAACACGTCAGGCCTGGTGGAATCGATCGCGCCGATGGCGTTGGGCAATGCCGGCTCGCTGTTCTTCACGCGCCCGCGGCTGGCCAATCACATGCGCGACGCGGCGGAGACCGGCAAGCGCATGGACGATCTGTTGGGCGGCATCAGCAGCGGTCGGTTGCGGTTGGCGTTGGCGGAGACGCTGCCGCTGGAACGGGCAACCGACGCGCATCGGTTGATCGAATCGCGCGCCACGATCGGGCGCGTGTTGTTGTCGATCGGCTGAAACGAGAGCGGCGGGATGCACCATGCGCCGTGGCATTCACCTGCCCTGGCGAACCGGCCAGCCCCGAACTCATCCGTCGCCGCTGGCGAAGGAACGCGCCAAGCTGCCGGGACAACATCATGTCGTGGGGAGAAAGGACAACGCCATGCCGAGCTTCGAACATGACCGCGCGCGTATCTACTATGAGGACTATGGCCAGGGATTTCCTATCCTTACCTTCGCCCCCGCCGGCCTGCAGTCGGTGATCGGGGTTTGGAGCCAGCCTTCGGCACCGATCAACCCCACCACCGAGTTCGCGTCGCGGTACCGGGTCATTGCGATGGATCAGCGCAATGCCGGCGGTCGGTCCCATGCGCCGATCACCGCGCAGGACGGCTGGGATACCTACACGTCCGATCACATCGCATTGCTCGATCATCTGAAGATCGATCGTTGCCATCTGTATGGTCAGTGCATCGGCGGATCGTTCATCCTGAACATGCTCAAGGCGCAGCCGGCGCGGATTGCCTCTGCGGTGCTGGCGCAGCCGATCGGGCGCGTGGGTGCTCCGGCGACGGCACGTACGGCCCGGTTCCAGGGGTGGGCGGACTCGCTCAAGGACCACCCCGAGGCGACCGAGGCGGTGCTGGATGCGTTTTGCCATAACCTCTACAGCCGTGGCTTCGTGTATTGCGTGGATCGGGGATTCGTATCGACGGTGCGGACGCCGTGTCTCGTGCTGGCCGGCAACGACGAAGCGCATCCTTATGCGATTGCCGAGGAGCTTGCGAAATTGCTGCCGGACTGCGCGTTCATTCCGGAGTGGAAGACTGGCGCAGCGCTGACGTCGGCGCGGGCGCGCGTGATGGAATTCCTGGCGCGGCATACGCCGGGCAGGGGATGATACGAGCGGCGGTCGCGCCAGGCGTCGTGTCAGCGGCGTGTTCGCCGCTTATCCATGGAGAATATTGGCGTCCCCTACGGGATTCGAACCCGTGTTACCAACGTGAAAGGCTGGTGTCCTAGGCCTCTAGACGAAGGGGACGGCGGCGCGGTGGGGTAGCGGACCCCCCTTCCACGGTCAAGCGCGCGGCGCTCAGGCCGGGGCTGCGTCGCTGATGATGAAGCCGGGGTTCACCGCGCCGTTCCATTCCTCGGCGCGCAGGTGCCCGGCCAGGTGCAGCGGCATGCCGCTCCGCCCCAGCAGAGCCTCGACCAGGGCGCCGTCGCGGGCGCGAAACAGCATCGCCTTCAACCGCGGCCCGCCGCCCTCGCCTTCGACGAAGGTGCGGATCGCGGTGGCCTCCCGCCCGACCCGATCGGCCCGCAGCACCCGCGCGCGCTGCAACACCAGGATCGGCTCCTCGTTGCCCGCCCCGAACGGCGCCAGCCGCCCCACATGCTGCGCCAGCTCGGTGGTCGCCCCGCCCACCGCGAGCGTGCCTTCCACCGCCAGGTCCGCCGCGCTCGGCAGCGCCGATGCGGCCGCCAGCCGCTCGTTCAGGAAGGCGTGGAACGCCTCGATCCGCGCCGCCTCCAGTGAGAAACCGGCCGCCATGCTGTGGCCGCCGCCGGTCGTCAGGATGCCGGCCTGGCGCGCCCCGATCACCGCGGCGCCCAGGTCGAGCCCGGCGACCGAGCGGCCCGACCCCTTGGCCACCCCGTCGGCAACGCCGGCGACGCAGGTTGGCCGGTTGTAGCGCTCCTTGATGCGGCCCGCGACGATGCCGACCACGCCGGGATGCCAGCCCGCGCCGCAGATCAGCAGGGCGGCGTGGCCGGCGGCGGACTGCGCCTCGGCCGCGGCAAACGCGGCCTCCAGGACCGACGCCTCGACCTCCTGGCGCTGCCGGTTCACGCTATCCAGCAGCGTCGCCAGTGCCACCGCCTGGGCCGGGTCCTGCTCCAGCAGCAGCCGCAACCCGAGATCGGCCTCGCTGATGCGGCCGGCGGCGTTGATACGGGGTCCCAGGCCGAACCCGCAGGTGAAGGCGCTCGGCCGGTCGCGGGTTTGCGCCACGTCGAGCAGGGCGGACAGGCCGGGGCGGGCGCGGCGCCCCATCACTTTCAGGCCCTGACAGACCAGCGCGCGGTTCACCCCGGTCAGCGGCATCATGTCGCAGACCGTCGCCAGCGCCACCAGGTCGAGCAACTCCAGCAGGTCGGGGGCGGCGCGCTGGGCGAAGAAGCCGTGCCGGCGCAACGCGCGCAACGTCGCAACGGCGGTCAGGAAGGCGACGCCGGCGGCGCACAGCGCGGTCAGGCCGGACCGGTCGTCCAGCCGGTTCGGATTGACCGTGGCCAGCACCGCCGGCGGCGGTCCTTCCGCCTTGTGGTGGTCCAGCACGATCACGTCGGCCACGCCGCGCACCGCGTCGAGCGCCTCGGCGGCGGCGGTGCCGCAATCGACGCAGACGATCAGGGTGGCGCCACGCGCCGCCAGCTTGCGCAGGGCGGGGGCGTTGGGGCCGTAGCCCTCGGTCATGCGGTCCGGCACGTAGGGGTGCACGGTGCAGCCCAGGTCGCGCAGCAGCGTGGTCATCAGCGCCGCGCTGCACGCGCCGTCCACGTCGTAGTCGCCGAACACGGCCACCGTCTCGCCGTTCAGCGCCGCACGGGCAAGGCGGTCGGCGGCGGCGTCCATGTCGGTCAGCACCGACGGATCGGGCAGCAGCACGCGCAAGGTGGGATCCAGGAAGTCGCACGCCGCCTCGATCCCCACGCCACGCGCCGCCAGCAGCCGGCCGACGATCTCCGGCACGCCGATGCGCTGGGCGATGCCGAGCCCGACGCGATCCTCGCCGACGCGCCACACCCAGCGCCGGCCGGCCAGGCTGCGGCCGACGCCGAGCACCGGCTCCATTACTCGGGCGCCCAATGGCCCCAGTACTTGGTGGAGAAGTTATGATGCGCCTCGATGTAGCGCACGGTGCCGGACCGGCTGCGCATCACCACCGAGTGGGTGACCGCGCCCTGGCCGAAGATCCGCACGCCGCGCAGCATCGCCCCGGTGGTGACGCCGGTCGCGGCGAACATGACGTCGCCCTTGGCCATCTCCTCGCAGGTGAAGACGCGCTTCGGATCGGCATGGCCCATCGAGCGCACCCGCTCGATCTGCGCGTCGTCCTCGTACATCAGGCGGCCTTGCATCTGGCCGCCGACGCAACGTAGCGCGGCCGCGGCGAGCACGCCCTCCGGCGCGCCACCGGAGCCGAGATAGATATCGACGCCCGAATCCGGCATCGTGGTGGCGATCACGCCCGCCACGTCGCCGTCGCTGATCAGCATAATACGAGCGCCGGCCTCGCGTGTCTTGGCGATCAGCTCCTTGTGGCGATCGCGGTCGAGGATGCAGGCGACCAGGTCCGACACGGCGCAGTTCTTCGCCTTCGCCAGGTTGCGCAGGTTGGTCGCGACGGACGCATCGAGGTCGATGATGTGATCCGGCAGGCTGCCGCCGACGGCGATCTTGTCCATGTAGATGTCCGGCGCGTGCAGGAAGTTGCCGTGATCCGCCAGCGCGATGGTGGCGAGGGCATTGGGGCCGCCCTTGGCGGTCAGCGTGGTGCCCTCCAGCGGATCGACGGCGATGTCCATCGCGGGACCGCCGGCGCCGACCTTCTCGCCGATGAACAGCATCGGCGCCTCGTCCATCTCGCCTTCGCCGATCACCACGGTGCCGTCGATGTCGATGGTGTCGAACGAGCGGCGCATCGCCTCCACCGCGGCGCCGTCGGCTGCGTTCTTGTCGCCCTTGCCGATCCAGCGGGACGCGGCGATCGCCGCGGCCTCGGTGACGCGGGCGAGTTCCAGCGCGAGGTTGCGGTCGGTCACCTCGCCGGGGTTGCGCGGCTTGGGTGCGTCCATGGGGCGTTTCTCCGGAACAGGTTCGATTCTGCGCGGAACGTAGCACGGCGGGGGGACCGGAGGGAGCGCCTTGGCGCGATGGGCCGCGGGCCGGTGGGATCGTCGGTTGCCGACATCGGGGCCCGGGCCCAGTGTGGGCCATTCCGCAATCCGGAACGGCGGACGGTCCAGATGCCGGAGCCATCAGCGATCCGCGAATGAGGTGCGGTCATGCGTGACATTCGCGCCGCGTCGACCAAGGGGCGCGGCAGCTCCCGGCAAACGTCGCTATTGGGCTGGCTTGCTAGCGAGAGGCACGTCGTTGGCGTCATAGGAAACGATTTTCGGTATCGCACCCCTGATATACGGGAATAGTTTAAATTCCCACCGCGAAGCATGATCGGGCCCCAGTCGCGCCGCGCGTCCGAAGGCCGCACCTGCGCGCAGCAGCGCGCCATCTCATCGCCGACCGCGCGCCGCCCACCAGCGGCCCGGCGTGCCGACGATGCCGCTTCGCGCCTCGCTTACCTGTCCACGCCTGGGCCATCGCGGCCGAGGTTCGCCGCCGCTCGATCGGTGCGTTATCGCCGATATCTGCCAGGATCTCGGCATCGTGCCGGGTGACCCGCTATGGCGGGAATTGCGCTCGGTCATCATCGAAAGCGGCGGCAACATCGCCACGCTGTTCAGCGAGGTGTTATCGTGACGCAACGTTGAAGTCGCACGATGCATCTGTATGCATCTGTAACAAATAATTCTTGCTTCCTTGCTTCTATTCTGGCACCCATTGATCGACGTTGCGGCTGACTTTTCCGTGTCAGGCACTGCGGCGCGCCGCCGAACAACTTCGGTTGGCACCCTATGAGGGTTCCGCCAATCGCCTCTACGCTGCCGAGTTCGGCCGCGGCGTCGCTGATGGCGTGGTATTTCAAGGTGGTGGACGGCGCGTACGACGCCATAATGGCACGACTTGTCGACCCTGGTGTACCGAAGTTCCTTTTGCTCGGCTCTGTCGGCGACGGCGGGCCGTGCCAAGGCCGCGCAACCGGCTAAACCCACCGCACCCAGGATTTGGTCCGGCGCAACGCTTCGGCCGAGGCGGGGGTCAGCCGCCATGGGTCCTCCCCGTCCTCGGCCACGCGCTGAACGCGCAGGCAGCCCGGGCAGCGCGCCATCTGTTCGGACCGATCCGGCGTGATCGCCATCCGCGCACCGCAACAGCCGCACGACCGGTACCGCCGCGGATCCTGCGAAGACTCGCGGACGAGCTGCGCGAGCAATAGGCCTCGGGTCATGACGAGCGGCAGGTACTTCATGCGTAACCTCCGGGCGCGGCGGACTCATACGGCCAACCGGGCATCATCGGCAATGCGGATGATACGGCGTTCGCTGCTCTCTACCGGAAAACGCGCGCCGTGTGGCGTGGCGCATCTCACACCCCATCACGCCGGCACCGGTCGCGCGGCGAGCAGGACTGCCGCCGGATTACCCTTTGCAGCAAACCCTTGGCCGACGGTACGTCGTCGTTGGAACAGACGGTAAAGACGGCCAGGTTGCGGACGCTCATTGCGGCAGCATGCCATGCCCGGGATTTCGCATCTGCTCCTGCGCCTACGCCCCCGCGTACAACGCCTCATGCCGCTGCACCTGGATCTTGTAATTCTCCCGATACCGGTCGCTGACCTCCTGATGTACCGCCAGCGCCGTGGCGTCGCGCTCGGCCGCCGGCGGATCGATCAGGTCGAAGTGTCCAAACCGATCCTCCCCCCGCACCAGCATCGCCTTCAGCCGCACCGGCCCGTTCACCCGCACATGCGGCGGAATATAGTTCAGCCCGATCCCCACCCGTCGGTGCGAAGCGTTGTTCGGCGCCGACCGGTGCACGGCCAGTTCATGATGCAAGGAAAACGACCCCGCGGTCAGCGCCATCGCCACCGGTGCCGACTCGTCGAACGGCTCCATGATGGTCTGGCCGGCGCGGTTGATGCTGTGCGCCAGGCCCAGCGGCGCGTGGCGCAACTGCCGAGGCGCACCCCGGCTCGACAGTTGCTCCATGCACCCCGCCTGCGCGCTCGCATCGGTCAGCGCCACCCACGCACACACCTGCTCATGCGGCTCCAGGCCGAAATAGGTGCCGTCCTGATGCCACGCGGCAAAGGTCGGCGAGTGCGGCTCCTTGATGAAGAACGTGCTGGTCCACACCAGGATGTCGCGGCCGATCAGATCCTCCACCGCGTCGAGGATGCGGGGATGGCGGATCAGCGTGTTGAACCAGGGGGAATGCGCATAGGCGTGCGAGCGCCATTTGATATCCGCCTCGGCGACCGGCGCGCCCAACGCCGTTTCCAACCGCCCGAGCCCGGCGAGGCAGGTCGCGACTTCCTCCGGCGTCAGCGCCGGGACGGGAAACAGGAAGCCGTTGTAGCGATAGGACTCCACTTGCGCTTGCGTCAGTGCCTTCATGGTGCGCCTCCCTGGTCGGCCATGCCGGGCTTTGCCGGCAGGACCACGATGTAAGGCGAGGCCCGGACCTTGGCGAATCGGTGCGCCGTCAGCGCGGCGGCCAGGCCAGCATGCGGCGCAGCGTGGCGTCGCGCAGCACGACGTGGTGGAACAGCGCCGCTCCGCTGTGCAGACCGGCGACAATCAGCACGGCATCGGCCGCCAGCGCGTGCCAGTCGCCGATCCGATGCACCAGGGCGCGGTCGCCGAGAACCAGGTGTGGAACGCGAACCAGATTGAATAGTGCATCGCCACGCACCGAGGCATTCGCAGCTCCCAGCCCCACCGTCGCCAGCATCAGTGCATACAGCACCCAATGCGTCGCGCGGGCGATCGCCAGCAGCGGCCCTCGGTGCAACGCCGGCAGCATGCCACCCCGTGTCACACGCCACACCAGCCGGATGATCAGTACGATACCGAGCGTGACGCCGAGCACGATGTGCAGCGAGCGGTAGTCGGTGCGCAGCGGCCCTCTGGGCGTGAAATCGATGGTCTGGCCGATCGTCCACAACGACGCCACCAGCACCGCGGTGAGCCAGTGCAGAACGATCGTGGTCGGCGCGTGGCGAACGCCCTGCCTGGCAGGTTCGTCGACGATAGACAGGAGCATCGAGCGATCCCTGGTGTGGTGACAACAACGCGGCGATCCCGGCCGCCGAAGCCCGGCAGCCAGGAATCACCGCCAAGACCCAAAGGCACCAAGGATTATTCCCCTGCGCCTTGGTGTCTTCGTTGCGAATCCCGCCTGCGCATATACCCCGGCGGCGGCACAGGGCAACCGGCCATCGGATCGCAACATAATCGTCAGTACACCAGGCGGTCGTCCGGCAAGAACCGTGTCAGAGATGACACGACCAAGGTCTGCATCGGCATGACAAGGGAAGCGATCCTCCGCCATCAATCGATTTGATTCTGGTCTGACGCCTCCTAACTGCTGCCGATCAGGATCCCGCAGCCGAACACCAGCGCCCCGCCGAACGCGACCTGCAATGTCGCATACAGCGGCGGCGTGTCCATGTACTTCCACCGTACCCAACTGATCACGCCGAGTTCGACCACCACCACGCCGACGGCCACGGCCATCGCGGTCCAGAACGCGGGGATCAGGAACGGCAGCGTATGCCCGATGCCGCCGAGCGTGGTCATCGCTCCGGTAATGACGCCGCGCAACAGAGGCGCGCCGCGGCCGGTGAGGCTGCCGTTGTCCGACAGCGCCTCGGCGAAAGCCATGGAGATGCCGGCGCCGATCGACGCGGCAAGCCCGACGACAAACGCCTGCCAGGTGTTCTGCGTGGCCAGCGCGGCGGCAAACACCGGCGCCAGGGTGGAGACCGAGCCGTCCATCAGCCCCGCCAGGCCGGGTTGAATGAACCGCAGCACGAAGGCGCGGCGGGCGTGCACGTCCTCGCTGCGCCGCACGTTCTCCGGCAGGTTCTCGTCGCTCAATTGCTCCGCGCGGTGCTCATGTTGGACTTCGGCCTCGGCCAGGTCGCCGAGAAGCTGCCGGACCGAAACATCTTCGCTGCGTGCGGCGGCGCGGCGGTAGAACTGCTGCGTCTCGGTTTCCATGCTCTCGGCGAGGTTGCGCACTTCGTCGAGATTCAGCGGCAGGATCTGCCAGACCGGCTTGTGCTGGATGAAGCCGCGCACGTCCTGGCGGCGGATCAGCGGGATGTGCTCGCCGAATTTCGCCCGGTACAGCTCGAGCAAGCGGTGCCGGTGTCCGCTCTCTTCTTCGGCCATTTCGGTGAACACCTTGGCGCTGCCGGGATACTCCGCCCGCAGCCCCTCGGCGATGTCGGTGTAGATGCGGTTGTCCTCTTCCTCGTTGGCGATCGCCAGGGCGAGGACTTCGCGTTCGGTCAGGTCCGAGAAATTGCGCATGGCACGCAATTTGGCGGCTGCGCGGCGGAGGTCAAGCAGGCGGCGGAATGATGCGACTACTTCGCAGGATCATGGACACAGGCACGCCCACCGTCATGGCCGGACTTGACCCGGCCATCGACGCACGGAAGAGCGAGGGGCAGTTGGCTGGGTCAGGCCCGGCCATGACGGTGGGCGGTTGGTACTACACTGCCGCGTCCACCGCATCGCCAAGCTGATCGACGATCGTGTCGATATCGGCGGGCGTTGCGATATAGGGCGGGGCGATCAGCACGTGGTCGCCGCGCCGCCCGTCGATCGTGCCGCCCATCGGGTAGATTGCCAGCCCGCGCGTGAGTGCCTCGCGCTTGACACGTTCGTTCAGCTTCAGCGCCGGATCGAACTCCTTTTTTGTCCCGCGATCCGTGACAAACTCCAGCGCCCAGAACAGGCCGCGGCCACGAATGTCGCCGACATGGCGATGGTTGCCGAAGCGCTCGGTCAACGCGGTTTCCAGTCGCGCCCCCATGGCGCGGATGTTCTCCAGCAGGTTGTCGCCCCGGATGATTCGCTGCACCTCCAGGGCGGCAGCACAGGCGACCGGGTGCGCCTGGTAGGTGTGGCCGTGCATGAAGCTGCCGGAGCCTTGCGCGATGGCGTCCACGATCCTGCGCCCGATCAGCACGCCGCCGATCGGCTGGTAGCCACCGCCCAAACCCTTCGCCACCACCTGCAAGTCCGGCGTGATGCCTTCCTGTTCCCAGGCGTGCATCGTGCCGGTGCGGCCCATGCCGCACATCACCTCGTCGAGGATCAGCAATGCGCCGTGGCGGTCGCAGATCGCGCGCACGCGTTGGAAATAGCCCGGCAAGGCGGTGACACAGCCGGTGGTCGCGCCGACCACGGTTTCCGCCAGCACGGCGGCAACCGTGTCGGGGCCGAGCCGCTGGAACTCGGCCTCCAGTTCGTCCGCCAGCCGATCGACATACTGCGCGTCCGATTCGTCGTCGCGCTTGAAACGATAGGCGAAGCACGGCGACACCAGGCTGAACGCCGGCGACAGGATCGGCTCGTAGATCGCGCGCCGCATCATGTTGCCGCCCGCCGCCAGCGCGCCGAGCGTGTTGCCGTGATAGCCCTGCCGGCGGGCAATGAAATGCACGCGCTGCTGCTGGCCGATTTCGACAAAGTATTGCCGTGCCAGTTTCAACGACGCCTCGGTGCCCTCCGAGCCGGACGAACAGAAATACGCGTGGCTCAGCCCGCCGGGTTCACCGTCGAGCACGATGTCCGCGAGGTCCTCGGCCGGCTGACTGCTGAACGTGCCGGTATGGGCATAGGCCATCGTTGCCGCCTGCCGGCCGATCGCGTCGGAAATGCGCCGGTTGCCGTGGCCGAGGCAGGCGACCGCCGCACCGCCGGACGCGTCGATGATCCTGCGCCCGTCAGCGAGATGCAGATAGATGCCCTCGCCGGTGACAGCGACGGGCGGAATGGCGCCGGAACGGTGCAGAACGCGTGACATCCCTCCACGCTACCAGATTCCCCGGTGCGGGGCGAGTGGGCGGCGCGTTTTCGCCTTTGCCAGGCTGTGCCATCGCTTACTGCGCACTGCCGATTTGGTGCACCGAACCGGCGGGCCATGACTCGCCAGTCGCGAAACAAGGCTGCACGCTGATCGTCTGCCCACGCCATCCTCGCGCAAGCGGGACCCAGTCAACATGGGTCCGACCTGCGTCGGCATGACGTGGCTGGCGTCAGCGGGTTTACGCCGCCGCCGCCTTCCTGCCCGGCACAAGGTGCGCAACCCGCGGCGCCACTTCCTCCTTGAACAGTTGTAATGAGCGGTGCCAGGCCTGCGGATTCTCCAAATAGTCGAAGCCGAACACCAGCAGACCGCCGAACCCGCCCGCCTCGTGGTAGATGCGCTCCAGCTTCGCCGCCACCGTCGCCGGCGAGCCGACCAGCCAGTTGTGCCTGGCGCAATATTCCGGCGTGACATCGGAATCCGCCACGTTCGGATCGTGCTTGAGATATTCGAGGAATCCGAAATTCCCAAGCAGCGGCAGAAAGTATTCGCGCATCATGCGGCCCATCATGCCGTCCACGCACAGCTTCCACGCCTCGGCGTCGGTGTCGGCGACGAACACCTCGCGCACCAGTCGCCAGTCGTTACGGTTCGCGGTGCGGCCGGAACGGGCGGCGCCGATCTCCACCGCTTCCCAATGGCTGGCGACATAGGCCGGATTGAGGTTGAGGCTCAGCGGCAGGAACCCGCGTTCGCCGGCCAGCTTCAACGTGTCCGAACTCTTCGAGAACCCGGCGACGCCAATCGGCGGATGCGGCCGCTGCACCGGATAAATGTGCGGCTTCAGGAAGCCGAACATCGGCTCCGGCTTCGTCACCGTCCAGAATTTCCCGGTGTGGGTGAAGGTCGGTTCATCGCTCCACAACCGCAGGATGATGTCGAGCGCCTCACGCGTCATCTCGCGGTTGACACCGGCCATGCCGTCCACGTTGAACATCGCCCAGTCGGTTGGCAGCCCCGATGCGGCGACGCCGAAATTCAGCCGCCCCTCGGACAAGTGGTCGAGCATTGCCACCCGGTGCGCGAGTTCGGCGGGGTGGTGATAGGGCAGCAGGAAGCCGCCGGGACCGATGCGCAGGCGTTTCGTTTGCAGCAGCGCCTGGGCGATCAGCAGATCGGGCGAGGGATGCGGCTCCCACGGCGCGGTGTAATGCTCGCCGATCCAGGCCTCGTCGTAGCCGAGTTCGTCGAGCCAGCGCAGCGTCTGCAAGTCCCAGTCGTGGCCTTCCTTCAAGCCCCTCTCCGGGGGGTGCGAGGGCATCGCGAAATAGCCGAGCAGCATGGCCGGTCCTCCTGATTTCGTGGGTCCGGGTCAGGACGGGGGCAGGCTACACCCTGGGTGGTGTGGGTTGGCAATGGGGACCGCGGGGACCTCGTCATGCCCGGGCTTGCGCCCCATCGTCATGCCCGGGCTTGACCCGGGCATCTATACCGGCACTGGTGCTACGATCGTTGTCCGGCTTCAACCCCGGTCACGACGTTGCAAAGGGCGCGGCAATGGGTCGAACTTTCGCAGGGGCGGCATCGAACAATATCGCCGGACAAATCGATACGTGGCTGGCACGCTGTGCCGACCTGGAACGCGATCCGTTCGACGGCATGGCGGAAGCCGGCCTGCTGTCCCCCGCTGCCACCTACACAGCGATCGCACGCACGAAAGCGGCGTTGACCGAACGCACCGGCCTTCCTGGCGTCTCCGGCGTGTGGGGCGGACGCCAGATGGTGGCGCGGTGGTTCATCGCCGGCTTCGGTGACGCAGCCCAACGCGCGTCGTGGCTGGGACGCGCGGCGTCCGTTGCGATCTCCGAACCTCGCGTCGGGGCGCACCCGAAACTCCTGACCACGCGGGCCGAACCGGACGGCAACGGATTCCGCATCACCGGCGAGAAGGCATGGGTCAGCAACGGCCCGCTGGCCGATGTTTTCGTCGTGCTGGCGATCACTGCGGAAGACAACGGCCGCAAGCGTTACAGCGCCTTGCTGGTGCCGCACGACGCGCCCGGCGTGACGCTGAAGGACATGCCCGCGTTCCACGCATTGCGCCCGTCGCGTCATTGCGGCCTGCTGCTGGACAACGTGCACGTACCACGTTCGGCATTGCTCGGACCCGAGGGTGCCGCTTACGAAACCATGGCCCTCCCGTTCCGCGACATCGAAGACACTGTCGGCACTTTTTCCCTGCTCGGCGCCTTTCGCTTCCTGTGGATGCGGCTCGCGACGCAAGGCGAGGTCAACGACGATGCAGCGTTGTCGCTCGGCGCGATCACCGCGCTTACCGCGGTCTTCGCCGACGCTGCCGAGGCGGTGGTCGCTGCGTTGGACGCGAACCGCCTGGCCGACAAGGCCGCGACGCTGGTCGGGTTGCATGTTCTGGCGGCGGAACTGCTGCACCGCGTGCGCACGCATCAAACACAGTTCGGACCGCCTGGTGACGCGGCGCTTGACCGTCTGCTGGCCGACATGGACGTGATGTTGTCGGTCGCCAAGGGACCGCGCCTCGCGCGCCAGGCGCGGCTGGGTCGTCTGCAGCCCTAACCCAGCGTCGCGGTCGCCTGAATCGCGATGGTGCCTTCCGGTGTCATCGCCCAGAGTTCCGCGGCGGCATCGCCCACCGGCCGGCCCACCACGCTGAACGGTGCGGTATCGAACAACGGCGCGCGGGCACGCAGTTCGAAACGCTTGATCGGCCGCCGCACGGAATCGCGCAGCAGATCGAGCAGACATTGTTGCGAGAACGGTCCGTGCACCACCAGGCCGGGGTAGCCCTCGACCCCCATGGCGTAGGGCCGATCGTAATGGATGCGATGCGGATTGAACGTCAACGCGGAGTAGCGGAACAGCGTTACCGCGTCGGGCGCCAGCACGCGTCGCCAGACCGTAGCTTCCGGTGGAGTCTCGCGCTTCGGAATGCCCGATTGCGCGCCGGGAGGTACCGCCTCGCGAAACACGCTGTGCCCGTCTTCGGTGATCGCCAGGCCGCGCGGCGTGTAGATGCGCCGCGTCTGCGTGGCGAGGATCAGCGTGCCCGTGCTGCCCCGACGCACTTGCACGTCGCTGAATTCGGTTTCCCGCCGCAATGCATCTCCGACCAGGATCGGCGCGTGGAAGGTAAGCGTCGCGCCGGCATACATGCGCCGGGGCAACGGCATTTTCGGCAAGGCGCCGCGTTCCAGCGGCAACCCGTCCTCGCCAAGTTCGCGCCGCCGCGTCGCTTCCGGGAAATACGCCAGGTGCCAGCCGGGCGGCACCGGTTCGCCGTGCCGCGGCGGCGGTTCGTCGCGATCGAACGTGACGGTCATGCCGCGTAGGGGTGCCTCGGTCGCCACGTCCTCATCGACGATCTTGCGGCCGAGTTGCGCGCGCAGCGGCGCGATATCGATGTCAGGCATGCAATGTCCAACCTTGCAGTTCGGCGGCTTCCTCGCGGCAGCGTTCCGGTCCGCCGAGCACCTGGCGGTCGAAGCTGATGCGCTTGAACCAGTAGTGCAGACCAAGCAGGTCGGTGAACCCCATGCCGCCATGGGCTTCTGTGGCAATGCGGGCGACATCCCGGCCGACATCGCCAAGATGCGCCTTGGCGTGCAGCGCGGTCAGCCGCGCCTCGTCCGGCATCGCATCCTGCGCATGCGCGGCGTACCAGACCAGGCCGCGGCACGGCTCCAGCATCGTTACGCAATCCGCCAGCATGTATTTCACGCCCTGGAAGCTGCCGATGATGCGGCCGAACTGCACGCGCTCCTTGGCATAGGCCACCGCGCGATCCAGCATGTGCTGTGCTGCGCCGAGTGTGTCCGCGGCCAGCATGATCCGCCCGGCGTCCAGCACGCGCCGCGCCGCCGCAAGCTTGTCGTTGGCGGCGTCCAGCCGTTGCGCCGGTGCGTTGTCGAACGTGATGTCGGTCAGCGGCCGGGTGCGATCGAGGCTGCGATGCATGGTCTGCGTCGCGGCGGCGGCGTCCGTCACCGCTGCGGTGCCGTCGCGCAGGAAGACCAACAGGTGCGTCGGTGCGCCGGCGTCCATCACCGCGGTCAGCCGGCCGGAGAGGCGATCGCCGTCCAGCGTCACGCTCGCGGCGCCGGTCTGGCCGGCGAGACCGGCGAACCCGACGGCGAAACGAGATTCACCGGCTGCGATCGACGGCAGGTGGTCGCCCTGCTGCGCTTCAGTCGCGCACAGCATGAACGCGAGCGTCGCCATCACCGTGCCGGCAAACGGCAGCGGCGCGGCGGCGTTGCCCAGCGCCTCGGCAGCCACCGCCGCGTCCAGCACGCCAAGCCCGGCGCCGCCAAACCGTTCCGGCACCAGCAGGCCGTGCAACCCGAGTTCGGTCAGCCCCTGCCACAATTCGGTGTCGAAGCCGTTGCCGGTTTCCGCCAGCGAGCGCAGCCGTTCCATCGGCAGTCGGTCCGCCAGGTAACCCCGCAACGAATCATCGAACAGGCGCTGCTCCTGGCCGAGGGCGAATTCCATCAGGGTCTCCCGATCGCAGCGGCGGTCTGCACCTTTGGCTCACGCGGTAGATCGAGGCCGCGTTCGCCGATGATATTCTTCTGGATATTGTTCGAACCCCCACCGATCATCAGCCCAACATCGTAGATGTAGTCGATGTTCCAGGTGGTGGCGTCGTCGTCCTCGGCGTCCTCGCCCTGCGGTTCATAGGGCAGCCCCGCCGCGCCCAGCGCGTCTACCGCCAGCGACGCCAGCCGGAACCCCAGCATGGTCCCTCCATACTTGACGATCATCCGCTTGACGCCGGAATCGATGCCCTGCGCGGCCTCGGTCAGCAGGCGGAGATTATGCGCCTTCCAGGCCAGCACCTCGCCTTGCAGTTTCAGCAGCCGGTCGCGGTATTCGGCGATGGCGATCACTTTGCGGCCATCGATCTCGGTATTCTGCAACAGGTGTACGAGTTGCTCCAGCCGGTGCGTCATCTTGCCGGCGTCGCCGATCATCAGCCGTTCGTGCTTCAGCGTGACGTTGGCGACATACCAGCCCTTGCCGCGGCCAACCACGATCTGGTCCGCCGGCACCTTCACGTCGGTGAAGAACGTCTCGTTGAATTCGCTGCGGCCGGTCATGGTCTTCAGCGGCCGCACCTCCAGGCCCGGCGACTGCATCGACAGCAAAAGATAAGACAGACCCTCATGCTTCGGCTTGTCCGGCTCGGTGCGGCAGAGCAGAAACATCCAGTCGGCATAGTGCGCGGAACTGGTCCAGATCTTCTGGCCGTTGACGATCCAGTGGCTGTCCTGCAGCACCGCCTTGGTCTGCGCGTTGGCGAGGTCGCTGCCGGAGCCAGGCTCGGAATAGCCCTGGCACCAGATGACCTCGCCACGGATGGTCGGGCCGATCCATTGGCGCTTCTGCTGTTCGGTACCCACCTCTAACAACGTCGGCACCAGCATGGAGATGCCCTGGTTGGTGAGGCCGGCATAGACATTCGCATGGGCGAACTCGGCAGCGATCACCGCGGTTTCCATCACGTCCGTCGGCGCGCCGAAGCCGCCGTACTCGCGCGGAATGGTGCGGCCGGCATAGCCATGCTCCACCAGCAGCTTCTGCCAATCCAGCGTCTTCTGGTCCGGCCGTTTGCGCCCGCCGCCAACTTTCGGCGATTTGTGGCCATGCTGCTGGATGAAGCTGCGGATTTGCAATTGCAGGTCGCGATGCTTGTCGGACAGGCTGAGATCCATTGTCTTCTCCCTGCGCGCCTCATTCCGCCCTGTCCCGCTGGCGCGGGAGAGGGCGGGATCAATGTGCCTACCCGGCCGGGGCCATGACGTGGATTTCCCGATTGGCGAGCAACTCGCGCGTCTTCGCACCATACGCCGCCATATGCGGCGACGCCGCGTGCGCCTTGAGATGATCGGCGCTCTCCCATTTCTCGACCACGACGAACGTATCGGGACCGTATTTCGCCCCCGGGAAGTCGGCATCGATCACCGGACCGTATTCGATGCAGCCTGCCTCGGCATGCACCGCTGGCATGTTGGCGCGGAACGCTTCCAGCACCTGGTCGCGCATTCCGGGCTTCGTCGTGATGATGGCGAGTACGTGGATCATCTCGGTCTCCTCCTGTTCAAGTCAGCTTGTGGCGCGCAAGCTTGCCCGCACTGCCAGGCGGCGGCAACCGGGGGGAGGAATCGCGGCATGAGTTACGAGGCGCCCTATGCGGGCCTGAAGGTGGTCGATCTCAGCCAGGGTGTGGCCGGTCCGTATTGCGCGATGCTGCTGGCGCAGTATGGCGCCAATGTCATCAAGGTGGAGCCTACGGAAAGCGGCGACTGGAGCCGGGGGTTGGGCGTGCGTTACGGCGACAACACGGCGTATTCGATTCCTTCCAATCTGGGCAAGCGTTCCATCGCGCTCGACCTGAAGCAGGAGGTGGGGCGCGCAGCGCTGTGGCGCCTGATCGCCGGCGCCGATGTGTTCCTGCAAGGCTTTCGGCCTGGCGTGATCGAGCGGCTGGGCTTCGGCTATGCCGATGTGGCGGAACGCGAGCCGCGCATCCTTTACGTATCGATCTCGGGATTTGGCCAGACCGGGCCGCTGGCGGAACGGCCGGCGATGGACCCGGTGTTGCAGGCCTATACCGGGCTGATGGCGGAGAACAAGGGCGAGGACGGCGTACCGCACCGCATCCCGATCATCTCGATCGATATGAGCACGGCGTTGTACGCGTTCACCGCTGTTGCGGCGGCGTTGCATGCGCGACGCGACATGGCGCGCGGACGGCATATCGAGGCCAGCCTGATGCAGGGTGCCGCAAGTCTGCAAGTCGTGCGGCTGATGTCGTCGTACCTGGAAGGCGGTGTTGTCACGCCGGTAGTGCCCCCCAACGGCGTGCACCGCACGTCCGACGGATGGATTTCCGTGACTGTGGTGCGGCCGTTCGAGTGGGTCGCGTACTGCACAGCGATGGATCTGCCGCTCTTCGCGACGGACCCGCTGCTACAGACTGTAGAAGGCCGGCGAGAGCATGCGGCGGAGATCAACGCGGTGATTCGTCCGTTGCTTGCATCATTGCCGACGGCCGAGGTGTCGTCGCGCCTGGCGGCGCAGCGCGTGATGCATGAGCAGTTGAATAGCTATACGGAATTCTTGCGGCAGAAACATGTGGAGGAGAGCGGCGCGGTGGCGTGGCTGCAACATCCGCAGGTGCCGCAGGCGATGCCGATGCCGAACCTGATCGGGCTGCCGGTATTCGCGGACGGTTCGCCGCGCGGCGTGGCGCCGGCGTTGGGCGAGCACAGCGAAACGATCCTGCGCGAGCATGGGTATTCGGCGGAGGAGATCGCGAGGCTGCGCGCTGAAAAGGTGATTGGGGGGTGAGTTGAGTACACCGCTCCCGCTTCGCGGGAGAGGTCGAGATGCGACGGGTCAAGGGTGAGGGGAGAGCCGCACCGGCATGTCGTGCGTAACGCCCCTCACCCGCGTCCGGGGATGTGTTGCGTTAGAACATCGGTCCACGGTTGGCGGCACCGCCATCGATCGTGATGATCGTGCCGCCGGTATAGGCCGAGCGGTCGGAAGCAAGAAATGCGACCATCCAGCCGATTTCCTCCGGCGTCCCAGCGCGGCCATAGGGCAGCGGTTTCATCAGTTCCTCCCAGCGGTTTTCGTCTCCCAGCCGGTCCATCGCGCGTTGCTTCATGATCGTCACCAGCCGGTCGGTGGCAACCGCGCCCGGATTGATCCCGACCACGCGCAGCTTGTCCGCGGACGCGGTGCCACCCAGCGCCTTGGTGAACGCCATCAGTCCGGCATTGCCGGTCGAACCGGCGATGTAGCTGGAATCCATGCGCTCGCCTGCCATGCCGAGCACATTGACGATCACGCCGTGCCCGCGCTGCTTCATCAACGCATAGAATCGGCGACACATATTGATATAGCCGTAGACTTTCAGGTCCCACGCCGCGCGCCACCGATCCTCGGTAATTTCCTGCAGGTTCCCGCCGGGAATTGCCCCCGCATTGTTGACCAGGATGTCGATGTCCGGATGCTGGTCCGCCAACCGATCGACATTGCGACTGTCGGAGATATCGAACGCGTGTGCCTCGGCACGTACATTGTGCCGCGCTGCGATCCTGTCACGCGCCGCGTCCAGGTCCGCCTGCGTGCGTGACACCAGGATGACGTTCACGCCTTCTTCCGCCAGCGCCTCGGCCGCGGCGTAGCCGATGCCCTTCGAAGCGCCGGTAATCAGCGCCGTCTTGCCTCGCAAATGCAGGTCCATGTCAGTTTTCCCCTGACGGCAATTCAATGCGATAGAATGCCACGGCGTTGTCGGCGAACAACTTGCGGCGGTCGGCGTCTGGCAGATCGGCGGTGATCTGCTTGAAACACCGAAATATCCAGTCCCAGCTCGCCTTCACCCCGTCTACCGGATAGTTGGAAGCGAACATGCAGCGATCAACGCCGAACATCGCGATCGTCTCGCGAATGATCGGTCCGTGTAACGCCACAGTCCAGGGCTGGTTCTTAACGGTGAACCCGGAGATCTTGCACCAGACATTCGGACAGGCTGCCAGCGCCTGCATGCCGTGCCGCCATACGGCAATCGCCTCTGGTGAACGGTCGAGCGGATAGCCGGTATGGTTCAGCACGATGCGCATGCCGGGATGCTCGCGGCAGACTTCCGCGGCTTCCTCCAGATGGTACCAGGGCACGCGCAGATCCCAGGACAAGCCATATTGCTCCAGCAATCCCAGGCCGCGCCGCCACTTCGGGTCCTGCAAGCTGCGCGGCTGTCCGCGCACACTGCCGTTCGGCCCGTCGGCGATGACCGGTTTGCTACGCACGCCGCGCACCAGCGGAAACTTGCACTGCGCGGCGATGATTTCCTCGGCGTTCGGCGTGTCCACCCAGGCATGCGCGACGATCGCGTTCGGCATGTCGTGTTGCGCGTGCATTGCTGCTACCCACGCGGTTTCCGCGACCTGTTGGCTACGGTCGCACTCGGCTTCGACATGCACTGTTGCAATGACATTGTGCAACGCCGAGTCGCGGCGGTACTCGTCAGGAAGATAGCTGCGGCGAAAGCGCGAATAGTCGCCCAGGAACATGTGGCTGCTGTCGGTCAGCCACGGGTAGCGAATGGGGCCTTCCAGGTCCCAAAGATGGTGATGGGCGTCGACGATCGGCAGGTCGTCGTCATGCATCGCGTCACTCCCTTGCTTCCCGTCATGGGCCATCATACTGTCAGGTACCGGCTGCGTATGTCCGCTTCCTCGCCGCGAAATTGCTCTGGCGAGGCGCCATAAACCAGCCGCCCTTTCACCATTACATGCAGCTCGTCCGCCACCGCTTCCGCCAGCTTCATATTCTGTTCCACCAGCAGAATCGTCACCCCCTGTCCGACCAGCAGGCGGATCACCCGTGCCAGCTCGCGGACCACCAGCGGCGCGAGACCCTGGCTCGGCTCATCCAACAACAACAGCTTCGGATCGCTCACCAGCGCCCGCGCGATCGCCAGCATCTGCTGCTCTCCGCCCGACAGGTTACCGCCGCGATTGCGCGCGCGTTCCGCCAGCGCAGGGAACAGTTCGAGCAAGCGTGGTATCGGCCATGACTGCGCCGGCCGGCGTTCGGCCACGCGGATGTTGTCGATCACCGTAAGGTCGGGAAAGATCAAGCGTCCCTCTGGCACATAGGCAACGCCGGCACGCGCCACACGATGCGGCGGCCAGCCGGCAATATCGACTCCGTCCAGTAGGATACGGCCCGCCGATGGCGGTACCAGTCCCATCAGGGAACGCAACGTTGTGGTTTTGCCGACGCCATTGCGCCCGAGCATCGCAATGATCCGCCCGCGTGGCACGTCGAGATCGACACCCTGCAACACGTGGCTGGCGCCGTAATGCGCGTGCAGACCGGCAATATGCAGCATCAGGCGAATCCCCCGAGATAGGCGGCCTGCACGCCGACATCGGCACGCACCATTTCGGGCGGTCCATCGGCAATCACCGCGCCGCGATGCAACACGGTGATCTTATGAGCCAGGCGGAACACCACCTCCATATCATGCTCCACCAGCAACACCGTGAGGTCGCCGTCGGACAGCAATCCGGCCAGCGTCGCCACCGCCTGCGCGGTCTCTTCGACCGACAATCCTTGCGTCGGTTCGTCGAGCAATAACAGGCGTGGTCGTTGCGCAAGGGCCATCGCCACTTCCAGCAGGCGCTGGTCGCCATGCGATAACAATCCGGCCGGACGATCGGCGATCGGCATCAGTCCCAGCCGTTCCAACGCTGCGTCGCCGTACCGCGCGGCCGTGCCGAACACCGGTCCACCGCCCAGCGGACGCCAGCGCTGTGGATGTCGCGCCTGTGCCGCCAGTTGGGTGTTTTCCCGGGCCGTCATCTCCGGAAACAAGGCGGTGATCTGGAAGGTGCGGGAGACGCCGCGTTGGCAAATCCGATGCGACGGCAAACCGGTCAGCCGCTCGCCGGCGAAGCGCACCTCGCCCGCGGTCGGCTTCAGCACGCCGGTGACCAAGTGGAACAAGGTGGATTTGCCCGCCCCGTTCGGACCGATCACCGCACGTACTTCGCCAGGTTCCACCTGCATCGTCACGCTATCCACCGCGACGAGGCCGCCGAACCGGCGGGTCAGATCGGCGAGTTCCAGCAGCGCCATCGCGTCACACCGCATTGCCGGAGCGTGGTTGCAGGGCCCGCCGCGCCAGTCCCCAGATGCCTTGCGGCGCGAACAATACGAACCCGATGAAGATCGCGCCGAAGAACAGCGCCCATGAATCGGTGTAGGAACTCAGGTATTGCTGCACCAGCAGGAAGAAGGCCGCACCGAGGATGGGGCCGACCAGCGTGCCCGCGCCACCGACGATTACCATGATCAGCACCTGGCCGGAAAACAGCCAGAACAGCAACTCGGTGTTCGTGAAGCCGGCAAACGGTGCATACAACGCACCGGCCAAGCCGCCGAGCGCATAGGCGATCGCCACGACCGCGATCTTGTAGCGCCGCGTGTTGAAGCCCAGCGCCTGGGTCTTTGGCTCGTTCTCGCGAATGCCGCGCAGCACCGCGCCGAACGGCGAATTGACCAGTGCTCGGCAGAACAGATAGGCCGCAATCAGCAGCGCCAGAACCAGATAATAGAAGCCGGTCTTGCTGCCGAATATCGTGATGCCGAACGGGCCGGGGCTGCGCGGAATGCCGGCCAAGCCATCCGATGCTCCGGTAACCGCGGTCCATTTGAAGGCGATCGCATAGAGCAATTGCGCGAACGCAAGCGTCAGCATGGAGAACGACACGCCGGTGGCCAGCGTGCATACCCAGGCGACACCGATCGCCACCACGCCGCTGAACAGTGCCGCCAGCAGCACGGCAAACACCAGCGGCAGGCCGGTGTGCAGCAGCAGGTTGCCGGCGGCATAGGCTCCCAGCCCGTACGCCGCGGCATGGCCGAACGAATAGAGCCGCGTGTAGCCGACCATCAGGTCGAGACTCATGGCGAACAGGCCGAGGATCAGCGCCTCGGTCAGCAGCGTCATCGCATAGAGCGGCAGACCGAACGGTGCCGCCGCCAGCAGCACGGCGATTAGCAGAAGCGCGCGCCAGCCGGGCATCAAGCCTCCTTGCCGAGCAATCCGCCGGGTCGGACGACCAGTACCGCCAGCATGATCAGGTACATGAACGCCATGGCCAGGTCGGGAAAATAGTACGTGCCGAACACCTGCACGAACGCCACCAGCAGGGCGCCGATCAGCGATCCCGGGAAGCTGCCCATGCCGCCGATGATGACAATCACGAAGGTGTCGATCACCGCATTGGGGGCCATGCCGAGCGATGCGGTCACTAACGGCGCGGCGAATACGCCGCCGATACCGGCCAGGCCGCAGCCGATGCCAAACACGGCGGAGCGTACCAGGCGGACATCGGTGCCCAGCGCGTGCACCATCTCGGCATTCTGCGACGTGGCGCGAATCAGCAGGCCGAGGCGCGTGCGCTCCAGGAATTGCCATATCGCCAGCGCCACGACCACGCCGGCGCCGGCGAGGAACAGGCGATACACCGGGAACGGTTCGTCGAGGATGAACACAATGCCGGACAGTGATTGCGGCGATGGCACCTCCAACGCGGCGACGCCCCAGACCAGCCGGATCGCCTCGCCCAGAATCAGCGTCAGGCCAAATGTCACCATGAGGAACGCGCTGCCGTCGCGTCGATACAGCCGGCGCAAGATGCCGAGCTCGAAGGCGGCGCCGACCAGTCCGACTGCCACCGGCGCGAACACCAGGGCTGCCCAGAAGCTGCCGGTGAGGTGCACGGCAGTGTAGCCGACATAGGCACCCAACATGAAGAAGGCACCGTGCGCGAAGTTGACGATGCGCATGATGCCGAAGATCAGCGTCAGCCCGACACCGAGGAAGAACAGCAGCGCCGCCTGCGAGAGTGCGTTCAGGCATTGCGTGATGAGGAAGCCGAGGAAGTCCATCAGGGCGATCGGATGTTGTGACTCTTCCCCCTCGGCTTGAGGGATTGGGCCACGGAGCGGATCAAAGGCGGGGGGACAGGGGCGCGTCCCACGATGCAACGTGCCCACACCCCCCATTCTGCTTGGTCCGCTTCGCGGCCCAGGGCCCCACAAGGGGGGAGGGAATCTACATGCGGCATGCTCATGAATCGAACGTCATCTGGCGGCAGGCGGGGGTGATCGCATCGCCGGGGAAGGTCGCAATGATCTGCGGCAGGGGGGCCTTGGCACCGGCCGGACGTTCCACCTTCACCATATAGCCGCCCTGCACCGCCTGGTGGTCGCATTCGCGCATCGCCACATGGCCTTTGATGCTGTCGATCGCGACTTTCTCTAGGGCCGGACGCAGCTTTTCGGCGTCGATGCTCTGCGCGGCCTCGACGCCGGCCTGCAATATCTGGCACGCCTGGTATTGCTCGCCCTCGAACACGTCGGGTTCCGTGGCGTATTCCTTCCGCCATTCCGCAACGAAATCCTTGTTCGACGGCGTATCGATGGTGAACACATAGCGGGTCGATCCCGCCAGGCCGAGCGAGGCATCGCCCACCGCATGGATGCTGTTCAGGTCAACGATGGAGGTGAGCAATTGAACCTTGTCAGGCAGCCGGTATTCGTGCGCCTGCGACAGGAAGGCGTTGTTGTCGTCGCCTTGCAGCACCAGGAAGCAGGCATCGGCGCCCGACTGGCGGATCTTGGTGATGTAGGTGGAAAAGTCCTTGGTCCCGATCGGTGAATACACCGCGCCCAGGAAGGTCTTGTTCGCCTTCTTCACCTCGTCCTCGAACACGCCGATGCTGTTGTGGCCCCAGGCGTAGTCCATGCCGAGCGCGTAGAAGTTCTTGAATTCGCTCTTTCGCAACCATAGCGAAATGACCCGCGTCTCCATCGGTCCGGAGATATTGGCGCGGAAGAAATTCGGCACGAAGGAGGAACCGGTCAGCCGTCCGTCGCCGTTGTCGGAGGAGACGAAGATCGCGTTCCACTCGGCGAGTTTTGGTACTACGGCCAGTGCTTCCGACGACAGGGTCATGCCGAACAGCAGCCGGCAGCCGTCGCGCTCCACGACTTCCTGGGCCTTGCGCACGCAGGTGGCGGGATCGCCGCCGGTATCCTGGGCGACGATTTCGATCTGCCGCCCGAGCAATCCATTTTTTGCGTTCTGCTGCTTGGCCCAGAATTCGGCGCCATGGCGCATTTGCAGACCGATCTCGCCGCCCGGACCGGTCATTGCCACCGGCATGCCGATGCGGATCGGTGTCTCGCCGCGGGCGTGGCGCAACACCGCGGGAGCCGCGACCGCAAGCGTGGCGCCGCCGAGCAGGAGGCGGCGGGTGAGGGGGGATGAACGATCCATTTAGTTGTTCCCTATATTAACTAACCAGTTAATGCGGAGTCTTGGCGGCCGGCTATTGTGCCAGCTCCACCGTCTTGAAATCGGCCGGCACGATGATCTCCAGCACTTCGCAATCGTCGGAATAGTCCAGCACGGTGTGCTCGATTCCTGGCGGCTGCAGCCAGCAGCTTCCTGCCTGCATCAGTTGCTCGCCGTGACCTTCGAACTCGTTCTTCATCCAGCCCTTCAGCACGTAAATGAGCTGCAACTCGGTCTCGTGCAGATGCCGCTTGCGCACGTCGTCGGTGCAGGGGCCCAGCAGCCGGATCACATGTGCCTGGCACAGTCCGCTGGTTGCCGCCGCGATGCCGAGGTCGCGATACAACGCATAGGCGCGAAGACCGTCGGCCTTGAAATCTTCCTCGCGATGGTGGCTGACGGTGAAGCGCTGCGGTGCCTGGCGCGCGGTGATAGGCGGCTTCGCGGCGGGCCGCGCTCGCCGTGTAGCGGATTTGCTCGCGGCCGGTTTGGCCGGGCGCTTGGCGTTGGCGGGGTGCTTGGCGTTCACCGGACGCTTGGCGTTGACCGGACGCTTGGCGGCAGTCGGGCGCGCGGCGGCGGTCGCACGCTTTGCGTTCGCTGCGCGCTTGGCGCTTGCGGCGCACTTGGCGTCTGCTGCGCGCTTGGCTTTCACCGCGCTCTTGGCATTCCCCGCGCGCTTGGCGGCGGGCTTCGCCGCACGCGTGCTCGTCCGGCCGGTTGCCGTTCTGGCCATGGTCTCCCCCCTTCAAGCCTTCTTACTGGCAGCACAGTATCGGCGCGATTTCGCGGGGCGATCAAGCAGGCCGCGACGTGCCCAGGCTACGGGACAGGACTTACCCCGGAATGAGCGTGATCGCCGACGGGCTGCCGACACTCACGCGTTGTCCGGTCGGGGCGATCTGGCCGGTTGCCTTGTTGACACGGAACGCGGTGATGTCGTCGCTCGTCTGGTTGGCGGCGAACAGAAAATCGCCAGTCGGGTCCAGCGTGAAAAAGCGTGGCCGCTTGCCGCCTGTCGGCGTGTTGCCGAGGAAGCTCAACCGTCCGTCGCCGGCAATCGAGAACAGCGCGATGTCGTCGCGGCCGCGATTGGACACGTAAAGGAAGCACCCATCCGGTGCGACGGCGATCTCCGCCGTGGTGTTCTTGCCCGCATGTTCTGGCGGCACGGTGGAAATCACCTGCGCATCGGTCAAGGCGCCCGTCGCGCCTTCCCAGCCATAGACGGTAACGGTGGAGTCCAGCTCGTTGTTGACGTACAGCACCGGCAGCGACGGATGGAATATGCAATGCCGCGGCGCGGCGCCCGGCCGCGATGCCACCGGCCCCTGCGCGGTCGGTTCGATGCGTCCGGTCACCACGTCGAAGCGAAACACGAAGGTGCAGTCGAAGCCTTTGTCGGGCACGATGACATAGCCGCCGGTCGGATCGAAGATCACCGCGTGCGGATGCGACGATGTCTGCTGCACCGGATCCGGCCCCGGCTTGCCCGGCAGTTGGTAAAGCTGGTGCACCGGCAGCAACCGCCCATCCGGCTCCAGCGGCAACACCGCCACGCTGCCGCTGCCGTAATTGGCGACCACCAGATGGCGCGCTCCGGAATCAAGCGCGGCATCCACTGGATTGTTGCCCTGGCACGGCATCTGGCTCAGCAGCCGCAAGCGGCCGGACTCAGCGTTTATGGTGAACGCGGTCAGATGATCGCGGCCGCCATGCACCGAATACAACACGCTGCGGTCGCCACGCAGCGTGAACAGCGACGGGTTTGCCAGCCCGTCCACGTGCTGCACCTGCGTCCACGCACCGCTCTGCGCGTCGATGCGATACACATGGATGCCGTCGCCGCGGCCATCGCGGTCCGCCGTCGTGTAGCCGCCAACATAAGCGAACATTCCCTCGCCCTCCCCATCAAAGCCCGAGCCAGTCACCGATGCGGTCGTGGATCATGCGCGTCGTCACCGCCGAACGCTACAGCGCGTGGAACGGGATGTCTGGTCGCCGACCACCGCGACGGCGACGCGTTTGTCGCCGTCCGACGCTGGCGTTTCCCGGGCCGGACGCGCGGTGTCGGGATAGCGGCTGGGGGCCGGGCACCCTCACCATTGCCCCATCGCGTTGCGGTCGGAGAGGGAATTGAGAATGATGCCCGGCATCGCCGGATCGTCGGCGATCACGCCCAGATCGAGCAATGGCGCACCGGCATCGCCGCGTGCCGCCCGTTCGGCAGAGAGCAATGCCGGCAGATCCTCGCGCACATGGCCACCCTCGCCGGCGAACCAGCCGACCACCGCGACCGGCAACGCGCGCCAATCACGCAACGCGTCCGCCAGCAGCGGCGGCTCCTCGAGAAACGCCGCGCGCACCCGGGCGAAATGCCCAGCCGCGGACAACGCCGCAACGTGACGTTGCAGCGCCATCGGACGGCCGGGCGTGCGCGCCGAACCATGCCCGACCAGCAGCACCGCGAAGCGCGCGGCATCGGTGCCGCAGGCGCGTTGGATTCGCGCCGCTGCCACGTCCGCCATGTCCGGGTGCACGCCGACCGGCGCGTGGTAGCGGAGCGCGTGGCCATGGCCGTCCCCCAGCGCCCGCGGGATCGCTTCGCGCACGAACCAACCTTGTTCCATGAAGAACGGCACCACATGCACCACGTGCGGCACCAACGCTGCTAATGCCGCTGCCACCGACGGTTTGCCGTTCAGCAACCCCACCGTCACGTCGGCGAACCGTCGCTGCGCGCGCAGCACCGCGGCGTGGGTGTGCAGCAGGCGCCCCGCATCGGCAAACCGTGCCGCACCGTGCGCGACCAGCAGCAGTGCGTCATCCGACCAGGGTGGCTCAGGCGTGATACACCTCCCGAAGAAATTGCTTGCGGCGATGCAGCTTGTGCACGAATGCGGCCTTCCTGTCCCCTGTCCAACCGTCGTTGCGAGCCATGCCGCGACGCGTCAACCCCCGCGGTGAGCGGCGACCGCCAGGCACCCCGCCTGATCGGCACAGGTGGGCCTGCCGAGGACGCCACAGGCGGGAGGTCGCCTGTCCCGGTCAAGCCGGGTCACCGCCAGGTCGGGGGCCAGTGTGAACGTCGCCTGCCGACTCTGCACGGACCTCGTGCGCCGCCATGCGTGTCGACCCCGCAATCAGGGACTGTGGCCGCATGGCGCGGGCACATGCTATCCCCGATCGCGGCGGTTCTCTAGATTGCCGGCCGAACCGCAGGCACAAGGCGAAGAGCATGAGCGACTGGAGCAAGGTGACCCGGCCGATCCCCGTTCCGAACGAGTGGACGAAGCCATTCTGGGATGCAGCCAGGCGGGGCGTCCTGGAGCTGCAACGCTGCCAGAGTTGCGGGCATTTCCAGCATCCGCCCTATGCGACCTGCGTCCGTTGCATCGGGACGGACCTGAAATTCGAAGCCGTGCGCGGCGGCGGCGCGATCTACGCCTACACCATCATGTATCACACCGGCGACAAGCGCTTTGCCTCCGCCGTCCCCTACGCCAGCATCATCGTGGAGCTCGAAGCGGCGCCCGGCGCATTGCTCGCCGGCAACCTGCTGGAGGCGCCGTATACCGAGGCGAAGGTCGGGCGGCGCGTGGAAGTCATCTTCGAGAAGCTGAATGACGACATCACGCTGCCGCAGTTTCGTCTCGTGCGCGCGGAATAAAGGGGGAAGCACCGCATGTGGGACAACCGATGCAAAGTGGCCGTCAGCGGCGTGGGCTTTTCCAAGGTCACGCGCTCGGCCGACATCCCGCTCGCCGCCCATGCGCTGGAGGCGGTGAAGGGCGCGGTCGCGGATTCGGGGCTGCAAATGTCGGACATCGACGGTCTGGCGACCTATCCGGAATTGCCGGCGACCGGGCACGCGGAGGTGGACGGCATCTCCGTCGTGTCGGTCAACTGCATGATGGCGATGCTGAAGCTGCCTGCTTTGACGTGGCATATTCAGGTGGGAACCACCAATATCGGTGGCGCGGTGCAGCAGGCGGTGAACGCGCTGCTGGCAGGGGTGTGCAAATACGCGGTGGTGTGGCGGGCGATGCATAACCCACGTGGCACCTATCAGAACCTTCCCGGGGCCTATGCGCACGGTGCGGCCCAGTTCACGGCACCCTACGGGTTCGGGGGGCCCGGGCAGGGCATGGCGGTCGCCTACACACGCTGGCTCGAGAGGAACAATCAGAACCGCGAGAAGATGGCGACACTCGCGGTCACGCAGCGCCGCCATACGCACCACAATCCGCACGCCTGGTTCTACAAAGTGCCCCTCTCTCGCGAAGACTACCTCGCGTCGCGCATGGTCGCCTATCCGTTCTGCCTGTTCGATTGCGACATCCCGGTGCAAGGGGCAGTCGCCATCGTGCTGACGACGGCGGACCGGGCGCGGGACCTGAAGCCGAAGCCGGCCTATATCGCGGGCTACGGCCAGCGGCTGCATTTCGAGGTGGCGGGGCGCATCGGCAGTCTTTCGAGTTACATGGAGGGTGGCAGCAGTTCGGCGAAGCTGACCTGGGAGCGGTCGGGCTTCAGTCCGAAGGATGTGGACGTGGCGCAGATCTACGACGGTTTCTCGGCCTCGGTGATCTACGGATTGGAGTCGTACGGATTCTGCAAGGAAGGCGAGGCGCTGGATTTCATCCAGGACGGGCGGATCGAGCTCGACGGCGAGCTGCCGCTGAACACATTTGGCGGCAGCCTTGGCACGGGGCGCATCCACGGTCTCTGGCACATCATCGAGGGCGCGTTGCAGGCATCGGGCCGCGCCGGATCGCGCCAGGTCAAGGACGCCAACGTGTCGTTCGTCGGTGCCAGCGCGCCGATCGTGACGGGCACGACGTTCATTTTCGTGGGGGAGCCGTACTGAGGGTTGGAGGCGGCCGACGGTATCGGGCGCAGGAGGGCAGCATGACTACGCACACCGATGGCGACTCCGCTGTCGTGGCAGTCGGAGGCGGGCCGTCGCACCAGACGGCTCCCCCCGGCCACTGTCAGTTAGGCTGAACCATTGACGCCATGGTCCTAACAGGTGTCTAGGATTTGACTTGCCCGACCAAAAGGGGCGCGTAGAAATGAATGATTTCACCATCCCGGACGACCTACGGGCGTTGGTGTCGGAGAAGTTGGCCTCGGCTGAATTGTTGAGTCCAGGCGAGTTGTTGAGCCAGGGCGAAGTGGCACGCCACTCGGCAAACTTCGCCGAACGATTCGGTCCACAAGTGCTCGCCGGACTAGATGGCGAGGCGCTGCTGAAGGCGATGCACGGTCGCCGGGAAGGTGAGCCGCGCTGCCTGATGTACTGGCTAGAGTTCAAGAACGACGAAGAATTTCCCGGCAGTCGTTATGGCGGCATCGGCGGCGGTGCTGCCACAAAGTTCGGTGTTTATCAGCGCCAAAGCGATGGAGCCTGGGCTACGGGCGGTCCAACGACAACAAAGGTCATTGAAACATCCGAAGCAATCGCAATCGCTCGAAAACAGCGCGACGAATTGCTCGCCGGCGTAGAGGTACTGCGGGTACTGCCGCAGGACGACATCTCCGACGCAACCTATGCCGGCCTACAGGCCAGAATGCAGGCCGCCGCACCAGAACTCCACCGCAGTGGCTGGGCGCACAAGTATTGGTTTCTCTGCGCACCCGATCGGCTCGACGACTTTCATAGCCCTCGCTGGCAGCGATTCCACCTCTTCAAGCTGCTACAAATGCCTCCCGACAAGAGTGGCCTGCTGGACGGGAACGCCCCGCGCTTCGTGTGCGCCGGTCGCTTCGTGACGCTGGCGCGCGAGTTGAACGTGCCTGTCCCGGCCCTGACAGGGGCGCTCGCGATCCGATCAGGTTCGCTGCACCGGTATTGGCGCGTCGGGACAACTGACGGTGACGGTAACGACTTGTGGCCGGAGATGAGGGATCATGGCGTCGCATCAGTTGGCTGGAGTGATATCGGTGACCTGAGGCCAGTGTTATCGGACAGTGATCCGAAGGAGAGAATATATGAGCGACTGATACCAGGCTACGTGGGTAAGGAATTTGTTGCCAAGAGAAAGGCGGGAGAAATACTGAACTTAGCCCTCGAAGCGGCTGAACGCGATGTCGTTGTCGCTTGCACGGGCATGAAAGTACTGGGGATCGGGCGCGTTACCGGCCAATACGAATTTCGCGCCGAACTTACGTTTCCGCACATTCGGCCTGTTGAGTGGCGGGCGGTCGAGCCGTGGATCTTTCCGGAGAACGAGGGATTGCAAACCAGCTTTGTCGAGCTCGGCCGGCGCGCGACAAATATGCTGGAGATCGAACGCTCCTTAGCTGGCACGACAGTACTGCACCCCACGCGACCATCGCCGATTCCGAACGGCGGAAGTGCGGAGCGTTCGACTGGGATACCACCACTCGATCCGCTCGCAGCGCGCATCGACCTCGCCCTGCGTCGGCGAGGCCAGGTAGTGCTATACGGCCCACCAGGAACCGGCAAGACCTATACTGGCCTACGCGTCGCTCGCGAACTGGCTGCGCGTGTCACATTTACCATGACCTACGACAGCCTTACGGCTCTACAAAAAGCGACCGTGATCGGCGCGACCGGTGGCGACGGGCTCGTTCGCCTGTGTTCGTTCCATCCGGGATACAGCTACGAGGACTTCGTCGAGGGGCTACGGCCCGAGGTCGCCAACGGCTCCATGGTGTTCAAACCGCGGGACGGCATTTTCAAGAAGCTTTGTCAGGATGCTGCGAAGACGCCGGATCGGCCTCATTACCTGATCATCGACGAGATCAACCGCGGTGACGTGCCGCGCATCTTTGGCGAGCTAATGACGGTGCTGGAGTTGGACAAACGCGACCAGAAAATACTGCTGCCTCTGGCTGCTGGCGTGCTCTCCGTACCCCGCAACCTGTACATCATAGGTACGATGAACACAGCTGACCGGTCGATTGCGCTGCTGGATGCGGCTTTGCGACGGCGCTTCGCTTTTGTCGAGTTGATGCCTGATCCAACACTCTTGCGTCATCTCCAAGCGGGACCGCTTGGGCTTGCCGAGTGGCTTGCGGCACTAAACCAACGGCTGCGAATGCATCTCGCACACGACGGCCGCAGCAGGCAGGTCGGTCACGCTTACCTGCTGACAGCGCCGCCCGTCAGTTCCGTCGCGGCATTCGCCCGGGTGCTGCGCGACGAAATCGTGCCATTGCTCCAGGAATACTGCGGGGATGAATTTATTATTTTGCAGGAGACTCTTGGCACGGGCTTAGTTGATGCGGCTGGGGCGACGATCCGCCACGATCTATTTGAGCCGAACCGCGAAGACGACTTGGTCGCCGCGGTGATGACCGGTTTGGAAATATCAGGAGCTATCGCGCCCGGGTCTGACCAGGACGAGCAGGAGAATGTCGACGCGCCAGCATGATGCCGCTAGCGTCGCCGAGGTGGCGTTAGCAGAGTGGGAGTCGAAGGGGCCAGAGACGACGCTGCCCCTGCGTGACTTAGACCTGGGAGCCGGGGCGCTGTTGCACGTGTCTGTGATCCCCTGCGCGCTCGCTTGGATATCCGACAGGAGCGGTCCGGGGTACGTGTGGCCGCCACCTCATTCGTCGGGCGCGTGCAGGTTGGGCCGTTGCGAATCACAATCCGACCGAAGCTGGAATCGTCTCCGCTCTCGCGGCTCCTGCGTTATGCCTACGGAATCGACGACCTGACGCTGCAGAATGCGTTGCCGACCTCAATTTTGCATGGCGGGCTGCATGACCTGCTAATCGAGATGTTGGTACATGAGGTCGACCATTTGCTACGTATTGGTCTATCCCGAAGTTACTTGCGGATGGAAGCTGAACTTGCGATGCCAAGGGGGCGAATTGCCGTCGGCACGATTGCTTCCCGTGGCGGCGTAAGGGAGCCGCGCCTCCCATGCGTATTTCACGATCGCAGCCTGGACTGGACCCTGAATCGCGTCATTCGCGCCGGGTTGGCGCGCGCGGTCGATTTGGTGGTACACCGTCCCTTGGCTAGGCATGTCGCGCGCCTGGAAGCGTCCTTTGCTACGTCCGTAGGGATCACGCGGCGACTGGACCTTGCTGAAGTCGAACGCGCCGAGTTCGGATTGACGCGCCTGACCGCCGGCTATGCGCCCGCACTCACATTGATCCGACTGCTGTGCGGAGCCGATGGAGTATCGCTGGAGCCGACCGCCCATGCCGTGCCACTGTCGGGTTTCCTGTTCGACATGAACCGCTTCTTCCAGCGGCTGCTTTCGCGTTTCCTACGTGAAAACCTGACCGGCGGTCGAGTCGAGGACGAACGGACGATCCGGGACATGCTGGCCTACGATCCGGCTGCTAACCCGCGCCGCCAGCCCAACCCCCGGCTCCGACCGGACTTTGCCATCTTCGAGGGTACGAAGCTCGCTATGTTCGCCGACGCGAAGTATCGCGACATCTGGGCATGCGGAACTCCAATCGAGTGGCTGTACCAGCTTCAGGCCTATGCGTGGGCCGCTCCGAAGTCAGGAAGTGTGATGCTATACGCGTCCGCAGAACCGTCCGCTAAGGAGGAGCGCCTTTTTGTCCGTATCCCGCTGGGAGAGACAGGGCCAGCATCATCCATCGTGCTGCGGCCTGTTCCGCTGGCACGACTGGCCGATGTCGTGGCAGGCGCTGGGCATTTGTTTCGGGCAAAGCGAAAGCGATTGGCTTCGGAACTGATCTGGGGATCTAATGCCCGCGCGATTGGCTGACGGGCCAGGCTTGATCAAGTCAGGGATTTGATACGTTAGGCGTCGAATGGTTATACTCGGTGTTGCGCGAGAGAGGAGCGATCCCATCACCGCCTTGAAGGCCGGCACCGCCAGCTACGAGGAGATGAAGGCGCGAACCATGGCGGTGGCACGGTGCGAACGTCGCATCGTGCCCAATGAACCGAAGGTCTGGTTCACCTCGACGGAGTCCTTCGCCAAGGTGCTGTCGGCCGGCAATCGCGAACTGCTGCGCGTCGTCGCCGAGAAAGCCCCTGGCTCGCTCGACGAGCTGGCGCGGATCACCGGCAAGGCGAAATCGAACCTGTCGCGGACGCTCAAGACCATGGCCGGCTACGGCCTGGTCCGCCTCGAACGCGGCGGGCGCGGCCGCATCACGCCCAGGGTGATGCATGATCGCGTGGAGCTGGACCTGCCGCGCACCCTCTCGCGGAAAGCAAGCTGAGATGACCGCTACCGGTTCAGCACGATGGGTTTACTCAGGTCTGAAACCCCCGTGCAAGCGCCCGGTGGCATCGCCGTCCATTCTCAATTCGTCATTCATCGAACAGGTCCGAATGCGTGCCGGTGCGGGCAAGCTGTAGCTCGTCGCCCTCAATGCGATAAAGCAGGAGCCAATCCGGCTCAATGTGAAGGTCCCGGAATCCCTTCCAGTCGCCCCTGAGCAGATGATCGTTGTAACGGGCCGGGAGCGGCCGTTCCTCCAGCAACAGCGACAGGACAAGCTTGAGCTTGTCCATGTCCTTGCCGCGCCGCTCGGCTCGTTTCACATCCCGTCTGAACCGGCCGGACCAAACCGGCGTCCGCATGTCAAATGCCCAGGTCCTCGAAAAGTACGGCGGCCGATGCCGACCGCTTGCCCTTCCCGTCAATCAATTCCTTCATCGCAAGGCGGCTCGCCGCATTCGGTACCTTCACCTCGAACGGCAGGCGCTTTTCGTCGGCGACGCGCAGCAGCAACAGGCGGATCGCGTCGGAGATCGTCAGCCCCATTGCCGCCAGGGCAGCGGCGGCCCGTTCCTTGGTGTCGGTGTCGATCCGCGAGCGGACGATGGTGTCGGCGGCCATGAAGCTTTCCTCGGATAGACGATGTGGCCCAAATGTAGCCACAACCAGCCAGGATATCAAGCCACCATTCGCGTCGCCCGCAGGAAAGCGGCTCTGACCGGCGTCGGCAGCCATCCCTGTGACAGCCTACGAATCCCCGCGTAGCATCGACGGCGGCGGCGACAGGCATGGCGGACCATGATGTGGTGGACTGCGGCAATCATAACGGACGGGGGATACGATGAGCGAACATGCATTCCGGGCGGTGGTCTATCCGTTGCGTCTTCACTGCGGCCGGCAGGTCATCGAGCAAGGCCTGAAGGAGGCCGTCGATCGCGCTGGGGCGAAGCGGGCCTTCGTGGTGTGTTCCCGATCCGTCAACCGGCGGACCGATACCGTGCGGCGTATCGAAGCGGTCCTCGGCAACCGTTATGCCGGCGTCTATGACGGCATCGAGAAGGATTCGACCTACGCCTCGGTTCGCGCGGCCAAGCAAGCTGCGACAGAGGCCGGGGCCGATCTGCTGATCGCGGTCGGCGGCGGCAGCGTCATGGTCGCGACGCGCGTGGTGGCGATCTTCATGGCGGAGCCGGGCGATCCGTTCCAGATCATGACCCAGTATCCGGAAGGCAAGCCGGCCTATAGTCCTCGACTGCGCACGCCGAAACCGCCGATCGTCAATATTCCGACCACGCCAACCAGCGCCATGAACCGGTCCGGTTCGGGCCTGAAGAATCCCGACCTCGACCATCGCATGGAGTATTTCGATCCCAAGACACGTCCTCAGGCCATCTTCCTCGATCAGGACGCCTTGCTCAGCGCGCCGCCGGACCTGATCCGCTCCACCGCGACGACGGTGCTTGCCAGCAATGTCGTCGCGATGTCGCAAACCGACATCAATCCGTTGGCGGAGGCCAGCCGGAACCATGCGTTCCGGCTGGCCTATCGCGCCTATCCGCGGCTGGCCGACGAACTGGAGAACCCGTCCGTACGCATCGATTTCGCCGTCGCGGCGCTGTTGCAGGACCGGGCCGAGGACGACGGGTTGCGCCGCTACCGGGGCGGCGCTTTCTCCGGCAACTACGCGGTCTCGACGGCACTGCACGTGCGCTATCCGCATGTCGGGCAGGGCGAGTCGACCTCAGTCGTCCATGCAACGAAAATACGGCTCTCCGATGAGATCGATGCGCCAGCGGCACGGCAGGTCGCCGAGGCCCTGGAAGTCTGGCGCGACGGGATGGACGCAAGACAGGCCGCACTTGCCGTGGCCGACAAGCTCGAGAGTCTCTATGCGCGTGTCGGGGTGCCGACGCGGTTGCGGCAGATCGATATTCCCCGGGACGATCTTCAGACCATCGCCAACGAGACAGTGAAGAACTTCAATTTCAACCCGGGCCTGCGCTCGGCGGCGGAGCAGATCGCGGATGCGCTTCGGCTGCTGGAGGCGGCGTACTGAGAAACGTCGCATGCTGGCAGCGGCCACCTGTGATTGCGAGGCTCCATGCCCTCGTAGGCCATTGTCCTCTCTCTTATACTGATACGACAAATGGTGGCAGCCTTACTGATACGAAAAATGGCGGCAACGGCGGTTCACACCGTCCTCCGGCATTCGGACCGCATCCTGTGTCAATGGAACATGCGTCCGGAGTCGATGACGACCGTCTGGCCGGTCATGGTTTCGGTGCGGCACATGGTGACCACCATGTCGGCGCAGTCGTCCTTGTCGGCGGGCTTCTTCAACAGCGAACTGGCGGCGTTGCGCTTGACCACGTCGGGCAGAAGATTGGCTGTCGCGCGCGTGCCCTCCAGCAGTCCCGGCGCCACGCAATTCACCAGCGTCTCCGGCGCCATCGCCACCGCCATGCAGCGCGTGAGATGGATGAGGCCCGCCTTCGACACCGCATAGGCGATGGACGAACCGGTCGGCCCGAGCCCCGCCACGGACGCGATGTTGACGATGCGGCCGCGTCCCTGCGCCTTCATGATGGGCGCCACAGCCTTGATCATGCGCATCGGCCCCGTCAGGTTGACGGCCATGATCTTGTCCCACACCTCCTGCGTCAGATTGTCGAGGTCGGTGAAGGGGATCGACTTGTTGTAGGCGGCGTCGTTGATGAGGATGTCGAGACGGCCGAACCGCGCGGTCACATCGCCAAGCAGCTTGTGCACGGCCGCGCTGTCGGTGATGTCGCAGGCGAAGGCCGCGGCGTTGACCTGATAGTGCGACGCCAACTCGCGGGCGACGCCCTCCGCCTGGTCGCGGCTCTGGGCATACATGACGGCGATGTGCGCGCCCTGTTGCGCCAGCGCGTGACAGATGCGCTGGCCGAGTCCGCCATTGCCGCCGGTCACCAGCGCGACCGCGCCCCTGAGGTCCATGAACTTTCTCCCGTTTGCGGGGGCACGGTGGTCTCGCGGCGCCTCCCGGTGTCCGGGGGTAGTTTGTTAGCTAGCGTTGGGGGAGGCAAGCCATGGACCAGGAGGGGCAGGCAGAGTTTGCGGAGGTCTGGAATGTCGGGCGACGACAGCTTCAGTCCGTCGCCGCGGCGGCAACGGGTTCACTCTGGCGTCCCGGCAGAAGCGGGCGGTACGGTTGCCGCCCCGGATTGGACTTTCGCCCCGCAGCATCGCAACATTGCCTCGGGACTTCGGGCTCCGGTCGGCAGGCAGGCCCGTATGTGCCGCGGCCCCAGCTTGCGGTTGCGCGGATGCGGGAGAGAAACATGAAGGTCGGTATTCTGCAGTTCTTCGGCTGGCGCGACCGGTCCGTGCCGTTGCATTCGGTCTATGAATCGGCGCTCGAGCGCTTCTCCATCATGGACGCGACGGGTTACGACGCCGTCTGGCTGGCGGAGCATCACTTCTCGAGCTTCTCGGTCTGCCCGTCGGTGCACATGATGGGCACCATGGCCGCTGCGCGCACGAAACGGTTGCGCATCGGCACTGCGGTTTCGCTGGCCCCGTTCTACAACCCGCTGCGGCTCGCCGAGGAAGTCGCGCTGCTCGACGTGCTGTCGGGCGGCCGGGTCAACTGGGGGGCGGGACGTGGCTTCGAGCGCAGCGAGTTCGCCGCGTTCGGCATCCCGGGCGAGGAGAGTGCCGCCCGCTTCCACGAGACGGTGGACATTGTCCTGAAGGCGTGGACGCAGCAGCGGCTTTCGTATGAAGGTAAGTTCTACCAATACGACGGCGTCGAGGTGCTGCCCAAACCGTTGCAGGCGCCGCACCCTCCGGTGTGGATGGCTGCGTCATCCAACCCGGCCATCGAGTGGGCGGCGAGCCAGGGGCACTCGATCCTGATGGACCCGCATGCATCGCGTGCCGATCTGATACGGAAGCGCCGGCACTACGCGGCGAAGCTGATGGAGGCCGGGTACAGCGACGCGGGGCGTGTGATACCGATGTCGCGGTTGATCGCCGTCGATGAAACGGCAGAGAAGGCGCGTGCGGTGGCGCAGCGGGCGGCCGGATGGATGGTCGCGTCCTATGTTGGGCACACCGCCAATGTGCGGCAGGGGCCGCCGCGGGATTTCGGCGGCAAGGATCCGATCGATTTCTATCTGGACGACGTGATGATCCACGGCACCGCGGAGAGCGTGGCAGAGCAGATCGGATCGTTTGGGGAGGCGATCGGGATGAATTATCTGATGGCGGCGCCGCTCAGCGGCCGGTCGTTCCGGCTGTTGACCGACAAGGTGTTGCCGCGGATTGGGGGGTGAGTCGGACCGGGCGATCACCAGTGCAATCGCGCCGTCGATGTCCGTAGATTTCTCCCATCTGCCGCTGCGCGGTTATCTCGCAGTGCGTCTCGTGTCCGTATCGCCTGCTGCCCAGGCGGCCTGATGTGCTTGTATCGCGTCAGGGGACAACGTCGCGCCTGCTGACTTATGAGGCAATACCGAAACTATCCTCGCACCCGCCCCAACCGACGCGTAGCGCCCCCGCCGCCGCCATGTCACCCTCCGCACAATCCAATGGAGGAAGCCCCCCATGCGCATCGTCGCCCTGGAAGAACACTACACGGTCCCACGCATCGTCGCCGGCATCTCCCCCGACGCAATCGCCCGCCGCGGCTTTCCCGGCCCCGACTTCGTCTGGGCGCAGACCACCAAACGCAGCGAACTCGCCGACCTTGGCGACGCCCGCCTCGCCGATATGGACGCCAGCGGCATCACCACCCAGGTGCTGTCGGTCGCCGGCCCGGGCGCCGACCTCGTCCCCGGCCAGCCGGGCATCGACCTCGCCCGAGCCTACAACGACGCGCTGGCCGAGGCCTGCGCCCGCCACCCCGCCCGCTACCGCGGCTTCGCCCACCTGCCCCTGCTCTCCCCCGACGCCGCTGCCGACGAACTCCAACGCAGCGTCAAGCACCTCGGCTTCCACGGCGTACTGGTGAACGGCGCCACCGACGGCCGTTTCTTGGACGATCCAAGATTCGAACCCGTCCTGGCAAAAGCCGAAGAACTCGACCTGCCGATCTACCTCCACCCCGGCATCCCCACCGAACCCGTGCGCGCCGCCTACTACGACAACCTGCCGGGCAATTTCAGCTTCACCCTGGCGCTGTCCGCCTGGGGCTGGCACGCCGACACCGCGATCCACACGCTCCGCCTGGTGCTGTCAGGCGCGCTGGACCGCCATCCCGGGCTCAAGCTCGTCATCGGCCACATGGGCGAGGCGATTCCCTTCATGCTGGACCGCATCGACGAGACCACCGCCGCCACGGCGAAGACGCAGCTCCGGCGCTCGGTGCGGCAGACGATCCTCGACCAGGTGTGGATCACCACCAGCGGGTTCTTCACCATGGTCCCGTTCATGGCGGCGCTGATGACGTTTGGACCCGACCGCATCATGTTCTCGGTCGATTACCCGTTCGCGTCGAACGCCCGGGCCCGCCAGTTCCTGGACGCGCTGCCGGTCTCCCCGGCCGATCGCGCCAAGATCGCCCATGGCAACGCCGACCGCCTGCTGCGTTTGCCGACAGACCATCCGTGATACGCTGCGCGGGTTCAAACGGAGATCGAGAACATGACCGACGCCAAGCTGGCTCCCAACCTGCCGGGGTGGATGCAGGACCATGCGAACCGCTACCTGTCCAGCGGCGGCACCGAGGGGCATATGTACAAGATGGTCCAGCCGGGCCGCCCGGAGATCACGGTCCCGTCGTTGCTGCTGACGACGACCGGCCGCAAGTCAGGAGAAAAATACGTCTTCCCGCTGTTCTATGGGACCGACGGCAACAGCTATTTCGTGATCGCCTCGAAAGGCGGAGCGCCGCAGCACCCCGGCTGGTATCGCAACATCCTCGCCAATCCGGACGTCGAAGTTCAGGTCGGGACCGCGAAGATACAGGCCCGCGCGAGGACCGCGGCTGGCGAGGAGCGGGCGCGGTTGTGGGAGAAATCGCTGGAATTCTGGCCGCCCTACGCCGACTACCAACGCAAGACGGAGCGCGAGATCCCCGTGGTTGTGTTGGATCCCATCAGCTAGGCGGCCGAAGCTTCCGTCAGCGTCGCACCGCCTCTGGGCCGTGGCATGCGCGCGGCCAGGTCGGCGACTGCCGCGTTGATCCGGCAACGTGATGTGCGCTGGCGGGCGATGCGTCCTTGTTTCATCCAGGGCGAGTTGGCCGCCGCCGGCCCGTGGTCAACGCGCAACGACGCAGCCTCACGCGTCGGCAGCGCGCGCCACGCGGGTGGCGATCACCGCGGCGATCGCCACCGCGGCCGCGGCCAGCAAAGACGGTGCGGTGAAGCCGTGGGTGCGGTCGAGCAAGACTCCGGCGACGATCGGCCCGGCGATCTGGCCCAGGCCGAAGCCGGCGGTGATCAGTGCGAAGGAGCGGCGCTGCTGCTGCGGGCTTAGCATGCGCGC
>Ga0181521_10000247_pt1 | contig 64546 bp, 44 predicted proteins | sample PEATcosm2014_Bin_32_FD_119764 | JGI IMG/M metagenome (GOLD analysis project Ga0181521, IMG submission 119764) | Peatland microbial communities from MTU Mesocosm Facility, Houghton, MI, USA - PEATcosm2014_Bin02_60_metaG | ecosystem: Environmental > Terrestrial > Soil > Wetlands > Peat | place... | reverse complement strand
TCCGAGCACGTGCGCGCCGCTGTTACCGTAGCGCTTGACGCGGCGTTCGAGACCATGGTCGACGAGATTACCCGCCGCGTGCTGGCGGCCATGCGCTCGGGCAACGCCGAACCCCGCGCCGCCGAGCTACGATTCGCCGAGCCGCGCCTGCCGCAACCGCGCATCGCCGAACCCGCGCCGCCCGCGCCGGTGCTCGCGCCGCCGCAAGCCGAGGTACCGAAACTCACAGCGCCTGCCGCACCCTCGCCAGCCGAACCCGTGCGCCGCGTCACGCCCCTCCGCATCCGTTCGGGCACCATCCCGGGGCTCGACATCAGCCGCCCCGAAACGCCCGAGCAAGATCCCGAATAAACTTGAGATATGCCCGATAACAGCTTTGACGTTGTTTCCAAGATCGAAATACCGGAAGTGCTCAACGCCGTGCAACAGGCGCTCAAGGAAATCCATCAGCGCTTCGACCTGAAAGATTCCCACTCCAATATCGAGCTCAACGAGAAAGACAATAAGATCGTGCTGGCCAGCAAGGACGAGTACAAGCTGAAAGCCGTAATCGACATTCTGGAATCCAAGCTGGTGAAGCGCAAGGTGCCGCTGAAAGGGCTGCAATATGGCGAGGTTATCCCCTCGGCCGGCCAGACCGTGAAGCAGGAGATCACCCTCCAGCAAGGCATCGCCACCGAGAAAGCCCGCGAGATTGTCAAGAAAATCAAGGACAGCAAGCTGAAGGTGCAAGCGTCCATCCAGGGCGATTTCGTGCGCGTCGCCGGCAGGGACCGCGATACCTTGCAGTCAGCCATAAAAATTCTGCGCGATACCGATTTCGGCATCGACATGCAGTTCACCAATTACCGCACGAATTAACCAAAGCACCGCTTGCTTGCGCGCGCGGCTCATTAGTCGCGCACTTATTGATCCGCGACCGCGAGGGATCGGTGCTTTTCCAAGAATCATGCCGCGCCGCATCGAATCGCACTCCATTCCCGGACCCTCCGGCCGCCTCGAAGCCCTGCTGGAAGAGCCCGACCACGGCTCGCCGCATCTGGCCGTGGTCCTCTGCCATCCGCACCCCCAATACGGCGGCACGATGCATAACAAAGTGGTCTATCGCCTGGCTCGCGGACTGCGCACGGGGGGCGCCGTCGTGCTTCGCTTCAATTTTCGCGGTGTGGGCGCGAGCCAGGGCGAATACGGCGCCATGGCAGGAGAAATCGAAGACGCGCGCTCCGCACTCGCCTGGCTGCGCGCGCGCTACCCCCATCATCCCTTCGCGCTCGCCGGCTTCTCCTTCGGCGGCCGCGCGGTCAGCGAACTCGCCTGCGCCATCGAAGGCGCCCAGTTCCTCATGGCCGCGGGATTTTCCACGCGCCTCGGCGGCACGGCGTATCTCGAAACCTGCCCCGTCCCCAAGTTGTTCATCCAGAGCACGCACGACGAGTTCTCACCGCGCGCGGAATTCGAGCGTGTATACCAGAAATTTGCGGAACCTAAGCGTGTGGTTTGGATCGAAGCGGCGGACCATTTCTTCGCCGGCGCGCTCGAACAGGCGGAAGCGGCGGCGGCCGAACTCGCCTCAGCGGGAGACCGCTGAAAGTCCGTGGCGCCGGCCCTCCAACGATCCCCTGAGCCTGAGGCAACTCCCAATGGCGGAATTATAGGCCGCGGCGAGGGTCGTCTCAATGACCACTTCGCGCGCGCCGGCTATAGCCACTTTCGCTCGTGCCGCGCCAGCGCCCAGATAGCGCCCCAGCTTGCGCCCAGCATCCGCCCCAGAGAGCCGCGGCGATGAAGAGACTCGACCATCCGTCGGGGTCGTCCGGCTTCGCCGCCACCAGCGGAATGTGCAGCGTGAATACCCAGATCGCGAACATCAGACCGATCAGCGCGGTGCTCCATCCGAGCAAGAGATTCGACCCGACGCTCACCCCGGCGGCAATAAATCCGGCGCCGAAAAAGGCCATCCAGAAGATGTGCCAGGGAATCCAGGCGGGGATCAGTGTCCCGAAGAGCGCCAAGGCGAGAAAATGGTTCACACCAAAGACGATGAGCGATAACGCCAGCGCATAGCGGCCGGCGCGTTCCAGCCACGGCGGTATCGCGTCGCGGCCGGGCAGCAGAAACGCCAGCGCGGCGATGGCGAGCGGTTCGAACAGCGCCGTGCGGATCGCGATATCACCCAACCGTTCGGCATATCTCGGCAGGTTCAGCAGGATTGCGCCCGCAGACATCAACCCTCCCGCCGCCAGAGCACCCGTTCGCAAGGTGTGATTCCACAGCATCGCCGCGCCCGCAACCGCCAAAGCCGCGCCGAACGCATAAATCAACCACGGGAGCGACGAAGGCAGCCACGGAATTACGGGCACCACCCCGTTTATGTTGTAAAAGCGTTGCCGCGAATAGGAATCAGCGAAGCGCGCGCACAGCAGCGTCTCCAGCCCCAATTGGATGACAGCCAGCACAAATACCAGACGCCCCAGGCTTAGAATCGCACTCACCACCCGATCGAACACTGCCATCCAAAATACGCTGCCAGGCGCTGCGATTCAATAACCACTGCGTTCCGGCGGGACATGACCACTTTCGCTTTCCACCAGCTTCCGCAAATGGCGCACCGCCTCGGGCATTTGTTCCGCGCGCGTGCTTCCAAAACCCAGGATGAATCCCTGGCGAGGCTTCGGCCCGGCATACGATGTCGAAAGCGGCCAAAGCCACAGTCTCTCGGCGGCCGCGCGCGTCGCAATCCGGACGTCCGGCAATCGGCGCGGCAGCGTCATCACCACGTGCATGCCGGCCTCCGCGCCCAGAATCTCCACTTCCCGGCCGAATTCCTCGCGCAGCGCGGCCACCAGCGCGCCGCGCCGCTCGGCGTACAATTGCCGCGTCTGGCGGACGTGGCGCGCGAAATGGCCCTCGTTCAGGAAGTCCGCCAGCGCGGCCTGGTATAGCGTCGGCTCCCCCAGATCGCTCGCATGGCGCACCGCTAGAAATGCATCGAGCAACGCGGGAGGCACCACGGCATATCCCACGCGCAGGGCAGGGAAGAGCGTCTTGCTGAACGTTCCGATATAGATCACGCGCCGCCCGCAATCGAGCCCCTGTAGAGACGCCACGGGCATGCTTTCGTAGCGGTATTCGCTGTCATAATCGTCCTCTACGATCCACGCGCCTGCGCGGTGCGCCCACTCGAGCAGTTGCAGGCGGCGCGCGGCGCTCATGGTGGCGCCGAGCGGAAACTGGTGCGACGGCGTTACGAAAGCCGCGCGCGCCCGGCGCGAGAGCCTGATCCCCGCCGCGACATCCAGTCCCTCGCTATCCACCGGCACCGGCACCGTGCGGCACTCCGTCAGGCTGAGCGCGTGGCGCATGAACGGATACCCCGGTTCCTCCACCCACGCCGGCGCGCCGGTATCCAGCAGCACGCGCGCCGATAGCGCCAGAGCCTGCTGCGATCCGCTCACGATGACGATTTGCGAGGCGTCGCACTGCACCGCGCGCGACGTCCGGAGATAGCGCGCCACCGCCTCGCGCAGGTCGGCCAGTCCGGCCCGTTCCGGATAGTTCAGCGATTTCGCGCTCACGCGCCGCGCGTGGCGCGTCACGATGCGCGACCACGTGTGGAACGGAAAATGGTCGTACGCCAGTTGTCCCACGCTGAAGGGTCCGGGCTCGCGCAGCCAGGCGATCGGCCTCGCAGGCAAGCTCCGCGCTCCCCTCCACATGACCGTGGGGGCCGCATCTCCCTGCCTTGCCGTCACGGGCCGCGGGCTGCTCAGCTCCGGCTCGAGCGACGTGGCCACGAAGGTGCCCGCTCCGGTGCGGCTTTCGAGATAGCCCTCGGCCAGCAGTTGGGCATACGCTCCAAGCACGGGAATGCGCGATATGGCGAGTTCGGCAGCCAGTGCGCGGCTCGCCGGAATCTGCTCGCCCGGCCGCAGGCGGCCTTCGAAGATCATGGCGCGGAACGAATCGTAGATCTGGCGGTGCAGCGGCTTGGGGCTCGCGCGATCGACGGCGATCATGGCCAAAGCGGAACTCATTTCTCTATCATAGTGGTTATATCGAAACGCTATCAATTGGTCATTGCGTATGACCACTATTGCTGGCAAACTCGTTCCTAAAGACCGCTCCCGAAACGGCGTGACGAACCCCTACTGAGCCGGGCCCAGAGGGCGCCCCGCCACGGAGCGGCGATTTCTCGAGAGACCTATGCGATTGGCTGTCATTCTCATTCTTGGGTCCGCGTTCCCCGCCTGGTGCGGCAATTGGAACCCGCGGCTCGCTGCGGACTACCTGGACGCGCGAGAGAAAGCCTGGTTCGCCTGGCCCACCGCCAAAAGCGCGGGCGGCACGTGCGTATCGTGCCACACCCAGATGACTTACCTGATGGCGCGCCCCGCACTGCGGAAATTGCTGGGCGAAGCGCAGCCCACCGAATTTGAGACCGCCATTCTAGCGGGCCTGAAGGAGCGCACGGAACAGGACCAGCGCATGTTCGGCGCCGCGCGCTTTGCCCAGGAGCCGCTGGCATCGCAGGCGGAAGGCGTGCAATCGGTGCTGACCGCGCTGCTGCTCGCCGGTGGCGACCCGACCGCCGGGCCCACTACCGAGCGCGCTTTCGACCGCATGTGGGCCGCGCAGATCCGCGATGGCGAATCCAGGGGCGCATGGGCGTGGTTCGACCTCAATGACGATCCGTGGGAAATGAAGGATTCCGCCTACTACGGCGCGACGCTGGCCGCGCTCGCCGCCAGCGCGGCTCCCGCTTCGTACCGCGAAAAGCCAGACGTGAAAGCGCGCATCGACGATCTGGCCGCGTACCTTCGCACCGCCGAATCGGGCCAGCCGCTGCACAATCGCCTGATGCTTCTCTGGGTATCGGCCGCGCTGCCCGAGGCGTGGCCCAAATCCGCGTCTGCCAAACTCGTGACGGAAATCCTCGCCAGGCAGCAGCCGGACGGAGGCTGGACCATGGAGTCGCTGGGTCCATGGAAGGACCATCCGGAGGCGGCGATCTCCTCCGGAAGCAACAACTACGCCACGGCCGTAGTCGCGCTGGCCCTGGAACAATCCGGGATCAAGGCGTCGCACACGGCGCTGGCGAAGGCGCTACGCTGGCTGCGCCATCAGCAGGATCCGGCGGGCTACTGGGAGGCAATTTCGATGAACAAGCACTACCCTGCGGGATCGATGCAGGATCTCTTCATGCGCGATGCCGCCACGGCGTTCGCCGCGCTGGCGCTGGCGAATGCGGAAGGGCGCTAGACGAAAAGCACCGCTCCCTGGCGGTCGCGGCTCAGTAACAGTTGCCGTTTCAACGCATGATGAATGAGCCGCGACCGCGAGCGGTGCCCTTCACTAGCGCCAGATATCCGGCGGGAGCATTCGGCGCAGGAGGTCCGGGTCGAAGGCCGAAAGGCTGTTCCGCAAAAATGACGCGACAAAGATCTCTTGATTGATGTATCCCCGCTTGCCGAGCCATGCGGAATAAACCGGCAGGAGCACTTGGAGCGATCTCACGTCGGGCGAACTCAGTAGCGACGGAACAATATCGCCGATCAACTCCCCCATGGATGCCGCTCGCACGCGTTCTTCCATCCGCGCAAGCCACGCTTCCCGCGCCTCCACCGAATAAGGCCGCACCTCGATATCGGTCCACCCCGATTGGACTACGACCTTGCCATCGCGGATTTCCGTCAGCCGCAGCGAGTACGTGCCGGGAGTACCGATCCGATACGCCAGATGCAACGGAAATTGCGCGGGACGCGTGCCGAATATCGGCGGTATCCCGTTCGCGGTCGCGATTTTCGGCCGTGGCGCGGGAGCTAGCGGCACGCCGTCGCGGCGCACTTCCATCTGGTATTCGGCGGCGCCGCAGTGCAGATTCCAGGGATCGGTGCTGCACAGGTAGACGAAGGCGTAAGCATCCGGCGCCGCCACCTCGATCCACATCGGCATACCCACATACAGCGTCCCCACTGCGCGCAGGAGCGCGGTGTGCGAGCTGATGTCCTTGACTAGCGGTTCGCTGCACACCCTATCGATGCAGACCTGAACGGCCGCCGGACCGTCCGGCAATTCCTGCGGGACATCGATGTTGATCTGTTTCGGACCGACGTAACGCAGTCCAGCAGGGATGCCGCCCACGGTCACGATAACGCCGCAAGCTTCGGTAGGAAACGGCGCGACGGCCGGCAACTGGACGCCACATCCCGGCGACGGCCCGAGATTGTCTCCATAAATCTCCAGGGCCCGGTCGGGCTGGAGAAATCGCTGCGGCAGCGTGAAATGTGGCGTGGATTGCGCCCACACCGCCGGCGCGAGCAACACGATCCAAATTCGCACTCTTATGTCGACGCCGGAACGGCGCTTCCGGTTCCCGCCCTTACTCGCTGGCCTGATTGGCGCGCCCGCCGTTTTCCAGCACGTCGCGGACTTTGGCAATGAGTTCCGCGGGAGTGAATGGCTTCGGCAGGAACGCCACTTCCTTGCGCCGCACGCCCCGCTTCGAAATGGCGCGCTCGGTGTGGCCCGACATATACAGCACCTTCAGCCCGGGACAAATCTTCAGAAGCTCTTTGGCGAGTTGCGGGCCGCTCGCCTTCGGCATGATCACGTCGGTAATCAGCAGGTGGATGGTACTGCGGTAACTGCCGGCCACCACGTGCGCCTCCAGCGGATCGCTGGCTTCCAGCACGCGATAGCCGTTGCTTTCCATCGTTTCCCGCACCAGCATCCGCACCATCTCGTCATCTTCCACCAACAGGATGGTCTCCGCACCGCCGGCGGCCATCACCCGCGGCGCCGCGGCCGCTACCGCCGCCGGTGCACGATCGACTCGCGGCAGATAAACACGGAAAGTCGTGCCGCGCCCCGGCTGGCTCTTGAGTTCGACGGCGCCGCCGCTCTGTTTGACAATGCCCGCGACAGTATAGAGTCCCAGCCCCGTTCCCGCGCCGGCGCGCTTGGTGGTGAAAAACGGTTCGAAGGCGTGAGCTTGCGTGGCGGAATCCATGCCCGTGCCGGTGTCCTTCACGATGAGTGCGACGTGCGCGCCAGGCTTGGCGGGGCCGCCTTTCTCCACCACGACATTGGCGGTTTCGATGGTGAGCGTTCCGCCGTGCGGCATGGCGTCGCGGCTGTTCACCGCGAGATTCAGCAGCACCTGTTCGATGCGCCCGGCGTCGGCGTTGACGCTTCCCAGGTCGGAAGCCAGGTTGAAATTCAGCTCGATTTCTTCGCCCAAAAGGCGCCGCATCATGGTGCCCAAGCTGTTCACCACCTGATTCAGGTCGATGACTTTGGCTTGCGGCACGCGCCGGCGGCTAAAGAGCAACAGCCGGCTGGTAAGTTCTGCGGCCCGTTCGGCGGCCTTCACGATCTGCTCCGCGAAGTGGCGATTCGGATCCCCCTGGGGCAGCTTTCCGAGGATGATCTGGCTATATCCCGTGATGATGGTGAGCAGATTGTTGAAGTCGTGCGCCACGCCTCCGGTGAGCAGACCCAACGCTTCCATCTTCTGCGACTGGCGAAGCTGATCTTCGAGTTGGCGCCGGCCGGTGACGTCCATGAGGACCGCCAGTTCCGCGTTCTCGCCGCCGAACGCGATCCGGTGCAACGCGATTTCGACATCGATCCAGCGGCCGTCTTTGGTATGATGGCGCCACTCGCTGGCCGCCGGGCGCGCTGGATTGTGCAGTTCGCCCAGAAATCGGCGCGTGTCCTCGGGGCTTTGCAGATCGCCCACGCTCAGTTGCGCGAATTCCTCGGGTGAATAGCCATACAAGGCGCACGCGGCGGCATTGGCTTCCAGGTGCTGCCCGTTCGCGTCGAGTATCCACATGGGCTGCGGATGCTCTCGAAAAAGGAAATAGAATCGTTTATCGCGGCTACGAAGGAGACGCTTGGCTGGCATGCTCTCGGCTTATAGTGTACTGGGGAAATGACGCGTTCCGACAGGCCGATGTTATACCTTCCGACGAACTTTTTGCGATTCCTGTTCGGAACATCACAAAGTTGACGATGGTGTAGTACTGGCGGTTCTATAAGTTTTTTGCGCGTTGTCTACTGGAACACCTTCGCCCCCGCAAAATCCCCAGCTTTAACGATAGTCATTCCAGCCGGATCGATGTGTTTGCGGAACGCCGCGTTGATTTGATCGGGCGTCAGTGACGCGATTTTTGCCTCCACTTCGGCATCCCATTTTAGCGGCCGGTCCAATTGCTCGTGCGACGCCAGGAACGTCATCAGCGCGGCATCCGTGGAGCGATTTAGCAGCCGCGCTTCAAGCACCGCCTTCTTCGCTTCGTCCACTTCAGCCGCGGTGAATCCGTCCTTGTACGCTCTCTGCAACTCCTCGAAGAAGCATTGCTCGACCTTCGGCCCAACCGCCGGATTCAAGCTCACGGTTACCGTGAGCATCGACGAATCGCCCTCGTTCGGCGCCACGATGCGCGCGTTGGCGCCGTAGCTCAGGCCTTCCTTGTTGCGAATGCGGTTCGATACGCGCGACGTGATGGGCTCCCCGAACATGTAGCTGGCCAGAATGACGGCGGGATAGTCGGGATCGTTCTGCGACATCCGGAAGCGTTCGCCGCCCAGGAATTCGGCGTTGGCTTTATCCGGCGTCTCGATCTTTTGATTCATCGCCGCCGCCTTCTGGAACGGCACAATCAGCGGCTGGTACGCCTTGGCGGTGTTCCAGCTTCCGAGAAGCTCGTCAGCGGCCTTCTGGATGTCGGCCGCGTTCACCGGACCCACTACCGCCATCACGCCGTAGTTTGCACCGTAGAAATCGTCGTGGAATTTCTTCGCGCCGGCCAGGGTGAGCTTTTCCACTTCCGGCTTTTGCTCTTCCCGCGTGGGCTGGTATTGGGCATCGCCTTTGGCGAAAGGCGAAAGGTGGCGATTCAGCATTTCCTGCGCGAGCTGCGTCGGCTCGGTCTGCGGCAGCTCGAGCGCCTTGATGCGCTGCGTCCTGGTGCGGTCGAATTCCTCTTCGGGATAGGCCGGCTCTTTCAGAATTTCCACCGCCAGCTTCATCGCCGCCACGAAATTATCCGCCGGCGCCAAGATGGTGGCCGTGGCGCTATTCATGGCTCCGCCGCCGCCCGCGCCTCCGCCGCGTCCACCGCGGCCGCCTCCGAATCCCGCGCCTCCGCCGCCTGTCACGTTCACTTGCGCGTTCAGTTTGCGGAATTCGTCCTGCAACTGCGAGCGCGTGTGTTCCTTCGTGCCCGACATCAACAGGCTGCCGGCGAAGGCCGCGGCCTCGCGCTGGCCGGCGAGCGTGGAGGCGTCGCCGAAGCGCAGCTCGATGGTGCCCGTCACCATGTTGTTCTCGGTCTGCTTGTGCAGAACATCCAGCTTCATGCCGTTCGCCAGCTTCGATCGCACCACGCGGCTCTCAATATTGGCGATAGTCGGGTCGAACATCTCGGCATGCACGATGTTGATGGTGCTCTTATAATTTCTCAGCGTGGCTTCGAGATCGGGCGTGGGCGGCACCACCGTGCGGTCGGGATTCATGTCCGGAATGTAGTAGCCCACGGTACGGTTGGAAGGTTTGAAATAGCCTTTCGCCACCCGCACCACGTCGGCTGCCTGGACGTCTTTCAGGCGATCGTGCTGCAGGAACATGAGGCGCCAGTCGCCCTGCGCAATTGCGGTATTGAGCGCGCCGGTCGCGATGGCCTGCGGGTTCGACAAGCTGTTTTCCAGCGTGCGCAGAAGCTGGGTGCGCACACGCTCCACTTCCTCCGCGGTTGGCGGATTGTCGATCACGTCCTGTATGGTCTTGAAAATGGCGTCGCGAGCCGCGTCCGGCGATTGATCCTGCGTGAGATTGGCGGATATCTCGGACAAACCGGGATCGTGCAGCGCCTGGAAGCGCATGTTCGCCGAAGTCGCCAATTCGGGATCGACCACGAATTTCGCCAGGCGCCCCTCATTGGGATCGCCCGCGCCGCCGCGCCCTCGCCCGCCGCCGCGGCCTCCGCGCCCGCCGTTGGCGCCGTTCATGATGCCCGTGAGCACCTGCAGCGCGGCCGAATCGGGATGGCCCGCCGATACCACGTGGTACGCCACCAGCACATTCTGTCCCGTGCCCACGCGCCGCAGCGCCACGAAGCGCTCGCCATCCTGCGCCGGTTCGATGGTGTAGGTGGCTTCCAGCTTGCGCGTGGGGCGGGGAAGCTTGCCCAGGGAATCGGCCACGAATTGCAGGGTTTTCGATTCATCGATGCGGCCGGTGATCACCAGCACGGCGTTATCAGGCTGGTAATACTTGTGGTAGAACGCTTCGGGGCGAGTGTACGGCACGCCTTCGAGGTCGTCCTTCGAGCCGATCACGGACTTGCCGTAGTTGTGCCAGATGTATGCCGTGGCGGCCACGCGTTCGCCGAGAATGGAGGCGGGATTGTTCTCGCCGCGCTCCAGTTCGTTGCGCACCACGGTCATTTCGGTATCCAGAATCTGCTTGTTGAACTTGATGTTCACCATGCGGTCGGTCTCGAGGCTCAGCGCCCATTTCAGGTTTTCATCGCTGGCGGTGAACGTCTCGTAGTAATTGGTGCGGTCTTCCGACGTGGTGCCATTCCAGCTCGAGGTGTGCGCCGTGATTTCATCCTTGATATGCCGGCCGTTGGTGGTCTCGATGAAATCGAGGTGCTCGAGCAGGTGCGCCATGCCCGTTTCGCCATAGCCTTCGAAGCGCGAGCCCACCAGGTAAGTGACGTTGACGGTGATCTTCGGCTCGGCCGCATCGGGATAGAGCAGCACTTTTAGACCGTTGGGGAAATCGTATTCCGTGGTTCCACCCATGGACGTTGTTTTCTGAACGCCCGGAGGCGGCGTCTGCGCTCCAACCAGAGACGCGAATAGCGCGGTAAGGATGATCGTTCGATTCATAGATTCCAGACCCTTTGGGGCCGGATTATATCAGGTATTCGCCCAGATTCGAGCCGAGATCCGAAGGAACCTGCGCTATTGTGAATAGCGATGACCCTGGATATCGGGTGCGGCAAGCGCAAAGCGGAACTGGGCGCGATCGGCATCGACGTCTCCACGGATTCCGCCGCCGACCACGTGTGGGACCTCGACTGCTACCCCTGGCCCCTCGCCGACAGCCAGTTCTCGCGCATCCATATGTCGCACATCATCGAACACGTCGCCGACCCCATGCGCGCCATGGCCGAGGTCTACCGCGTGGCGCAGGATGGCGCCGATGTCTTCATCACCACTCCACATTTCAGCTCACACAATTCCTACACCGACCCCACGCATCGCCGGCACCTGGCGGCGGCCAGCTTCGAATATTTCACGGGCAACGATTTCCCGACCTTCGCGGGCGCGCCTTTCCGTTTCGAGATCGTCGATTGCCGGCTCACTTTCGGCGGCAATTTCGTGCTCGACAATCTTGGCCGCTTCATCGCCGGCCGGTCCTTGAAATGGTACGAGCGGCATGCCGCGTGGATTTTTCCGGCGCTCGATATTCGCTGCCATCTGCGAGCGCGCAAATGAACTCGCGGCGGCGTTGGGTGCTACTCTTCGCGGCCATTTTCGCGGTGACGCTGGCGCTCCGCCTCTGCCACGTCCGCATTCTGTGGGCGGACGAGGATTATCATCTGGCAGCGGGCATCCAGACGCTTCACGGCAAGTTGCTCTATCGCGATCTATGGTACGACAAGCCGCCGCTCGCCGCGCTGGTATATGCCGCGATGGGGGCATTTCCGGGTTGGCCGCTGCGCCTGTTCGACGCCGTGTTCGTGCTGGCTGTGGCGATCGCCGTCTGGCGCTTCGCCCGCGACCTCTGGAGTGAACGGGAGGCGGCCATCGCCGCGGGCTTGATGGCGTTCTTTCTGAATTTCGATCTGGCCGCCGCCGTGATCCCGATTGTGCCCGACATGTTCCTGCTGCTGCCGGCCGTCCTGGCGGTGCACGGCGCGTGGAAGGGAAAGCCGTTCGCCGCCGGCCTGTGGTGCGGGGTGGCGTTTCTGTTCCACACCAAAGGCGTGTTTGTGCTGGCGGCCTGCGCGTTGCTCGCGTGGCGCGCGCTTCCGGCGCTCGCGGCGGGGTTCGCGATTCCCAACGTAGCGGTGCTGGCGGTGCTCGCCGCGGAGGGTGCGCTACCGGCGTACTTCCAACAGGTGTGGGAGTGGAGCGCGGCCTACGCGCGCAGTTCGCCCGAACTGCATCCGTGGGTTAACGGCGTGCGGCGCACGGCCGACTGGCTGGGATTTCACGCGGCGCTCGCCCTCGGCGCGGCGGCCCTCTGGTGGGAGAATCGCAAGCGCGAACGGTATTGGCTGGCGGGGTGGCTGGTGCTCTCGTTCGCGGGTGTAACGCTGGGCGCGCGCTTCTTCCCGCGATATTTCCTGCAGATGCTGCCCCCCATGGCGCTCGCCGCTTCGTACGCGCTCGCACGCCGCAGAACGCTAGCGTGGGTGGCGGCGGCGGTACTGCTCGTGCCGGCCGTGCGCTTCGGCCCGCGCTATGTGACGCTCGCCCGCGATCTCGTCGCCGGTCGCCCGCACGAATGGGCCGATCTCGCCATCGATCGCGACAGCCGCGCCGCGGCCGGTATCGTGAACCGTAGTAAACAGCCCGGCGACACTCTGTTCGTCTGGGGCTATCGGCCGGGCATCTTTGTGTACACGCGCATGCCGGCCGGATCGCGCTTCTGGGACTCCCAACCGCTCACCGGCGTCCCCGCCGATCGGCACCTGCGTGACGCGACTGCGGTGCTCCCGGAGGAGGCGGCGCGAAATCGCACCGAGTTCTATCTCTCTCGGCCCAGCTTTCTAGTGGATAGCTTGAGCTTGGAAAACCCACGCCTCGCGATCGCGGCATACCCGGAGTTGCGCGAATGGCTGGCGCAGTATCGCGAGGTTGGGCGCACGCCGATGAGCGTGGTCTACGAGATCGCGCAAAGGTAATTCTCCTCGAAAACCGAGTCTCGTTCCCGTTCGCCCCATCTCTTCTCTGTGACTCTGTGAGAACCGCTTTTTTCTTTTCACGCAGAGGCGCAGAGTACGCAGAGTTTAAGGAATCGGCCTCATCCGATATTCGCCCGAGTTCTTCTCTGCGCTCTCTGCGCTCTCTGCGGCTCTGCGAGAACTGCTTCTTTCTTTCTCTTACAGCGTCGACGTGGTGGCAGGACGTGTGTGCCCCGCGCGAACCACGGCATCAGATCCGGCACGCTCCGCGGGAGCCCACATCGGCAGCGCGACCGGCTCGAAGCCGAACCAACCGGCAAGCGCGGCATCGTCGATGCGGCGGCGGCGCATAATCACGCGGCGGGCGCGAAGCGCGCGCGGCAGGCATTTGGCGAGATGCCAGAAAGCGCGAAGCGAAGAAGGTTCCGTGAACATAGCGCCCCCGATCACTACAAGATCGCGCAATGTCATCGGCAGCCAGTAGCGTCGATACAGGTCCGCGCTCGCGTTCTTGAGGCGCATCAGAAAGCGATTCTTCACCGAATGCATGTTGATCGCGCGAGGGATGGCGCGCCGGCTTCCCGGCACCACGCTGCGCACGTGGTAAGACACCGCCGAGGGGGCATAAATGCAGCGCCAGCCTTGCAGGATGGCGCGCCAGGCGACGTCGGCGTCTTCGCGGTAGCAGAAAAAATCGGGGTCGAAAAAATCGCCGTCGATGGAAACGTCGTCGATCATTTCGCGGCGATAAAGCGCGGCCGCCGCGCTGGCGCCGAAGACGTACTCCGCGTTGTCGAACTCGGAGCTGTCCGGTTCGTGCCAGCCGCGGTCGAAATGGCGCATGGCGGGAGTGAAGAAGATGCCGGTGGAATCCAGGCGCTGTTCGTCGAGGGGCCGGAAACCGGCGCCGATAGAGAGCAGTTTGCCGCAAACCGTGCCGGCGGACGGGTCGGATTGGCCGGCGCTCCACAAAGTGCGGACGAAATGCGGCAGCAGCAGCACGTCGGGGTTCAAAGTCAGCACCCAGTCGGCGCTACTCGCCCGGATGGCCTGGTTCTGCGCTTCCGCGTAGCCCAGGTTGCGATCGTTATAGATGGTGCGGATGCGATTCTTGAAGCTGCGCAGGATGGAGCGTGTGCCATCGGAAGAGGCATTGTCGACCACCACGATCTCGGTGTCGACCCCTTCCTGTTCCAGAACACCTTCCAGGCAGCGGCGAATGTAGCGCTCGCTGTTGAAGGTGACGATGGCAACACACACTTGGGTGTAACGGATCGGTTTCAAGGTTTCGAAACAAAGACCCGTCACCCGCCTGCTTCAACTACACTGGGTTACAAGAATGAAGGAAATTTGCGCGAAAAAAAGTACGAAAAAATTTTCTCGGAGGTGTAGTGGAAATGGCATGGTCACGGGTCTTTGAGATGACTCGACGCGTCCTTAGGCGGTTCCGATAGGTGACGAGCTGGGGCAATCTTCCGCCAGCCGCAATCGGGTCTGGAGTTACAAGACCAAGTGGCTCAGTTATATACAGAGACTCGCGAGGACGTCTACCGATACCTGCTGACGCTCGGCGTGCATCCGCCGAAAGCGCAGGAAGCGGTACAGGAAGTCTTTCTGCGGCTGTATACGAGCCTGAAAAAGGGTGAAAAAATCGAGAGCCTGAGGGGGTGGGTGTTCCGCGTTGCCCACAACTACGGCCTCAAGGTTCGCGCCCGGCAATCCTCGGAAGAAAAGTTCGACCAGGCCTTCGAAACGCGCCTTATGTCTCCTTCGGCAAATGCCGAGCGGGACCTGATCGACCGCGAGAAAATGAGCCGGCTGAACACCGCCGTGGAAGGCCTCTCGGAACAGCAGAAGCGCGTTCTTTTTTTACGGATGGAAGGATTGCGCTACCCCGAAATCGCTACCGCGCTGGGCATCAGCGCGTCGGCCGTGGGCGAGTTTCTGCGCCGCGCTCTCGCGCGGCTGAAGAAGGTGCGCGATGAGTAGCATGTTCGAGCGCCATCCCGAACACGACCTGCTCCGCTACCTTGATGGCGAGCTCTCCCCGCGACGGTCCCGCAAAGTAGCCAGCCACCTGGAAGACTGCGGCCGCTGCCGGGCCGAGTTGGAAGAATTTCAAAATGCCCTGGCGGATTGCGCCGGCTATCGCAGCGCTTTGACGGCGCAAATGCCAGCGGCGCTCACACCTTGGCGCGACCTCTACCGCGATTTCTCACGAATTGATGAATCTTTGGCCAACAACTCTCTCCTTGTACGGCTAATGCGTCCCCTCGTACATTCGGGTGTACCGAGATGGGCGTTCCTTGCGGGCTTGACGGTGCTGATTGTTCTCCTTTCTCTGAATCAGCTCCGTCAAGCCCCTTCTGTTCAAGCCGCGACATTGTTGAGGAAGGCCGTAGCAGTTTCCCAAAGCCAGCCGCATCCGGCGCGCCGCATCCGCGTGCGCTCCAGCCGGCAACCGGAGTTTACCAGGATGTCCAGCGTCCAGGCGGCGCTGGTGGAAGTGGCGCAGGCGCAGGCAGTTGCCGCGCTCTTCCAGAAGGCCAATTGGGATTGGAACGATCCTTTGAGCGCGCGCGCTTTCGACGAGTGGCGCGATCGGCAAGCTCATAAGACCGACGAGGTGACCGCAGTGCAGGATCCCGCGGCGCCGTCGGAGCATCTGACGCGGATCCGAACCACCTCCGCCGATGGCGAAGTGGAGGCGGCCAGCATCACGCTCAACACCGACGATTACGATGCGGTGAGCGAACGGTTGGAATTTCGCGATCACGAATGGGTTGAATTGAGCGAGATAGCGGGGACTTCCACGGAGAGCGCCGGTGGTTCCGGCGTCGCAAGCGTGGAAGCCCCGGTGCGCGCCGCCGAACCACCAAGCCGGCCGGCCGCATTTGCACCCGGGTCGATGGCCTCGATTTCAGACGAGATCCAAGTGCTGTCGGCACTAAGCGAGATCGGGGCCGACCTGGGTGATCCGGTGGATGTGGCGCTAGCGGGCGGTAAGGTCAAGGTGACCGGACCGGCCGAAATTCCGGCGCGGCGTCAGGACGAAATTCGCGCCTCGGTGGCGAATTTGCCGTACGTGGAGGTGGCTTTCACTTCGCTGCCTCCGGCTCCGGCGCCGGCGGCGGGCGCCGCGGCGAACGTGTCGACCGCGGGCCCCGTGACGTCGCCGATAGAGTCTCGTCTCGAGAAACATCTCGGCGGACATGCCGGGATGGAGCGCTTCAGCACCGAGTTGCTAGATTTGGACGAAGCGGCGAGAACACGCGCTGCAGCGCTGCATAATTTGGCGCAGAAAGTCTCACCGGAAGACGAAGCGAAGCTGGGTTCGAAAGCCCGGACTTTGTTGCACGACTTATCCCGCAAGCACACCGCCGTGCTCGCCCAAAAGGTCGATAGCCTGGGAAGGATTCTGATTCCCGCGCTGTCTTCCTTAGGCGGCACGGCGGCAAGTGTTCCTTCGCCGGGGCATGCGGGCTGGCAGCCGGCCGCGGACGATGTGCTCCGCAGCGCCAGCCGCCTGGACGTGCTGATCTCCCAGATGCTGGGAATGACTTCGGGTAACCCTTCGCCCTCGGAGTTGATGACCGCATTCGGTGAACTGCGCGCCAACCTCGACGACTGCCAGAAGGCGCTGAAGTAGGCCGGTTTACTCGCAGAGACGCAGCAACCACAGAGATGGCGCCAAGAAAAAAGTTACCGATTCACCACCAGGAATTTCTCACGCAGAGGCGCAGAGTACGCAGGGAAGAATTCTACTGTCTTGTCTCTGCGTTCTTTGCGCCTCTGCGAGAAAAGCTCTTCTCACCCGTTCACTTCCGTATAGATTCCCTTACTTTCGTTGCTGAGCAGCCCTAAATGAAAACGAATGCTGATTTCGAAGCTCTCCAGCGAGCTCCGCGCGATCAGCCAGGCGGCGACCGCGAGGACCGCGGTCACCGCGACCACGAGTATGACCGTACGGAAGATCAGGAAGTACTGCAGCGCAACCGCGATGCTCACCACCAACCCTCCTGCAAATAAAATGATCATCGTTTCCGGATTGCCCATGCTCTCCTGCTGCCTCGTGAACGGCATTCCCTCCACGAGCCTCAGCTCCAGCGCCAGGTATACCGCCGAGACCGCCGCGCTGTAGGCGAGAAACAGCGCCGCGTCGCGGAGTCCCCAACTCCACGCGAGAAACGGAAGCAGCACCACCTGCGGGGCCAGCATCGCGCTCAGCAGCCGGGCGAACACGCCGCGGGCAAATCCCCGAAAAGCGCCCGTGGGCGCCAGCAGGAACAGCCATGCGCCCTTGCGATCGGGACCATAGGGCAGAGCGCTGCAGACCATGAAAAAGGCGAATCCGAAAGCGTGCGGCAAGACGTGCATCATGGTGAATTTGCCGGAAAAAGGCGAAATCCGCGCGCCCTGCCAGCCTCCCCCGATCAGCATGGCAGTGATGGGGATGAGCCCGACCATCTGGCGGCGAAATTGCCAGTCGCGGGTCATCATGCGCCACACATAATCGAAGCCTGCGCGCACGCTCGGTCCCCCGAACAGGCAGGCGACCGTCTCGCCCAGATATGACCGGCGCGCGCGGTACTTCCTGCCCGAACCGCCACGGGCGATGGCCGAAACGCGAGCCAGATAGTCGCCGGAAAGCGCTCGCAGGCCGAAAATCACCGCCGCGAACGCGATCACTACGCAAGCCGACGCGATCGCCACGCGTGCCGCCGTGCCCGAGGGAAGCCAGTGCGAGACGCGCACTTTCAGGTGCAGATTCGGGGTGAACTGCATCATCACATACATCAGCCACGACGACATTTCAGCGGCGAATCCCACCGACTTCAGGCGCGCCGGCGGCACGAAGCGAATCAGCCATCCGAAAAGCGCGCAGCAGAACAGCGCCATTACGATTCCCACCGCGAATCCCGCGGCCAGTTGCAGAAGCGGATAATACCAGGGCGCCGAAATCAGCAGGGCGGCGAAGGCGGGAATCAGGTTGAGCGCAGGGACTAAGTGCAGCAGGATGCGCAGAATATGAGTGAGCTTGGCCGAAGTATAAGTGGCGCCGTTGATGGGTTGATGCGCGAGCACCAGCCCTTCCACCGGGTTGATGAGGCTGTTGTTGGTCTCCGACAGCAGCGTGGTGAGCAGCAGAAAGCCGGACACAAGCATGAAGACGAGGAAATAGACGACGAGCGGCATTCCGGCGATCGCAAAAAAGAACGCCATTATGCCGGAGAGGAAGTAAAACAGCCACGAGGCTTTGTCGAGCGACATGTCGGTGTGCCCCAAATGGCCCGGTAACTCCCTCCGGTCGCTCAGGGTACCGAACAGATCCACCAGCAGCCAGTATTGCACCGGATCGATCCCCAGCCGCTTCATCAGCGCTCGCGTTCGCGGGCTGTTGCGCAGGAAGCGTTCGATGACTTGCCAGGCCGCGTTCATGATCCGAGTGCCGTGACGATGCGATTGACGCCTGGCTCGACATTGGCCGAGTGGGTCAGCGTGCGAAAAACATCCTCCAGCGATTCGCGCCCGGTGGAGGCGCGCAGGCTGTCCAGCGTACCGTCGGCGATCAGGCTGCCCTGGTGGATAATCAGCGCGCGGCTGCAGATCTTCTCCACCACGTCGAGCACGTGCGAACTGTAGAGGATCGTGCGCCCGCCGGCCGCCAGCGCCGCGATCAGATCCTTGATCATGATGGCGGCGTTCACGTCGAGGCCCGAGAGCGGTTCGTCGAGCAGAATGAGTTCGGGATTGTGGAGCAGGGCCGCGGCCAGCAAGATTTTCTGGCGCATGCCCTTGGAGTAGGTATCGAGGCGGCTTGAACGATCGGACGAAAGGCCGAAGGTTTCCAGCATCTCACGGATGCGCATCTGCAGCGTCTCCTCTTCCACGCCGTGCAAACGTCCGGAAAGCTCGAGGAACTCCTGGCCGGTGAGGCTCTCGAACAGCATGGCGTTTTCGGGCACATAGCCGATCCGCTGTTTGACATCGACGGCGCGCTCGGGAAGCGGCAATCCCGCCACCGAGACCGACCCCTCGCCGGGAGTCAGGATCCCGGCGATAATTTTGATGGTAGTGCTTTTACCGGCGCCGTTCGGCCCCAGGAGCCCGACGATTTCACCGCGCTCGAGAGTGAAAGAGATCTGGTGCAGGACCTCGACGGAATCGTAACTGAAGACGACGCGGTCGAACGCGATAATAGGTTCGGTCACGTGGCGGACTCCAGACTATTCTAGCGAACCGACGGGCTTACCAGCCTTCCGCGATCAGCCTAAGAGCGTCGGTTTTTGCTCGATCGCTGAAAGCTGACCGCTGAAAGCTCCTTTCCTACCAGTTCAAGTGGAACGACACTTCGACGTGGCGCGCGCTGCTGCCGAACGGGTAGCCGTACGATGCCACGGGCGTGCCCACCCCGGCGACCGGCGAGACCACTCCCAGGGTCGAGGTGAATCCGATGGTTTGGACGGCCGAAATGTTCTTGTGGTTCGAAGCGTTAAACGCGTCAAAGGCGAACGTGCCGCGCAGACGCGACGTGAACGGAATGGTCTTACTGACCCGCGCATCCACGTTGAGGAAAGTCCCGAGCGGCAGAGTGTTCACCCCTTCGAGCGGCATGCGCGACCAGCCGCCAGTGCCGTTGAGTGAACTCGGCCAGTCCATGGTGATCTTGGTGTTGACTGTGTTCGTGACGGTGAACTGCTGGCCGATCACATCGACAAGGGGAGTCTGGTAAATAGATGACGAATAAGTGACGATTCCCGACACCAGCCACCCATTTAGTAAGTAGCGCGAGAGGGCGTCGGTCCTGTTGACGACGGGCGCCCACAGGAAATTGGCCACCGCGTGATTGCGCTGATCGAATGCCGACGGTCCCTGGTCGCCCACGTAGCTGCTGGGGAAGTAATTCGCTGGAACGATCGAGTTCAGTACCTGGGGGCCGCTCATATCGTCGAACGAATGCGACCATGTATAAGCCGCCTGCAGGGAGAAGCCCTTGATCGGCGCGGTGCGCACCTGGGCAATACCGGCGCGGTAACGCCCGCCGCCTTCGGGCTGCACTTCGTAATGATGACTCTGCTGCGCGCCGTTCCAGACGGGCGTGGCATAAGTGTTTACCGCCGCGCCTTGCGCGTTGTCGATGGTATAAGTCTCGTTGGTGAGTGTGTTGCCCACCAGGTTCAGATCCTGCGCCACCCAGAGTCTGTTGCTGGAGCTTTGAAGATAAGTAAGCGCGAGGCTGACCCAGCGGTTCAGCCGGCGCTCGATGGCCGCTGAGCCCTGGATCGAATAGGGATTGCGGAATCGTTCCGACGGGAAGAACTGGCCTATCAGGGCGCTATTCAGGTTTGTGACGGCGCTCGATGGCAGTACTTGTGGAAAGACGGTCGCCCCCGTATAATAAGGGGCCAGTTCGAAGTAAGTTTGATAATTGCCGCCTCCCACATACAGGTCATGCAGTAACTGGCCGGGGAACGGCTCGTAATAGGTGCCGCCGCCGACGCGGACTACGGTGCGGCTGTCGAGCATATAAGCCAGGCCGAAACGCGGCTCTATGTCGGTATTAGGCGAGGGGATGGTAGTGGCAAGGTAATTCCCAAGATTGCTCGAAGCCGGCACCGGCAATCTGGCCTTCTCCCAGCGAACGCTGAGGTTGACCGTGAATCCCGGCTTCACTTTCCAGGTGTCTTCCGCAAACGGGCTGTAGAACCAGTCTGTGGTTGTGGACACCGAGGTGCCCAGCGTCTGCTGGAAGCTGGAGTAGTTCTTCAAAGCCCGCACATCGGAGCTGAAATCCTCGGCAAAGGTGGTAAGAGTCGGGTAATTATAGACCCCGAAGCGGGCGTAGAGTTGATCCATGGTGTCCTGCCGCCGCCAAGCGTTGCCGCCGATGCGAACCGTGTGCGAGGCCAGAGTGAAGGTGAAATTGTCGCTCACCTGGTAGCGCAGCTCCCGCAAATTGAACGGCACCGTGGGATTGGCGCCGAGGGGCGTGCCGGCCACGTTGATGCCGAGCGGTCCCGTGCCGCACGCAAGGCAACTGCCCGAACTGACCGGGAATTGGCCGGTGTTGGTGGCCGTAGTCATGGTGTCGCGGAACCATCCGCCGTGGAAGTCGTTCACCATGCTTTCGCCGATCACGTGGGTCCAGCCGAAAGCCCCGTAGCGGGTGGAGTTGGTGAGGTTGGCGTTGGCTGCGATCAAACCGCCATTGGTGGAGACCGTGGCGTTGTTGAGATTATTCACGCCGCGCGCGGCGAGGATGGCGCCCGAGAGTGTAAAATTCTCGTGATCGTTGGGCCGGAAATCCATGCGTGCAAAGCCAGTGTTGGAATTGTTCGATTCGGGCGCCTTTGCGTTCAATTGCTGGTTGATGAAATAAGCGGCCTGCTGGCACTGCGAGGCCGTCGCGCTGCATGCCGCGGTGAGAACCGAGTTCCCGTCGGGCGTGGTGAGCAGCGGATTCACAATGCGATTCAACCCTTCCGTGGAATCGTTCAAGTGCTGCAGGTTGCCGAACAGAAACAGCGTGTCCGTCACGATGGGCACTCCCACGCTGACGCCGGCGTTGTTGTACCGGCCCGTGGGAATGAAGCCGTTGCCGAAGAAATCCGGCGAATTCCAGGAATTCTGCGCGTAGTAATCGTAGGCTGAAGCGTGCAGTTGGTTGATGCCCGATTTGGACACCGCGTTGACGATCCCGCCCATGGTGTAAGTGAAGTCCGCCGTGCCCGCGCCGGAGATCACCTGCATAGTTCCCACCGATTCCTGCGGAATGAATGGCGCGACGTTGGGCGCGTAGCGGAAATAATTATCGGTGATGCTCTGGCTGTCCAGCAGAAACACATTGCGGGCCAATTCGCCGCCGAATACCAGCACTCCCTGCGGGCTTTCCACCACGGCCGGCGCCAGTAGCACGAGCGGATCGACCTGTTGAGCGGGCGTCGGCAGCGACGAAAGTTGTTCGGGCGTAACGGTCGCGGTGACGCTGGTCTTACTGTCCTGCACGGGGGCGATGGAGCGCTGCGCCTCGGCCGGTGTGGATGGCCGGTCGGCATACAAGTGGATGCGGAAATTGAGGGTCTCGCCGATCGCCAGATCGAAACTCGCCAATTCCCAATCGGAATAACCCCTGCGCGTGACTTTCAAATCGTAATCGCCGCCCGGGGCCAGCGCTGGCAGTTCAAAAATGCCGTCGTCGCTGGTCAACATGGTGCGCTTGGTGCCCAGCGTTTTATTGGTCAGGGAAATCGTAGTCTCGGGGATGCCGTCCCCGTACTTGTCCATGACGATTCCGGTGATCGCTCCCGATCCGACAACCGCCTGCGCATCCACCGCCGTCGACGAGACGAGCGCCAATAGAGAGACCGCGAGTGTTCTTCTCATGCATTCATGACCTGTTGAGGCAATTACCCATTGTATGTTAGATTTGCGCGCCCTTGCGATGTGAAAACCGGGTGACAGTGTGAAGAATCGGTGCGGGTGCAGGCGGCTATAATGATCGCGGTGTACCCATGAAGAAAACCCTCGCCCCGTATGCGGCCCCGTATGCTGCAATGTTTGCCGCGATCCTCGGCGCCGCGCCCTCCTTTGCCCAGAAAGCCGACTGGACCGCACGCTGGATCGACGTGCCTGGAATCTCCAGCCAGGACTATGGCGTCTACCACTTCCGCCGGACGTTCGATCTGGCGGCGAAGCCGGCCGCGTTCCAGGTCCACGTTTCGGGAGATAACCGGTACGAATTGTACGCCAACGGCACGCGCGTGGCGTGGGGGCCGGCGCGCGGCGATCTGCGCCACTGGCGCTACGAAACGGTCGATATCGCCCCCGAATTGCGGGCCGGCAAGAACGTGCTGGCCGCCGTGGTCTGGAACGACGGGCCGAACAAAGCCGTCGCGCAGATCTCGCTCCGGACCGGGTTCGTGCTTCAGGGCGGCGATTCCGTGGTGAACAGCAATCGCAACTGGAAATGCGCCGTCGACAAGGCATACACGTCGCAGCCGCTGCCACGGGATCAGTCGACCGGCTATTATGCGCTCGCCGCCAATGAGAGAGTGGACGCGGCGCTTTATCCGTGGGGTTGGACCCAGCCGGACTTCGACGATTCGACATGGGTTTCGGCCCGCGAAATCGGCCCGGCGCTGCTCACCTCCACCAGCGATCAATCCCCGCTGCGCATGCTCGAACAGAGCCCCATCCGGCTGGAAGAACAAACCGTGGAGCGATTCGCGAAGGTCCGCCAATCCACGCCATCAGCTCTGTCCGAAGGATTCCTGAACCGGCACGGGCCGCTGACCATTCCGGCGAATACCAAAGCATCCCTGCTGCTCGATCAGGGCTACGAAACCACGGCCTATCCCGAGCTTACGGTAAGCGGCGGGCGCGGCGCGCAGGTGGACATCCGATACGCCGAAGCGCTCTATCTGCCGACCCCGCCGGGGAAGCCGCGCGAAAAGGGCAATCGCAACGAAGTGGAAGGCAAACAATTCCTGGGGCCGTTCGATACTTATGTGGCGGATGGCGGCCAGCACCGGCTCTATCGCCCGCTCTTCTGGCGGACGTACCGCTATGTGAAGCTCGACATCTCCACGGCTGGCGAGCCGCTCGGGATCGAAGATCTGCACGGCGTCTTCACGTCCTATCCGTTCCAGCGGAAGGGCCTGTTTCAGGTGGAAAACGGCGCCGGTCCGGATGAAGAAATTCAGCGCATTCTCACTACCGGATGGCATACGGCGCGCCTGTGCGCGCACGAAACGTACATGGACTGCCCCTTCTACGAGCAGCTCCAGTATGGCGGCGATGCGCGCATCCAGATGCTGGTGTCGCTTTACACCGCCGGCGATCGCAGCCTCATGCGCAACGGAATCACTCTCATCGATTCCACCCGCAATGCCGATGGCCTGACCTACAGCCGCGCGCCGTCCAACCTGGTGCAATATATTCCGCCCTTTTCATTGTGGTGGATCGGGATGGTGCGCGACTACCTGATGTATACCGATGACCCGGCGTTCGTCGCGCGCATGCTGCCCGGAGTGCGCGCCGTGCTCAGCTATTACGCGAGCTTTCAAAAAGAGAGCGGTGATTCCTCTGTCATGCTCGCCGGAGGCTCGCTGGGCCGGATGCCGTTCTGGAATTTCGCCGACTGGGTGGATAGCTGGCCGGATGGAGAAGCTCCCGGCGATCGCGACGGCTCCTCCGCCGTATTCGATCTGCAATTAGCTCTGGCCTACGATTGGGGCGCGGCAATCGAATCGGCTGTCGGCAATGCCGGAATGGCGGACGAGTACCGCGCCAAGGCGTCGAAGCTGAAGGCGTGGGTGCTGGCCAAGGATTGGGACGCGGCGCGCGGACTGTTTGCCGATCAGCCATCGCACCGAACGTGGTCGCAGCACGCCAATACGCTGGCGCTGCTGGCCCACCTGCTGCCGCCGGCCCAAGGCCGCGCGGTGTTCGAGAAGATGATTGCCGATCCGAGCTTGGCGCAGGCCTCGATCTACTTCCGCGCGTACACCAACGCCGCGCTGCGCGAAGTGGGATTGGGCGACCGGTACCTCGAGCAACTCCAACCGTGGCGGCAGATTTTGAAGAACGGGCTCACCACCTGGGCGGAGAAGGCCGACCCCTCGCGATCGGATTGCCATGCCTGGGGCGCCAGTCCGAATTTCGAATTGTTGCGTACAGTGGCGGGAATCGACTCCATGGCGCCAGGCTTCGCGCAGGTTCGCGTGGCGCCTAATCTCGGCAAATTGACCCAGATTCGCGCCCGCATGCCGCACCCCAAGGGGGAAATCGTCGTTGGACTGGTGAAGCACGGAGCAGGCCTGACGGCTGATGTCGAACTGCCCGCGGGTATCACCGGCGAGTTCGATTGGGCGGGCGCGAAAAAGCCGCTGGCATCGGGGAAGAATCACCTGACGTTCTGAGGGCACCGCTCCCTCACCCACGGTCGCGGTTCATTCATCACGTGCCAGTTACTGAGCCGCTCCCCAGTTACTGAGCCGCGACCGCGAGGGAGCGGTGCTTTTTCGGTGTTTGCTCGATGAAAGGCACCACTCCCTCGCGGTCGTGGCTCATCAATTCTTCTCAGCGACCGCGACCGCGACGGTGCCTTTGGTGCCTTACGATGCGCTCCGGTCCAGCATCTTCTTTGCCGCCTCGACCAGGCTTTCCGATTCGAAACCGTACTTCCTTTGCAACTCTTTGAGCGGCGCGGAAGCTCCGAATGTTTTCATGCCGAGAATTCGCCCCTGCACGCCCGTGTAGCGCTCCCAGCCGAACGTTGACGCCTGTTCGATGGCGATGCGGGCGGTGATCGCCGGCGGCAGTACGGTGGCGCGGTATTCGTCGCTCTGCTCTTCGAAGATGTCCCAGGAGGGCATGGACACAACGCGCGAACGAATGCCCTCGGCCGAGAGCGCGTCATGCGCGTTCGCCGCCAGCACCACCTCGCTACCGGTGGCGATCAGGATGATTTCCGGTTCGCCTTCGGGAGGGTCCGCAAGCACGTACGCGCCGCGCGCCAGGCCGGCCGCCGGCGCAAAGCGGGTGCGGTCGAGCGTCGGTAACGGCTGGCGGGAAAGCACCAGCACCGCGGGTTTGTGCCGGAGCTGCAGGATATGCCGATACGCTTCCACCACTTCATTGGCGTCGGCGGGCCGGATGGTGCAGAGGCCGGGAACAGCGCGCATGGAGGCGAGATGTTCCACGGGCTGATGAGTCGGGCCGTCTTCGCCATCGCCCATGGCATCGTGCGTGAAGATGAAAATCGTCGGCAGTTCCATGATGGCCGAGAGCCGGATGGCGGGGCGCGCGTAGTCGCTGAAGATGAAAAACGTCGCCCCATACGCGCGCAGTTTGGAAAGCGAAACGCCGTTCACAATGGCGGCCATGGCATGTTCGCGAATGCCGAAGTGCAGGTTCTTGCCGCCGGGAGTTTCGGCCTGCAAATCGCCCGCGCCCTCGAAGGTCAGGAGCGTTTTATTCGAGGGGGCCAGGTCGCCCGATCCGCCGAGCATCCACGGAATATTGCGCGCCACCACGTTCAGTACTTTGCTCGAAGCTTCGCGTCCGGCGATACCTTTGGCATCGGCCGGGAAAACCGGCATGCCGCGATCCCAGCCGTCGGGCAGTTCGCGGCGCTCGATGCGGTCGATCTCGTTCGCCAAATCGGGATGGCTCGCGCGGTATCCGTCGAAGAGCTTCATCCATTCCGTGCGCGCAGCCGCGCCGCGTGCGCCGATCCCTTGAGCGAAGTGCTCATAAACGCCGTCCGGAACCAGGAACTTGGCGTCTTCTGGCCATCCGTAATAACGCTTTGCCAGGCGGATTTCATCGTCGCCGAGCGGCTCGCCGTGCGCTTCGGCGGTGTCCTGCTTGTGGGGCGCGCCGTAGCCGATATGGCTGTCGAGAATGATGAATGTTGGGCGTTCCTTGGTCTTATGGAAGATATCGATGGCTTGCTCGATGCGCTCCAGGTCATTGGCGTCGCCCACGCGCAGCACGTTCCAGCCATAGCCCAGGAATCGCGCGGCGATGTCTTCGGTGAACGTGATGCGCGTGTTCCCCTCGATGGTGATGTGGTTGTTGTCGTAAATCCAGCACAGGTTGTCGAGCTTCAGGTGGCCGGCGAGCGAGGCGGTCTCCGACGACACGCCTTCCATCATGCAGCCATCGCCGCACACGGTGTAGATGTTGTAATCGAAGATATCGAAACCCGGTTTGTTGTAGCGCGTGGCGAGCCATTTCTGCGCGATCGCCATGCCGACGCTCATAGCGACGCCCTGTCCCAGCGGACCCGTGGTGGCCTCGACGCCCGAACTCCAATGGTATTCCGGATGCCCGGGAGCTTTGGAATCGATCTGGCGAAAACGGCGGATGTCGTCGAGCGTCACCGACGGTTGGCCGAGGATCTCATACTTCGCGTTGACCGCCTGCGTCCTGGTGAGATGCAGGATGGACCAGAGCAGCATGGAAGCATGGCCGTTCGATAGTACGAAGCGATCGCGGTTGGGCCAGATCGGGTCCGCGGGATCGAACTTCATGATGCGATTCCAAAGAGTGTAAACCAGCGGCGCAAGCGCCATCGGCGTGCCGGGATGGCCCGACTTCGCCTGTTGCACGGCATCCATCGAAAGTGTGCGGATGGTATTGATGCACAACTGATCGATCACGGGTACGGCGACTTGCTGTGTGCTCACAAGAGAGACTCCTCAAGAATATGCTAAGCCGCGACCGCGAGGGAGCGGTGCCTTTTCCACCAGGCCAGTACCCTCACTTCGGCGCGTCCTGCGCCGCGACGCGAAAATCCTCGGCGTCGTTGGCTTGCGGATTATGCCAGCCTCCGGGCGCCACGACGCGCGGTTCCGCCGCGTCCGGTCCCCATGTTCCCTTCTCGTATTCCTGCACCGGGAGATCGGCCTTCAGCACCGGGTCGACGATGCGCCACGCCTCTTCCACATAGTCCTCGCGTGCGAAAAGAGTGGCGTCCCCTGCCATCGCATCGGTCAGCACGCGCTCGTAAGCCTCCATTTCCTCGGGCCGGGAATGGCGGCTGGCGACCATCTCGACAAGATCGCCGCTCAAGCCGCCCTTCTCTCCCATGACGGTCGCGCCCAACGCGATCGTCATTTCCGGACTGATGCGGAATCGCATATGGTTCTTGGCGAGCCCCGGGGCGCCAATGACAGCCGGCGGTTTGCGAAGACGCGCAAGCACTTCGGTGACCGTGACCGGCAGGTTCTTTCCCGCGCGAATGTAGAAAGGAACGCCCTTCCAGCGCCAGGAATCCACCTCCAGCCGCAGCGCGACGAAAGTCTCCACCTTCGAATCGGACGCTACGCCTTTTTCCTGGCGATATCCGCGGAATTGCCCGCGGACCACATGATTCGGATCGAGCGGTGGAATAGCCTTCAGAACCTTGGCCTTTTCATCGCGGATGCTTTCGCTGTCGAGCCGGACCGGCGGCTCCATGGCGAGGTTGCTGAGCACCTGGAACAGATGATTCTCTACCACATCGCGAAGCGTCCCGGTCTGATCGTAGAACCCGCCCCGCCCTTCCACCCCGAAATTCTCCGCCATGGTGATCTGCACGCTCTCGATGTGAGTGCGGTTCCAGTACGGTTCCATGAAGGCGTTGGCGAAACGGAAGACCACGATGTTGTTCACCGTATTCTTGCCAAGATAGTGGTCGATGCGGAAAATCGCCGATTCTGGGAAGCAGTTGTGCAAAACACGGTTCAGTTCCCGCGCCGATTCGAGATCGCGCCCGAATGGTTTTTCGACGATGACGCGCGCGCCTTGGGGGCACCCGTCCTTCGTCAATTGTTCCACCACCGTTGGGAACATCACCGGAGGAATGGCTAGGTAATTCGCCGGGCTCTTCGCGCCGCCCAGTTCTTGTTTCAGTTTGTCGAAGGTCGCAGGGTCGGAATAATCGCCGTCGACGTACCGCAGCAAGCCGCGCAGCTTGTCGAAAGCATCGCGATCCATCCCGCCGTGCTGGTGCAGGCTGTCGGCCGCGCGGGCACGGAACTGTTCGAGATTCCAGCCGGATTTGGCCACGCCGATCACCGGCACGTTCAGATGGCCGCGTTTCACCATCGCCTGCAGGGCAGGGAAGATCTTTTTGTACGCCAGGTCGCCGGACGCGCCGAAAAACACTAAGGCATCGGATTGTACATCGCTCATGGAATCCTCCTCGCTACTATTTACCGCCGGCCGATTTCTCGAGATGGCCGCCGAACCCGAACCGCATGGCCGAAAGCAGCTTGTCCTGGAAATCGGCATCGCCGCGCGAACTGAAGCGCTGATACAGCGCGGTGGAAAGAACCGGCACCGGGACACCGATATCGATGGCGGCCTTGATCGTCCATCGCCCTTCGCCGGAATCGGAAACCCGGCCCTCGAATTTGGCCAGAGCCGGATCCTGGGCTAACCCGTTCGCGGTGAGATCGAGCAGCCAGGAAGCGATCACGCTGCCGCGCCGCCATACTTCGGCGACATCGGCCAGGTTGAAGTCGAACTGATAATTCTGAGGATGCCGCAGCGGGGTGGTTTCGGCGTCCCAGTCGGCGCCCGCGTGCTTGCCGATGTCGGCGCCCTGCAACACGCTCAGCCCCTCCGCGTACGCCGCCATGATGCCGTACTCGATGCCGTTGTGCACCATCTTGACGAAATGGCCGGCGCCGTTCGGCCCGCAATGCAGGTATCCGTGTTCCGCCGTGCCCGTCGTGTTTTCGCGGCCGGCCGTCCGCGGAATGCTCCCCGGTCCCGGTGAGAGCGTTTCGAAGATGGGGTCGAGCTTCGCCACCACGTGCGTCTCGCCGCCGATCATCATGCAGTAGCCGCGTTCGAGCCCCCACACGCCGCCGCTGGTTCCCACATCCACGTAGTGGATTTTCTTTTGCGCCAGCTCCCTCGCGCGCCGGATGTCGTCCACGTAATAGGAATTGCCGCCGTCGATCAGGATGTCGTCCGGTTCGAGGTGCGGCAGAATGTCGGCGATGGTGTGATCCACCACCCCGGCCGGCACCATGAGCCAGATGGCCCGCGGCTTGTTCAGGCGCTTCGCGAAATCGGCCAGCGAGGAACTTCCGGTAGCGTTCTCGCGCACTAGCGACTCGACGGCTTTGGGCGACATATCGAAGACGACGCATTCGTGACCAGCGCGCAGAAGACGGCGCACCATGTTTGCGCCCATTCGGCCCAGACCGACCATACCCAGTTGCATCATTCCCTCCCTCTACTAATGATCACTGGTTGGAGTCGAAATGGGGGATGAAAGGTTCGAGAAACTTGTGAGTTTCTGTACGCGGCTACATCTCGCGGCGGCCTTCCATGGCCTTTGAGATGGTCACTTCGTCGGCGAATTCCAGGTCGCTTCCGACCGGGATACCCATGGCGATGCGGGTCACCTTCACCCCCAAAGGCTTCAACAGGCGGGAAAGATATACCGCCGTCGCTTCACCTTCCACCGTGGGATTAGTGGCCACAATCACTTCCGTGATTTCGCCCTGTCCGATGCGCTCCACCAGCCCCTTGATTTTGAGCGACTCAGGCCCGATGCCGCGCAATGGGGACAACGCGCCGTGCAGCACGTGATAACGGCCGTTAAACTGGCGCGTAGTCTCGATGCCGACAATGTTGTGCGCTTCCTCCACCACGCAGACCACGCGCGGGTCGCGGTTCGAGTCCCGGCAGAATGGACAGAGTTCGCTATCGCTGATGTTGTTGCAGACGGCGCAGAGCCCCAGCTTGTCCTTGACGTCGAGGATGGCTTGCGAGAGACGTTCGGCGTCGTCGCGTGAGGCGCGCATCACGTGAAACGCCAGGCGCTGCGCGGATTTCTGTCCGATGCCGGGAAGATGCTTGAATTCAGCGATCAGGCGGGCCAGCGGTTCGGCGAAGTCGGGCATCGATTCTCAGTCCGCTAAAACAGTCCGGGAGGCAGGCCCATTCCGCCCAGCATTCCGCCCATCTTGGCCTGCGACTGCTCATCGACCTTTTTGACAGCTTCGTTACAGGCCGCGACGATCATGTCCTGGAGCATCTCCACATCGCCGGCCACCTCGGGTTCGATTTTCACCGCGAGCAGGTTCTTATGGCCATCCATTTTTACGGTGACCATGCCGCCGCCGGCCGTGGCTTCGACCCTGATCTGCGCGATCTCCTGCGCCAGCTTCTCCTGCATTTGCCGCGCCTGTTGCATCATCTGCTGCATGTTGCCGGGTAGTTTCACGTTACGACTCCTTGAGATTGCGAACTTTGCGGATTTCCCCGCCGAAGACTTCCTGGAAGCGGCGGACTTCCGGGTGGGCCAGCGCGCGGCTGGTGGCTTGATCCTCAGTGGCGCCGGGCGCAAGTTGTATTGGCGCTGCCGGGGACGCCGTATCGCCGACCGTTACCTTTATGCGCAAGGGCCGGCCGAAAACCTCGCGCACGGCCGCTTCGAAAGCTGCATCCTTGAAATAAAGCGCGTAAGACTTGGCGGCCACCACGGCAAGCTCCGCGCCGTTCACCTGGATGGCGGCGTTCTCCACCGCGTCCGCCAGGTGCCGATTCTTTTCGTGCAGGTACGCATGGAGGGGTTCGCGCGGGTCATCGCTGGAAATGGGGGTAGAAACGGGGAGTGACGTGGGGGCAGCCATCGGGACCGGAGCTTCCGCCGCCGGTGCGAGGGCGTTGGCGCCGGAAGACTGCGGCTCGGGTGGACGCGACGCGGCTTTCTTGGCGCGATCGAGCTCGAAGGGCGACGGCCCCACGCGCGGTGCCGGCACGGCTGCTGGAACTGGCGGCGCTGGGCGCTGTGGCGCGGGCTGCGGTGCCCCCGTCGAGACGCGCGCCAGCGCTTCCTCGATCGGCAACAGGCGGCCGGCTTGCACCAGCCGCAGCAGACCGATTTCCAGGTGGAAGCGGGGCTGTAGCGAGAATTGCAAATCCTTGAAGAGATCGAGCGAGAGCTGCAAATAGCGGGTGAGGTCCTCTTCCGAGAATCGCGCCGCGATGGCTGCCATTTTCTCGCGCTGCTCGGCGGAAGCGGCCACCAGGCGAGGGGCGGCCCCGGAAATCCGCAGCACCAGCAGATTGCGGAAGTAGCGCGAAAGTTCGCGGGAGAAATGCTGCAGGTTCAGTCCGTTGCGCTCGAGTTCGTCGACCACCTCGAGCATGCGGCGCGAATCGCTATCGAGCAGCGCCTGCGACACCTGCTCCAGAGATTCCAGCGAGAACGCGCCCAACAGCGCGCGCACTTCCGCGGCGTCGAGTTTCGCACCGCAGCAGGCGATCGCCTGATCGAGCGCGGAAAGCGAATCGCGTACGCTGCCTTCCCCGGCGGCGGCCAGCACGGCGAGGACTTCGCTGTCGGCTTGAATCCCTTCGCACTCGCAGATCCAGGCCATGCGCGCGATAAGGTCCTCGAAATCCACCGAGCGAAAGCTGAAATGCTGGCAGCGCGATGCGATGGTGGCCGGAATCTTGTGCGCCTCCGTGGTGCAAAGCACGAAAACCACCCATTCGGGCGGTTCTTCGATGGTCTTGAGCAGCGCGTTGAACGCTTCGTTGGTAATCTGGTGGGCTTCGTCGATGATGAAGATCTTGTACCGGTCGCGCACCGGCTGATAGCGCACGTTTTCGCGCAGTTCGCGCATTTCGTTGATGCCGCGATTGGAAGCGGCATCGATCTCGATGACGTCCACGGTGCCGCCCGTGCTGATCTCGCGGCAACTGGCGCATTCGCCGCAGGGCGTGGCGGTCGGTCCCTGGATGCAGTTCAGACAGCGCGCCAGAATGCGGGCGATGGTGGTTTTCCCGGTGCCGCGCTGGCCGGAAAAGATATAGCCGTGCGCGATCCGTTTCTGGGAAATTGCATTTTCGAGCGTGGTTTTGACGTGTTCCTGGTTGACCACGTCGTGAAATGTCTGCGGCCGGTATTTGCGAGCGATGACCTGATACATGGGGCGGGACGATGCCAGGCCCCGGGTGATCCGCGGCACACGTGCCGCACCGCTACCGTTGCTTCCTTCCGGACCTGGCGGGGTTTGCAGCCGCCCGTTGCACGGAGCCCGGAACCTGACAAGTATTTATCGTAGCACGGGTAAATGCAACACCCCCAGCTTGCACAAGGGTTTGCACATGCGGTCATGGATGCAGTAAAGTAAACACACCGGGTATTATTTTAAGAGTCCGAGGAGATATCACATGAGGAAAGTGCTGGCCGTGTTTGCATTGTGCGCGTCTTCGGCGATGGCCGCGGACGTCACTGGGTATATCGTAGACAAGAATTGCGCCTCCAAAAAGGAGATGCTGGGCGACGAAGCCTGCGCCAAGCGGTGCATCGGCCGCGGTTCGCCGGCGGTGATCGCGACCGAAGACGGAAAAATCTACGCCATCTCCAACCAGGACAAAGTAAAGGACATGGCAGGTAAGAAGGTGACCGTCAGCGGCAAGATGGACGGCGAAACCATTACTGTCGACAAGATCCAGTTGGCGAAATCGTAGCACAGGGCGGGATTCCCGCCCACGCTAAATCTTTTACTCCGCTCCAACCATCTCGCGCATCTGGTGGACGAGGTCGCGAAGGGCAGAAGCATGTCCATCCAGTTCCGCGCCCGCTGACGCGCTTTGTTCCGCGCCTGCTGCTGTCCTTTGAGTCACCTACTCCATTTGCACGATCGCGCGCGAGATTTGCTCCATTCCGCGGGACTGCTCTTGACTGCCGAGATTCACCTGATCCACCACCGCTTTTACGCGGACTGCGCTTTGCGTCATCGATCGGACGGCGCCTTCTTGGGCTCATCCTGGGCGAACGCGACAGCGCCGAGAAGCGCCATCACCATGATCGAGCGCGATAGATATCTCAGGAATTCTCCCTGCGAATCGTCACGTATAGAATATCGGCCAAAGTTCGCAGGAGCTTTAGATTCCGCCCTCTCCACCCGCCACGTATAATCGATGTTAAGGTGCGTCGCGCCTTTCCCGATGAGAAAGCGCCTTTTCTATTGGTTTGCGACTGTTTTGTTGGCCATCTGCGTGGTGCTGGTGGTTTGGGAAGGCTCGGTCCGCGTCCGGTCCACCAACCCCACCCAGACCTTTATCTTCTGGGCCATTTCGCTCCTGACCTTTGTGGTCATGGTGACCCTGGGCTGGATCGTATTCCGCACCGGCGTCAAGCTCTACATCGAACGGCAGGCCAACCGCGAAGGTTCGCGTATCCGCACCAAACTGGTTCTCGGCGCCCTCACCCTGGTCAGCGCCCCGGTGGTTTGCCTGGTCCTCGGCAGCTATTTCGTCCTCAGCTATAACATGAACGCCTGGTTCACCGAACCGATGCAGAATCAGGTGGAAACCTTCACCGAAATGGCGCGCATGTTCAAGCAGGAGATGCAGGACGAGACTACCGCGCAGGCCGGCCTCCTGGCCGCGCAGCCGGAAACCCTGCGCCTGGTGCGGGACGGCGTGAAGACTCCTTTCGCGCTCGCCGAATTCTGCCGCATCAACGAATCGAAGTCGGTCGCCATTTATGGCTTGAGTACCGGCGAGCCGCTCGATTCCTGGGGCCCGTACGACGCCGCGGCCGATCCCGCCCGTGAGGTGGTGGCGGATTATGCCGTGCGCGACGGCGATCGGCTTTTGGGTCGCGTGGTCCTCACTGCCGCCATCCCGCTCGACCTCCAGCAGAAGAAAGCCTACATCGAAAAAGCTGTGACCCAATGGCATGAGCTGGCCTCTCACCGTAAGAGCACCCGCCTTTACTACATCATGCTGGAGGCGCTCATCACCCTCTTCGTCCTCTTCGTCGCCACCTGGATCGCGCTCTTCCTGGCGCGCCAGATCAGCGTGCCCATCACAGGCATCCTCGAAGGCGCCAGCCAGGTGCGCCAAGGCAATCTCAAATACCGCGTGCAGGTGAAAGCCGTGGACGAACTCGGCCTGCTGGTCCGCGGCTTCAACCAGATGACCGAAGAGCTGGAAACCGGCGCCGCCGAACTCGACCGCCGCCGCCGCTTCACCGAAGCTATCCTCGAGAGCATCCCCACAGGCGTGCTTTCCATCGGCGCCGACGGTTCCATCCAGCTCGTGAACCAGGCACTGCTGAAGATCTTCCCCCCGGGGCAAGTCGCGCGCGCTACTCGTCTCGAGGACCTCTTCTCGCGTGACGACACGGCCGAGATCAAATACCTCATGAAGCGCGCCCGCCGCACCGGGCTCGCCGCCCGCCAGATGGACCTCACCATCGAGCACCGCACCATCAACCTTTCCGTGACGGTAGCGGCGATCGAAGAGAAGCTGACGTCGGGCTTCGTCATGGTGCTCGAAGACACCAGCGAGTTGTTGCGCGCGCAGAAAGCCGCCGCCTGGCACGAAGTGGCGCGGCGCGTGGCCCATGAAATCAAAAACCCGCTCACTCCCATCGCCCTTTCGGCCGAACGCATCGACCGGCAGTTGGACCGCCTCCAGCCGCCGCATCCCGCGGCGCGCATCATTCGCGAGTGCGCCGACACCATTTCGAAATCCGTCGAATCCGTGAAAACCCTGGTGGATGAATTCGCCCGGTTCGCGCGCTTCCCTCCGGCCCAGCCGGTCCGCAGCGATCTCAACGAAGTGGTCCGCGAAGCCTTGGCCGTTTTCAAGGACCGGCTGGACGGCATCGTCATCCATGCCGACTTCGCGCCCGAGCTGCCCCCGGTGAACCTCGACCGCGAGCAGTTCCATCGCGTGGTGGTCAACCTGGTGGACAATGCCGCCGAGGCGATGCAGGAATCCCTGGTCAAGGACCTGTACGTCGCCACGCAGGCTGGCGCCGCGGAATCGGTGGAACTCGTGGTCGCCGATTCCGGGCCGGGAGTGAGTGCCGAAGACAAGGAGAAATTATTTTTGCCGTACTTTTCGACCAAAAATCGCGGCACCGGCCTGGGTCTCGCGATTGTGAGCCACATTGTGGCCGAGCACGGCGGCTCCATCCGCGTGGAAGATAACAAACCCACGGGAGCGCGCTTCACGGTGGAGATTCCGGTCCCGAACGAGTCCGAGACGGGTCCGGCCGACGGCGCGCGGCCGGCGGTGGCGCGCACGTGAAGCCTAAGCGCGTGCTGGTGGTGGATGACGAGCCCGGTATTCGGCGTTCCCTGAGCGGCATCCTGGAAGACGAAGGCTACGCCGTCGATGCGGTGGAGAGCGGGGAAGCCTGCCTGGCGGCGCTGCCGGGGGCAGGCTATGGACTGGTGCTGCTGGACATCTGGCTGCCTGGCATGGACGGGATGGAAGTTCTGACGCGCATCCAGGAGATCCCCTTCGCGGAACGGCCGGTGGTGGTCATGATCTCCGGGCACGGCTCGATCGAAGCCGCGGTAAAAGCCACCAAGCTCGGCGCCTTCGATTTTCTGGAAAAGCCGCTGTCGCTCGAGAAAGTCACGGTGGTAGTGAAGAACGGTCTCGATCACCACAGCCTGGCGCTCGAAAACAGCCGCTTGAAGGCGGACAGCGGCAGCCGCTGGCGCATCATCGGCGAGTCGGTGCCCATGAAAGCGCTGCGCCAGCAGCTCTCACTCATGGCGGGCAGCAACGGCCGCGTGCTGATCTACGGCGAGAGCGGCACCGGCAAGGAACTGGTAGCGCGCGCGCTGCACGCCATGAGCCCCCGGGCGGCCGAACCGTTCGTGGAGGTCAACTGCGCGGCGATCCCCGAAGACCTGATCGAAAGCGAGCTGTTCGGGCACAATAAAGGCAGCTTCGCCGGCGCCGCCGAGGCCAAAATCGGCAAATTTCAGAAGGCCGACAGCGGCACGCTTTTCCTCGACGAGGTGGGCGACATGAGCCTGCGCACGCAATCGAAGGTGCTGCGCGTGCTGGAAGAACAGAGGATCGAGCCCGTGGGCGCGGCCGAATCCATGCAGGTGGATGTTCGCGTGGTGGCGTCCACCAACAAGAATCTGGAGGAAGAGATCGCCCGCGGCAATTTCCGCGAGGACCTGTTCTACCGGCTGAACGTGATTCCGTTTTTCGTGCCGCCTTTGCGCGAGCGGCGCGAGGACGTACCGGAACTGGCCGATCATTTCCTCCGTGAGTTCACCACGGCGTACGGCCGCAAACCCAAGGAACTCACGCCGGAAGCCTACCGGGTACTGGCCGATTATCACTGGCCGGGCAACGTGCGCGAGCTGAAGAATCTCATCGAGCGCATCGTGATTCTGAATCCCCAGGTGCGCATTGACGCGCGGCACATCCCCCTGAATGCGCGCCGCGTCGAGCGTCAGGTGGAGCGGTTCGGCAGCCTGCAGGAAGTGCGCGAAGCCGCGGAGCGGGAATACATTCTTAAGAAGCTCGAAGAAACGCACGGCAACGTGTCGCGCACCGCGGAGCTGCTCGGGCTCGAGCGCAGTAATCTGTACCGCAAGATGAAGACGCTGGGGATCGGCCAGGCGGAATGACGGGTCTTCTCACCGTTTCCATAACTAGTCAAGGGCTTCGCCCTTGATATCCCTTCGGGATACGGGAGCGAGGAGTCAGGAGTCGTGGGAGTCAGAGTGGCGTTGCTGTAGGCGTTGAGAAGGCGGCTGACTTCTTCCGCTGCTTAAAACAAGCTTATGGACGCCGTTGGCCTTAGGGCAGCGTGAGAGCCGTCGCAAACGAGAACGAAATTCTCGTTAGGCTTCGCATAACGGTCTGACTTAACCAGTGTCGCGAATGTCGCAGGGATAGATCACTTGACGAACCAGATGTCGCCGACTTGGTGCCCCATCTCAAACACAAGCTTATCACGCGCCACGGCAAAACCGAACAGCGATTGAGGAATCAATCCCGGCGATTCCGATTCTCCGTGGAAATGACGCACGGCGCTTATTGGTCCTGCTGGGACATGCCGCTGCCGGTCCCATGGTCTCACATAGAAACAGCGGTGACCGTCCCGCGCCGATGTGAAATAGATCCGGTCTCCCTCAGGTGACCAGTGGGCCGGACCATCGTAGCCGACCCCATCGGAAACCGGCACCCACGCCCACGGCGGAGGGCAAGTACCTTCAGAGAAATCCGCCACCAGGATCTGCGAGCGGTCCGGCGCCATTTTGGCGGTGAACAACACGCTGCGCTCATCCGGCGAGAATGAGGCGCGATAGAGATTCCATTCCGGATGACGCAATAGTTCGGAACGGTGGTGACCATTGATATCGATGACGGCTATAGTTCGCTGTTGGAGTCCGGACGCTCCCAGGAGAAACCGCCCGCTGGGTGAGACGTCCCATAGCTCGATGCAGTCCTGGCAGACCGCCTGGCGTGCGCCACTCTTCGCCGAAACCCGCATGGTGGTGTACTTTTCCAAGCCGGTCAGCCGCGAGTAGACCATCTCCAGTTGGGGCCCAGCCAAAAACGGCCATGGCGAGGATACCCCGGTCCGCTCTAAGATGGTTTCCACCGCGCTCGTCAAATCGCGCCGCACAAATTCCCAATCTGACTCCAGCCTCGAATAGAAGAGGACCCGCCCATCCGGGGAAAGCGCCGGGATGCAGTTTGGGCTCGAACAGGCAACCACACGTCCTGGCGCTGCCACGGCCGCGCCCGAGGGATCGAGCGGTATGGCCCAGAGGCTCGCGTCCCGCTGCACGACGGCATAGGCCAAAGTGAATTCATCCACTACAGACGCAGCCCGGAGATTGTTGACCGGCTGTGTAACGCGCTTGACCGCTCCCAGCCTGGCGCCGGTCGCCATGGCGAATTCTAATTCAAACAGGCCGTTTGTCGCGGAGTCGCCTTCGTTGCGGAACAGCAACCGGCCGCCTGGCAACCATTTCTCAAGGCTAATCACGAATTCCGGATTGCTGCCCTGGAAATCCGCCCGGCTTCCCACCGGTGTGGGCGTGCAAGCGTCTACGTGAGTCATCCAGACCTGCGGGTCTCCGGATCTGCCGCCGTTCCTCCGCCCGACAAACAGGATCGATTTTCCATCCGGGGACCAGATCGGGTACGCCGCGGCCGAAAACTCCGGACACACTTGACGTGGTTCACCACCGCCGACAGCCTTGACATAGATTCTGCTGGCGCCGGGAGCGAGAAGGTCTCCGCTGCCATCGAGTCCGGTCCAATAAACTACACGCTTGCCATCGGGCGAAAACCTTGGCCGGAGGCCCCCGGCAGCAAACAGGCTGGACGCTGGAGCGCCGTCCCTGGCATCCAGGCCGGTTCGAAAGATGCCTCCGCCTTCGCGATCGGAACGAAACAGCAGCGCGCGGCTATCGGGTGAGAATTCGGGTTGCCGGGCATTGATTTCCTGCCGCGTCAACCGGCGCGGCGGGCCGCCGGCAGTGGAGACGACCCACAGATCCAGATTGCCTTCTCCGCTGCGATCAGAGGAGAATGCAATCCATTTCAAGTCTCCGGAAAGCGCCGGCTCGGTATTCAGGGTACCCTTGTCGAAAGTGATCTGCCGGACCTCGAGCATCCGGGTGCTCGGGCGGTGACGGTAAGCGCTGGCCACAAGTCCGCAGACGGCCAGGCCGGCAGCCAGCGCAATTATCTTGCGTCGGGAAGTGCGCCGCACCTTCGCGCGCAGGCCGTCCCAGGCGGGCCGCACGCGGAGCCCTCCTGCCGCCAACTGTAGCCCCTGTCGCGTCAGCGTGTTCGCAACGCTGGCGGCGCTTTGCGGGCGCCTGGACGGCATCTTTTCCAGACAGTCTTCCACCAGCCACTGCATCGCCAATGGCACGTCGCGCATGGGAGTAGGCTGGTCGCGGAGCACGCTGGAGATAGTTGCCGCGGCTGTCGGGCCGCGGAACGGCGGGACCCCGGTGAGCATCTCATACAGCACCGCTCCCAACGAGAAGATGTCCGACAACGGCGACGGTTCTATTCCCCGGGCCAGTTCGGGCGCAGTATACCCCGGCGTGCCAAGCATCAATCCAGTGCGCGTATGGGCGACGGTTTCCCGCCCGGCCACGGCATGGCAAAGTCCGAAATCCAGTACCTTGGCATTTCCATCCGGGCTGACCATGATGTTTCCGGGCTTAAGATCGCGGTGGATAATGCCGAGCCCGTGCGCCGCATGGAGCGCCTCGGCAATCTGGCGGCCGATACTCAAAGCTGGCGCCGGTTTGAGTTTCCCGGTGCGCAGAATGTCGGCCAGCGTTCGCCCGTCCACGAATTCCATCGCCACATACGGCACATCCTGTTCGACTCCGGTCTCGATCACCCGCGCAATGTTGGGATGATCCAGCCGCATGCTGGCGGCCGCCGAATGCTCGAAGCGGCGCCGGCCATCCGGGTCGAGGATGGTCCGCACCGAACCCACTTTCAAGGCCACCGTGTGTCCGCTGCGCCGGTCGACCGCGCGATAGACGATACCAGTGCCGCCTTCGCCCAGAAAGCGCTCGACGGCGTAAGGACCGAACTGGCCCGATGCCAGGGAGCGCGCGCGCAGCAGCGCCGATGCCGCCTGCGTCGCTTCGGAGACGGCGGAAAGCCCGCCGCCTTGGAGTTCGGCGCGTTCGTGCCAGCGCAGCAGGTCCTCCAGTTCCGACCGCAAAGCCGGATTTCCGGCACAGGCGCGATCGAGAAACGCCGCTTGCGATGCTCCTTCGTATTCCAGCGCGGCGGCAAAGAGCGCTTCCAAGTCCGGCGCGGGCTCGGGTGGCATGTCAGGATCCCATCCGGCTCTCGCTCAACTCCCGCAGAAGCCAGGCGCGCGCGAAGGCGTATTGCCGTTGCACGCTAGCACGAGAAAGCTCCATGCAATCGGCGCACTCCTCTTCCGTGAGTCCACCAAAGAATCGCAGTTCTACGACCTTCGCCGGCGCCGGATGCGCTCCCTCCAGCCGCGTAAGGGCCTCGTGCACGGCCAGCGCGTCGCACGCCTCGGCTTCGCGGCCGTAATCCGCCGGGAGTTCGATGGCAGTTGAAGGACTGGCCCGTTTCAGGGTTTGGCGCCGGCGCGCATGGCTTACCAGGATCTGCCGCATCATCTGCGCGGCCATGCCCAGGACCTGCGCCCGGTTCTGCCATTCGATACGGTTCAGAGCCGAGAGCCGCAGGTAGGCCTCGTGTACCAGGGCGGTCGGTTGCAGGGTGTGCCCGATGCGCTCCTTCCGCAGGCAGGCGGCGGCGATAGAGCGTAACTCGTCGTATAGCTCCTCGAAGGCCGGTCCCACAGATCCCAGACCGTCTTTCATATATCGCTGCCGGGCCAGTAAGCCCCCTCGTCTTCGTTCTAGAAAGTATATCCGAAAAACTGCATTTTTCTGATGCCGTTTTGCGACTGCCCGCGCTTTATAAATGAGGGGATTTGGGCGAAGGCCGCCCAAGGGGGGCTGGATGCGCGACCGGACCGGGAGGGTTGCAGAGGCGATTGCTCCGAGCAGGATGGCTGGCAAGCACCGTGTTTACCGATATCCTGTAGTCTTTATCCTCATCTTATGTCTGTTGGCACAGCCTTTAAGGCCATCTCCATACCCCGTCAGCGCGACTCCGCCGAAGTCCCCCAGCGAGGAGGCTGCGGAGAGACCCGACAATAATCCCGATTCCTCGCCATTTACATCCGCCTGCAATGTAACAGGCGACCTGAACGCCAGCGTTTCGGACGTCCAGTTGGAGGTCAACGAAGCGCTCGGCGCCGCCTCCCCCGTCAACGATCTGAACAATGACGGCATCGTGAACGCGGTCGACATTCAGGTCGTCCTGAATGCGGCATTGAGCCTGGGCTGTTCGGCGAATATCGGACCCGTGATCTCGGACTTCAACCCGAAAACAGGCCCCATCGGCACGGTGGTGAACATCACAGGCGCCAAATTCGTCGGGCCACTACAAGTCACGCTGTCCCAGTTGGGCGGCGGGACTCTGAACACGGCGCCTTTGAGCATCTCGACGACCGGCGTCTCCTTCGTCATTCCTGCGGGCACCGCGACGGGTCCCTTAACAGTCGCGACGACGACCGGCAACGCGACATCCGCGGCGTCATTCACCGTGACTCCGTCCACGGGCTATACCCTGAACGCGACACCCGCTTCGGCGAACCTGATTCAGGGTCAGAGCGTGTCTTACGGGGTGTCGCTCGCCAGCACGAACGGGTTCAATCAGTTGGCGCAGCTTTCGGTGAGCGGCGTGCCATCGGGAGTGACTTCATCGTTCACACCTACGAGCATCACCGCGGGTCAATTCTCGGTATTGACCCTCACGGCCCCCGCCAACCAGCCGGTTACGACGACGAACCTGTCGGTCACCGCGGCTGCGACGATAGACGGCCTGCCGGTGACGCAAACGAGCACCGCATCGTTGGCCGTAGTTGCGCCCACTACATCCCTACTGGGGCGCACCGTGATATCGGATTCTTTGCAGACGCCGATCAGAGGTGTCACCGTCACCACTCTTGGGCGGGATGGCAACGGCAACACTACGGGGTGCACCGGCTTCAGCACGGTCTCCGACGGCGCGGGCAATTTCGCGCTCACCAACCTGCCGATGGCCTGCACCGGTCCACAGTTATTCAACTTCAACGGCAGCACGGCGACTTCGCCACCCGGCACGTACACCAGCGTCAGTCTGGTCTTCACCTTGACTATGAACCAGGTGACGGTATCTCCCATACTCGTACACCTGCCGCACATCGAGACCGCCGAGACGTTCAACATCGTCCAGAATTCCCCCACGAACCAGACATATTCGTTCAAGACGATTCCAGGCCTTACCGTGTTGGTGTACGCCGGCACCACCCTCACCCTGCCTGACGGCACGGTGCCGGAACCGACCTTTCCCCTGGCCGCCGTGCAAGTTCCCGTCGACCGGCTGCCCGATATAAAACCCCCCAACCCCAACATGATGGGCATTTTTTACGTCTCATTTCAGCCTGCCGGATCCACAGCCAACCTCCCGGTGGCGGTTTCGTTCCCCAACGTGAGCAATACGCCACCCGGCACCGACATGCCCCTGATGGATCTGGACCCCACGCACGGCACCATGGTGCCATACGGAACGGGCGCGGTATCGGCCGACGGGACGCAGGTTGTGCCCGATCCGGATCCAGCCCATTCGGGGCATCTTTACGGCATCGTGCACTTCGACTGGGACGCGCAGATGTCGCCGCCGCCGGACAAGAACACTACAGGATCAGGCGGCTGCACCTGCACCGATTGCTGCAACGATACAGGGCAAGGGCCTTTGGGCGGTGCGCCCCAGCCACCTGGAGACCCGGTGGATATCGCATCCGGTCTCCAAGTGATGGCTGATACCGACCTTTCCATTGAAGGCGGGCGCGGCCCTATCAGGCTCCGCCGAATCTACCGTACTCTTACGACTGCCGACGGCCCCTTCGGCTTGGGTACCCAAATTCAGTATGGCTGGCAACTGAATAGCGGTTTCCCTACCGGCAGCCCGCCGGCCGCCGTCAACCTCATCGCGCCGGACGGCAATCAGTACTTGTTCAGCTTGCAGTCCAATGGGACATACACCAACGCAAGCATGCCGTTTTACCAGGGCGCGGTGCTGACGCCTAATCCGGACGGAAGCTCGAACCTGAGATTTCCAAACGGCACAGTCTACAATTTTCAGCCGGTCTTTGCGTTTCTGTCCAACCTCACGTCGATTACCGACCGCAACGGCAATACTACGCTCTTGCAGATCCAGCAGATCGGGGTCCCGTTTAGTGGCAGCCCCGTGATTTGGCGCGTCCAGCAGATCATCGATCCCGTCGGGCGATCGATCACCATTACCTACGACAGCACCGGCCACGCCACTTCCGCCACCGATCCACTCGGCCGCACCGTGACCTACACCTACAACCCCTCCGGCACCCTGGCCACCGTCACGGATGCCGCGGGCGGCGTGTGGAGCTACCAATACGATTCGCAGAACCGAATCGTTAGCGCGACGAATCCTCTCGGCGTGATGACCTTTCACGACACTTACAATTCCAACGGTCTCGTTTCCCAGCAGGTGCAAGCCAACGGGGGCGCGATCCAATTCGCGTACACATTGGCCAATCCGTTGGTGGCCACCAGCCCGATCGTCGCCACGACTGTCACGGATCCTCGTGGAAACCAAACCACGTATCGCTTTAACATCCAGGGATTCGTGACCGACGTGACCGACGCGCTTGGACAGACAAAGAGCTTCATTCGCGATCCGGGAACAAACGAGGTGCTCCAGGTCATCGGACCCGCACAGTGCGGAGTATGCGGACCGCCGGGCGCTGGCCCGGTGACTTTCACCTACGACAATCGTGGCAATATCCTCACCTCCACGGATGCTCTGGGAAACACAACCAGCTTCACGTACGACCCTGTTTTCAACCTGGTGACGTCAGTCACCGATGCCTTGAAGAATACCGTTACTTACGGGCGGGACAGCAGGGGCAACCTTACTTCCTTGACCGACCAAAATGGGAATACCTGGACCTTTTCTTATGACGCGAACGCTCTTCTTGTTCAGGTATCAGACCCGACGGGCAGCGCCACAACCATTTCCTACAATGCCACCGGAGATCCGGTTTCGGCAACCGACGCCAACGGGGACTCGGGGACCGTCGTCTACAACAACGTCTCCCAGACAACCTTGCTAACCGATGCCGCCGGCAGAAGAAGCTCTTTATCCTACGATGTTCTCGGGCGGCCCGTGTCCCTCCGCGATGGGCGCGGCGCCACGACCCTGTGGTCCTATGACCCGGTCGGCAGTCTTTTGTCCGTCACCGATCCGCGGGGGAACACAACGACATACGTGTACGACGCCATGGAGCGCCTGCTCACGGAAACCTCGCCGCTCGGCAAGATCACGAGTTACCAGCACGACCTCAGCGGAAACCTGACGCGGATTACGGACCGGAGAGGGCTGGTGAGCAACTATCAATACGACGCGCTGAATCAACTGGTGGGCGAGACATATGCCGATGGCGCGGTGGTGGCGCGGTCCTACGACCCGTACGGCCGCCTTCTCGCTGTCACCGACTCCCAGTCGGGGCGGTTTGGTTTCACTTATGACGCTGCCGGCCGGGAGACTTCGCAGAGCGGACCCACGGGGACCGTCACCTACACGTACGATGCGCTTGGCCGTGTGGCCACACGTCAAGTCGCCGGCCAGAGCCCGGTGACCTACACTTACGACGCCATGGGTAACATGTTGGGAGCCTCCATGCCGGGAGCTGGTGTTACATTTTCCTATGACGTCCGAAACCTGCCGGTTCAGCAAACGCGAACCAACGGAGTGAACACTGCATATACCTACGACTCGTTGGGGCGTCTGCAATCGTTGATCCACTCGAAAGGTGGGAGTCCCCTGAATACCCAGGCGTACGCCTACGATCCCACCAGCCGCGGGATAGCCATCAGCAACGACATCAGCCAGCCTTTGACCAGCCAGCCGGCGACGGCGTCGGTGGATGCCGCCAACGAATTGCTGAGCAACGGCCAGACCACCTACACGTACGATGGCCAAGGCAATCGCCTGACCGAGACTGGGCCTGGCGGCAATTACACCTATCTATGGGACGCCAGAGGCAGGCTTGCCTCGATCACCGACGGCAGCGGCAACACCACCTCCCTGACTTACAATTTCGCCACCGACCTCATCCGCGTCGATCGAGCCGGGGGTGGCGGAGCCGCCAGCCAGGGCTTTGTTCTCGACAGCCTTACGAATGTTGTGGCGTTGACGGACCCGAACGGCGTCCTCGTTCCGATGCTTACCGGCACGTATCTCGACTCCCACTTTGCCTCCGTCGATTCAGCAGGAAATCAGTTCTTTGGGATTGCCAACAGGACCAACGACACAGCCGGCATCACCAATGCGTCGGGCGCGGTCGCGCAGAAACTGGATTACGAACCATTTGGAAACACCACCGGAACGCCACCTGCCGCCTATCCCTTTGCTTTTGGCGGCCGGGTGCCGATCATCGGCGCCCTTGAGTATTTTCGGAGTCGCTTCTATGACAACTCCACTGGCAGGTTCCTGAGCGAGGATCCTTTAGGTCTGGCCGGAAGCAGCACCAATCTCTATCAGTACGTCGGCAACGATCCCGCAACATCCACCGATAAGGTGGGCCTGCAAGATGATGAAGGCGGGGGTCCCGAGGACGATCCCTTCGCTTCGCGGTGGGTCCAAAGGGGTCTGGGACTGAACCCCGACGGTGAACTTTGGGAAAAGGGTTTGCACGGGGGCGTTCACGTAGGGGCGGAAGTGGTTTTCCACTTCGTTGCTCATTGGGCGTCACTTCCGGCCCTCGTTATTATAGGAGTCCCGAATGCCTGTGCCGGCGCCCACTACGACGCGGAGAATGAAATTGCGTTGCATAAGGGCTATCTGGATGCTGAATGGTATGCCTACAGTCATGTAAGAGAGGCGCTGAACGACTTACAACACCAAAAAATCACACAGGCAGAATTCTACCAGTACAAGAAGAAGAAGATTGCCTGGTTATCGGTGGAGTGGTACTCGCTTCCTCCATATCTGCGAAAGCAGTTGGCGGACGTTGGCCCTGCTAGTCTCTGGAGCATCAGATGACCGCCTGGCGCCGGGTCTTGATCGTGGCAGTGGCGGGAATGGGCGTCTCGCTCGCCCAACCGCCCTCTTTCCGCTACTTCTACGACGACTCCGCCCAGATGTTCCGTGTCCTCGATTCCACCGGCACCCTCCTCGAATACATCTACGATCCCAACGGCAACATCACCCAGATCAACCGCTCCACCGTCGCCCCGAGTTCGCTTTCCATCCTCAGTCTCCAGCCTTTCAGCGGCGCTGCCGGACAGACCATCACCATCTTCGGCCAGAATTTCGGCAGCACCCCTTCCGCCAACACCGTCATGATTAACGGCGTCGCTGCCGCGGTCGTCTCCGCCTCCTCAACGGCCTTGACCGTAACCGTACCTGCCGGCGCGACGTCGGGCCAGGTTTCCGTCACAGTCAACGGCGTCACCGTTTCATCCGGCACGCTCACCTTCAACGTGACCGGTCCGCCCGTTATCACCTCGATCACCCCAACATACGGTAGCGCCGGTCAAAAGTTAACCGGCGTGATCATTCAGGGAACGAATCTCGACGGAGCGCAATTCGACCTGAACGGCGGTGGACTCGTCTCGTCTGTCTCGGTAAGCAGCACACAGGCGACTGTGAACATCAACGTCGGCTCGACTCCCGGCCGGTACACGCTGACCGCGTTCGGCAACTACGGAGCCTCCACGTCGCAACTTACCAGCGGGAATGTCTTCGATGTCTATTATGCGCCCGGCGGCAACTTCGCGGATCTTCTGGTCACTGTCCTGAACACCGCCGGTCCGAATCCCCTAATACCCACGGGTTCCAACCAGGCTAACGCGAACTTTTCCGTCTTGAATACATCCGGCCCTACCCCGCTCTTCCCCACACACGACAGCGAAGCCGACACATTGGCTTCGGTCTTGAACACCGCGGGCCCGAATCCTCTGATCCCCACAGGGTCGAACGAAGCCGACGAGCTGTTCTCCACCATGAACACGGAAGATCCGCCGGCCAGGCATACCTCGATATCCCTGCGCCCCATCCGCGGCGGGGGCCGGTACGGTCCGGCGCCGACACTGGCGGAAAGCCTGACGACCGGAACGGTCGAGTTGTGCGCTGGCAGGACGGTCGAAGTGTCGGTAGACCCGCCGGTTTTGACCCGGCATATCGAACTCGATGCCAATGGCGCACGGCTCGCGACCGCCTCCACGGGGACCTTGAAGACCTTATTCACGGCGCCGGTTCATCTCGACGCCATGGACCTGACGGCAAGCGGATCTTCGGACAAGGGCCCCTTGCAGGAGTCGGCCGCGCAACATCTGCAATTCTGCCCCGATCCCGGCCAGCGGATTACGGGCCGCGTTACTGGTGAGGACGGGCTGCCGCTCGCCGGCGCCGTCGTCACGTGGCAGGCGGAGGGTCTGGCGGCTGAATATTACCGCTTCGACCGCGAAGCCGGCGCGCTTCCAGAAATGGGCCCTCTGCAACCGGACCGCACGAGTTACGTGAGCGCGCTGAATTTTGCGAATCCACAAGGCGTTTTCGGCCAAGACCCGATGGGCGCGGAACTGGGCGCCAATTACGCTGCTAGATTCCGCGGAAAGCTCCAGGTCGAAACCCCCGGCGAACATCGGTTCAAGCTGCTTCTTCACGGCAATGCGTGTCTCAGCATCGATGGGAAGGAGGTCGCGCAGGGGCTGGACGCTGCCGCGACCGTCGAGGTGGAGGGCACGATGGCACTCGCCGCCGGGCCGCATGAAATAGAGGTCCTTTACTACCAGTCCTTCGGGCCTCCCGCGCTCGAACTCTCGTGGGCCCAGCCGAACCATGTGGTGGAAATTGTTCCTCCCTCCGCGCTCATCGCGGATGGCTGGCCGGAATCACGAGCGACCACCGATGAGAAGGGGAACTTCACGCTCGACCTCCCGGCGGCGCTCGACGCCGTCGAGGTCCGGCTGTTGTCAGGCAAGGGAACGATCACGATCGAGCAGGGAAATGTCATTCATTGAGGTGAAGTATGATGCGAGCGGGTTTTTTGATGGCAATTCTGGGGCTGGCATTCATGCCGGCCGCGCAAGCGCAGTTTAGCAGCGGGTCCACCGGATCGGACGGCGCGCTCAATCTGACCACGCCCGGAACTGTCATTTTCGATCCGGTGACGATGAACCTCGATCCCGCGGGCGACAACGTTTTCAATTTCACCACCATCAACATCGCCCAGGGAACCACGGTGGTATTGACCGCCGGAAAATTGCGCAACAAACCGGTGATCTGGCTCGCCAGCGGCGCTATAACCATCGCGGGCAATCTCAACCTGCAGGGAGCGGACGGGGCAACGATGACCGCGGCGAACCCGGGCGAGGCGCGTTTTCCGGCGATGCCAGGCCCGGGCGGATTTCCCGGCGGAGTGGGTGGATATCTTACCTCGCCGGCGACGGCCGGCGGCGGCTATGGAGGCGGTGTTGCCGGTGTCGTCAATAGCAACCCGTTCTACGAACAAGGCCAGAATGGCGTTTATTCTTACTACAACAATCTGGCGCTCGTCCCACTTGTTGGTGGAACCGGGGGCGGGGGTGGTCTACTGGTTAGCGGCGCCATCGCCGGCGGCAACGGCGGCGCCGGAGGGGGAGCGATTCGCATTGTCAGTTCCGTATCCATTTCCGTTACCGGAACGATCAACGCTTACGGAGGAAACAGCGGCCTCGGGGCTGGAAACGGGGCGACCTACGGCGGGCAGGGCTCGGGCGGCGCCATCCATCTGATTGCGCCGACGGTCTCCGGCAACGGCTTCTTCTGGGTGGAAAACCCGAATGCCCAGGCGGGGGGTACCGTGGGCGTTGTCAAAATCAGCGCGACCAGCAATCAATACACCGGCCAGAGCACCGAGGGATTGGTCACCGGTCCCCTATACAACCCGCCGCTGCCCGCCGGCGCTCCCGCCGTTCAGGTGGTCAGCGTCAACGGCGTGGCCGCACCGGCTGCCGTCACCGGCAGTCTTCTGGCGCCCGATTTTACCATCAGCGCGAACACTCCCGTGACCGTCAACATCGCAGCGCAGAATATTCCGGTGGGCGCCGTCGTCCAACTTCACCTGAGCTCCGAACAGGGCAATGATTCGGTGGTCACCTGCGCGGCACTCGCCGGAACTATCGCGACCTCCACCGCGACCTGCACCGGCGCTTCGTTCCCTCAAGGCATCACGCTCACCGACATCAAGGCGACCTGGTGAGGCCGACGTTTTGGGCGGTGATGAACCAGGCACTGGGAGTGTCCCCGCCCGTCCACGATCTCAACGTGGTGGGCGCCGAATCATTCCTCCCCGTTAACCGATAATGCCCTTGGATAACACCATCCAAAGAGAACATTCCGCACTTTACCGCCTGTATGAGACACTGGCGGCATTCAGGGGGGAATTTTTGACGCCACTGGTCACACCCCGAGAGCCGGAATCGCTCGAAGAAACCGGTTTGCTGGCCTCCACCATCGAGCAAACCATCTTCCGCATTCTCTATTTCCGCGCCGAAATGTACGGCATGGAACTCTCCCATGCGATCGGTCTGCGATTCTCCGTGATCGAGGAAATTGTTGAGGCCCTGAAACTCGCTCACCACGTTCATGTGAAGCGCTCCCTGGGGATGGGGAATGTCGGAGCCTGCCTGGCGCTCACGGAATCCGGCCGCGAACTCGCCCGCCAATACCTGGCGGGGAATCAATACAGCGGTCCGGCGCCCGTGCCCGCGGAGCAGTACGCGGAGGTGGTTCGCAAACAGAGGCAGCGCGACGGATGGCTCACCAAGGAAGGGCTGGCGAAAGCGTTTCGCGGCATGGTGATCACCGAATCGATGGTTTCGGACGTCGGGCCGGCTGTCAGCGCGGGCAACTCCCTGCTCATCTACGGCAAGCCCGGCGATGGAAAGACCCTCCTCATCGAATCGCTCGCCAACCTGGACACGGCGCCGATTTTTGTGCCGTATGCCATCGAGTGCCAGGGCAATATCGTGCAGGTATTCGATCCGTTTTACCACCATCTTTTGGACGACGAGGAAAGCGAGGCCGATGCCAACGTCTCGATCTTCGAAGACGAATCGCCTTATGACCGCCGGTGGGCGAAATGTAAGCGTCCGTTCATTGTCAGCGGCGGCGAATTGTCGATGGAGATGCTCGACCTGCGCTTCAACCAGACCTCGAAGGTGTACGAAGCGCCGTTCCAGTTGAAGGCCAACAACGGGATCTACCTGATCGACGACTTTGGACGCCAGCGCGCAACCCCGGCGGAAGTCTTGAATCGCTGGATTGTTCCCATGGAACGGCGGTTGGATTATCTCAGTTTCCTCACCGGCGGCAAGATGGTCGTGCCGTTCGAACTCTTCCTCGTCTTCTCCACCAACCTGAACCCGGCGGCTCTAGGCGACGAGGCTTTCCTGCGGCGCATTCAGTACAAGATGTTCTTGTGCAGTCCGAGCGAAAAGGAATTCGTCAGGATCTTCCAGGAATTCTGCGCCAGCCGCCAGCTCCCGCTGCCCGCCGGTATGCTGGAGCGGTATCTGGACAAGCATTACCGCGCGGCGGGAAAGGCCTTCCGGCGGTGCCAGCCTCGCGACGTGCTTTCGCACGCGCTCAACCTGATTCACTTCGAAAAGCTTCCGTTCGCCTTGACGGACGAAATCCTCGATCGCGCCTTCCATAGCTGCTTCCTGGAGGAGAACGCGGACGAACGCGCAGGCGATTCGCCCATCCTGTCCAGCCACTCCCCGGTTCCGATTCCCATTTCCACTCCCATTTCCACTCCCATTCGGCCCGCTCCCCCGGGCGATTGCCGGGAGTACTGGACCGCCAGACTGCTTGCAAGTGATAGTTCTTTCCGCGTCCTCGCATTGCTGGGGGCGGCGAGAGCATCGGCTAACGGGCGGTACCGTGACGAGGAGAGCGGGCGGCGATTCGGCGCGGACGAGACCGCCCGCGTGATGGATGAAATTCACCGCCAGCGTTTCGTGCAGTGGCGCAGGTCCGGACCAGACCGCCAGGCACGCGATTTGCGGAAGTACCTCGACACGTCCGCCGAGTCACTCGAGGCGCTCACCGGACGGCTGGATGAGTGGGTCGATCGGCTCCTGCCCTCCGGTTCCGGAGAGGCAGCCCGGTGTCTTCTGGCGCACGATCTGGCCATGCTGGCAGCCAAACTGGCTCCCGCACCGGCAGGCAGGAACGGGCCCACGGAGGGGTTGGCAATGGCGGCAGGCCATTCCTGGCCGCAAAGCGAACGGCGGCATTCAGCGTAGGAAGCCGCTCATCCCCGTGACCTTCGAGCTGATTTCGTCGTTGCGCGCGTCGTCGAGCGCCAGAATCCGGCGCAACTCGGGAGACAATCGGGCTTTCGTCTCCTCGCGCAGCAGCGCCTGCTGGTACTGCTGCTGCGGTTTGTCGCCGCGGGTGTAGAACGCATGCAGCGCGCGCCGCGGCAGGCCCGTGCGATTCGCCGTGCCTCCATGCCACGCGTGGGTGTTCATCACGACCACCGTGCCAGCTTCCCCGAGCACCAGCACTTCATCCGGATGCGCCGCCCGCGGATCTGCGAGCTCCTCTTGCGGCAGCTTATGCCAACGGTGCGACCCCGGGACGATGCGCGTGGCTCCATTATCGGGCGTGAAATCGTCCAGCAGCCAAATGGTGTTGCACACCCAGAAGCCGGAATCGTCGGCGACCGCCCCAGCGTCGCAGTGCAGCGGCTGGCACTCCGGGCGCCACGGATCGGTGGACCGCGCGTTCAGACTGCTCAACTTGAAATCGTCGCCCAAAACGTGCCGGACAACATCCAGCACTTCGCGATTGCTTAACACTCGCTCGAATACGTGGCCTTTGTCCACCAGGTTGGCCAGCCGCCGCGCGCCCGGCTCCTTCCGGAACTCCGCGCCGGCGTTCTCGCCTTCCAGTTCCCAAAGCTCTTCCACGCGCGCGCGGATTTCATCGAGGAAATTCCGATCCATCACGCCGGGAAGAGCCATCCACCCCAATTCATCCAGATGTCGCAGCTTCTCCGCAGTAAGCTCAGATTGCATCGCCCTCATCTTAGCAAGTGATGCCAGTCTTTCCCTCCGCGCCCTCTGCTACTCCGTGTCCTCGGGTTTGCTTTTGGACTTTGGTCCTCTCCGTGGGCGTTGTGCCCTCATGCCGCATCGACGCGCCGCCCTACAAAGCCGCGACCGGCGCCTTCCAGAGAAAAGGCCACTAATACGCAAACCCCAAACCCAACCGCCGGTTCCCTCTGCCCCCTCTGCGCCCTCCACAGGTTTTGCCTTTGAAGCCGTTCTCCGCGTCTCCGCGTCTCTGCGGTGAATCTGCCTCTCTGTGGCCTCCGCTAGCTCCGTGTCCTCAGGTTTTGATCTTGAATTTTGACTTTCTTTTCTCCGTGGCTCTGTGTCTCTGTGGTGAACGACCTTTAGCGTCTCCGGTGAGCACCCCGCTCAGAACAGCCCCGGAACCGCCCCCCACGTCGCCTCCCGGTAATCGCTGTAGCGATCCCCGAACGCCTGCCGCAAATTCGTCTCTTCCATGCGCACTTTGCGCCAGTATGCGATGAGCACCATCGCCGTGCCCACGAGCGCATGAGCGTGCCCGTCGATCAGCGCGACCCCCACGCACATGCCCATGACCGCCGTGTAAATCGGATGGCGCAATTTGCGATACGGTCCTGTCCGCACCAGCTCGTGGTCGACCTTGGTTTCGATTCTCCCGCTCCAGTTGGTGCCCAGGTGGCGGCGCGCCCACACGGCCAAGGCAGTCGACGCGGCCAGTATCGTCAGGCCAGCCGCGATCCACGCGGGCGTTTCCGGCCGGAAGCTTTGACGCAATCCAGGGACGGAAAGAAATAGCAGCAACTGTCCCGCGGTGATCAGAATCAGGTGCAAGCGCCGTGAGGCGGCCGATTCCGCGGTCTTCGCTTCGGCAGACTTCTTCGCTGCCACACCCCAATAGACGGAGAAGACGATCCACGCCACCGCCGCGACCCACATCGGCCAGTATTGGAGTGGCGGATAGAAATAGCCGATCGCAAAGACGAGGGCAATCGCCAGAACGCGGATGGCAAGTAACTGAAAGCCTTTGGGCTGGAACTGAGCCGCGGCCATCCGATCATTCCTCCCTAAGTGCTCTCAGAGGATCGATCGCCGCCGAGCGCCGCGCCGGTATGTAGCACGCCAGCATGGCCAGCGCGGCCAGCAGCAGCGGAGCACCGAGCAACAGCCGCGGATCGCTCATGCCCGCGCGAAACGCCGGCGCAAACATGCTGCTCATCGCCGAGAAGACGCGCGAGAGCGCGACCGCCCCCAAAAATCCGAGCACCGACCCGACAATCACCAGCGTTCCCCCTTCGCGCAGCACCAGCCGAAGCACCTGTCCCTTACCCGCACCGAGCGCCATGCGAATGCCGATCTCCTTGCGCCGGCGCGCCACCGAATAAGCCGTCACTCCGGCGAGCCCGATCGCAGCCAGCACCATTCCGAACGTCCCTATCCCACCGTACACGAACTCGCCCATCCGTACATTGGCAAGCGTATCGTCGATTTGCCCCGCCAGCGTGTGGACGCGAAAGATCGCGACATTCGGATCGAGCGCCGCGAGCTCCCGGCGCACTCCCTGCATCACCTCTCCCCCATGATCGGAACGCACCATCACCACGATGCCGTCGGCGGTCGAATGTTGGAAGTCGTTCTTGGTCATCGGCATATAAATTACCGGAATGGAAGACACCTCCTCCAAGGCCCCCCGGTCGCTCATGGGCGCGGGAAGGTCCTTCACCACCCCGATCACTTCATAAGAATTGGAGGTTTCGGAAAGTCGCCGGCCCACGGGCTCGGCCGCGCCGAAGAATTCGTGCGCCGCCGTCTGGTTGATCACCACCGGCAGCGCGCGGCTCTTCGATGGTTCGATGTGCCGCTCGCGGATATCGAATTCGCGCCCGTCAAGCACCGGCGCGCTCAGCGCGGCGAAATACCGCGGCCCCACCGTCTCTTTCGCGACGCCGCTCACAATCCGGTCCGGCGCCCCACCCGCGCCGGGAGCGCTGAGCGTCAACACGCCCGACTCCGGCCCGCAGGGAGGCTTGAGGGCCAGCGCGACGTTGCGGACGCCGGGCACGCGCTGCAACCGTTCCCCCAGATCGTCAAAGAGCATGGCCGCCTTATCCGCCGCGTAACCGTCGCGCACCGGATCGAGCGACAGCAAATACATCGCCGAGGGGTCGAAGCCGAGGACGATGTCATTCGTCTTATGGAATCCTGTCACCAGAAATCCCGTGATCAGCAGCAGGGCCAGCGATCCCGCCACCTGTCCCACCATCAGGAGATTGCGCATGCCGAATCGCCGGGCTCCGCGTGTCTGCCCCACCAGTCCCTCTTTGAGAGTCGAAGCGAGGTCGGTCCTGGTGGCCGCCAGCGCCGGCGCCAACCCGAAGCCCACGCCCGCCATTACCGCAATCGCGAACACTACCAGCATGGCGCGCCAATCCGGCGTGATATCGAAGCGCACCGGGAAGGGGAACGGCAGTCTCATTCGCTCAACCGCCGCCGCCGCCCAAAAAGCTAACGCGATTCCCGCCGCCGCGCCAGTCACAGACAGCAGCACGCTCTCCACCAGCAACTGCCGCATGAGCCGGAAGCGGCTGGCGCCTACGGAAAGGCGAATGGCGATCTCTCTCCGCCGCGCCGTGGCGCGCGCCAATTGCATGTTCGCCAGGTTCATGCACACCAGCGAAAGCAACAGGCCGTTCAGCAGCGCCATGAAGCCCAGCACCAGCGGCAGCATGGAGCGCGGAACCGGCACCACTTTGCCTCCAGGCAGCACCATCACGCGAAGGCCTTTGGCATTGCGCGCCGGGTCGAGCGTTTCTTCATCCAGGCGCCTGGTGACAGTATCGAGCCCCGCTTCCGCCGATTCCACTGTGACTCCCGGCGCCAGGCGCAGCAGTGCGTTGAAGGTTTTCGCGTCGCGCTGGTGAATGGCGTCGCCCGCCAGTTCAGGCGCGATCGCTTCGGGCGCCGTGGTGGGCACGAAAATGTCGGCCGGCACGAACGGAATCGCGCCCAGAAAGTCCTTCGGGCCGATACCGGCAATCGTCGCTGTCTGCCCGTTCACGCGCAGTGTGCGGCCCACCGCGGAGGGGTCGGAATTGAGCCGCTCGCGCCAGAAGCGGTCGCTGATGACCACGATCGGCGCCGACCCGGGGCGGTCGCGATCGGGCGCGAAGACCCTCCCGCGCGCCGCGCTGACGCCGAGCACCGAAAAGTATTCGGGCGAAACCAATTGGCCGAAAATGCGCTCGGCCTTCGCGCTCGCACCTTCTCCGACCGACACGTTGTACGGCACCGCCATCTGGAACGCGGCCGCGCCGGCGAACAAATCGTGCTGGTCGCCATAGCGCTCGATGTAGGGGTAAGAAACGTTATTCACCATGATCACGCGATCCGGCTCGCGTACCCCCGGCGCATCGCTCAGAATCATGTCCAGCGCCTCGCTCACCGCGACCGCCGACATGCCGATCCCCAACCCCAGCGACAGAATCCCAACGGCAGCAAATCCGCGCGCCTTGCGAAGCGTGCGCACGGCGTAAATCAGATCCTGGCGAAGCTCGGTCAGATATTCGATGGGAATGCGAATGGCGAGGTCCGCGATGAGGCGGAAGAGCCCGAAAAAGCCGTTTTGTTTGGCCACGTCCTCCACAATGTCCTCCCCGAGCTGAATTACGTCAGCCCCATATGCCATTTGGAACTCGTGAGGAAAAGCCCGCGCCAGGGCGCGATACAGGCGCAGGGCGAAATTCATCGCGCCGGCTCCAGTCCGCGCTTTACCTGAACGATGTGGACCAGCTCCTCGAGCCGTTCCGTCTCCGCGTCGAGTACCCGCTTGCCGAGGCGTGTGAGCCGATAGTAGCGGCGCCGCGCGTCGTCCAGTTCAGGCGCCGGCCGCTCGTCGGATTCCTCGATCAGATCGGCTTCGATCAGGCGCTTGATGGTGCCATATAGCGTCGCTGGCCACAGCCGCAGTTTGCCGCGCGTCCGCTCCGAGACTTCCTGCATGATCCCGTAGCCGTGCTGCTCTCCGCCGGCGAGCGAGAGCAGGATATGGAACCAGTTGGTCTTGAGCGGCAAAAAACTCCCCACCGTAGGCATAAGATTATATATATATCAAGAAATATAGAGTCGTCAAGATGCAAAATCGATCACGGGCACACCCGCACTTTCAGACCGCTCGGTGAGCCACCTCAGAACCGTTGTTTACCCCGACTTTCCGATTACCTGTTTTATCGGCGTTGATCTGCGTTCATCGGCGGCCCATCTCAGGTTTTGCGCGGCAATCCATCGGCTTGGTCGCATTGCGAAATCGCCACTTTTATGCCGTACACCCATCGATCACGGCCTGCGCGAACGCCTGCGGCGCCGTGATCATGGCGGAGTGGCCTTGACCCTCGAAGACAACTAATCGTGCATTCGGCAGAGCGGCGAGAATCGCTTCCGTCCCCTGGCGCAGCCAGAGAGGGCTCTCCGATCCCATCAGCATCAGGGTCGGCGTGCGCAAATCGCGAACGTTCTCGGCCGCGAATGTCTGCTGCCAGAGCGCCCAGTCGTTGGGGATCGCGCCGGCGACGGCGAGGAGGCGCGCCCATCCGGGTCCGCCGGCCAACGCTGCGATCTCCGCGTCCGTGGCTCCCACCGCCTCGCGCATGGCGATGCGCAGCGCTTGCTCGCGATTGCCCGCGGCCAACGCCGATTGCATCTGGGCCAAAATCTCCGCACTCGGCAACTCGCGCGCCCCATCGATCACGAATCCCGGCTCGTACAAAATAAGGCTTCGCAGATCGCGCTCGCGTTCCGCAGCCTGCAATGCCAGGATTCCGCCGGCGGAATGGCCCAGCAGGTGCGCCGGCTCGCCGATCGCCCGCAGCAGCGCCGCGATATCTTCGCGCTCGCGCGCCGCGGCGTATGGCTGGGTATCGCCGCTCCCGCCTCGCCCCCGCCGGTCGAATGTGTAGACCGTGAATTTCCTCGCCAGCAGTGGAACCACGAAAAACCAGGCGAAATGATCGCACAAGCCGCCGTGGGCGAGCACCAGGGGCGGTCCCGAGCCCTCCCGCCAGAACGCGATGGAAGTTCCGTCGGCCGAAATTACCGTTTCCATTTGGTTCTGCTTTTTGGCTCGACGCCGGCGCCGTGGGCCCGCCAGAACGAGTCCACCACCTGCGATTCGAAGTCCTCGCCGGGGCATTCCCCGCCGAAGATCTTCACGTACAGCAGGGGACCCAGAAGGAGCGCCATGGCCGCGTCCAGGTTGAGCGATGCCGGGAGTTGCTTGCGCTCGATTCCGCGGCGCAGAATGCGCTTGAGCTGGATGCGCGCCGGCTCCATGACGCGATGCCGCCACGCCTTGCCGAATTCGCGGTGCAGGGCCGAATACGCCACCATCCCCGGCATCATCCGGTCCCGCGCCGGCCCGAATTCGTCGGGCGGACGGCGGCTGAGAACCGTGATGAGGTCCTGCCGCGCGTCGCCCGAATCGATATCCTCGGAATCCCGATTGGCGCCGTGAATCATCAGCATCACGTCCATCAACATGGCTTCTTTGTTGGTCCAGTGATTGTAGATGGTGGCCTTGCTGACGCCGGAAGCTTGCGCAATGGCATCCATGCTGGTGGCATCGATGCCGCGCGTTCCGAATAGTTCCAGCGCGGCCCGCAGGACCCGTTCGTGCGCTTGCTGGCTTCGCGATCGCGCCATCGCTAGCCTCGCCCCTCGTGGTTCGGCAAGGACTTCGGAGCCACGACCGTAAGGAAGTGGTCATCTGAACGCGCAACCACTAACGGCACCGTGTTTTGCTTCGGCATAATGTTAGCAGGCTGCTGAAAAAGGCAAATAGGCCGCGGATAAACGCAGATGAACGCGGATAAGTTGTTGTTTTTCAATCGGCGTTTATCAGCGTTCATCTGCGGCTGGATCATTTCCAGTGTTTTTCAGCATCCTGACTAGATCTCGATCTTCGAGAACCGGTGCGCCCCGAAAACGAGCAACACACAGGCGAACGCTACCAGCACTTCCGCATCCATGATCGCGCCGAAGTGGGCATGGCGCAGCAGCACCGACCGCATGCCGTCGATCCCGTAGGAGAGCGGATCGGCCGATGTTGCCCACGCCAGCGCTTTCGGCAGTCCGCTGAGCGGAAACAGCGCGCCGGAAAGAAAGAAGATCGGCATCACCAGAAAGTTCATGATGAGCTGGAAGCCCTGCATGTCTTGCAGGCTGGAACCGATCGCCACGCCCAGCGCCGCGAAAACCGCCGCAATCAAGAGCATGAAAACCAGCGCCAACGGCATCATGGCCGGATTCACCGGCCGGAAACCGGCGATCAAGCACACCACCATCACCAGCAGTCCCTGCATCACCGCGACGGTCGCACCGCCAAGCGTTCGGCCGATCATGATCTGCAGCCGCGGCACAGGCGCGACCAGCGTCTCCTTCAGGAAGCCGAACTGCCGGTCCCAAAGCAGGCCGAGCCCCGAGAAGATGGACGAAAACAGCACCGTCATTCCGATCACGCCCGGCGCGACGAACTGCAGATAGCTGCCGCTGCCCGCGCGCTGAAACACCGGCCCCAGTCCGAACCCCAGCACCAGCAGATACAGCAGGGGCTGGCCGAGCGACGCCACGATCTGCACCCGCGATCGCAGGTACCGCTTCACTTCCCGCAGCCACAGAATGTAAATTGCGCTCATCGTCTGCCTCCACTCCACATGCGTGCAAACTGCCTCATCTGGTCGGCCGGCGCCGCGCTTTCATCGCGGATGGTCGAACCGGTCAGTTTCAGGAACGCGTCTTCCAGGTTCTCCGTGCCGGTCTGCTCCTTGATCTCTCGCGGAGTACCCTGCGCCACCAGTTTTCCGTGATCGATGACGCCGATCCGGTGCGCCACGCGGTCGGCCTCATCCATGTAATGCGTGGTCAGGAAGACGGTGACGCGTTCCGTCTCGTTGATCTTCTTCACGTGCGTCCACAATTGATTGCGGCTCTGCGGGTCGAGCCCGAGCGTCGGCTCGTCGAGGAAGAGAATGCGCGGCGTGTGCAGAAATCCGCGCGCGATTTCGAGACGCCGCTTCATGCCGCCGGAGAACTTTTTCACCTGCTCGTTCCGCCGGTCCCACAATTCGAACAGTTTCAGCAGCTCCTCGGAGCGCTGATGGCGCAGCTTGCGCGGCACGTGGTAGAGAACGCCGTGGATTTCCATATTCTCAGCAGCGGTGAGGTCGCCATCGAGGCTGGGATCCTGAAACACGATGCCGAAACGCTGGCGCGCTTCGTTCTGATGGACGCGCGGGTCGAGGCCGTCGAGCTCCATGTCGCCGCTGGTGGGCTTGAGCATGGTGGTCAGCATCTTGATGGTTGTGGTTTTCCCTGCGCCGTTCGGCCCCAGGAACGCGAAGATCTCCCCTTCGGCAACGTCGAAGGAGACGTCGTTGACGGCGGTGAATGCGCCGAAAGTCTTGACCAGGTGACTGACGCGAATCATAGTGGCACCCCTTCTCGAAACTATACTGAACGGTTCAGTTTAGTTTGTCAAGCAGAAGTTGTCGAGCGCCGCGCGCCCGAAACGTCTGCTCGCCGTCGCTGCTCAAGAGGCACAACCCATGACTGAAGAGCCGCGACCGCAAGGGAGCGGTGCATTTTGTAGCTCTTGATTCCTGCAGCTACGCCATCGCTGGACCTCGATCTCCGAGAACCGGTGCGCTCCAAAAACGAGCAATCGTAGCATAGGGCGGGATTCGCGCCCCACGCCAGTCTTTACTCCGCTCCAACCATCTCGCGCATCTGGTGGACGAGATCGCGCGAGGGATTTTCATGCGACGGACAGGATCTCGTCGCGTACCAGGCGGAGGCGAATCCGATCGGCCGGGGCCGGTCGAAGAAGAACGCAGCGGTGGCTTCAAGCGCGTTCTCCCGCAACTGCTCCCAGGTATCCCCTTCAATGAAGATGTTTTCGGTAAGGCATTCGGCGCAATAGCCACCGTCGCCCTCCTGGACAAACTCGAACACCAATTCAGGCATGCGTCCAGGCATACGTTCATGATGCGCCGCGAGTTCTCGGGGAGTGCCACTTGGTCGCCTGCCGCGCGAACCACCGGCGTCGTCACAAACTCCCGCCAATTCCCGTTCCGGGAGTCGCGCATCGTGTCGGATCGAACGGCGCCGGCAGGCAGAGGAAACACAGCGTTTGGCGGGCACCCGCTACAGTGACGTCGTTGACGGCGGTGAACGTGCCGAAAGTTTCGACCGGGCGCCCGACGCGAATCATAGTGGCGCCGCCCCGCGAAACTATATCGAACCGTTCAGCTTGGTTTCTCAAGGGCATATGGCCGCGTCGCTCCCGGATCATCAGGATTGTCGTGTCGGGTCCTTCCTGGTTCAGTTGCCGTATCTCGGCCGCAACCAGAATTCTGTTACCGCTTGGCCGGGTGCGAGATCCGCAGCGTTTGACGGCGGGCCAGTTGCTGAGCCTCAGGCACCGCACATTCTGACTTCACGGACCCGCAGGGGCCGCTCCTCGACTCCCATCTCCCGCAGGGATATCAAGGCAAGGCCTTGGGCAGTTGGATCGCCGGTTCAATCCCGGTCATTCCCGGCATTTCGGCATCAGACAACAAGCAAGTGAATTGTTCCGTCGAAGTCCCGAGCCTTTTGCAGCGCATCGCACCAGCCAATGATCCGTCCGAGACATGGGCGTGCCTGGGTTCGTTGGTCTGCTGGAGTGGGTATGTCACGCCCATGCCGGATCAGGCAAAATCACTTTCCTTGCCCCGCAGCGACGGTACGCGACCTGACCGATTTGCTCTAGCCCGCTCCGTTCGCTAGTGCTGTGTTGGTTTTGCAAAACGAGGATAGCAGGTCCACTTCCTGGCGTCTGTTCAAAATAGCTCACTCGGCCCCGGTGACCACCACACAACAAGTGTTGCCGGCGCTTGCATCCGCCGTTCAAAGTGGGCTACTTTTCTGGATGGAAGGCACATGCGGAACATGCCACAGAGAACAACGCCCAAACCGCCGTTCGATCTAAAGCTCTTTCTGAGGAAGGCCAATGGCGGAAGAACCAACGCTGAATACCGCATCGACGAGCGCATTTTTGTGCAAGGCGACCCGGCGGACGCCATCTTCTATATCAAGAAAGGCAACGTCAAACTCACCGTCGTCTCCAAACAGGGAAAGGAAGCAGTCGTCGCCATTTTGAAAGATGGCGATTTCTTCGGGGAAGGATGCCTGGCGGGGCAACAAGTGCGAATGGCAACCGCCGTTGTAATTTCGGAGTGCTCGGTCATGAAGCTGAAGAAGGCGGCGGTAGTTCGTCTGCTCCACGAAGAGCCGTCGTTCGCAGAACTGTTCCTGGCCCACCTTCTTTCCCGCAACATCAAGTTCGAGGAGGATTTGGTTGACCAGTTATTTAACTCCAGTGAGAAAAGACTGGCACGAGTGCTCTTGCTTTTGGCGAACTTTGGGAAGGAACGCCAACCGGACTTGGTCATCCCGAAGATTAGCCAGGAGACGCTGGCTGGCATCGTCGGTACCACCCGCTCCAGAGTCAGCTTCTTCATGAACCGATTTCGCAAGCTCGGATTCATCGACTACAATGGCGGCTTGAAAATCCACAGCTCGTTGCTGAATATCGTCCTGCATGATTGAGTCCCTATTCGGCAGAACGTAGAAACACCGCCCGATGAAACGTGAGCAATCTTGAATAGACGAACTCCCCCCACAGCTGTAAAATGCCGGCCGGGGTGCTTTTTGGTTGAATACGGTAAACACCAACGGATCACTGATGCCGGATGGGCGTACCGCACAAATGACCGGGGTTGGATTATCTACAAAGATCCGCAAACCGGGAAATGGCACACGCTGTCGGAAGCCGAGAAGATGACGTTGACGTCACGCTCCCCGAATGACGCACAATCCTGTGCTCTCGATGATCGGGGACGATAAGCGCCCGTCCCTCGGCTCAACTCCTGGCGCGTCGGGAACATCGAGGTGATCCAGCGTGAGAAGGGCCTTTGTCGTCCGCTGCCATCGCGTAGTGCGTAGCTCTTCGTTGGTGTCCGCCAACAATCCCACGCGGCTGTTCACCAACGCCGGCCCGAACCAGTCCAAGGGCGACACCCGCCGTCACCACACCTTTTTCCAAGGCCCCAGAGGCTCGCGCCCTTCAGGTCCCGGCGCCTCGGAAAGACGCTCAATTGGATTTCTTCAGCACCCACGGGTTCTCCTCCACCGGCGTTCCCAGGAACTTCAGTTGCGCGCCTTCGTCACTGCGAACGGTCATTTCGAACTCGACGCCGCCTCTCCCTTTGAAGGCCAGAACCCCACCCCGTAATTGCGCGTCAGTTATTTTCATCGCGTGCGCCTCGGCAGGAAGATCCACAACGCTCGTGCATTGGCCCTCCGGTCCTTCAAATTTGCCAAGGCTGATGGTCCCGCCGATGTCGCTTCCGGCCTGATTCAAAATCAAAACAACAAACTCCTTGCCATCTGCGCAGAATCCCTTCCACGTGCCAACGAAACGCTTCAATGAGGCGCCGCTATCCTTCTCTTGAACCGGTTGCGGCGAGGATTGCGCGAAAAGCCCCGCTATCAGAAGCGGCAGCGTGAAACCGGCAGCGAACGTTTTGATAGTCATAATCCCTCTTGACGCCGAGGCTCGCGTCTTTGTTCCCAAACTCGAAACATATTTCGTTTGTGCCGAGTGCTCTGGTAGATTATCTCTGGTAGATATTCTGCTATAGTGAAAGCGCTCGACGTCCGTATGGCGGCTGTCGAGACGTGCGTTTGTGGGGAATCTCGTGGAATCCGACGTTCTGTGAGTTTGGCTCCAACTTCAACCGCACGGCCGCTCCCGCCTCGCTTCTGCGCCACCATCCATTCATGTGGGGGCAAGCGAACGCAGGCAGGCATTCGCCGCGCCGGCCCTTACTTCACATACACGCTGAATAACGCGATTCCGCCGGCTTGGTTTCCGTTTGACTCGAACAGCTCCATAGTCGTTGTCTGTTGCGGCGCCGTGAAGTTGATTTGGAAAATACCTGCCGCCAAGTCCAGTGCGGCGCCGGCGAAGAGAATCGTCGTCGGTCCCGAGCTGAACAGGTCGCTGATCTGAAGAGGCAATGCCGGCGGGGCCAAGGGGACCGCGTTGATTTGGCCGTCCGGGATCGGTGGATTGGCCGCCCCGAGGCCGGACACATACAGAACCACTGTCGAGCCCGCGGCAGCCGGATTGGATGGCGAGTTCGGCGTGAAGTCCAGATTGAAAACACCCAGAATCTGCGGCTGCGTAGGGACCACCGCGATCGCCACCGGGTTCGATTTCTGGCCGTCGTACTGAACCTGGACCGTGGTGCGGCTTGTGCCGGCCAGCTCAAACGGCGCAATCACCTCGATCTCCTGGGCGCCCGCAAACAGAATTGGCGCCGCGACGCCGCCGAACGTGACTTGCACTCCGCCGACGCTGGTGGCCAAAACTCCCGACTGAATGACGCCGGGCGCGGCCGGAGCCGGCCCCAGATTCTTGCCGAGTATCAGCAGAATCTCGCCCGCCGCGATGGTGGGGGAACCGAATGGAAACTCCACGGCGAGGTCGCTCGGAACCGCGCTAGGCGCCAGATTCTCAATCGAATCCAGCTCCACCGCCGCGGGGGTGGGATCGAGTTTAGCGATATAAGCCGGCTGAGCCGCCGTCTCCGCTACGTTCGACAGCGTGCCCGCCACATAGGCAGCCCCGGACGAATCGAGCGCCAGACCCGCGACAGTATCGAAGTAAGTGGAAAACAATAACTGCGTCAAGTCGGCGCTAAACTTACTGACAAATCCGCCGCCGATCCCGATCTGCAGAGGACTCGCCGTTTGCAAACTGACGTTGATCTGCTGCGAAGAACCGGCAATCCAAGGCTCACCCGCTGAATCGACGGCGACGGATGTCCCGGACAAACAGCCGGGCGCCCCGAGATAAGTCAGACCTTTGACGGTTTGCGCCTTCGCGTCGAGTTTTAACACGAACGCGTTGCCCTGCGTCACGAACTCCGTTGGGCCTATGAAGAATACCGGACATGTTGCGCTGGCCTGCGGTTGAAACGCGCCCGGCGAGGATGGTTGAGACAAGCCCTCGGTTTCACCCGTCACGTAGATGTTGCCGGCCTGATCGAGTGCGACGGCGGCGGGCGCCGTGTAGTCCTGGTCTCCGAGATAAGTGGCGTACAGGAGGTTGCCCGACGAATCGAAGCTGGCCAGAAATCCGGAGTATGATGTGCTCGAGAAAGACGCCTGCAAAGCATCCGGGGTCACCGGGAGATCCGGCGACAACGTCGTGCCGGCGATCCAGGCGTCGCCGGCCGCATCCAATGCGATGCCCGCGCCGCTGGTCGCGCAACTTCCGCTGAAGAGTACCGAAGAGTTGAGCGCGGACCCGTTGGCGGCAATTCGCGTCACGAACGCTTCGCCCGTGACCGGCGCGCCAATTAGCAGCGGTGGGCGGCAGGTAGCGCCCGTTGGAACCGGTGGGGAGTTGGCGCTCACCGGGAATTGCCCGTCGGTAAACCCGGTGACGACGGCCGAGCCGGTGCTATCCACCGCGAGGGCGGCCGAAGTAGCGGAGGCGCTTCCGAGCAGCGTGGA
>Ga0181521_10000246_pt1 | contig 64625 bp, 85 predicted proteins | sample PEATcosm2014_Bin_32_FD_119764 | JGI IMG/M metagenome (GOLD analysis project Ga0181521, IMG submission 119764) | Peatland microbial communities from MTU Mesocosm Facility, Houghton, MI, USA - PEATcosm2014_Bin02_60_metaG | ecosystem: Environmental > Terrestrial > Soil > Wetlands > Peat | place... | reverse complement strand
TCGCCCCGACCGGGTCCTGCACCACCGCAAAGATGCCCGGCTCGATCTCGGTCGGTGGCTGGATGATCGTGCCACCGAGCTCCTCGAGTTTCTTGGCCGCGTCGTTGATGTCCTCGACGGCGACGTACACGCCCCAGAACGAGGGTGAACCCGGGGGCATCTGCGCTGGCTTCTGCACCATCCCGCTGACGGGCCGGTCGCTGACGTGCCACTCCGTATAGGCACCGGGACCCTCGCCCTGCGTCACCGCCCCCCAGCCGAAGACGCTCGTGTAGAAGGCCTTCTCGCTCTCGGGGTCATCGCACATCAGCTCGCTCCAGGCCCACGTGCCCGGCTCGTTCACGAGGCCGGCCCCCTTGTGCTCTCCGGCCTGCCAGAGTCCGATGACGGCGCCCTCGGGGTCGGAGATGACGGCCAGGCGCCCGGCCCCGGGCACGTCCATCGGGCCCGAGATCGTGGTCCCGCCGACCGCGGTGGCCTTCGCCAGCGTGTCGTCCACGCTCGCGACGTCGACGTACGTCGACCAGACTGACGGGGCTTCCGGAGCCATCGTCGGGCTCACGCCGGCGACGTTGCGGCCGTTCAGCACGGCCATCGAATACCCGCCGAGCTCGTCTGGACCTCGTTCGATCTGCCAACCGAACATCTCGGAGTAGAACTTCTGACTCACCTCAAAGTCGCGAGATGTCACGTCAACCCACGAAGGCACACCGTGCTCGTACACATCCATCTGCATTTCGTTCTCCTATTGGTCTCCACGGAACCTTGGATTCCGGGCCACGGTAGACGACCGGTGTAACGAACGCTGGTGGCGGATCCGGCCGTTCGGCGACCAAGTCGGAACCGACCGTGACGACCTGAACGCCTCGGTGACGCCCGGTCGTGGAGCGGGCGGCCGGTCGAACCTCAGCGGGAGTTGATCAGGTTCCGAGAGGCCATCTCGAAGTATTCGATGAGCTCACCGCGCACCTCGTCGCCCCCATCCGAGGCTCCGACGGCGTCTGTCATGTGGCGGAGCCACGCCTCACGCTCGGCGAGGCCGATGACGAACGGGGCATGACGCATGCGCAGACGAGGATGGCCGCGCTCGTCGCTGTAGGTGGCGGGACCACCCCAGTACTGACCGAGGAAGAGGGCCAGGTGTTTCTTCGGGCCCTCCAGGTTGTCGGGGTAAAGGGGGCCAAGGATCGGATCTTGGGCGACGCCCTCGTAGAAACGGTCAACCAGCTGGTCGAAGAACTGCTGACCACCGACCCGTTCGTAGAGCGTGCTCACCGATACGACGGTAGACCCTCAACGACAAACGTTGGTCGCCGTAGCCGGGGCGTCAGCCTCGTACACTGCTACTCCGGATCGGCAGCCGTGCCAGACCTCGCGGGTGTAGCTCAATGGCAGAGTCCCAGCCTTCCAAGCTGGTCATGCGGGTTCGATTCCCGTCACCCGCTCCCTGCGGTTCCACGTGAAACACCTGTTCAGACCCGATTTCTGCCCTCTCGGATCGTACGGTTTCGTACCGTATCGACCCGGTTCGTCGGGGTTGGTAGTCGCACGATGTGGCACGGTCAGCGATTCCACCCCCGCTTGACTAGCTGCCGGTTGAAGTGCGCCTTGTCACCATCGGCGCCCTTCACCGCCACGCGGACGAACGGGACACCGACCACACGATCGGTCTGAGACCCCTGTACTCCGGTGCGCGGGAGCGAAAGAAGCACCAGCAGCGCGTCGGTCCCTTCGCCCACCTCGAAGTCGTAGATCGTGGCCGAGACGCTGGCGCCCTCGCTCCCGGACCCCTGATCGGTGTCGAACACGAACTTGGTGTAGAAGGCGATTTCGGTGCCCGAACCCAAATCGGAACTGAACAGCGTGATCGAACTTGTCGCTTCGGATCCTGAGCCCGTCTCGGCACCCGACACCGAGATGCTCGTGACCAGTTCCGCGCCCGATCCAGCCTCGGCGCCGGCGAGCACGATAAAAGCGACCGCGTCGTTTCCGCTGCCGGTCTCAGCGCCCGAGACCGTGGCCGAGACGCCAGCACTGTCCGCACCAGAGCCCGTCTCCGCGTTGGTGAGAGCGACCGAGTTGACCGCCTCGACCCCTGATCCGGTCTCGACCCCCGCGAGTTTGAGGACCACCACGGTATCGGCACCAAAGCCGGTCTCGCTGTCCTTGACCACAATGACCGTGACGCCGTCGACCCCGGATCCGGTCTCGGCGACCCCAGTGAGGATGATCTTCGGGTTCGCATCAGCACCCGAACCCGTCTCGGCACCCGTAATGCTCTGAACGACCGATTGGGTTTCAGTGCCCGAGCCTGTCTCGGCGACCCCAGTGAGGATGATCGTCGGGTTTGCATCAGCACCCGAACCTGTCTCGGCGACCCCAGTGAGGATGATCTTCGGGTTCGCATCAGCACCCGAACCCGTCTCGGTGACCCCGGAGAACGTGGCCGAGATGGTCGCCGCATCAGCACCCGCCCCAGTTTCGGCATCGGTGACAATGAGTGGGTGAAGCAGGCTGGCCAAAAGGCCCCTGTGGGGCGTCGGGAAGCCGCGACCGAAGCGGGCCATTAGTAGTTAGCCGCTCTGCTGATCGGAACGAAGGACCGCCTGGCGAGCGGCAGGTAAGAGGGGGCCGGAGCCGGAGCGAACCCCATGATGATGCTGCATGGAGTAGCCGCTGTCCCCTGGAAGGCTGCCGACGTGGCGCCCGAACCGCTCTCGTTGAGGTAGGCGGTGTCCCCGGCGCCGCCGAACGAAATGTTTTGTGAGCCCGCATTCGTCCAACTGCTCGGTGCTGTCACCGTGTCGGAGTAGACAGTGTTCGACGCCACCGCGACCCAGCAGTCCCCGGCTTGTGAGGGCGTCTCGCTCGGCGTCGTCAGCGATGTGGCCGAGGCCCCCGACTGGTCAAGGACACTCGACAGTGAGACGCCTTGGATCTCCATCGCCCAGGCCAGTACGTTGTTGGTCGGGTTGTAGACCGTGATGCCGGTCGAGGTCGAGCAGTTGGGGGCATAGTAGCCATCGGCAAAGCTCTGGTTGCCGGTGTTGGTGGTCGACTGGGCCGCGGTGAAGATGTTGCCCGTCGATGAAATGGACGAAAGGTTGCCGCCGTGAGCGGCGTCGGTGACTGCCAGCGTGTTGCCGCTCGTCGGGGCGGCGGACATGGTCAGGGAAACTGACGAAGAGGTCGACTTGTTCGCGACCGGCCCAGAACCAGTCACTACGGTGGCGGCCATCTAGTCCCGCCTTAGAACTCGTGGAATCTAGGGTGACTCGGGTCGCTCGGGTCGAGGAACGAGCACTGCTGCTCCCAACCGCTCTCGATTGAGCACCGACCCTTTACCGTGTTCTTGCAGACGCGTCGGTAGAGCGGGATGAACCCGTGCGCAGCGATGTAAGCGAACTCGGCGGCGGCAGGCCATTCGATGTACTTGCCCTCCCAGCGGACCGACCCGTCGTCATTCATCCCGACCGCCCGCGCCGTGCGCGAGTCGAGGATCAGAACCGGCTCAGCGGTCCCAGCCTCGATCTGCTCAACGAACAGACGCAGGTGGTGGTAGCCGTGGATCCAACCGCGGAGGACCGCCTGCTCGGCGTAGTCCGCCAACGAACCGACGTGCGGCTCACCATTGACCAGGTGCAGCGGGTGGAGAGCGCCAGCGATCACCGCGACTGAATGGGTGACGAGCTCCTGGTCGATCTGTTTCCAGGTGGTCGGAGAGTGCGCTGTCGGGTCGCCGCCCGGGCGGCAGACGACGGTCATGGGGCCTTAGACCTGGATGACGACGGTCGCTACGGCCTTGGTCGCGCCATCGCCGTGGCAACGCACCCGCAAGATGTGTCCAGGCAAGATGGCCGGGCGCTCCCCGAGCGGGAACTGCTTGAAGTAGCCCCCGATGGGTTCGACATTCTGGGAATCGAACACGCGTTGTGCAGTGATCGAGCCTTCGGCCGAGGACGTGTACCCCGTGAGAGCCGTGCCGAGGTTGAGCGGGACGCCCGAGCTCCCTGACGTGTTGGCCGGGGCGTTCGGATCGTCGTAGGGCATGATGTCGCCCACCACCGAGGCGGTCACGGTGGCAGCGACGGTGCCCGTCTCCACGAGGTCACAGGCGAACGGGGTGGCGAGGGCCGAGCCGTTGAACGAGATGTTCCACTCCACGATCTCGAGCGGGCTGTTGGTGGCGGGGACAATTTGGAGCAGGGTGAAGAGGGTCGCCGAGGTGACGACACCTTGAAAAGGGGCAGTGGCGGCGCCGGCCGCCTGGTTCATCACTAGGTAACGCTTGGCCATGTCAGCCCTCCCCGGAGGTCCCGGTCCCTACCTCGTCGTCTCGGATCGCGACGACGCCCTCGGGCACCGGCGGGAACTCTGTCGCCGCTGGCTCACCGATCAGTTCGGTCCCCTGGTAGGGAGGGATGAGGTTGCCGTGTTCGTCGGCCGGCGGGCAGCCGTGCTCCCAGCGCAAGATGCCGGCGAAGTCGTCCGGGTACGTGACCGTGGTGGCAACGTTGCACTGGGGGCAGACAACAGGGATCGTCGCCATCAGGATTGCGTGATCGTGATCTGGAGCGCCCAGGCGCTCGCCGAGGTCTTGGTCCCGAGGTTCACACCCCGGTGGTTGAAGAGGCCCGACGCGGCGCCAGAGCCCGAGGAACCACCGTTGTCCATCCCCCACTCATTCCAGACGTAGTTGCCCTGGCCGGTCGGGAAGGTTGACTGGGCGGTCAGCACTGCCGCTGCCACGGAGGGATACGAGGTGTCACACGCCTGGTTGTACCTGTTGGTCGTGGCGGCCAGCGTGGTGTCCGTGGCGGCCGCCGTCGGGACGGTTCCGTTGCCGTCGCCCACGCACAGCCGGGCGTTGGCGTGGGCATACGTGGTGCCACCGCCGCCGATGAGCAGGGTCAGCATGGCGTTCAAGCCGCCGTTGACCTCAAGATTGCCCTCGAACTCGGTCACCGAGTACGGGTCGACGCCGAAGCGAAGCAGCTCATCCATCGTGGCGATGGCCAAGCCCGATCGCCGCGCCTCGGCGATGTGGGACGCCCGGAAGCGCACCACCTTGCCCCGGGTGAGAAACCCCTGGCGCTCCATCAATGCGGTCATATGTCCTGCTCCTTGTTCTGAAAGTTCACGATGAGCTGACGGTCTCCCACGCCGACGCCCCGCCGATGCGGAGCTTCTTGAGCGTGGTGTCGAAGTACATACCGCCCAGCACGTAGGCCGGGGCGGACGCGGTTGGGGCCTGCATCGGGAAGAACACCCCGGTCATATGGCCACCGGCCAAACCGAGTGCTAGTCCCCCCGGGTCCTCGACGAAGGTGGCAGCGCCGCCAGCGTCGGCCGTCCCATCGTGAGTGCATCGCCAGATCACCGCGTTGGAGTCGATCACGATGTCATTGACCGCCCACGCCTGATATGACTGATGTGTCGTGGGAGGGCCCGGGTAGGCGATCACAGTTACGTTCGTAGGGACGGCCATGTCAGGCTCCTTGTCTCATCGCCACCGAAGCACACAGCCCGGGGCGCATCAGGTCTTTTCTTTGATCGTGCGATTGGCCAGCTCGGTCACGCTGCTCGTGGTGTACCGGCTCGTGAGCATGATCGGGACCAGGCCGAGGATCCCCCAGGGGGCGTACTTGGTGAGCAACAGGCCGCCGCTGTAGGAGAACATGACGAACTTGGCCGCGTCTCCCGCCGCATCGAGGCGCCCGGCCAGCTTGCTTTGGCCCCTTCCGATGGCCGCCACCAGCGCCGTCCCGGTGGCGTCCTGGGCGGCCATGGCCACGCAGCCAAGCAGGGAATAGAAGGCGATGTGGAGGAAGAGGGTCACGGATCGATCCTCCCCGGCTGGCCTGACACGTGCGCGTGGATCTCCTCCAAGAGGGTGGTGTCCTTCTTGACCGCCTCAGTCAGCTCCGTGTTGGCCGCGACCAGGGTCTTGATGTCCTCGGTGTTGTCCACCGTGTGGACCGCGATCTCGGCTGCGATCTGCTCGCCCCGTTTGTTGGCGATGAGCAGCACGAAACACTGCAAGCCTGCCAGTGTCGAGAGCATGAGGTTGAGCAGGATCCACGGATACGGGTCAAAATGCTTCCCCCCGATATGGCTGTTCACGATCATCCACACACCGATGAACAAGCCCATACAGGCAAGGGCGGTCCACGTCGCCAACGTGGCTTTCATCCGGTCGGCCGCCCGCTGCCCCAGTGGACAATCCGAGCCCGTCGTCACCGCCGGGTGCGAGCCCCAGACTCGATCGTGGGGCGATTCGTTCATTGGCCATCCATGAATCGCATAAACGTCGCGTGCAGCGTCTCGTCGACGAGGACATGGTCTTCGAGGCGCTGGGCCACCTGCACGAGTTGGTCCGCTGCCGTTGAGGCCGACTTTGCAGCCGATGACGCCAGCCGGGCCGCTTCATCGCTCTTGTCTTCGATACGTTGCACCGTGTCAGCAAGAGTCAATGTATGCCCTCCGTTGCCGATCACCTGGTTCTTGATGTCTGAGATGTCCGAAGCGAACGAACCTACGAGCTCCTGGGCCAGTGCGTTTCCCTTCTCATCGACTGCCTTCTCAAACCGTTTCCAAAAGAACCGAGCGATGCCACCGGCGACAATCAACGCGGTCGCGAAGCCTCCCGCGATGCTGGCGAAGATGTAGAGCCCGTTCACTCCCTGGGAAACGGCGAGCACCGGATCAGACGCGCACCGTCAGATCGACGGCTCCTTGATTGCGCAAGCTCACGCTGTCGCAACCGACCGGGATCGTGATCGTGATCGGCCAGCCCTTGGTGACCGTCACGGTGCCATCGGCAAGGAACCCGAGCGGCTGGGGTTCAGTGCCCTGTGTCACCGGCGGCTGGATCCAGCCATCCGACCCGTCGTCCTTGTGGGCGGCGACGCGAAGGGCACAGGTCGACAACCCATTGGAGATCGCGTCGAAGCTCACCACGATCGCCTCGGCGACGCCCGGGGTCGAAGGAATGTCGAGCGGCTGCCCGACGGGGTTGGGTGCAAGGGTCAGGATTGCCACGTCTTCCTCCTGTGGTTGTGGACTGATCGAGCCGCCCCACCAGGTGAGGGGACTCAAGATGACGTTCTCGTCGTACTCACCGGCGGCACCGGCGATCGGCGGGAGCGTCGGCGTGACCCGCTGGTACAGGGCCGCGTTGGATGAGACCTCGCCCGAGCTCCAGGCAGCCGTCTGCCAGCCCTTTCCGCCGAAGGTGGCGAAGAAGCCGTCGATGATCTCGTTGCTCCCGTAGGGCAGCACGGCTCGGCGGCTGACGGACACCGCGCCCCCGAAGTACGGCTCGACCGCCGACCACGCGACTTGCTCGTCGACCGCGAAGAACAGCGAGCAGTTGGCCGGATAGCCCAGCGCGTCGGCCATGTCGTTGGCCTGGAGGGCATCGGCAACGCCCGCGGCGGATCCACCCGTCGCCCGGGTTGCTGTGGTTTCCCACACGAGCAGGATCCAGAGAAACACCGCCAGCAGCGATGCCGCTTCCGCTGTGCTCAGGTTCTTGGTCGAGTCGCCCGAAAGATACCGGAGCACGCCCTTGTACCCTGCGGCTGCGATCGCCGCTGGATTCGGATGCTGCCACGCATAGTCGATCACCAGTTGCTCAGCCATCAGTGTCCCCACGCGATGTAACACAACGACGAGAGGCCAGAGAAGGCGGTCCCTGCCACGTTGACTGACGCCCTGAACCCCGACGGCGTGATGGTGCTCGGGTCGACGTTGGTCGTCTGGTCGTTCCCTGGTGCCGCGATGCCGCACACGATGACTCCGTCGCACGCATTGGGGAATGCCGAGGCGAAGCTGATGATATTGGTGATTCCCCCCGACACCGGGATCTGATTGACAAAGCCAAACTGGAATGTGTCGTTGTTCGGCGTGGCGCCGACAGCGGATCCCGCGACAACAAGCGGGCCGGCGAGGTAGGGCCCGAGGGGATGCTGGTGGTCTCCCGGCGCCGGGGTGATCGCAGTGCCCACCGCGCCACCCGACACGTCGGCCTTCGGCGCAGAGGCATACAGGCTCTCCCGGCCATGCCGGTGGTCAGCCCGGGCGACGTCGGCTGAGACACCATCGTAAACCGAGTCGCCGAAGGCCGAGGTGGTGGTCAGCCCGGACCCGTAGGGGACGCCTGCGGCTGATTCCCGGCCGTGCTTGTGGTCAGCGCGCGATGGGCTCGTCGAGGTCCCGTCGTTGGCCGAGTCCCCAGGTGCCGAGTTCGTGGTCTCGTCGACCGCGAAGCTCTCGCGCCCATGCTTGTGGTCGGCGTGCGCCGGGTGGATCGAGGACCCATCAAGCACCGAGTCGCCGAGAGCTGAGCTGGTGGTGGTCCCGGAGGAGAATGATTCGCGCCCATGCTTATGGTCCGCCGCCGCCGGCACGGGGGACGTCCCGAGCGCGGCGGCATCGCCGATCGCAGACGTGGTCGGCAGCACCGTCCCGATCGAGGTGGCGAAGTCAACTAGCTGTGTGACCGTGACCGCGTCGAGCGTGCAGACCACCGAGGCGCCCGCAGTGTGCGAGACCGCCGTGGTGCCGTCGTACCCGCGTCCGTTGTCAGCCACCGTGAGCGCCGTCGTGGTGTACGAGGCGATCAGGACCTTCTCCTCAAGGGGCGTCCCCCGGTCGATGCAGACCACGAAGGGCCCGTCGGCGGTATTGGGAAACCCAGTCGTGGCCAAGACCGGCAAGCTGGTGCTCGAGTTGATGATGCTCGAGGACAAGGTCGTCGCCTGTGCGTTTCCTGAGTAGCTCTTCGGCATGACCATGTCGGGCTCCTAGTTGACCGTAAGCAGCTTGAGGGAGAGGATGCCTTCGAGCATCGTCTTTTGGTCGTTCCACTTCTCTGCCTCGAGTTCGACCTGGTCGATGATGCAGGGATATGCCTGCGAACCTTCCTGGTAGATGAAGGTCTCCCCAGACGTCTCGAGCGCCTTCAAGTACTTCCATTCCTCGACGAGGTCTTGGCCGAGCGCGGTCCCGTCACCGACCGGGCTGATCACCTCGTCGCGCCAGATGACCGGCACGATGATCTGGTCCTGGCGAATGGCGATGATCAGGGCACGCACCGTCCATCGGCGTAGTACTGGGCCGACTGCGGGGTTGGATGCCGAGCGCGTGAGAACAGGGATGATCTGGAACGCCTCCCCCACGTAGTCGCCGGTTGACGCCACGGCAGTGGGGCCGATCGAGCCCACCTCATTGGAGGGGGTGCAAAGGAACGACGCCCCGCCGAAGGGCACAACCATGATCTGGACCTGAGACTCGGCCGGCAATGGATCGTGACGCACGTCGGCTGAGATGAGGATCTTGTCCTCGATCGTCCCGTAGCGCACGTAGCCGGCCTCCAGGTAGCCCTCAGCGACAACGTTGCCAGTGGGGCCGAAGAGACCGACACCGTCGATGGTGAAGTAAGGCGTCCCTCCCAGGATCGCCACGCTGGTGGCGTTGCCAGTGACCCCGTTCGGTGCCAACACATCGCTCGCGTAAGCCGGGATCAACGCGTCAGAAAACTCGGACAAGAAGAGCCGCCCCGTGCCGCTTGAGATGTTGGTGCCTGGCCAGATCCCGTCGGCCTCGGCGAAGTCCGTCACGCCGAACCAGACGTAGGCACCCCACGGTACGCAGCACAGTGACGCGCCGAGCTGCTCGATCACCGGGCCGTTCTCGAGGTGGCCGTTCTGGTCGGCATCCTGGGCAGTGCGCACACCCAGCGACGTCGCCATGATCACCAGCCCCTGGTAGTAGGCCAGATCGTTGATGATCTCCCCGTCTGAGACCTGGCCGGCGATGTAGGGCGGCGCGAGCCCGAAGGTGGTTGTCGAGAGTTGGACGCCGTAGAGCTCCGAGATGTTGCCCGCGTAGCCCGACACGTAGATGGCCACCGGCGACCCGCAGCCGGCGTTCCACACAAAGGCTGGATTGAAGTGCTGCATGACCAGGGTGGTCATCCCATTGGCGTCAACCTGGGCCAGCAGCGGACCGGCGCCCCCGAGCAGGAAGCTGTTGCCATATGTCACAAAGTTGGCCTGGAGGTTCTCGGTGCTGGTCGTCGGAGGCGTGTACGCCTGGGTCGAAGCAGATCCGTTGTCCGTGTAGCTGAGCCCGGTCAAACCCACCGCAATCGCCGTCGATGTCCCGCCCCGGAGCACGTCGTAGCTGACCGCGCCCTCGACGGCCGCCCAGGTGACGAGGTTGTAGTTGCCGCTCGACAGCGTGGCATTCCCGTTGGTGATTGTGGTCCCGGTCGAGACCAGCGACTTGAAGCCGTTGGCGTCGGTGGCGACCACGAAGTATTCCCAGCTTGTCGATCCGGTCGTCCCGTGCGCCGCGACCGATGGGGTCGGACCCGTCGGTCGCAGCAGAGACGAGGTAGTCGCTCCGCCGACAGTGACGGCGATGCCGTAGTTGCCCAGCGCGAGGAAGAGACTCGAACCGTCCGTCGTCATGGAGAACACCGTCGGCCACGAGCCCCCCGTCGGCGTGCTGACCGTCGTCCACGTTGGGCTTGGGTAGGTCGGGCTCTCGGTGAACTTGAGCGTGGTGCCGTCCCAAATGTAGAGATACGGGCCGACGGCGATGCAGATCGAACCCGATCCGATGGTGAGGATCTGTCCGTACTCAGGGAGAAGACTCAACGCCCCCTCGACCCAGGGATTGACTCCTTTGGACCTCCAAAACCGAGTGCGCACGGAGGGGTCCTCGCCCGAGTGCGTGTAGACCGACACGAAGGCAAACCTGTTGTCGAGGTATTGCTGGCCGGCGCCAAGGAACCAGTTGTCTTGGGATCTGCGCCACGCCCCGGCGGTGTTCAATGTTTGCTCGCCCGGTTCGACCGATTCGTCAGTCGACTCGCGTCGCAGAGGGACCGTAACCCGCTGGTACTTGCTCGGCTCGATGATGTAGCCGTGGCCGCCGATGGCCACCTGGTAGACGCCCGGGACGGTCTCGTTTCTGGGCAACCCGACACCGGAGAACCATGGACTGTCGAAGAGTTCGTCGATGTTCTGGCTGGGCCGGTCGATGATCGTCACGAGATCCGCCTGATCGGGTACTTCGTCCGTAGCCGCTGGATCGCGTCCTGGAGCCGCGAATCACGCAGTGACTTGAACTCCTCGGCCGCTTTCAACTGGTAGCCGGGCGGGAAGTTCTGGAGATCGCTGATCTGACCCTGACCCTCGATCAGCATCCGGCGCATCTCACGTCCAGAGGCCAGCCGATACGCCGCGCCGTAGGGGGCAATGTCCGCGTCGCTCGCGTCCATGCCCATCTCGATTAGCGAGTCGTTGTCGAGAAACGACGAGTCGACGTCCAGCGGGGCCGCGTAGGTGAGATGCAGCGTGCGCGGTGTGTCGAACATGCCGACCGGGTCGGTGACAAACAGGGCGGCGCCCGACGGAAACACCGAGACGTCGGCGCTTGAGTCAATCCGGTAGTCGATGCGGCGCCAGTTCTGCGAACTCACCACGCCCGTGTACGGATCCGGCGAGACCGTGAGGTCGAGACCAAAGAAGAAGGCCCCGATGCCGGTTAGGTCATAGCCGCGCACGAAGTCAACACCGGCGATGTCGATGGTCTTGACCGCGAAGACCTGGGGTCCCCAACTGCGGATCTCATCCTGGAGCGTCTTGCGCACCTGGTACTTCGGGAAATACGGGTTGACCTGGACAATCGCGCCTGCGAGGTGCCCAGCGGGTTGGGTGCCTTTCATGCCTCGCTGCACTGTCACCACCGATGCCGTCCCGGACGCGGACGACACCGCCCAGACGAACATGATCTCGTCATCGACAGCCAGGTAGGTCCCTTGGGCGAGGCCAGCCGGCGTGTAGTTGAGGTCGATCGAAGTCGTCTCGTCGTCGATCGTGCTGGTGAGTTGGTTCAACTCTTCGCGTCCCCCGCCGAGCAAGAAGTCGAACGTCCGGTCAATCAGGTAACCGACAGTGAACGTTGAGTCGATGTCGGCTGACGGAGGGGAGAGAACCGGGCTCATGGCTTGAGGCAGATCATGGCGGACGAGTCTGGATTGCTACCGCCGGCACCGAAGGTCGGATTCTGCGCTCCGACCCCAGGGTTCAAGTAAGCCGCGATGCTCGGCCGGTATCCGCCGCCACCACTGGCCGGGAACTCGCCATGGCCCGCATCGGTCCATCCACTCGGAGCCGACATGGGGCTCGATCCGTAACAGGCACCCACGGCGAAGAAGATCTCTCCTGACATGGCCGGGGTGAGACTGCCCGGAGTCAGCCCACTGGTGCTCCCTGAGGCTTTGTCGAACGAGGCGACGCCAGCGAGCTCCCATGCCCATCCGATCCAGTCCTCGCCGCTGATCGTGCCGACGATCGTCTGGTCGGCCGACCCGCCTTCGGAGGAGAGGCAGATGGAGATCTGGGATTGCGTGAGGGCCCCCGAGTAGCTCGCCTCGGTGACCCAGGTGTCGGTCCCCGACGTAGGCACCACGCTTCCGCCCGGAGTGACTGCCGCGAACACCAACGTGTGTCCTGCCGCTGGCTGCGCTCCGAAAGTCACGTCGGTGGTGCTGAAGCCATACGTCAGCCCGGTGGCCTGCACGATGGTGATAAGAGGAGCTGTGGATCCTGCGTGGTTCGGACCCATCTGGCCAAGTGGCGACATGGCGACGATGTCCCGCCATTTGGGCAGATGGAACGACAGCCCTTTCTCCTTGGGCGGCAACCACAACCGGGGAAGGACGAGGGCGTCCACTAGTGGAAGGCCTGCCCGGTGATGATCCCGTACCAGTAAGTGCCATCAGAAACGAAGTCGTAACGGTCGAACGCGGAGGCGCTGGTTGACATGGTGGGGGCAGTCCCCCCGGGCCATTTCACCCCGGAGAACGTGATCGTGTACGGGCCGCCCGATGCCGCCTGGCGCACGATGGCGTAGCAGAACGCACCTCGGGCAGGCGTGGGCATCGTCACGGTGAGGTTCGCCGACAGCGTTATGTCGTTGCCGATGTCGGTGGCCACCGCAGCCAAGGTCTGAGCAGATCCGCCCGTCGATACGACGTTGACCGATTCGGTGCCGTTCAGCCCGATGGTCGGCGATCCCGGGGATCCCGACGCAGCGATCCCCTGTCCGCCCGCTGGAGGGTTGTACTGCGCCACCACGATGATGACCGGGTTCGCTCCGGCCGTAGTGACCACGCACCGCACCGCCGCGCCAGACACCAAAACAAACGACGCGGCGCCGTCGATCGTCCCGGAGCCGGCGGCCAGGAGGGTCACCGTCCCCGACGCGCCGACGTTCACAATCTCGACGATTTGCCCCACCTTCAATGCCGTGCCGAAGGTGACGTTGTATGTCCCCGCCGCGACGGTCAGCACCGAGTCGGTGCCGAGCACCGTGTAGGTGGTGGTCTTCGCCGAGACCGTCATGAGCAATGTGCCGACAATGTCCAGCGTTCCGGCCACTTGGAACCCCTGGCCGAGGTCGGTCCCATAGGCATCCGAGACCACCCAGGCAGTCGACGAATCCGCCCGGAGCACCACCGCGGTGTAGCCAGCTAGAGCCGCCGGGAGGGTCAGGTTCGCTGCCACCCCGTTGATGGATTGGCCGCTGTTGTAGGCGATGGTGATCGGGCCGCTGCCCCGGTTCTCGATGGCCACTTCTTGGCCGGCCGAAGGCGATGCCGGGAGCGTGACAGTAAACGTGCCCGTCGCCTCGATGCAGTCCCATGCCGCGGCGGTGTAAGTGGTCGTCTTGGCGGTCGGGTTGAAGAGGGTCCGGTACGGCGGCGTGAGCCACGCCAGCACCCCGCTTGAGCGACCGAGATAGAGACCGTCGGAGGCCGGCCCCGTGAGGAGCTCGCCGGTGCCACTTCCGGTCCCGACCGGGAGCTGATTTGCTGCGGTGAACAGGCCCTCGAGGTCAGCAAGAAGCAAAACCACCGAGCCGCTGCGCGTGTTGAACGTGCTCACGCCGGCGACTGCCGCCGCGACCAGGTTCACCCAGTCGGTCGGGTTCGTGCCACCACCCGGAGTGACCCAGATGCCCGGCGTGGCCACGTCGAGTGACCAGTCGTAGGCCTGGTAGGTCCCGTTCGGCGGGTGTCCGCTGTCGTGCCGGCCGAGAAACCCCGAGGCGGTGAGCGTCTGGGCGGTGAGCCGCTGGGCCGTGATCCCGGCCGAGAAGGTCCCACTCGGGAACACGAGGGCGTTTGAGGCGACGGAGAGGTCGACCAGGCTGCCTGCTCCAACCCGGCTGATGCGGAACCAGTTGGTCCCGTCAGCCACGAGCTCATAGGTGGAGTACTGGTGGGTGAGTGCCGGGTTGGTGACGCCGTCGATCGTCCCGGTGATCGTCACCGCGTTGGAACTCGAGTCGGTTTTCTTGACCGTGACCCGGACGCCAGCGGCGTTGGTGGGAAGGGTGACAGTGATCGCCTGTGCCGTGGCGTTGCACTCGAGCACGTCGTAGGGGTTCGCGGTGACCGTCGCCCCGGTGATCGCCCGGACGGCCGAGATGGGCTCGAACTGGGTGCTGAGCGGATCCGTGCCACCGGCCGCGTGGGTCGAGGCATGGGTATTGGGCAGGTCGAGCGGATCGGGAATCACGTTGACCGTGACCGTCGCCCCGTTGCACACGATGTCGTACTGGCCCGGCGCTGTGAAGAAGGTCAGGTTGCCATCGCCATCCGTCGAGGTCGGGTTGACCACGGTGGCGTCCATGGTGCGGTCGCTGTACAGCGAGGCCGGCGTGGTAGTGCCGTGGGCGTAGACGATGACCTCGGTGTTGACGATCGGCGCCCCGGTCAAGTCGATGACCTGCTCGGGCCCGTAGCAGCCGGCGTACAGGAACTGCGTCACGGGCTACTTCTTCTTGGGGCTGTGGGACCAGCCCTTGGCATTTTTCGCGAAATTCGCTTGTTTCTTGGTCGCCGCCGATGCGTGGGATCCGGGCGCCAGCACCTTGCTCGCGTATGCCTGCACGCTCATCCCCGCAGCTTTGGCCTTGGCGGTGAACAGGCCCTCGTGGGACGGCTTGATCTTGATCCCGCTCTTCTTCGTTGCCATTACCGGACCACCTCCAGACGTCGGGTTGTCGGTGCGTGGAACTGTTCGGTGAACTCGGCGACGATCCCCTCGTCACCCACGAGTTCCCGCTTGGCTCGGTAGAGCGCGTAGGCGTCCTCGTTGAGCACCTGGGGCTTGACGTGGCCGATCTTGGTATCGGTGCGCACGTAGAGCGGGACGCCCATGTCCTTCAAGCGCATGCAGAAAGCCCAGTCCTCACCGAAGGAAAATCCCTTGTAGACCGAACCTTCGACGAACCAGGGTGCGGGCTCGCCGTACTTCTCGCCCATGTTCTTCAACACCGTGCGGTGCATGAGTAAGAACGCGGCCCCAGTGGCATCGACCTCGCACAAGCCCTCGGGGTAGTCCTCGATGATCTGGACCGGGTCGTCGCCCTTCACCAGCCGATAGAGGGTCGGGTAGACCAGCCCTGACCGTCCGCCGCCGAAGCAGAGGCCACCGACGACGGGGGCCCTACTCGGGTGCGCCACCTCGAACAGCCCGTCGATCTGAGCGAGCGTGAACACCATGTCGGCGTCGACCATCAGCAACCACTCGGCCCGGGTCTTCAAGAAGGCTCGCACCACGTCGTTGCGGGCGCTGGCGATCCGAGGCCCCGAAGCCACCGAGCACACCGCCCCGCGCTCGATGATCCGACTGCCCTCGTGGCGCAGCGCGTCCTCAAGCAGGGTCCCGGTCAGGCTCTCGCAGAACAGCGCAGAGACCTCGGCCGGATGGACGTAGCCGATGACGAGCGACTCGGTCATCCGAGAAAGATGCTTCCGGCGATCGTGCCCGACCCGCTCACCACCGCGTAGATCTCGCCGATGGCACGGACCCCTTGAGGCCCGTACCACTTGGCGTCCGCAGCCCCAGCGGCCAAGCTGAGAACTCCGATGACGTTGCCGGTAGAGCTTCCTTCGCGGAGCACCACCTTGACCGAGCTCGACCCGCCGCTCTCTTCGCCGGCGTAACCGAGCAGGTGGGAGTAATCGCCCACCGCGCCGGGCCCAACGATGCCCGAGCTGGTCGGGATCGGGATTGCCCTCGTCCCTCCGTGTCCCACAGCCACCTCCATCCATTAGTGGGATCGTGCTGGCGGACCGGGCCCGGGCAACCCCCAGCGACGGGCCCGGTCCCCAGCTTGTGTCTGGTCGGCTTAGACCAGGGCCTGCATCCAGCTGGCCCAGGCTTGCCGGCGGAAGTACAGCGACTTCTCGCCAACGACCTGGCCCTTGGCCGAGTCGCCCGTCTTGGCCAGCATCTCGAAGGTCAGAGGCCGCAGCGTGGCCACGGTCGCCTGATCCCGGGAGAAGATGAACGCGTCGCTGTTCTGCGCCCAACGGTCGAGGACCACGAGCTGGCGACCGAAGTCGTCGTCGTAGTAGTCCACGACCTGGCCACGGGTGTTCGTGTCCTGGGCGTAGCGGATGTTCGAGTTGTTGATCCCCGACACGTTCTGCTTCTGCTTGGCACCGAGCAGGATGCGGTCAGGCGTCCCACCGGCGTTGAAGGTGTTGCGCAGGTTGCCGAGCAACGTGGTGTCGGTCAGGGTGGTCGACGTGCTGTCGACGTTGGTCGTGATGTAGTTCACGAACCCACCCATGGTCCGCTTCGCGGCACCGTCGTCGTACAGCATCCCGTAGAGTAGGGCCTGCTCGAGGGAGACGAAGGTCTCCTTGATCCGGTTCGCCACCTGGTGGTCGAACTCGGTCCCGGTCAGCCCGTACTTCTGGACCGCGTTCTCGGTCCCGGACACCTGCACAGGCACCGGCCCGAAGATCTGGGTCAGGTTATACCTGTCGACACGATCGACTGCCCGCGCCGTGCCGGCGTCGGCACCTTCGGCGTTCGCCTGGCCGGTCCCGAGCACCGAGGTCCCTGCCAGGAACTGCGCCTCGGTCCCGAAGTTGTACTGCCTCGTGACGGTCAGCGTGTTCGCCGTGGTCCCGTACCCGGTGACCAGCATGCCCTCCGCTGCGGCTCCCGTGCCCACGCGGAGCACGTCGCCGGTTTGGAAGTTGAGCTGGGTCCCCGAGGCGACCGTGATGTACGTGTCCGTGGTGGCCACGGTCGCACCCAGGGTCGAGTTCGGGATCAGCAACACCTCGTCCAGCCACTCGATCTTCTTCTCGAAAACGGTGGTCTGGGAGATGGCGGTACGGCCGTCTGATCCCTGGGTGCCAAGCAGCGGCACGTCGAACGGCGTGATCGTCCAGATCATGTCTTCGACGTCGAGCTTGACCCCAGTGGTGAGGCCGTAGGTGGTGATTGTGCCGGTGGCCATTTCGTTCAGCTCCTCGGTGTCAGCGAATCGGTCGAGTTATGCAGCGCCCTGCGGTGTTGCTCGATCTGATGGCGGTTTTCCGAGTACTCCTTGACGCCCATTGGCGTGCCGTCCTTGCGCAGGAAAGGCATGCCCCGACTGTCGGTCGGGATACCCCGTTCCCAGGCTGGGTTCGGCGTCCGAGGTGGGATCTTCTTGTTCAGCCGTGAAGGCATCGCATAGGGATCAAAACTGATCGACTGCACCTTGCAGCCGAAACAGTCGGGCCCGTGCGAGCCGTCATGCGTGCGGATCATCTCTGGACGTTGGCCAGAACCCTCGGATCGCCCCGTTCGGCGGCATTGGCCAGGTGGTTCACCATCTGGCCGGCTGCCTCTTCCCAGGTCGCTCCCTTTGACATCGCCTCGTCGAAGCGGTCTTTGCCCTCTTTGCGAGGGTCGGCGTTCTCGCCGGTGTCCGCGGGTGCGCCGCTCGCAAGAGCTTGGCGTTCCTCGGTTCCGGTGGGCTCAGGGGCCTCGGGCGGGGTCACGGGTGCAACGGGCGGTGCGGGGGTCTCGCCTTTCAGCGGGATGCCCAACTCCTTCGCCTTGGCCACCATCGCGTCCACGTCGCCGGGTTCGCCTTGGTAGGTCTCGGTGAAGTACTTGCCCATCGGGGAGTCGACGTCGATCCCGGACTTGAGGATGGCGTTCTCTCGCTGTAGTGCTGCCAGCGCCGCCGTTGCCTCGTCCGCCACCTTCGCCTTCGCCCGGAGCTGCTTGAGATTGGCGTCGCCGCCGCCCTCTTCGCCAGTTCCCTGGGTGTCCTCGATCTCTGCCATCTGATCTCTCCTTGCCAAACGCGCACATGCGGAGGACATGTACGGAGGGGGGAATGGAAAGGAAAGCCCGCGCGCTCCCCAGCGAGGGGCTCTGCGCTGCCCAACTCGATCGGTCGCGCCCCGATCGGAGGCCGGGGGCCGGTGATCCAGCTCACCCCGGACCGCATTACGCGGTGCTCGTGGCGCAGGCCGGCTTTGCTCCGGCGACCTCCGGGTTATGAGCCCGGCGAGCTACTGGACTGCTCCACTGCGCTATTGAGGACCGAAACAGAGTCTCGGACCTCTGTCAAGCATTTCGCTCAGGTGGAAGGCCCAACATCGCCGAAGTTGCCCTCGCCGAACGCGTCCTGGAGCGGATCGGCGGTCGGGTTCTGGAGGTACGGCGGCAGCGCGGTCATGTTCCCGGCGGTCTTGTCGGCGGCCGCCCGGCCCTCCCGGGCCTGGTCGCCCGGCACCCCACCACGGGTGCGCCCAGGAGGCCCACTCGGGTCGCTCTGGGCAGCTCGGACATTCGACCCCAAGATGATTTCAGCCATGTGACGATCCTTTCAGTTGTGTTTAGATCGGCTTCGCAGCGCCAACGCCACCGGCGCCGGTGGAGGTGATCTCGGCCGGCTGGGTGGGCCCGGCAAAGGCGGCTTCTCGTTGCTCCTGGCGCTGGATGACCTGCTGGGTGGCCTGCTGGGAAAGCCCGAACTGGCTCTCGACGCCCTGGGTGCCCTCTTCGAGGCTCCCGGGCTGCTCGGTCACGGATGCCTCGTACAGGGGGGCGTGCTGCTCGAGATTGGCGATCCCAGAGCCGATCGAGCTTTCGGTCTGACCGAGGCCGGCGAGCTCCATGGCGTCCTGCTCGGTCATCTGGACGCCGCCGATCGCTGCGGTGCCTCCCATCTGGGCGGCCGTGGCCTGCTGGGTGAGCAGGGGGAGCGCGGCCTTCGGATCCAGGAAGTAAGCGGCCAGGGCCCCATCGCCGCTGGGCCCGAAGTACTGCGTGAACGCTTGACGCACCTCCGGCGGTGAATAGGCCACCGCCTGGTAGCCGTTCTCGACGCGCTGCTGCACTTCGGCGGTCGAGACGTCCTGGCCGATGAAAGCCGACACCGTGGCGGGGTTAGTGAGCATTCCCTGGGGGAGCCCGTACTGGTTCTCCATCTGGGCCAGCGAATCCTCGTAGCTCACGTAGCTGGCCGGGCTGATCGCCGGCAGCCCCGCGGCCTGGCGTGCCGCGATTCCAGGGAAACGGTCCTGGAACTGGGGCGTCTGGTACATGTCCATCGTCACCTGGTCGCTCGAGGCACCTTGGGTGATCTCGTTCCACGCCCAGGTCGTGAGCGACTGGAGCCCGTACTGCGTGAGCACCTGGTTGACGATGGCCATCGCCGAGGCCGCGCCGCCCGAGCTGTCTCCGGTTGCGAGTGTGCTGGTCATTGGGCCGTCTTTCCGAAGGCGTCAGTGATCGTTTGGGCCATGGTGTACGCCTGCTGCTTGGCATCGGCCGTGTACTGGTAACCGAACGTCGGGTCGGAGCGCAGCGTGTTGGCGAACTGGGTCAGGTTGACCGGCGCCGTCGTGCCGTCGGGCTGAGACGCCGTGAGCGCGTTGAGCCACTTCGGGTCGGTCCAGTTGACCTGATCGCTCGAGATCCCCAAAATCGACTCGGCCTGGCTCGTGTACGGCGAGAACCACGATTGAGGCGTCATGCCTTGGGCCAGGGCCGTTTTCATCCACGGGTACATCGCCGTCGCGGCGTTGCGCAGATAGTCCTCGAAGCCCGAGATGTCCGCCGTCCCGAGCACGGCGTTGTTGGTCCAAGTCGCAAGCGTGCCCTGAGAGACCGGGACCATGTACTGCTGGATGAGCTGCTGCGCTTGATCACCAAACTGGGCGGCCGTACCTCCGGTGGCCGTACCTTGCCCCTGTCCGGGAGCCGTGCTCGCGTACTGCTGCGCCACCATCTGATGAATTGTGTCGGAATCCCAGTTGAATTCCGACGCCAACGTGGCCAGGTTGGTGATCGCCGGATTGCTGAGCTGGACTCCGAGCGAGTTGGCCTCGGCCAGGATCGTGTTCGACATCTGGGAGACCTGCTGCTGGGCCGTGGCCGGGTCCGTTTGCGTGAGCTCCTGCCATGACCGCGCTGCTTGGCCGTTCTGGGCCCACCAGGTCGTCGTCGAGAGAGCTCCGTCGACGTGCGCCTGATCCCAGCCCCAGTAGGCGGTGGCGATGAGGATCGGGGCCAGCTCGGGATTGGCGAGCATCCATGCGTCGTAGCCGTAGTTCTGAGCCACGTATTGCTGAAGGGCTGGGTTCGAGTCCCATACCTGCATCGCCGTCGCGATGGCCGAAGCATCGGTCGGGGGGGCCGAACTGGCGTTGTCGGTGAAGCCGGTCCCGGTAGCGACAATCGGGTCGCCCGTCGATGACATGGTGCCGCTCACGGCCGTCCACCCCCCACGATCTGAGCCCCGTTCTGAGCGAGAGCGGAGACCACCTGGTCCAGGGCCGTGTAGTAGGCACCGAGAGACATGGCAGGCGCCGTGCTGGGGGTGGCCGCTGGCGTGGTGCTCGGTGTGGCGGCAGCGTCCTGAGCCACCGAAAGGCCCGTCGGGTCGCTGGGCCGGGTCGCCCCCACGAAGTCGGCCCACTGGTAACTCTCGGTTCGGACGTTCTCGCCGGTTTGGGGTGCGTCGATCATCTGGTTCCCACCGACATAAATCCCCACGTGAGTGATGTCCTTGGTGCTGGTGCCGAAAAAGACCAGGTCGCCGGGCTGGAGCTGGGCGCTTGAGCCGAGCTTCTGAGTGGCGTCGTATTGCGCTTGGGCCGTGCGGGGAAGCGAGACGCCCGCCGCCGCGTAGGCCGCTTGCACGAGCCCCGAGCAGTCGAAGTCCTTGCCCGTTGTCTCGCCGCCCCACTGGTAGGGGACGCCGAGTTGGGACTGGGCGAACGACACCGCCGCCTGGGATCCGATCGCCCCGCCGCTGTTAGCCACCGTCGAGCTCGACGGCGCACTGCTCGCGCCCATGGCCGAGGTGATCGCTTGCGCGTACTGAGCCACGGTCTGAGTGTTGCCAGCCTGGGGATCGGGCACGGTGTTCTGATCGGCTGGGTTGCCCGCGTAGGCGGGCATGTACCACGCCTCAGCAACGTCGGCCCAGTTGCCGCCGAACTGGTTGTAGTAGGAGGTGGCCATGTGCGCCGCCACGGCGTCTTGCACCGACGGTGGAGCGTCGGCGGCCGGGCGCCCGACGTACTGGCCGTAGCCGGCTGCCGCGGCCTCGTTGTCCCAGGTCGATTGGATGAACTGGTAGGCCCCTGACGCCCCGCCTCCCGCGTTCGCGGCTGTGTAGTCGCCACCGGACTCGTGCTCACGAATCGCCGACAGGAACGACGCCAGCGTCCCCGTCACGGCCCCAGGGACTGAGTCGGGCTGTGTTGTGGCCTCGAGGTTCACCGTGTTCGCCGCCGGCGTGACCGGCTCGGTGCCGGGGATTGGACCACCAGTCTGAAACTGGTTGACCAGACTCTGCCAACCTGATGGGTCGTCGGGCTGCGCGACCACGCCCGACGCGATCCCTTGCGCGATCTTCTGGGCCAACGGCATGAGATTGGCGTCGACCGTGTCGATCGCTTGAGGCGCGACCTCGCTCGCAGGAGGCGCCACCGCCTGTGCTCCGGTCATCGTCATCCGGCGTTCGTCACATTCGGTTCGGTCCCGAGCCCGGACCCACCACGCATCGCGTTCAGCATGAGAGCGCCAGCGTTGGTGATCTGGTGGGCCTGATATTCGGTGTTGTCGGACTGAGCCATTGCTTCGGCCGCGTAGGTGGCACGTGGCACGCCCGGGACCTCGGCGATGCCGGTGTCGGAGTCCGGGAAGACGATCGTGTTCGGGTCGATGTATTTCGAGTTGGCTTGCTGCGCCGCGTCGTACTGGGTCACGAACTGCTGAAGTTCCGCGTCGGTCGGGAGACGCCCCAGCATCTGCTCGAACATCGAACGCAGCGGATCAAGCAGCTGACCGGCGGTGGCCTGCTGAACCGATGGGGTGGACGAGGTGACCGGGGTGGATCCCGCGAGCAGCGTGGCGATGCCTTGGCCCGTCGTGCCCTGCTGCTTGGCCGCCGTGGTCGCCTCTGTGTTGAGCACGTCGCTCCACGTCGTGTTCTTGCCCGAGCTCGCGACCGATTGCAAGAAGGTTCCCCATGCTTTCATCGTGTACGGATCGAGGTTGCCAGGGGTGACCTTGCTCGCAACTGTCCCAGTGGTGTAGACGTTCTGGTCGTAATAGCCGGCGTCGTAAAGCTGGGTCTGAAGGGCCTCAAGCTGAGAGCCACTCATGTTGTAGATCGACGCGGCAACATTCACGATCGACATCGTCTGAGGGTTCTGCACGATCTTCGAGGATCCCGTGACATCTATACCGAGCTTGTCGGCCACCGAGGTCCAGAGCGTGTTGCCCTTGACGGTCTTCGGCACACCGAGCTTGTCAGCCACTGCTCGGAGCACTACGTCGCTCTTCTCATCTTTGCCGACCGGGACACCGAAATACAGCGCCAGGCTGGTCGGTAGATATTGTGCTGGCATCTGGTCAACGGGTTCGGCCTTGACCCCGATCCGGTCGGCGATGTCCCCCATCAAACGGTTCTGCCGGAGTGGCGACGAAGTGGGGAGTTCCTGGCTTTTCGATCCCACGTACATCTGGAGGCTTGGGTTGGTGATCCCCCATGCAGCCGGCTGCTGAGATGGCGTGAGGTCGTTGGCCGGGTAGTTCTCATACGCGCTGGAGGGATTGATCGCGCCACCAGGAACGGAAGCGCCTGTCGCGCCGGCAACTCCACTAGCAAGCTCAGATGCGCTCGGCGCGCTGGAGGCAACCGATCGCTTGGCCTTGACCGGAACCGGCGGCAGCGCCGTGGCTCGCTTGGCCGCCGCCTTAGCCGCCATTGGCCAGCCCCGCCTCTACTCCGCTCGCGCCCATTTCGGGCTGGAGCACGACGGTCCAGAAATCGGCTGCATCAGGGTAGGTCGCGGCGTAGCTGTTGGCCCACGCGGTGAAGTTGGTCTCGAGGGACTTGCGATACGCGGTCGCCGTCGAGCTGTAGTTACCGTCGACTGATGCGTACCCCTGCTCGTAGTTGAAATACCCCTGGAGCAGGGTGTTCAAGTGATCGGCCTGCGCGCTCTGCGGTGCATCGGGCGATGCCAAGGCCTGGCGCATCTCCCGGATGGTGTCAGCGCGGACGACCGCCTTTCCGCCACTCGTGAGGTAATCGGCGAAGGATGGGTTGGTCGAAAGGAACTGAGCCTTCCACTGATCGAAGTTGGCCTCGATCGTGTCCTTGGCCGACGTCGACGCGGCGCTGTTGAGCGCGGTCTGCTCGTTGTCGAGCGCCTCATAGTAGGTGCTGGCCGATGGCGCCATGAGCACGTCCTGGAGGAACTGGGACGGGTACTTGTCGGTGCGCATGTCCTGGGTGATCTGCTCGCGGTAGATCGCCGGGTCGAAGGTCCCAGTCCCCGTGGTGCGCGGAAAGAACCACCCGGCTGCGGCTGGGAACTGGTCGATGAAGCCCCGGTTGGCCTGCATGAACGCCCCGGCGGCCTGCGTGGCTGGGAGGTCCGGGACATCGCCCGTTTCCTGGGATGCGAACACGGTGTACGGCGTAGCAGTCGGGTTCTCCCGCAGGAACTCGGCGATGGCCTCGTTGTAGGGCAACTCGGTAAAGAGCTGGGTCAGTCGGGCGTTGAAGTTCTTGGGATCGAAGTCGGCCTCGGGCGTCGCCGGCGTGAAGAAGCCGAGTGCGGCCTGAGTGAAGTACAAGATCCGGGTCCAGTTGGTGACCCGGTCGAGATACGCCTGCTGCTGCTGGGTCGTCGCGTTCGCCGGTAGCCCATGGCCGGTCGCCTCGGCCATCTGGATCGCTTTCATCATCGAGCTTGCAAACTGAGCGTTGGTGTACGGGCTGGCAGTCGCCGCGATGATGAGGCGGTTGAGCGTGGTCGGCAGGAACTGTTCCCAGATCGACTCCGACGCGCCTTCCTGAAGCACCGCCTGGTTCACCGGCTCCATCTCGGGGAACCGGCTGGCGAGACCCTTGAGTGCCACCGCGACGATCGGACCCACTGAGGGGGTGAGGGGGTTCGACAAGCCCGGCATGAGGTTCACCACTTCGCCGGTGAACGGGACCGAGATGGGCATCGAGGCGGGGATGCCGATCTTGGTGAGCACATTCGCCAAGATGTTGGCCACGGTTTGGGTAGCCGGGTAGTAGAAGAACGGTTGGCCTGTCGTCGGGTCCGGTCGCGTGAAGCCCGACACGTTGAGCCCGTTCATCATCAATTGCGCCTTGCGGATCGCCTCGGGCGAGTCGGCGAACGTGCGGATCCACCGTTTGATGAACTGGTCCTGGGCGAACAGGAACGGCATCGCCGTGCGGTGCATAACCTCGAACTGGCTGCGCACCTCGGGATTGTGGATATAGGGCTTGATCATGTTGTAGGCCCGTTCTTTGGCCAGATCCGATGCCAGTTCCTCGGCGTGCTCGCCTTCGCCCATCAGCCGCTCGGCGTAGGGCATGACGTCTTTGAGGCTCGCCGCGTACGCCTGCATCGTGATCGGCTCTCGGGAGAGGTTGTCGATGATCTTGGAGAGCCCACGGAACCCGGTCTGCACGATGCGCTCGAATGGCGGCAACCGGACCAGGTCGGGTCCGTAGACGCCTTCGGGGAGGTCATGGTTTTCGACCCCGTCGAGCACTGACATCGCTGGGCTGCCCTTTGCCTTGAGCGTCGCGTCGACTACATCGTCGAGGATGTCGCCGTTCTGGGCGTTCGAGGCTCTCACCAGGGCGTTTGTGTGTGCGACCACTTTTTGTGCATGTGATCGGATCGCCTCGTCCTCGGTGGCATCGCGCCCGACCAGGCGCCCATCGGGCAACTGCCGAGCGCGAGCGAACTGTGCCCGGATGGACTGGAAATCGGGGTCCCGCAGCACACCCTCGACCGCGTCGATCTGGTCCTCATGTGGGTCGTGGATCGTCTCAAGCACCGCTCGCCCGAGCCTCGAACGCCCAAGATGTCCGAGAGAGAAGTGCCACTTGGTCCGCATCAGGGGATCGACGGACGTCGATTCGGAGTGACCCTCACGTTTCAGGCGCCACGCGACGGGTTTGTCGTTGTCGTTCAGGGCCATGCGCAGGTCGTCATTCATGTCGTAACCACCGCCGGCGTGAGCGACCGACGAGATCCGAGGTGAGAGATCGTCCCAGACGTGGTCGACGTACACCCGGGCCGCGTCGTACATCTCCTGCCGGGTCATGTCCCCGCCGAAGAGCCGATACGCACCATGCGCACCTTCGGCCAACACCGCTGCGCTGAGCTCCTTGGCGCTGCGCACATTGGCGAGGATCGCGTGCGGGACCCGAGCGGCAACGGACTGGGCCGCGTACACTGTACGTTGCTCTTCGATCGACATGCCGTCGAGTGCGGCCCCCTCATCGGCCGCCGCCTCTGCTTCCCGCCGAGCGTCGCCTTTGGCCAGCATGAGACGAGCCCGAGCCTCGATCGCCTGGAATCCTCCATTGCGGAGCGCGTTGGAGAGCCACTCGTCGGTCGAGACACGAGCCGCGAAACCGACGCGCATCAGCACGCCGGCCTTCCACGCTCCCATGACCTTGTCGAGCGTGTCCGGGTTGATGATCCCGAGCCCGTAGTAGGCCTTGTCGCGCCGAGCCGCGGCGCGGACTTCCTTGAAGCTGGGCATGTAGACGCCATCGGACAGTTGGGTCTCGAGCACCGCCGAGCGTTCGGGCCCAGAGAACGGGGTCGCTGCGCTCAGGCCGCTGCGGGCACGGTTGTAGTCGGCCATCTTGTCGATGCCGAGCGGCGAGTACGCCTCGCCGTGAAACGTGTTCTCCAGGGCATCGAGCATCTGATCGCCGAGCTCGGCCCCTCGGGGCCCCGAGTACACGCCGGCCGCGTGGAGCATCTGGGCGACCGCGCCCTTGACCACCGCGAACTTCTGACCTGGGTCGGTGGTGTTCACGAACAGATCCACGGCCTGGTCGACCTGTCGCTTCGACAAGAACCCAGCCAGTTCACGACGTAAGAGCACCGCGGATTCGGGATCGAAGAGACCGAGGCGCGGAGCATCGGCCGTGATCGTGGTCAGGCGCCGGAAGAGCCGTGCCGCTGCGCCGGGACCACCGATGACCATGCGTGACACCGTCCCGCCCAGCTTGGTCTGGAGGGGGGTGTCGCCCATCGGAGCGAGCTCGTCGAGGGTCTTCGGGATCGCCTTGGCCGAGTCGAGCGCCGTTTCGACCGGGAGGCTGGCATGCACCATGTCATCCCGGGCGAGAGCCTCACTGGGCAGCCCCTTGGGGTGATCGGCCAGCCAGTCAATCGAATTGCTGAGCGCGTCCTTGGCGCTGAGCCGGGCCCAGCCAGTGAGCGAGAGATGCGGCATGAGGGGCGTGTGGTGGGCCAGCGTCGCCGCGCGGCCAGTGAGGATGGCCCGCTGGCCGGCGACCGATCGCATCCACTCCTCGAGCGAGTCCGCATCGGTGACGCCCGAAGCGCCGAGCTCGTTGGCAACCCGGGCGAGCTTCGGGGCGACCGCTGTCAGCGCCCCGAGTCCTCGGTGCTCGATGATGTCGCCGTAGTACTTGATGTACCGCTGGGTGGCCGGATTGGCGAGCAGCTGCTCGAAGGCCGAGGTGTCGGACCCGGCAAACGCGGCCGCTCGCGCACCGTCAAGCCCCCAACGAGCGATCTTGACCGCGTCGACGAGTTTGCCCGATTGCATAAGCGGGTCACCGGCGATGTCGTAGGCGGCATCGATCGCACCGGACATCGCGTGTCCTAGCCCGGGGTGGGAGGTCAGGTAGCTCTCTCCCACCACCATCTGACCGAGCGACAGGTGGGCGTTCTGGAGCTCCTGGGAGACTGTGCGCACCGAGCCACTCGTGAGCATCTGCACGGCCGCTTGGCGTTGTGCCTGGGGGAACGCCTGAACGATCTCTTGCTCAGGGACGCCCGAAGCAAGTTGCTTGGCCATCTTGAACACAGTCGGGTCGGTGGTCTTTTGGATCTGACGCTCGACGAGAGGATCGAAGGTCTGCTCACCGTTGGTGGTCTCGTTCCAGGCCCGTGACCATGCAGAGGGACTGAAAAGCGCCTCGTAGCCGCGCGGGTCGACCAGCGATTTCATGTTGACGCCGGCGCCGGCCGCCTGGCTCGGCGTCGCGTCCCCGACATCGGCGTTCTCCGATAGCACCTCGCCGGCCCGGACCACGTGCTCGGAGAAGCTGAGCCCCGCGTTGGCCACGTGCAGCACGTCCTTGACCGGGCCGGTGCGCATCAGGTCACTCGCGACGTTGCCCACCGCGTGCGCACCCGTCGCTATCCCATGCCCGATGTCGTGGGCCACGCCCATGAAATCGCCCCAGAGCCCCGAAGGGTGATCCGCGGCCACCGAGGGGTCCGGGGGCAGGTCATAGCCGACCGCCTTGAGCATGCCTTGTTGGGTTGGGGCGAGGTCGCCCCAGTAGGAACGCTGCTGGGAGATGTCGAGCTGATGGAGCTGATCGGCTGTCTTGGTGGCCGAACCGTAGGCACCGGAAGCCATGGCCTGGCCTGCCGCCTCGTGGACCGAATCGGCCGAGAGCCCTGACGCCGCGACCGTGCCCGGATCGACGGCGTTGCCCACGGCCCCATAGGCACCCTGCACCTCGATCGAGCCGCCAGGCATCTACTGTCCCACCGCCGCGGCGCGCCCGGCGAGCTGGGAGAGCGCAGCCGAACCCGTCGCAGCCGCCATTCGGGTGAGCATGGAGGCCATCGACGCGGTGTTTTGCGTCGGCTGAGCCCCGGGAGCCGGCGCTGGACCGCCGGGCAGACCGGCGGTGACCGCCTCGCCCGGCCGCTCGGTCCCACGCTGGAAGTTGCCCATGTCAGGCATCTGGAACTGCCGAGCCGCACCGAGAGCAGCCGCAATCCCACCCGGAGGCTGCCCGGATGCCCCAGGGGGCGGAGTTGGAGCCTGGGGCATCCCGGGCAGAGGGACGGCCGACTGCGCCTGCTGGAGTTGCTGGTTCTCCCCATAAGGAAGTCCCGTCGGCACTTGGATCGGCTGGCCGTTGGGCTGGCCCTGGGGCTGGGGCTGGACGGCCGGCGTAAGCAGGTCCGTCCGGTTGGCCTGGGGACCTGGAGCCGGCATCGGGGGCGCTGGCGCGGAGCGAGGCATCAGTTGAACCTCGCCACGTGCATCTTCGGCGCGTAGCAGCCGGGATCATGGGTGACGTGAATCTCCTCGCCCACGATCTCGATCTCGGGGTCACACGAGCAGTGCCGACAGATGATGACCGTGCGCAGTGGGGTTTCGCTGAGCCGCATCAGACGGGCGGGCCGCCGGTCGATGGCGTGACCGGGTTCGAGTTTAGGTTTCGCACCAGGGCGTGGAAGTTGGCGAGGCTGGCCGGCGGCATCGGGATCGGCGGCTGTCCACCACCGGGGGGGCCTCCCGGACCTGGTGGTTGCTCGGCGCCCTGGCCCGGCGGCCCGAGACCGGGCATCGTCTGAGGCGCCGCGGCCTGACCGGGGCCCGGAGGCGGCGCTTGGGTGGCCTGGCGTGCCTGAGCCTCTTCCTGGGCCTGCATGACCGCGTCCTCGAGCGTCTTCTTGGACCGGAGCAGTTGGATGACACGAGCCGCGTCCCTCGGCGGCATCGCGCCTTGGACAAGCTGCTGGGACAGCCCTTGGAGGAGGGCGGTGCGCATCTGCTCTTCGTCGATCAGCTCTTCTTCGAGCTCGGCGTCGTCGATGAACGGATGCTTGACCCGGCCGGTGCGCTTGGACATGAGCTGGGAACCGACAAGCTGGGACACCGCGACCGAGAGCTGGGAGATGTCGGCACCCGGGATTGGGTACTGCACCGCGTTCTCGCCTGAATCGAGATCCTTGCTGGGGCAGTACTCGACCATCGCCTCGTCGCCCTGGAGGCCGGTGAACGACCAGAACTTGTGGCCCGGGTAATAGCCCTTCTCGACCGCGATGACCGCGGAATTCACCACGCCGAGGGCCTTTTCCTGGAGCCGCTGCGCCTCTTCGACCCTCGGGTCGATCGAGAAGCTGCCCATGGAATCGAGCGCGCGTCCGGTCCGCAACCCGCCGGGGTTCTGACCGCCGAACATGCCCGACGCCCCGCCGGTCTCCCTGATGGCCTGCTCAAGCTGCTCAACCACGGCGGGGATGGCCGGGGGCATCTGGGTGGACAGGTACTGCACCGAGCGCGCGCCTGAGACCAGGTTCGCCTCGCCCGTCCGCCCGTCGCGCCAGTTGCCGTTCACGAGCTGAGGTTGCTGGTTGGCCTCACCCATGATCACCAGGTCGGGGAACACATGGCGCTCGGCGGCCAGAACCTCCAGCGCGGTCATCCGAGTGTGCAGGTCGACCGTGTCGATCATCGTCGACATCTGGCCCTGGATCCGATCGAGTGTGACGCGCTGGGGCATGACCATCGGGACCATGCCGGCCTTGTTCTTCCACCGGCGCAGCTCGAAACCGTTGTACCCGTAGGGCTGGGCGTCGTTGGGCTGGTAGGCGGGCATCCGGGGTCCCAAGATCCCAACAACGATCTCGTCACGGTCGATCCACTCGACAACGTCCCAGAGGGTGTCCCAGTTCTTGGCCGCGGCGTTGTAGAAGAAGCCCGCGCTCTCCGGGTAGTTCTTGGTGATCCAGTCGATCGAGCGGCCGAAGATGAACCCGACGTTGATCGGGTCGCGAATGTCGTCGGGCGAACGGAGCTCGGGATACGAGGTCAGCGGATCGCGCAGCTCGATCCGGGCATGTCCCGCTTCGTCGTCGGGCATGACCAGCCACGCACAGGTGCCGTAGCCCACCAGGTGCCGGTAGGAACGGTAGAGCTTGATCTTGACCTGGCTCGTGTGCCAGCGGGCGTAGAGCATCTTGCGCCGGGTCGACGCGCGCTCGATCGAACGCACTGAGGTCGGGTCCAGGATCGGGCAGACGATCGTCGGCGCCGGCGAAGCCGCCCGCAAGGCCGTCCCGTCAACGGCCTGAGCGATGAGACGCGGCACCGGGGGGTCCATGGTCGGGGACTTGTCGACGTCGGGGACCGGGAGGACCACGTCGCCGTTGTAACGGTCCCGAATGTCGATCATCTGAGTGATCAGAGCGGACTGCTGGCTGCGCCGTTGGCGCATGATCGACACGATCTGGTCGAACGGGATGCCGGCGCGAATGTTGGTCCCGTCGCCGACCTTGGCCAGGGTGTCTACCACGAGTTGCCTCCGCGCAGTGTGGTGGGATCATGGAAGTGAACACGCACGCCGGGGGCTGGGTTCTTATATTCCCTAGTCAGAGGGTCGAAGCCTGTTTCGTCGCACCACTCCTGGTAGGCGAGAGTGCCATGGGGATCTATGGCCTCGATCTCCATGAGTCCGCCGGTGTTGCGCACCTTGCCCACCGAATCACGTTCCATCAGCCCACCGCCGCCATGGTGGGAAGGCCCATCGGTCGCCAGGGGAGCCGCTGGGTGAGGATGCGGCCGTCGATCCGGGTGGCGAGCGAGTGACGGAGCTGCTGCCAGTGCAAGTGCAGGAACCACAGGCACATGACCTCGTCCTGGCGCAGGAGCTTCGTCGGAACATCAGGTCGCCAGCGACGGAGCTCTTCGGGGAGCAGGGCGAAGGCGCGTTGCGAGACGTCGTCCTTCCACGGGATCGAGATCGAGTTGGTGGCGAAGGACTGGGACATCGACGTGACCCCGATCACGTCGTCGAACTTGTTGCGCCCGGTCTGGTGGCTGACGATGTGGAACCCGTGCTGGCGCGCCACCTCTTCGATCCGGTCCGAGCGGGCGATCCCGCCCTGGATCGCGTTGCCCTCGATGATCCAGAGGGAGGGGTGCCACATGGCCGAGAGGTCGTTGATGATCTCCCACATATCCTCGAAGCGGGCCAGTCCCTCCTCGTTGCGCCCGTCGAGCAGGAAGAGCTTGTCGTAGGTAAGCGAAGCCACCCGGAACACGCTGTGCCCGGCCAGGGCTGGGTCGAGGGCGGCGATGGTGAGCATGCCCGGGTTCGTGGTATCAAGAATCGACCGCTCTTCGTCCAGGGCCCCCCGGATCGCCTTCTCCGAGAACGTCTGGCCGCGTTTGGAGACCGGCTCTTGCATGTAGACCCGTGACCAGGTGGTCTCGCCCACCTTGGCCTCGATCTGGGCCAGGTCGTCGACGTCGAACCCGACCGTCGTGCCGTCGGCCATGGTCCGCTTGGGCCAGTAGGAGTGCTTGACGTCGGGATCGTCGGGGTGCTCGATCAGGGCCGGGATCTTGATGAGCTCGTCGACGATCCCCTCGGTCAACAGGGTCTCGTAGAAGTCATCGTTGCCGACCCGGGTTCCCACGATGTAGACGCGCCCGGTCGTCATGTCGGGTGGAAGGCGGGTGTAGACGTCCTGGCGGAAGTACTCGACCAGGGACGGGGTTGCGGCGAGGTTCTTGAGCGATTGCACGTCGTCCAAGAGGATGCGCGAGAAGCGGGCACCGTAGATCGAGCTCCCCGCTCCCCGGCACTCGAGCGAGTAGTCCCGCTCTCCCGACGAGGCTTGCACCATGGTCAAAACATCGGCTGACCAGGGGCGATTCTGCTCGTTGTCGTCGGCCTTGAACGGCCCGAATCTGTCGATGAACGCCCCGAAGAGCGAACGGTCGGTCATCCGGTTGGACACCCGTCGGATGATCTTGCGGGCGTGGGCCTGGGCCTCAGAGATGACGCAGATCCGCTCGTTGGGGTCTGTTGCGAGGAGGTAGCAGACGTAGTCCTCGAGGACGGTGGTCTTCCCGGCCCCGGGCGGAAGCAGGACCATGGTCACACTGCGAGCCGGGGCGGCCTCCAGCGCGGTGACGATCTTCTCCTGGTGCCAGAAGGTCTCGAACCCGAAGAAGGCTTTGCGGAACGCCGTGAACGGAGGCGCCTCTTCGCCCATCTCACGGGCCCGGACACTCTCGGCGCGGTCTCGGAACCACGGCTCATTGGCGCTCCAGTGGTAGAAGGTCGGCCGGGCTCGCCCCACGGCGTCCATGGCGTCGGAGACCGTGACCCCCTGCGACAAAAGCGACAGAACCCGGTCCTGGGCTTCGCGTTTCTTGCGGACCAACACCCCCGGCTGGGGAATGTTGGCGTCCCCCTTGCCCGCCACCTGGTGCTAGGTGGTGCTGGGTGCCGGAGGGGCCGTCGTGGTGGGCTCAGGCGCCGTGAAGGGCGCAGGGGTCGTGGTCGGCGCCGTGAAGGGCGCAGGCGACGCGAAGGGCACAGGGGTCGTGGTCGGCGACGCGAAGGGCACAGGGGTCGTGGTGGGCCCAGGGACCGGAGCGGGGGTTGTGGTCGGCTCGGCCTTCTTGGCGTCGTCGGCGGCCTTCAACCCACGGACCACCTTGGCGACCTCGTCGATCGCCGCGATGACGGTCTTGACGGCCTCTTCGGTCGCTGCGGCGTCGGGGATGACCTTGACGAACTCGGCGGCGGCGTCTGCGGCCACTTGGGCGAGAACCTTCTCGAACCCGGATTGCTCGATCTCGCCCACGATTGCCCCTGGGCGGGTGCCGAGCACCTCGTGGATGAGCTCAACGATGCGGTCGGTCAGCGCCATGGGTCTCTCCTGTGTGCAGAAGGTGTGGGACGGGGGTCAGAATAGCCCGTCAAGCCGCACGATCAGGGGATGACCTGTGGACGACGGTGGGTTTTCGTGCCCCCAGCGGGAAACCTCAGATCCCCAAGAAATCCCCTTGCGATCCACAGGGGTTTCTTGGCACGCTGCTGCGCCAGCAAAGCGCCTGTCTGCGCTGAGGTTGGGACTAAGCGACCAGAGGCAAGCCTGCCGCCCCTTCGCTTCGCTTCGGGTTGGCGCCTCTGGAAACGGTCAGACGCGGCAGAGGGCGCACGGGCAGGTCGGTGCGTGTCCCCGGTTCGGTTTGGCCTCGGGAGCCGGGACGGTCGGTCTCGGGGATGGTTCTGTCGAGGATTCCTTGCGCACGAGGGCCCGGATGACCTCGGTGGGGGTCTTGGCCGTGGCCAGGCAGAGGGTCTCGAGCCTGGCCAGGTCGTCGGGCGGGAAGCGGACGTGGATGATCTTGGAGCCCTTCACGGTGTACCACACTACCAGGGGTGTAGCACACCCGCCTCTTCCCTCTCACAGCCGTTTGGGGTTCGAGTTTGGGGGGTGAAAAAAACTTCTTGGGGTAACACTTTCAATGCCACAACTGAGATGGCACATACCGGGTTAAACAGCTTCTAGCTGCGCAAATGCAAGCATTTGAGTGACATTGAGTGTGGGGATTGCCAGCCATCCAAACGAAAGAACCCCACCATGCGGGATGGAAGCACACCCATCCACAATCACAACCCCAGGTTGCTTGCGTCACCTTGTTATGCACTCGACTGCCAACGCTGTGAAGTAGATGGCGGCGGCTGGTCTCGCTGTGGCTTCGCCTCGTGCTGTGCTGCGCTCTCTGCCTGTACTTACTGTCACGGCGCCGGCCAACAATCCACCACAATCCTGCGGTATCCTCTAGCATCCTGCGGTAATCCGTGGTATACATGCATATATGAGTGATGCAACCGCCGCAGAGATTCAGCTTCTTCCAGTTGCCTGCATCATCCCCGGCGACAACGACCGGCAACGCTTCGACGCTCGTGAATTAGCCGAGCTGGCCGAATCGATCCGCACCAACGGACTAGCCCAACCGATCACGGTCCGTCTCGTCGGTCCTAATCGCTTCCAGATCGTGGCCGGCGAACGTCGTTTTCGGGCCACCCGGGATCACCTCGGTTTGAACGTCATCGAAGCCATTGTTCGCCAGTACTCCGACCGCGAAGCCTCTGCCGTCATGCTGGCCGAGAACACGGCCCGGGCCGACCTGGATCCGTTCGACGAAGCCGAAGGCTACGCCAAGCGCCTGGGTGACGGATGGTCTGTGGCCGAGCTCGCCAAAGCTTCTGGAAAGTCCGCCGACACCATCTCGCGCCGTTTGCGCCTGCTCAACAGCTGCGATGAGACCCGCGAGGGTGTTCGCCTCGGTCTCTTGCCTCTGTGGGCCGCCGCGCTCTTTCACGGTCTCGACGGGGACCACCAGCGCCAAGCGTTGAAACTCTGGCAAGCAACGCCGCGGATGATCGAGCGCGAGCTGGTCGACCTCGTCTCCCGCCTGGCGGCCGACCAGGACCAGGGCGCACTCTTCACCATGACGGCCGAGACCTGGGCCGCCGAAGTGATCGAGACCAGGGCCGAAGCCGAGCGTATCGCCCCGATGGGTGCTCAAGAAATCGCCACCCTCCTGGGCGTTTCGCCTCGCACCGTTTACTCCTGGGGCCAGCGTGGGCAGCTCCCGCCGGCCGACTTTCAAGCCTCTGGGGTTGATCTCTGGTGGCCAGAGACGATCCGAGCGTGGCGGGCGAGCAGGAAACGCCGAGCAGCGTAGGCCCGTGGGTCGCGGGGAGAGCGTGTCGGCGCTCTTCCTGGGATGGATGGGCCGTCCCGAGAGAGGACAATCATGTTTGAGGACCCGAGAGAATGGACCGCCTACAGGCTGGCCAGCGAAGCCGGATGCGGCGAGCCCTGACAGTCCCACGTCCGCCGGCGCCAAGATGTTGGAGAGCGTGCGGGACGCCGTGGTGGACGCCTGGGAGTACAACGATAAGCAGGTGGGCGAGGACGAGGCCCTGGGCCTCGTCCTCGAGGCGGCCGATGGTGGGCCCGATATCTACACCCATCAGATGTGGTCCGAGTTCGTGGACCTATGCGCCTACAACGAGGACCCGACCGAATTGGGCGCCGATGCATCCGATATGGACCATTGCGCCCGTGTCTGCCTCTACATGATCGCCGAAAGGTGCGCCCGGGCCGTCATGGATGGGCTTCTCGCCTTGGAGGACGAGGACGCCACCAGGTCCGTATAGCGCGGCTCGGTCACTTCTCACGAGGTGGCCGGCCGGGCTGGATGGGCCAGTCCAGGAAGCGAGCAGGGACCATGACAACACACCGATGCAGGATCGATACCACCGTGGCCGATCCGTTCTACCCGGGCCACCCGGGCTACCTGGCCATGTGCGACCAGTGCGGCCCCGTGGGCATCGCCCAGGACGAACCGCGAGACGCCCAGGCCATCGCCAATCGTCATGAGGAGATCGGCGGGTTTGAGCGATGATCACGGATTCCGCAGTGCTCGACGAACTGAGCGACCTGGTCAACGAGGTCGAAGGCTTGGCTTCCTACGTCTTACGCAAGCTGCACGAGGTCCAGGCCGGCGATGAGCCCGAGCCCGGGGCGGCTCTGGAGAACATTCTCGACCGGCTCGCTGAGATGATCGGCAAGCGTCCCGAGGACATCGCCCCCGAGGTGCTGGGAGATGTGACGTTTGTTGAGCGATTCAGTCACGCTTGTTCACATTGTGACGCTACCGACGTCGTCGGCCCGTTCGAGATGGATGGGATCGTCGATGGCGAGTATCGGCCCAGGGGTGAATACTGGATCGTCTGTCGCGTCTGTAATCGTTCGACGCACGTCCCTCAGTCATGAAGATCACCATTCAAGCGAAGTGCCCTGCCTGCTCGAGTCGAAACGTCCGCCACATCGGGCTGGACGACGGTTCGGGCGAAGACCTCTACGAGTGCCAGGACTGCGGTCAGATGGCTTGCAAAGAGGACTTCGCAGGGTGACCATCGGCCGTCACGCTCGTTACATGCTCATTGCACAAGGTTGATTTCTGGGTAAGCGCGGTAATCACGCCTCACCAGGTGACGCAGCGGGCCGAGCTCTTCCGAGGGCCGGCCCGTTTGCGCGTCTCAGCGTAAGTACGGGTCTAGCGGCGCCGGTGGCTTATCAGGCCGCGTTCTCGCGGCCTGAGGGTGGACCGGCCGGGAAGCTGGTGGCGTCCCAACGTTGGCAATGCCGACAGACCGACTCGACCGAGCACGGCTGGTCACAGTGCCCACATACCATGAACCCGTTGCCCAGGTTCACCAGGGGCTCTCCGCACAGCCGGCAGCGCCGGGTCATGGTCTAAGGCTAGGTCGTGCCCTCTCCCCAGACAGGGATCCAGGGATCGCCGTCCCAAGGCCCTCGGGATGGCTCTTCGCCGCACTCCTGACATACCACGTGGAAATGGTGGACGTGCTCAGGCTCGGTGGGCGCGGGCTGGTAGCAGGGGAAGGGCCCGTCGTGCTTGAGCAGCACGCCAGCGTCGACCAGATCGTCCAGAAACTGGGGCACGTCCTTTTCGATGGCTTCGGCGACGCGATCCCAGGTGGGGACGCCACTAACTCGGTGCCCGGCCCTCCGAAGTGCCACGCTCACGTTCGGTACTTCGCTCACGCCAATTGTCCTCTCAGTAGCAGGGTCACGGTGTCGGTCTTGTCGACCACGGCAGGGTGGTAACGGATGGCCCTCACGATCCCGGGCGTGTCGTCCTCGAGCACCCGGGCGTCCACCAGCCCGTCGATGCACGCCTTGATCACAGGCGCGTAGGCGTCGGCGTCGGTCTTGCGCTTGCCCGTCTTGGTCACGTGCGCGTCGATCTCGACCGTGACGAACGAAGGGACCTTGTTGGCCAGGGCATGCAGCTTGGTGGCCCACCGCCATTGCTGAGTGAGCATCGCTCGTCGGCCCCAGTGCATGCGTCGTTGTGCATTGGCGGTCCAGAGCTCGGCGGGGGCCGGAATCGTCAAGCCCACGGTGGTCACGCTGATGTTTGCCATCTACTTCGCCTCCACCAGGACGCCCATCGGATGCGCCCAGGTCTCGACCTCGCCGCCTCTGATGACACGGCAAACCGCCGGGCCGGCGGTGTAGGGCCAGATCCACTCATGGACCAGCATCGGCTCCTCGTAGGGCGTTCCAGGGCTGATGGTCAGGTGCCTGGTGTCGGCGTAGCCGTCATGCCACTCGGCCAGTTCGATGGTCACGGTCTCTCGGGTAATCGCTGCGGCGAGGATCATGGTTCTTCGTCGCCAACTCCGCTGCTCAGGGACCTGAGTGCGTCCATCAGAGCCTTCGTCTCAGCAGGATCAAGAGTGGCCATCAAACATCCCCCTCCAACTTGCGCGGAGTCAGCCCTACGTGGCGCATGAGGGTGGGCAACCGACGCCAGTGGCTCTCCAACTCCGGCCCGTCAATGCAGGTGTCCCACGCCTCAACCCAGGCGCCCGGATGCTGGCAAGCCACCACATCCGCTGCCGGTCGGGTGGGGTGCTCGGAAATCACCACGTTCTCGCCACCCGTACAGCATTCGCACTCGTAGGACTCGTACCGTACGACTCGGTAAAGCTGGGCCGGGGGCACCTCGTCCTCGTAGGTGTAGCCCCAGCCGTCCATGCTGATCTCGCAGAGGAAGCGCAAAGGCGTGACGAACTGACGATGACGCCAGGCATCTTCGTCGCCATTTTCGCCACGGCAGATGCGCTCTAAGGCGAACACCAGCGCGGCCGTCGTGTTCGGTGGGACCTCATCACCGCGCCTGATTTGGGCCAGGGCAACCGTGAGGGCCATGTTCTCGGCGGGTTGGAGCCGAGGTCGAACCCGTGGCGGCGGGTTCTCGTAGCCGTACTGGTGGCCTTCGCCGCGAGCGACATGCCCATCATCGAGGAGACAGATGTGATCGCAAAGCAGCCGGGGCTCAGGCACCGCGGCCCGGTCGTCTACTGGACTCGGATTAGACATCGCCGTCCTCGTTCTTCATTGCCTCCCACTCCTCCCGTGGGATGGGCTCAGTAACCCAGACCATCATTTGCTCGCATCGAGGACAGGGTTGGTCCCACAATCCGTCGTCTTGCGGGAAATGGTCTGCCGGGGTGAGCCCAGCTAGCCCGCACGAAAGACAGGCCATCGACTGCACATGGGTGTCAGAGGTCATCTTCACGTCTCTTTGCTCCCAACTTCGCTGGTGCAGACCGGGCAATGATCCTCGCCATCGACATATGACCAACCCTCATCCGGGCCGGGACGGTCAGGTCGTGTCAGGCCGCACCCGTCACACCTGAACTGGATCGCAGTGATCTCGAAGTGGGCGTCCACGCCCATCTCTTGGGCGATGGCGTCCATCAACTCCTTGCCAGCCACCCCAACCTGGGCAGCGTCCCCAATGGTCACGCCGGGACCGTGCAGCGACAGGGACACGGTGGGTCTTTGACTCTGTTCAACCATCACCGCTCCTCTCGCCAAACATCTGGAAACTCCGCGTGTTCAACGGCCCCTGTCCTCTTCATAGGCTCCTCGGTGTTGCCAGACTTCGGCCACATCGTCGTTCGTGGCTGCTAGGTGAGGGACTGCCTCGGCTAACCGGAACGTCATCGGACTAAACCGGACTTCGCCGCAATGGATGGCGGCGTTGGCTTTGTCCATATGAACGAAATGGGCGAGAGCCAACAAGACAACGGCCTCTAGCTCTAGCTGCTCGACGGGTGCTTCAGTCGGCACTCCTGGAAACCCGGTCCCTTGACCGCAACCCCAATCAGGCAGGCTCATAGGTTGCCTCAAAGATGTCGGGCTTGCACGGGTAGAACTCACCCTTCACCCCTCGGATGATCCAGTCGCCTATTTCGGCCAACATCGTGCCCTCTAGCGTCCGTATCTCGACGCAACAGGTCCCGTCGCTGTGCTCGAACTGAGTCGAACCGTCACACCAGCGAGCTAGGGCGTCCCCGTTGGTCTTGTCGAGCTGTCGAGCCTCGATGACGACAGGCTTCTTTCGGTATCTAGGCATCGGCATCTTCTTTCGCAAGTAACTCGGTCAGCCGTCCACGCGAGCGGCAAGATCTTCGGCGTCGGAGAAGTAGCGGGCGAAGTGCGACTCGAAGTAGGCCCTCTTGCGCTCAAGGTCCTCGATCTCGTCGCGCTTGCGAGCGATCTCCTTTTCGATCAGAGAGGTCACCTCTGTTTTGTCGACGAGGATGTCGCCAGCGTCGGTGGTGATCTCGGTTTCCTCGGTCTGTGAGTTGATGTAGGCGAACTTGATCTCGGCCTTGGAGTACCCCACGTCGAGGTAGGCCACGGTGATCGTGGGAAGGTGCTCAAACGCATCGAACCCGACGATGACGCCAGGGTGAGGCGTGTATCCCGAGTAGTCCTTGATAAGGATCTTCACCCGGTCGCCAACGCGGTAACTCTCAATCCTGCGAGCTGTCCGCAAATCGACTTCGAGCTTGATGCCATTGACCTCGATGGTCTGGAAATCTGTCATTTTCAATGCTCCTAGCTGGTTATTTGGTTTGTAATTCGCTTCACGACGCCTGCCTCAGTTGCGTCAAAACGTACTGAGTCAGGCACATGACTCGGCAGAAGTGTCGGTTAGGGCTGATCTGATCTCCGAAGTAACCGATGGCCAACACGAGCCACCCCTGGACCTCCGAAGCCCTCTCAAACTCGATGCGGGCTTGACATCCGTCACAGACGATTTCCTTGCGAACGACGCGGGTGGTCACGTCATCCCTGTTTCATTGAGAGGAACTACCTGCTCCTCGATCCAGTCGAACTGCTCCTCGATCCAGTCGAAGAACTCCTTCTGGTTCCATTCGTCAATGAGGTCGTCCCAGGTGTCGGCCATCACTGCTCCTCGGTTTTCATCTGTGGATTTAGTGCGGTCCGGGCAATGGATTTCGCCGTGATGTCGGCGCGGGCCTCTCGCAAGGGTGTCATCGCAGCCCAGAACACGGGGTCGTAGCGAACATCATCCTCAACCTGAGTGAACGCCTCTATGGCGATCCCAGCGGCTACTAGCAGCCGGTCCCGGTCGGCCACCAGGGCGTCGATGCGTTCCTTGAAGTCGAACACTGTGGCGTCAGGGTGAAGCGCGTTCAGGATGTCCTCCACCCACGACCACCCTTCCTCCCCGTAGGCCACCAGGGCGTCGCGCTGCCTCTTCACTTCGTCGCACTCGTCCATGACCGCCTTCATGCAGCTCGCCTCGTGGGCGTTCCACTCCCGGTCCTTGGCGTCTAAGGTGGCGAGCAGGCGGTCATTGCGGATCGCGTAGGCCGTCCCTCGGTCCTGCCGCAGCGCCTCAATATCCTCATCACTGAGTGGCGAAATAGTGGACGAAGACCGTTCGTCAGGCATCGCTCACCAGCAGCCGGCGAACGTGCTCGCCGTGGTAGGGATGCAGACCGTCGCGGCGGTTCTCGTAGACGCCGCCTTTGGGAAACTCGACCTCAACCTTCGCACGACCGAGACGCCGAGCTTCACTCCACGATGGCGCCTCTACGGTGACCCAATCCGTCAGCGTCTCAAACCATCCGCTGCCATCGTCCAGGCCGGATCGCTCGAAGACCTCGTACTGGATGAAGTATTCCCAGAGACGCGAAACGGGAGAGGCCCCATACGCCTCTCCCGCAGGAGAGTCTACCTGGTCAGGAGGCATGTGTCGCCTCCCTGCACTCACCGGTCACCGTTTCCGGGGTTACGGATGTCCTCAACGGGCACTAGGCGGCATACGACAACCTCCCAGCCCTGCAACTCTCCGTCACGCTCCGATGCGACATCAGCCGATGCCTTTGCAGCATCGATGGTTGTGTGGACTTCACCGTCCCAGAAGTCAGTCCATCTTCCGTGTTCGCGCAGCGCGACGAAATAGCCGAGCGGCTCATGGACATCGCGGGTAGTGAAAGAAACCATCAGACGGCCACCGCCTCGTGGCCGTAGCCCCAGGAATCCCACCCCAGTCGGGGTTGACGGGCAAACAGTTCGACGTATGGCCCAGGCGACACTCGCTCCACGAGATCGAAGAACGCGGGGGGCTTCTGCGAGTGTCCGGTCTTGCGGCTGTCGATGACGTTCGGCTCCCGCTTCTCAGCGGGGATCGCTGCGTACTTCCCGCCGCGGGTGGCGAACAGGACGTGCTCGGTCTGGCCTCGAAAGAACCAGCCCATCCCGCCGCCGCCAGGCTTCACCCAAGTCAGCACGGTCTTGAACTCGAACCCCCACGCCTCTGCGATGGCTTTCGGGGTCACGTCCGAGAACCGGCCGCCAAACATGCCGGGGTTGGTGAACCACAGGTAGAGGTGGGCACTCTCGCCCGCGAGGTCCCGCACGGGGAGCGCCAGGATCTCCTCGTTAGTCAGGGTCGAATAGATCGCCTCGGCCTGCCTCCGAGGACCACTGGCCTGACTCTTGCCTCCTGGGTCCTTCTGATACATCCACGGCGGGTCAGCGACGATGGTCCCGTAAGGACCCGAGAGGTTGCGAAATACAGGAGAACTTGATTCGCTCATGCCGCCACCAACCGCGCGACGAGCTTCCATGCGATGGATCGGGCCTCGCCCCAGTCAACGGCCGTCGCGGTGTCCTCCATCGCCTTGGCCCCCGTGTGATCCGCGTAGCCCAGCATCCGCCCGACCTCGGGGAAGCTGAACCCCTCGCCTCTGAGCACCAGAACGGCGAGGCGACGGGCTCGCACGCCTTCGCCGCCCGGGACCCCGAAGCTCTCGCGGGTGCAGCCGACGTGATAGCAGCACGCACCGATGACTTCGCTGGGTCGCAGGGCGCGCGTCACGAGCCCGCGTAGGTGGGGCTCAAGGAAGGCACCTCGGGAACGAGTCACCGGCCGCACCCGGTGGCCGTCGACCATTGTCCCCATCCCGACCGCTCCATGAGTGCCGCGGCTCCGTCGTCTTGCACCACCGGCGCAGCGCCGTTCGGATAGCCCGACTCGCCGATGCCCAGCCACGTCCCCTCCATGAACTGGTACGCGCCGTAGTACCCGTTGCCGGTGTCGTCGGTGTAGGTGTCACCGGACTCGGCCTGTCGGATGCAGGCAAAGGCAGCCTGGTCGGAGGGCGAGAGCGCCGCGAAGGCCCCCGGGTAAGGGTCACCACTGACAGATCCCTCCGTCGGGATCGTTGTCGGCACGGAGACCGGCGGGGTGGCGACTGGGGCCGGTGCGGTTGTGGTCGTCGTCGGTGGGGCGTAAGGAACCGTCGTCGTTGAGGGGGCAGCCGCCAGGGCGATGGCGGTAGACCCAGATGTCCGAACTGATGCGCTTCTGGGCAATCGCAAGACAACGGGCGCAGGGCTCAAGTTTGGACCCGGCAGTATCCCCAGCGTCACCAGCAACAACACGCATACCGCCGTGCCGGCCGCTCGTGTCCAACTCATGACTACCCATGCTGCAACGCTCCTTGATAAATCTAATAAGCGGCGCATTTGCCACTCCTTTCCGAGAAATGCGGTAGGTGGTGGGGCTTCGCCGCTGATGCGCTCGCCTGCTCGCCTCCCGGTGAACTGCCGGGGCGTTGATGCTCGTGGCATCCAGGTTGCGCGCGGTGATATGTAGGCCCGTGGATTAGTTCGTGACGGCCGCCTCCGGGCTGCATGCGCGGTGCTGTGCCGCGACGGTCAATGCCTCGGTCGAGCGATGACGGATCGACCCATGGACCGCGCACTCATAGGTCCACCAGCCGAAGATGTGGCCGCTCGGCGCGGCGGGAACGAAATGGCGCCAGCGCGGGGGCTTGGCGAGCAGCGCCAGGGCCCTCACGGCGCCCTCAGTTCCCGAATGTCAAAGAACCCCTCAAGGTCCGGTTCCTGCGCCATGATCAGGCGCGCGTACCGGCTGCGCATGTTGTTGTTCAGCCGAAACTCGTCGACGCTCCCCGTCTCGATCACCCACTGCCACCGAAGCACCTCAAACAGAGCGCCGATCCCCGTGCGCTTGCCCCGGACCAACGACTGCCGGGCCAACTTCACGAGCGCGTCGTAGACGTGGGGGTTGATCCGGTGGAACTCGGCAAACATCTCGGCGATAGTGGGTTGACTGCTGAGCCATGTTCGATCGAACAGGGTCGGCGGCTGGGCCTCCCGGACGATGGCCGCCGCGTGCTCGAATCCCAGGTCGCGGTCTCTCACCACGCGCAGACTCATCGGTCGCCGTGCGCTTCCGCGTGGGTGTCCTGGTGCTCGAGCACGTCAGCAGACTCGAGCGGCGGCGGGTTGTGCATGACCGGCAGCGCCTCGTCGTCCCAGCTGTTGAGCAGGTAGCGGCGCTCGAGAGCCCACTTCGGGTTGCGGTGGACGAACCTGTGGCACGCGCCACATGAGTGGAGAAGGTTGACGAGGCGGTTCGAGCCACCCTGGCCGCGGCGCTTGCGGTGGTGCCGGTGCTCGGCGAACCCCGTGCAGACCCCCGGGATGCCGATCTCGCACTCGTTGTGCGATCGCTGCTCAAGCCAGGGCGTGATCCGGTCGAGCTCGAGGTCGTATTCGGTCGGCTCGGTCTTGGGCTTGAACCCGGTGCGCTTCACTGAGCCGCCGCCTCAAGCAACTGCACGGGGTCGATCGCTTGGGAGTTGAGGTCGTCGATCAGCTGCTTGGCCTCTTCCAAGGTCAGATGGTCCTCGTCGCGCTCGAACATGAGCTGGAGGAAATCAGCAAGCTCGAAGTCGAGGCGCCGGCTAATCGCGAACAGGGCGTTGCCCTGCTTGACCGTGATCATTCCCCGGTCGCCCTTCTTGGCCCCGGGTGCCGGTTGGACAGGAGAGGGCCCGGTCGGTCGACCCGATGGGCGAGCCGACCGACCGGGCTGGCCCTGATTCTCGCGCTGGATCGCTCCCCCGAGCTCGTGCGTCGTAGCATCGGCGTCTTTTTCGCCGGTCGGAATCAGGAAGGTGTGGAACAGGGCGTACTTGAGCCCGGCCTGCATAGCCTGGTTGCACGCCTTGTCCGAGGTGTCGGCCGCCTCGCCGATGGTCTGGAGGGTCAACGAGTCGCCCTGGGGCCCGACACACTTGATGCGGACACGCAGGGTCACGAAGCGCAGCTCGCCACCGCTCCTGGTCGGCCGTTGCTCGGATCCGAGCATCGTGTAGCGCGGCAGCGGGATCACGTGGTGCCGATTGAAGATTTCGTGCAGGGCGTTCATCACGGTGTCGACCCCGCGGAAGCTGTACTTCTGCTGCTCGTTCTGCTCGGTCTTAGCGATGGGTTCGATGTCAGCAAAGATCCGCTGCATGGCCACGTGGATCGGCACGTCCCAGTCGAGAGCGTCCGGGACCGCGGCGAGCGTTGGTTCGGCTACCACGATCCCTCGCAGTTGTGCCGATGCGAACAGTAGACGCATTGCCACTGGATCTTCTTGTCGTGCGGGTTGAGCGAGATCAGTTCGCCGTCATCCCCAACCGCCTCGCCCGGGGGAAGCAGCCCCTCGGTGACGTACTCGAATAGCGCGTTCTGCCGGTCCATCTCGGCCCGGGCCATCGGCTCCCAAACGTCACGGGGAATGTGCCACTCGACGCAGAAACGGTCCATCGGCCGCATGCCGGCGTCCTGGGCGAGCTGGATGCTGACCGATTCCATGGCCAGATAGCCGATGATCACGGTCTCGCAGTCATTGGCCAGCGCGTTGAGCCCACCCTGGAGCACGGCCGTGTGACGGGGGCCCCCGGGCGTGTTGAGTTGACGCTTGCGCTTGTCGAGCCCGATGGCCTTGTTGAATCCGTAGCCGCCGATGGTCTTGAGCTCGTAGAGCACCCGGCCGCCGTCCCACTCACCGAACGCGGTGGCTTTCAGGTACGCGTCGACGATCTCACCATCGACGTCGACGTCGGAATGGCCCGACGAATCGAGCCCGAAGCCGACCAGCGATGCCGGGGTCTCAAAGTTGGCGCCGGGGAACCGCACCTCGACCGCCTGCTGGAGGCGCTCGTGGACCAGCTTGCCCAGGAAGGTCACCCAGTGACCGCCGGCGTCCATCGGATCGGACTCGGCGATGCCCATCGCGTTAAAGGCCATCTTGCGAGCGCACGCACCGGCGTCGGAGAACCGCAGCAAGGTGTCGAACGCCTTGGGGCGACCGCCCTCGGCCTCGGCGTCCTCGCGCACCATTTGGGCGACCAGGCCCGTGAAGATGGGCGCGGCGACCGGGTATTGCCAGTTCACAGCGATGACCTGCTCTGAGGTGTTTGGACCTTGCTCAGGTACTCATCGATGTCCGACTGGCGGAATCGGAAGAACTTGCTGACTCGAAACGCCGGGATCGACCCGTTCCTGACCAGCTCGTACACGGTCTCGGTGGAGACACCCAGCTGAGCGGCCACCTCTTCGGTCCCGAGGGAGAGAGATTGGTGCATATCCCCAACGTAAACGGTGGAAAACCGAAAGTCAAGGTGTAATCCGCTGTTTCCGCTACCACTTGCATTTATCAGCGGTTATCTGCAACAATCCCTTACCATCTGTTGCGATCCAGAAGTGTCGGAGGTCACAATGTTGCTCATGTGTCCCGAGCGGCCCCGGTTCGAGGAGCCGAGCGAGGAGTTCACCCGCCAGGCTCAAAACTGGGCCCGTCGTCGCCGAGAGGAGCTGGGTCTAGCGGCTCAGAACTTGAAAGAACGCGGGGGACCTGAGCGCACCGTGGTCGCGGCGTTCGAGAACGAGGGCCGGTGGCCAGCCCGGGGAACGACCCGGACTAAGTACGGCCTTTCCTTGCAGTGGCCGCCCGACGCTTTCGACCGAATGGCCCAGGGGCTGCCTCCGGTGCCAGAGGAGCTCGAGCAGCGAGAGAAGGACCTTCGCAAGATGGCGGAAGACCTGAAGACGGCGATCGACCGTTGGACCGACGAAGCTCTGAAGCCAAGGTGAACCACCGATCAAACGCCTGCTTTACCTCCGTGCCATCGGTCACGTGCCTTTCTCCTTTACGAACACACGTTCGTGGTCTAGCAGGTGATCCCGACGCTCGCAAGGGGAGGAGGTGAACATGTCTGAAAATGAAATGATCATCGCCATCGTCGGCCTCGCGATGGTCTGTGTGCTGGTGCAACCGGGCGACCGGATGGCCAGACTGGTCGACCGGCGCTTCTACTACTCGAGATGGTCCCGGCCGTTCCGATACTCGAAGAAGTACGGCGATCTCAGGATCCACGGGGTCGACAAGGCCGAATGGCGCCTGCGCCGCAGTCTGCAACGAGAACGCCGGCGCACCGGAGAGTCGATTCATCAGTGAAGCGCCGGCGCAGCTTCGGACACGTCCGCAAGCTCCCGTCCGGCCGATACCAGGCTTCCTACGTCCAGGGGAACGATCGCATCCTGGCCAAACGCACCTTCCCGACGCGCCTCGCCGCCGGCGATTGGCTGACCGGGATCGAGGCGGACCTGCTCCGGGGCCAGTGGGTGGATCCGAGACAGGCTCAGATCACGCTCAAGGACTACGCCGGGCAGTGGCTCGCCACCAAAACAGGCCTCGAGGCGCGCACCCGGGAGCTCTACGGGCATCTGCTCGAGCACCACGTCGACGATGTTCTTGGGGACACCAGGCTTTCGGACCTCAAACCCTCGCAGGTGCGAGCTTGGTACTCGGATTTAGCCAGCAAACATCCGTCGACGGCGGCCAAGGCGTACCGCCTACTGTCCTCGATCCTCAAGACGGCCGTGGGAGACGAGGTGCTCACCCGCTCTCCCTGCACGATCCGGGGAGCAGGCACCGAGCCAGCCCGGGAATGGGTGATCGTCACCGAGGCCGAGGCGCAAAAGATCGCCGACGCGATGCCCGCTCACCTCCGGGCCGTGGTGATCCTGGCCGCCTGGTGCCAACTCCGGCGGGCCGAGCTCCTGGGTCTGCAATGGCAGGACGTGAACCTGCGGACTGGGACCCTCACCATCCAGCACACCAGAACGCCCACCATGGCTGGCCACGTCCTGGAAAAGGCTCCAAAAAGCGCCGCTGGGCGTCGGACGGTAGCCATGCCCCAGATCGCCCTCGAAGCCCTGAAACAGCGGAAAACGGCGGGCTCAGGGGCTTCCGGCGGTGACCTGGTGTTCCGCGGGGCTCAGGGAGGGGCGCTGCTCCCCCAGGTGCTCCACACGTCTCTGCGCCGGGCGGTCCGAAAGACCGGGCTCAGCGAGTCGATCCGGCTCCACGACCTACGTCACTCCGGGCTCACCTGGTTCGGGCAGGCCGGCGCCACGCTGGCCGAGCTCATGTACCGAGGGGGACACTCGACCCCAGCCGCCGCCCTGCGCTACCAGCACGCCGCGATCGAGCGTGACCGCCAACTCGCCGCCAAACTGGGCAGGAATCGCACAACGATCGCACGGACCCCGAAAACACCCAAGCCCTGAGCCCCTGACCAGGAGCGATCCTGACGGCGGTCTCGCCTTCCAAGCTGGTCATGCGGGTTCGATTCCCGTCACCCGCTCCAACAATTTCACCCCAGCCGCGCATGGCATTGACCGGCACTTCGGATAATGACCTCGGCGGGTGCGGAAGCCTTGACCTCTACGAGGACGCACCCAGCCGAATCTGGTGGGTTCGGGCGGCCGAGAGGCTGAGTGGGCTGGGCGGCTATGGCCGGTGAGCTAACGGGCTCCCCCTCCTGTGAGTGATCCGTCAGCTGCCGTCCAGCACGGCCTGTTCGGCTGAGGTGAAGACCTTGGAGCGGATGAGGAAGTGGCGATCCTCACCGGCAGCGAGGGAGAACCCCTCAGGCTCCCCGATACCGACGTCCAAGATGAGCTGGGTGTGCTTCCACACCTGGAACTGCCGGGCATCGATGTAGAAGGGGCAGCCCCCGACCTCACCCAGTAGAACGTCATGGCTCCCAATCACGAACTCCCCGTCCGCAAAACACATGGGCAAGCTGCCGTCACAGCACCCGCCGGATTGGAAGAACATGACCGGGCCACGTTCTGCCACGAGCTGCGCGATGGCCTCGAGCGCCGCCGGTGTGGCGACAACCCGGGCCACCGTGCCCGGCTCGTCGGTGCCTGACTCGCCCATGCCCGAGTCCTCGCGGCCCGGCCCAGGTCCCTAGAAGAATCCGAGGGGCTTGGTGCTGTAGCTCACTAGGAGGTTCTTGGTCTGGGAGTAGTGCTCCAGCATCATCTGGTGGTTCTCCCGGCCGACGCCCGAGATCTTGTAGCCACCAAACGCTGCCCCGGCGGGGTAGAGGTGGTAGCAGTTGGTCCACACCCGGCCCGCCTTGATCGCCCGGCCCATGCGGTAGGCGAGGTTCCCGTTGCGGGTCCACACGCCAGCGCCGAGGCCGTAGAGGGTGTCGTTGGCTATCCACACCGCGTCCGCCTCGTCAGTGAAGGTCGTGACGGCCAGCACGGGGCCGAAAATCTCCTCCTGGAAGACCCGCATATCGTTGCGACCCTTCAACACCGTCGGCTCGTAGTAGTACCCGTCCTTAAGCTCGCCGTCGAGATTGTTGCGCTCGCCGCCGATAAGCACCTCAGCGCCCTCCTGACGGCCGATGTCGACGTAACCCGTGATCTTCTCCAGCTGCTGCGCAGAGTTTTGCGCGCCGATCATGGTGGTCGGATCGAGCGGATTGCCTTGAGTGATCTTGCGGATTCGATCGAGGCAACGCGCCATGAACTTGTCGTAGATGGACTCCTGGATGAGCGCCCGTGACGGGCAGGTGCACACCTCGCCCTTGTTGAAGGCATAAAGCACCAGGCCCTCGATAGCCTTGTCTAAGAACTCGTCGTCCTCGTCCATCACGTCGGCGAAGAAGATGTTGGGCGACTTGCCGCCGAGTTCCACGGTCGAGGGGATGAGGTTCTCCGCCGCATACTGCATAATCAGCCGGCCCGTAACCGTCTCACCGGTGAATCCGATCTTGGCAATACGCGGACTGGAGGCCAAGGCCTTTCCGATCTCGCCGCCGGGGCCGGTCACGATGTTGACCACGCCTGGAGGCACGATGTCCTGAATAACCTCGGCCAGCTTCAGGATCGACCACGGGGTGGGAGACGCCGGCTTGACCACGGTGCAGTTGCCGGCAGCCAAGGCGGGGGCGATCTTCCACGCCGCCATGAGGAGCGGGAAGTTGAATGGGATGATCTGGCCTACGACCCCGAGGGGTTCGTGGAAGTGGTAGGCGACAGTGTCCTTGTCGATCTCGGTGGAACGGCCCTCGAGCGAACGGGTGGCACCGGCGAAATACCTGAAGTGGTCGACCGCCAGAGGGATATCCGCGGCCAACGTCTCGCGCACCGGCTTGCCGTTCTCCCAGCTTTCAGCCACGGCCAGCATGGTCAGATTGGCCTCGATGGCGTCGGCGACGGCGTTGAGTACGGCGGCCCGTTCGGCCAGCGAGCTCTCGCCCCAGGCATCCTTGGCGGCGTGAGCGGCGTCGAGTGCGAGCTCCACGTCCTCGGGCGTGGACTTGGCCACCTCGGTAAACGGCTGGCCGGTAGCCGGGCTGATGTTCTTCATGTACTGGCCCTTGGCCGGGGCTACCCAGTGCCCACCGATGAAGTTCTCATAGCGGGGCTTCACATCCACCACGCTGCCGGGCTGCCCCGGTGCCACGAAAGTGCCGTTGGCCGTCTTACCTGCAGTTACGGTTTCTCCTGTAACAGTCATTGTCGTCTCCTGCTCGGGGGTGCCATGGGTCGGCACACGTCGACGACCGACCCGGAGCAACGACGGCGTCGCGCTCGACTTTGAGGATACGAACGGGAGCCGTTGCTGCGGTAGGGCCAAAGGTCGGTTTGTGGCCGCACCGAAGATGTCACCCTGGTCAGCAGGATGTCCTCATGTCCGCCGAGGACCCCGCTGGCCTGATAACTACCTGCGTGATCGCACTTCCCGTGCCACTCCCCGATAATCCGCTTTCGGCGAACAATCTGTGTGCCCGAGACACGAAGCAGTGACCACAGTGCCCGCGATCGTGGCCCTCTCACCCAACGGCACTGCGAACGCCCCATCCGGTCCTGCAACCGGACCTCTGGGGGGGCACCTTCTGGCACGGTCTATCCAGCAATTGTCCTACAGGCGAGCTTCACGAGGTAACTGGAGCGCCTCGCCCGAGAACTTGTCGAGCGAGAACCGTTGGCGAGTGTCTGGGCGAGGGAATCGGGTGCCCCTGGCAGCGTGAAGTGGATGCCAACCCGCATCGCTGTCCCTCAGTTGGGCCAGGGCCCGACGCCGCCGACTCGCTCAGGGGTGATGTGGATGACATGGCCCGGAGGTGGATTGTCGTGCGGTGGAAACTTCACGCCGGGGCCGATATAGACCTTTGCCAGGCGTTGCAGCAGCTCAGGTGCACCGCCCGCGACCAGGCGGGCCTTGCCGTAGACGATCAGGTAGTTGGCCATGCCCACCGGGTTGGCGCCCTCGGCCTCGACCGTGAGCGCAACGCGAGGGTCGCGGGCGATGTTGGTGACCTTCTGGCCGCCCATCAAGTGGCCTATGACGATGTCATCACCATCCAGGCCGATCCAGACCACGCTGACCTGGGGGCTGCCGTCGGCGTTGATCGTGGCGAGGTGGGCGAGGCGCCCTGCGGTGAGAGCTTGGCGGACGTCATCGGTGAGAGTGGTCATCAGCGGTAGCCTACGTGGCTCCTACGACCGGCATGGAGACCTCCTCCAGCTTCTTACTCAGTGCGTCCAGCGTGACGCACTTGAGCGGAGGGGGTCCCCCCTACACGCCATCTACTTCCTCACGGCGCATGCGGACGGCCGCTCACAATCGCGAATGCTATTCGCTCACCCGTCGCGACCGGAATGTCACGGCCTCGTCGACGCCCCAGCTGACGATCCTGCTCGGGAAGATACGAAACAAGTCGTCATCGAATCCGGGCATGATCTCTTTACCGCCAATGTCGAGAATCGCCGCCTCGCCGCGAACCTCGATAGCTCGTGGCGTCCACGGATCGATCGATACGAGATCGTCCACAACCACCGCGACCTTGGGATTCTGCTGCACCTGTCGGAACTTCCATCGCTTGGCAAAATCGTGGCCGCCGATGTCAATCGAATCGTATTTGGCGTTGTACCGGAACGAGACTGGCACAACGTGCGGCTGGCCATCGAGACCGGCAGTGGCCAGCCGAGCCAGGTGTTGACTTCGCAGATACTCGATCTCCGCTGGGGTAAAGACGCTCACCATGCACCTCATTTCCGTGCCCAGCACGTTCCCGATCCGCTTGCCCGCGGCGCCATCGGAGCAGGCCCACGGGAGGCTATTCGAACTCCGGGCACCGGTCATCGATTCGATGACCGCATGGACCGGCCCGCCATAGGCGGCCGTTCTCCTCACCAGGTCACGAAGACCATCTGCGTCCGGTGGGGCCGCGGTGACGGCGAGCCGCGTGCCCCGCTGGTCGAGCACGCATACGTCCAGTCTTTTTCTGCTCAGGTCGAGTCCGAGGTGCAACATGGTGGGTGGGGGCCTCCTTGGTGATTGGTTCCGACGAGAACCCAAGTGTTGTTCTCATCGGGGAGGCCCCTCTTCATGACCAGCCGCTCAGAGCGACATAGGTTGGCACAATTAGCCACCATTAGGGGTATGAGCACCATTCGCCTCGGGTCAACCAAGGATCTCGATCGCTGTCTGGAGATTGTTCGCGGACTCACCGGTCAAATGTTGCCGTCGATGTGCGCTGTGCGGACATCGAGTTCGGCGATCCGACGACCGATGGCCTGAATGCATCCCTCCATCGAAGTGAATTCCTCATCGGTGAATGGGTGATGATCCTCCCATTGCGATCCACACAACGAGCACATAAGGCTCGCGCCGGCAGTCGTGACCTTTCCTATACCCCGCTCCATGCTCTTCTCCTGCCTTCGGGATCCACGCTGGTCTCGTCAGCCAGCCGACGATCACCCTGTGGATGCTCATCCGATGTGGTCTGGCCATAAACCAATATCGCAGTGGACTCATTTGGGGTAGGGCCATAGGTCCTTAGAGCGACGTCGGGCCGCGAGATGGGTCTCCGATGTTCAGAAAGCCCAGTGGTCTCTGGCGGGCCTCCATCCTGACTAACGAAACATCATCCCGGCTCGGAGGCCCGAACCCTCATTCGCAGGCTGTGCGCCACTGCTACCAGTCGCGGCGATAGCTCGCCGTGTGGTACCAGCTCTTGCCGTGCAAACGACGCCGCGTCAGGATCTCAATTCGCACGGCGGTGATGTCAGCACCCACCTCGAGTAGCTCTTCGACGAACAGGTGGAGGAGTCGCCGGAGGATCGACAAGACTGGACAGCACCGCATCGCCGCCCGCCTCGGGTTCCCCGTTCCACCGTCTATCGATTTCTCATTGGCCACGATGCGGCAGCGCCTATCCCAGGTGACCGGTCCTTCCGGGCAGTCCGAAGCGCCTGGGCGACTGCGCCCCTCGTGATTGCCGCCCACAAGGAAGGGGACCTTCGGCCCTGTTGGCCACCGATGGTCAGCGATGGTCAGCGCGAAGAGTGATGGAATGGCACGCACGGAGGAAGTTCGGGTGGTTGTCATGGTGCCGGTCCGGCCCGCCGTCGGCCAGCTCAGCTCCACGCTCGTCCGCAGCGCCATCATGCTGCCCTAGACGTTGTGCGTTGGCGACCAATGGTGGGAGTTCGGGTGGGGAGACGAGGGGATGGCGGGGCGGATCCTGGTAGGTGTCGACGGCTCGTCGGTTGGAACAGGTCGTTGAAGGAACGGCACCGGGACATGACCCGGCCAAAGGTGGGGGCGCGGTGTGACAGTGAGATCAGTCGAGTGCTGAAACTGAGCCACTACAAACTGACCCACTACCAGACTTCGCGCAGCCGCGACCTACGGTGAGGTTGGGTCCACCGCCCGATTTCGTCCTCACTAGACCCGGCTGAGGGCGACTCGACGGACGCTGACGGTCGTCTGAACTACCAGGGCTCCGGACGGCGTTTTGGCCTCGGATCTGCCGTAGCATCCACTACGTCCGATGCGAGGAACACCATGCAGGTAATCATCTTGGGAAGTGGAAGCCCACTTCCCGATCCCGGACGGGCGGGGCCGTCGACGTTGGTCCGTACGGCGGCCGGGGACCTGCTGTTCGACTGCGGACGCGGCGTTCTGATGCGCGCCGCCGCCGTCGGGTCCGGTGCCGGGGCGTTCCGGGCGCTGTTCCTGACCCACCTGCACAGCGACCACATCACCGACCTCAACGACATCTTCACCATGCGGTGGGTGACGTCGCTCGTACCCAACCCACTACCCGTCTTCGGTCCCGGCGGAACGACCACCCTCCTGCAGGCAACCGAAGCGATGCTCAGACCAGAAATCGGCTACCGCCTGGCCCATCACGACGACCTGCAGTGGGGACCTTCATCAACGGTGACCGAAGTGGATCGAGGCGGCATCTTCGAGGAAGGTGCGGTGCTGGTGACGGCCGCCCCTACCGATCACGCTCCGGTGCGGCCGACCGTCGGGTACCGCATCGACGAAGGAGAACGGTCGGTGGTCGTCGCCGGAGACACGGTGCCCTGTGCGGGGCTCGACGCACTCTGTGCGGGCGCCGACGTGCTGGTGCAGACGGTGGTGCGGCCAGACCTCATCGAACAGTTCGGTCTGCCCCGACTCACCGACGTGCTCGACTACCACTCTTCGGTTGCCGACGCCGCGCAGACCGCGGCCCGAAATGGCGTCCGAGTGCTCGTTCTCACCCACCTCGTGCCGGCGCCCGCTCCCGGGACAGAGCAGGAGTGGCTCGATCAGGCCGCCGCACACTTCGACGGCGAGGTGATACTGGCCGCAGACCTGCTGACCGTGGACGTGACCGGCTGATCGGAGCGGGTCCTAATGCCTGGCCCTGTCGGTAAGGCGTCCGCAGTTAGCCGAAGGTGAAGTCGTAGGCCTTGATGCCCGGGGAGGCCTTGAGCAGCAGGGTGCCGTCCGTGATCGAGCCGGCATGGAAGAGCGTGTAGAGCCTAGGGATCCCTCCGATATCGATCGTCTGGGTGGGGACACCATTAACGGAGACATCGAGCGTCCCGGTGCCCCCGAGCACCAGATACACGTCGTCGGCCCGGAAGGCGAGCTCCAGTTGAGCGTTCGTCCCGGCGGTCGCCTCTTCCGCGGTATCGGTCCAGGTGCCCGACAGGCCGAACCCGCCGAGCGGAAGCGACGACGGGAACTGATACACAGCTGGCAGGTCCTGCGCGACGTTGTCGCTCGGGAGCAGGTACTGGAGCCGCTCGAACCCGACGTAGGTCTCGGGGTTGATATCACCGGTTGGCGTCTCGTTGCGGACCGAGGTCGATGTGGGCAGCGCGATGCCGGAGTGGGCGTCGGTCAGCAATTGGCGGATCAGTCGCTCGGTGCCGGTGTAGTTGCCCTCGCCGAACCCGATGTGCCGGACATCTCCCTTGGCATCGATCAAATATTCCGCCGGCCAGTACTCATTGTCGTAGGCGTCCCATGCGGCGTAGTTGTCGTCGATCGCGACCGGGTAGCGCACGCCGAGTTGGGCGGCCTCGGTCCGCACGTTGGAGACGACATGCTCGAAGGCGAACTCAGGGGTGTGCACGCCGACCACCACAAAGCCGTCTTTGGAGTACGTCTTGTACCAGGCCTCCACATGGGGAAGCGTCCGTTGGCAGTTGATGCACGAGTAGGTCCAAAAGTCGACCAGGACCACCTGGCCGCGGAGTGAGGCCAGGGAAAGGGGCTTGTCCCCGGGGGTGTTCAACCAGCCGGTGATCCCCGTGAGTGCGGGAGCCTGTCCGCAGTTCACCAGATCGGTAGTGCCGGACTTGCACTTCGCCAGTGAGGCGTGGCCGTTACCGGCGAGAGAACCGAGCTCCTGGCGGACCTCGGCCGAGCCCTCGATGTGGTTCTGAAGCGCGCTGGTATAGCCGGGAAGGTCTCGCTGCAGCGCACCGAACGCGTTCAACCCGATTGCCAACGCCATGCCGATGAGAATGACCCCGCTCGCTTGACGCAATCGGGGTGCTCGTTCGCGTAGTGCCTTCACCCGCCTGGTGAGCTCGCTCCCGGCGAGCGCCACCGCGAGAAGTGGGACAGAGGCTCCGATCGCGAACGCGGCGGTGAGGAACACCGCTGTCAGTCCGACCCGATGGGTGGCGCCGACCACGGTGATCGCGGCCAGGATCGGCCCGGCGCACGGGACAAGCAGCACACCGAGGGCCAGGCCGATCACGAACCCCCCAGACCGGCCGGTCGGCTGGCGGAACCCGATTCGGGCGAAGGGACGCTCGAGGAGGGCGGAGAGCGGTGGGGAGAGAAAGCTCAGTCCCACCAAAACCAACAGGGCGATGCCCGCGTCGCGCAGGAAGTCCTGGGGCAGATGCAGAAGGGACAACACCTCTGAACCGACGAGGATGAGCAGGCTGAAGCTCAGGACCAACCCGCCGACCACCGCCACCGGCCGACCCCATGACCTCCATGACGGCGTCTCGCCAGGGGTGGTGGTGGCCCCGGTCGCCAGCACAACCGGCAGCACCGGGATGATGCACGGCGAGATCCCGGCCACGATCCCGGCCAAGAATCCGATGCCGATGAGCTCGACCACCCGGTTGTTCCTCCCGTCCCACCTAGCCACCTGCATCGGTGGCCATCGCGAGGCCTCGATGGCCCGAGCAACTGTACCGGCCACCATCGGGCGGTCAGCGTCGCCCCGACGGCGCACCCGTCATGTGGGTCAGCTCACGCCGCCTCTCGGCACCGAGCCGGCCTGAACTCCGACGCGGTCAGTCGACGAGGCGGTCGTCCCGGTGGAAGGTCCTCGCTCGCGCGATTGGCCGGAACCCGATCCGTGCGTAGAGGTCCTTTGGCCAATCGTTGTCGTCGGCGACGATGAACGTCAGCTCGGGGTTCGCCGCTGCCCCGAGCGCGGCGGCATGGGTCACCAGCAAGCGCGCGTACCCACGTCGGCGCGCTTCAGGCGCCGTGTAGACGTCCTCGACCCATGCCGTCGTCGGGTCCGTCCGCAACTTGGTGACCGCCACCGCCACGCCGTCATCGTCGAGGACGCCAAAGCGGCGTTCCTTCCACAGCCTCCCCTCGCGCCGGGCGTACTCATCCAGTTGGTCGAGGGCCTCCGAGGAGATCCCCGGATGATCCTCTGCCATCCAGTGTCTCGTGAGTGCCAGGGCCTGTGCTTCGGTCAGCACCGAGACGGCGCCCGTGGCGTCCGGCGCGTCTGGTCGCTCAGCCAAGGCCATGAAGACCTCGCGCTCGACGTTCCAACCATCAGCGAGAAACGGGGCTTCGAGGTCGTGACCCGTCGGGTCGTGCTCGACCACGATGTGGCGGTAGGGCAATCCACCCTGGTGTTCGTCGGCCAAAGCGACGGCATCGGCGAACGCGACCGGTTCGATGATGCGGAATTGGTTGAGGGTCCAGACCATGGGAAGTGCATGGGTCCGGGCGATCCAACCTGGACCGACCGGACGGACCTCGTCGGCCAACGTCTGGACCGTTCGCCGGACCTGCTCCAACATTCGTTGCAGCAACCGAGCCTCGGTCTGCGACGTCCAGGTAACTCCCGTCATTGGCCAGCCGTTTCTCGCGTTGATTTCAACTGTCTCGTCCAAGCGACCGGCGCAGTGTGGCGACGCCGGCCCTACGCGGGATCGACGGGGAGGTCGTTCGTGTAGTCGTGGTACATCATCACGCCGACCCCGCCCGAGCTCCCCCACCGGCCGTCCTTGTACGTCATGACCCCGAGCCCGTGGGTCTCCGACACCGGACGGCTGTCGGTCGTGTAGCGGACGTAGCCGCCGAATGTGTGGGCCTTGTCGACGGTCGCGTGCAGCACGCGCGCCTCGGGGAGGTTGATCGTGTAGTCCCACTGGCCGACGCCCCCGCCCGCCCACTCGGCGAACTGATCGAAGTTGGCGTCGGCCGCCGCGATGCTCTCCGGCGTTGCCGTCGTCACCCGCAACCGGCTCTTCACCCCGTCGATCTTGTAGCCCACCATCGGGTCACCCCCGCGGGCGCCACCGGCGTTGGTTCGGGGGTTCGACAGGCCGACATTGGCCCGCTTCCCCAGCTGGTGGGTGCTGTTCAGCACGGCCTGGGAACGAAGGGTGTAACCGAGCATCCAATCACGTCCGCTGCGTAGTGCGGCGATCTCGGCGTCTTCGTACGTGAGGCCGACGGCTCGGGCGGGCGTGAAGATCGTCGACATCAGCTCGATACCCCACCGACCGTCGTTGTTGGTGATCGCATAGATCCCCTGGCACGACAGGATCTTGTGGCCGTCGGCGCCGAAGCGGCAGTAGGACAACGACAGTCCCGCGCCGACCGGGTTGTAGAGGTGCAGCTCGATCCCGTCCAAAAGGTCGAACGTACCTGGCCGGATATGGCTGTTCCCCTGCCCGGTCACGTTCAGCGACTTCGGGGGGTCAGCGCGGAGCTGCTCGAGCGATTCGACGACGTCGGGTTCAGTTCCCTCGTAGGTGGCGAACGGGAAATGGAGGCAGCCGGCCATCCGCTCGAGGTCGCGGGCGGCCAGGGCGGCGAAGAACTCGGCCATCAAGGAGAGGGCCTTGGGCACGGTGGCCTCGTAAGACACCGCGAAGCGAGCGTCCAGCTGTCCTTGCGGGTGCAGCCCGGTTGGCTTGAGCGGGTCCATCAGCTTGCGTGGTCGGTCGGCGCCGGCGTCGCGAGCTCGGGGTTGGCGACCGCGCCGAGCGAGCTCGTGCGGGGAGACGCCGACATGCAAATGCCTAGACGCTCGCCATTCCGAGCTCTGCCGACGCCGTCTCTGCCGACATGGTTTCTAGCGACACGGTGGCCGGCTCGGCGAGGTGCATCCGCACCAGCAACAATGCCGCCGTGCCGCCAAAATCCTTTGCTGCCCGAGCCGGCAGTCCGGTGCCTTCCGGGATCTCTCCGAAGTAAAGGCTCCCGGGGTGCTCGTGGTGATAGCGCTGATTTCCTTCACCAAGAGTCAAAAGACTTACCAGTTTCGAATCGGCGCCGAATGTGCCATCTGGTTGTGGCGAAATCTCCCCCGCCACCAGCGCGTTGAACGGATGTGCGCCGGCATGGCCAATGCTGTTGACGATGTTGCCCCCGAATATGTACACCGTTTTCTCAACGACCCAGGATAAGGCGCCCATGTATCCGGGGTTTCCGGCGACCCTATTTGCTGAGATATGCGCAACCAGGCTCGCCGCCAATCCCAACTGCACCTTGTCGAAGATCTTTCGATCCAGTTCGTCGGGCTGGAGGTCCGGTGCAAAGACATCCTCTTTTTCCACCGACCGCGCTGCCTGTGAATACAGCGGCGTGTTTTTGAAGAAGAGCTTGACCACTCCGTATCGACCCTGCAGCGCCGGTGAGTGTGGATCACCGGCAACATCGGCATTCTCGTGGTGCGCGCGGTGCACCGTGGCCCAAACCCGGGGCCTGGTTCCGGTACCCCAAATCACGGCGCGGGCGGCGCCCTCGATCGGAGGAGCAAGTTTGTAGGCCTTATGGGTCAACGAGCGATGCATCCATCCCGTCGTCGCCATAAAGTCGGTGAGGCCGCCGGCGACACCGATCGCCGTGGCCTTGGCCAGCTTCCGTTTGAAGTTCTTTGTCTCTCTATTTCGCACTCAAGCCGCCATTGGAGAACCACCGCGCTTCGCCGCACGGTTTCGTTCCCAGATCATGCACCCTCGGAGCGGCACCGTGTGACGAATCGCCTTCGACCGGTCCAGCGCTACCGGCGGGTCAGCCCGTGCCCGGCCCGGGGACCCGAGGCACTGGTTTCCCTCGTCAGCGGTCAATTCGCAGATCCGTCGGGTGCTGGTCCGGCGCCCTCGTGCTCGATGATGAGCGCCGCGGTCCGCTCAGCCCGGGCCACCACCAGATTGTGCGGCCCCTCGATCACCCGGACGGTGGTGTTCGCGTACTTGGCCAGCGGCTTCTCGATCGCCTCGGGCCCGGCCCACTGGTCGTCGTCCCCGTGAATGAACAGGCGTCGCATCCCGCCGCTCGCCTCCAGAACGTCGTCCTGGCGGAAGCGCACCATGCAATTGAAGAGACTCGACCGGAAGGCCAAGTAGCGGGCCCGGAGAGCGTCGGCGGCCACCGGGGGGGAGTACAGCACGGAGTGGTTGGGGAACAGCTCCACGGTGTGGCGGCCGATCCGCCAGATCACCGGCGTCGCGACCGCCGCCACGATTGAGTGCCTGAGCGTGAGGCGGGTCCAGGCGTTGTGCTGGAGCGCCGCCCGGGCCACCTCTTCGGTCGGGTAATAGGGAAAGCCGATCCCGATCAGCCCGCGCACCTCGTCGGGCCACCGACAGGCAAATTCCAGCACCAGGCTCGCACCCATCGAGAGCCCGACCAGGGTGTAGGGCGGGTCGATGCCCGCCCGTCGCAGTGTCCGACGGATGGTCTCGACGTGGAGGGCCGGCGTGTACTCGGTCCGGGGCTTGGGCGAGTGCCCGTACCCGAGGAGATCAACACTCGTGAGCGTGAAGTACGGCTCGAGCGCCGGCGAGATCTCATCCCAGACCATGTGGCTTCCCGCCACGCCGTGCACGAGGACGAGGCGCGGGCCACGACCACGCTCCACGGTGTGCAGGACGGGGCCCCCGAGCGCCTCTGCACCTTGCTGACCAGGACGATCAACCACCGAAAGACCCTAGTGGGACCGACCCGTGGTGGGACAGGACAGCGGTCCAACTCCCCCGGCGTGCAGAAGCCAACAGATAGGGTAAGTGGTCCCGGTCCGATCAGCGCGCGGAGCTCTTATGACCCAGACGCTCGATTCGCAGGTCATCACGGAAGACGACGTCGAGAAGCTCGTCGACGACGAAGATCTGTGGGCGGTGCTCGTCTGGAACGACGACGTGAACACCTTCGCCCACGTGATCAAGGCCCTGGTCGAGATCCTCAATCACCCGTTGGCGCGGGCCGAGCAGCTCACCGACCGCATCCACACCGCCGGCAAGGCGGTGGTAGCGCTCCGGCCCAAGGAGGAAGCGGCGGTGGTGGTCCGACGCTTTCACGGACGCGGGATCCAAGCGACGATGGAGCGCTAGACGCCCACCACCGAGTGGGTGTCGGCGTCTAGGCGCGCATCGCCATGCGCTCCGCCGTTTCGGAATAGGCGGCCAGGTCGGGCTCGCTGGCTAGGAGCTCGGCGTACTTCTTGCGGGCCTCCTCGCGCTTGGCCGGGAAGTACTCGGTCGGCCACAGACCCTCATGCGGCCGGTAGCCCTTCAGCACGTTTCGAGCCACAGTGACCTTGTGCACCTCGTCGACGCCGTCGGCGATACCCATCGTCGGCGCGCCCGAGTACATGGCGTGCAACGGGGTGAGGTTGGTCATACCGAGCGAGCCATAGATGTGCAGCGCCCGGAACGAGACGTCCTTCAGCACCTTCGCGCAGGTGTACTTGCACGCGGCGATCTGGGTCCGCGCCTCCTGGGTGCTCGAGTTGTCGATGGTCCACGCCGTCCACAGCACCAACAGCCGGAGCATGTTGATCTCGGCATACGAGTCGGCGATCGCCTCCTGCACCATCTGGTGCTCGGCGATCACCTTGCCGTGCGACTCGCGGCTCAGGGCACGCTCACACATCATGTCGAAGGCCCGCTTGCACTGGGCGATGGTCCGCATGGCGTGGTGGATCCGGCCACCACCGAGACGGCGCTGCGCCAGAATCTTGGCGCCATCCTCCGGGCCGAGCAGGTGGTCAAGGGGCACCCGGACGTCGGTATAGCGGATGTGGTTGTGCATGGACGGGTACGGCATGATCTCGACGCCCGGCGTCTTGCGGGGCACGATGAAGATCCCGTTCGTGCACATCACGAAGAGGATGTCGGCACCCCGCCCGGCCGAGGTGAACCACTTCTCGCCGTTGATGACCCACTCCTCGCCATCGCGCACCGCGACGGTCTTGAACAGGTTCGGGTCCGAGCCGCCGTGGGGCTCGGTCATCGAGTAGGCCGAGAAGATCTCCTGGCGGAGCAGGGGGAAGAGCCACCGCTCCTTCTGCTCTTCGGTGCCATAGGCGGCCAGCAGCTCCATGTTTCCGGTATCGGGGGCGGCGGTCCCGAAGATGGCCGGAGCGGAGCCGTAACGACCGAGGATCTCGTTGACGAGAGCCAGCTTCAACTGTCCGTACCCGGGGCCACCCAGCTCCTCGTCCAAGAAGAGCGCCCACATGCCCTGGTCCTTCACCTGCTGCTTCATCGGGTCGACGATGGCCTTGATCTTCGGGTGCCGCGACCGGACGGCGCCTGGGAACACGAGATCGAGCGGCTCGACCTCCTCCTTGCAGAACTTCTCGACCCAGTCGAGCTTTTCTTGGAATTCCGGCTCAGTGGAGAAGTCCCAGGCCATACCAATTGCTCCTTGCGCGTCGCGATCGGGTCCGCAGCCGCCTTCGCATGACTAAGGCGAGCGCCTGACAATACCAGGCGTTCGCTTTATTCGTCGGGGTGCCCGACTAGCCTGCCGCTGATGGACCGGATGAACGAGCCGACCCGCGAACGCATCCTCGCGGCGGCCGAAGAGCTGTTCGCAACCCATGGCGTGGACGGCGTCAGCCTGCGCGAGGTCACCCGCGCGTCGGGAACCCGCAACACCGTTGGCCTGCAATACCACTTCAAGGACCGACGCGGCGTGCTCCGCGCGATCCTGACCAAACACTTAGTCGACGTCGATGCGCGCCGTCACGCGTTGCTTGACCAGTGCGAGTCCGACGGGGCCGGGGATCTGCGGGCCATGACGGCGGCGTTGGTGATGCCCCTGGCCGCCAAGCTGGCCGATCCCGACGGTGGGCCAGCCTTCCTGCAGATCTACGCCGAGCTGCTCAACCGGCCCCGCGGCGAGGAGACGTTGGCGATCGGCCAGGCGCCGACCAGCCTGGACCGTTGGCGGGCCCAGGTCGCTCCCCTCCTCCACCCCGAGGCGGTCCGCCTGCACCGGCGCTTCACCGCCATCCGCCTGGCCGCCGCCGAGCTGGGTCGCCGGGCGGCATCGGGTCCCCACACCGACGACCGACTCTTCGTGGGCCACCTGATCGACCTGGTGACCGCCGTCTTGGCCGCCCCGGTGTCCGAAGAGACCGTCCAGCTGGCCGACGAGCGGGACCGGAACCGGGCCGGGAAGCCCCGCCCCAAGCACCTCGACGTGGCCCGCCAGAGCAGCACCGCCTGACCTGGCACTACATTTCGTCGAGTGCCCATCGGCCCGGTGAACCAGCCCCGTGCACCGGCTTGCGTCGGAGGCGGCCACCGAAATCGAGCAGTCCTCTCCGGCTCCCCGCTGACATGACCCCCGCCTCGTCGGTCAGTTTCACCGGCGGGACACCCGAGACCGTCCTGCCCCCGTCCTCGCCCGAGGTCCGAGTGGCGCTGGAAAGAGCGGCCGCGGAACCGTCCGCCGAGCGCCGGACCGCCTTCGCCCGGATCGCCGCCTCATGGCCCCGTTGCCTCGACGCCTGGGCGGGGCTCGCCGAGAACGCCCCGGACCCGATCGACAGCTACGCCTTCGCCAGGGTCGGCTACCACCGGGGTCTCGACACCCTCCGGGCGGCCGGGTGGCGGGGTTCGGGCTACGTCCGCTGGAGCCACCCGTCCAACCGGGGGTTCCTGCGGTGCCTGGAGGCGCTCCGGGCGGCCGCCCAGGCGATCGGCGAGTCCGACGAAGAGGAACGATGCGCCGTCTTCCTCCGCCAACTCGACCCGGACTGGCCTCCGCGCGGTCTTTCGGCCTGACGAGGTCCCGCCTGGTGGGCGGTAGATTCGCTCGGTCGGGGCGACCCGGGCTTGGCTCTGGAGTCGTCAATCGGGAGGTCGGCGATGAACATCGTGGTCAGCAACGTCAAGGGTGGTGTCGGCAAGACCACCAGCGCCGTCTATCTCGCCGCCGCCGCTGCCGCCCGGGGGCGCGAGGCGGTCTTCCTCATCGACTCGGACCCTCAGGGCTCGGCCGCCGAATGGTTCGAGCAGAACCCGGTCGAGGGGGTGGAACTCATTGAGGCACCCTCCGAGCGCACCGTCGTCCGCGCGCTGACCAGCTCCGATGGCATCGTCATCATCGACACCCCGCCCGGTGACGAGCGGATCGTTCGGGCCGCGCTCCGGCGGGCCGACACGGTGGTCATCCCCACCCGGGCCGGCGGCGTCGAACCGTCGCGCGTGCTGGTGACGCTCGAGATGACCCCCGAGGACATCCCGTGCGGGATCGTGGTCTGCGCGGCCCGGCTCGGCACCAACGACCTCGAGGCCACCATCGAGGACTGGTCGAGCACCAAGGTGCCGATCTGGGGGGTCATTCCAGAACGGGTCGGGATCGCGTCGGGCCCGGCCAGCCGGATCTACCGCGAGGGCCTGGAGGCCTACCAAGAGATCCTCCGCAAGGTGATGCGCGCGGTCCGCTGATCCCTCAACGCGTGGGCAGGGTGCCCCCGTCGGGATCGTCGGGGGTGCGGTTGAGCACTCGTGGGAAGTTGGCCGTGCCGACGTCGGGTCGATCGAGCAACCAAGGTGCCGGTGGCGGGAGCACCAGGCGGGTCAGCGCGTCGGCGACCGATTCGTAGTTGACCCGCCAGCCCGCGAAGTGCCGCCACGCGTCCTCGCGGGTCCGCTCGATCGGAAAGCCCACCCCCTCGAGCAGCGCGTACCCCTCTAGGAACTCCTCTTCGCTCAGACGGATCGGGGCCGTCGGGAGCGGATCGGGGTCGTAGGGGATGTGGAGCGCCCCGGCGAGCGAGCGCAGGCAGCTCGTTCCCATCTGCAGGCACAGCCGGGCCTGGCGGGGCGCGGTGCTCGGGGTGAGCGTCGTGTGCAGAGCCGCCGCGTCGAGCACCGCCACCAACGCGAGCAGCCACGACCGCGTCGGGTCCGGGGACCGGAACCACACGAGCGTCGGGTATCCCGTGTGGCTCTCCAACACCGCGGCAGCCCACCGTTCCCACGTCGAGTAGAGCTCCGGCAGCTCGTCCATGTTTGCGAAGCGATGGTGGCGCGACAGCACCTCGGGACCCCAGGCCGGCGCCCCGGCTCGGGCGGAAAGCAAGGTCACCTCGGTCTCCCGAGCCGAGAACGACGCGTACAGCGTCGGCAGGTACGCGATCTCGAGCGCGATGACCAAGAGGCCCGCCCCGGCCTCGATGATGTCGAGGGCCTTGTTCGCCCCCTTGATCCCGCTCAGGATCCCGAGCGTGAAGATCGACGAGCCGGACACTCCGAGCGAGCCGGTCAGGGTCCCCCCGCTCACCCACCAGATCATCAACCCGAACCCGACCGTCAATAGGGCGAGCCACGCCGCGAACAGCACGATCATGGCGAGCGGGCCCACCGCTCCCATCACCCGGTCTTTGGCCTCGTAGGTGTCCAGCCGGCGCAGGACCAACCGGACGCCGCGGGCCAAGAGCCGCGAGACCGACCGCAACAGCCGCGACGAGGTGGTCCTCGGGACGATGAGCGTGGTGAACACGCTCGTCGCGGTGACCAGCACGCAGATCAACCCGACCGCGAAGCCGACCGCGCGTACGGGCTCGCTCATCTCGGCGCCTCGACCAAAAGGAGCGCCATCATCACAGGAGCGCGGCTCAGTGCTCGCCCTTCACCACGCGCCAGCGGTGCCACATGAAGACCGCGATCGCCACCACGGCCAGCCCGAGCAGGACGAACGACGCCGCGGTGAACCCCTTGACCAGCTTGTGCCACCCCGAGCCGAGGCCGTAGCCGGCCGAGGCGATCGCGGCCGCGTACACCGCAG
>Ga0181521_10000242_pt1 | contig 65533 bp, 62 predicted proteins | sample PEATcosm2014_Bin_32_FD_119764 | JGI IMG/M metagenome (GOLD analysis project Ga0181521, IMG submission 119764) | Peatland microbial communities from MTU Mesocosm Facility, Houghton, MI, USA - PEATcosm2014_Bin02_60_metaG | ecosystem: Environmental > Terrestrial > Soil > Wetlands > Peat | place... | reverse complement strand
GAACGTCACGTTGCTCCCCACCACCGTCGTTTGGCTCACCGGTGCCACGGTCACCGTCACCGGCACGTTCACTGTCAAGGTGGCACTGTTGGTCACTGGACTGCCGGCCCCGCTCACAATCACGGTGTAAACACCAGCTTGGCTAGTGGTCACGTTGTTCAAGGTCAGGCTGCTGCTGGTTCCAATCACCGAACCGCCAAACAGCTATTGATAGCTCAAACCTGTTCCGGTCGCCGTCACGCTGAACGTCACGTTGCTACCCACCACCGTCGTCTGGCTTACTGGCGGCACGGTCACCGTCACCGGCACGTTCACTGTCAAAATGGCGCTGTTGGTTACACTACCGCAGGCACCGCTGACAATCACAGTGTAAATCCCCGCCTGGCTCGTCGCCACATTGTTCAAGGTCAGGCTGCCGCTGGTTCCAATCACCGAACCGCCAAACAGCCATTGATAGCTCAAAATCGTCCCGGTTGCGGTCACGCTGAAGGTCACATTGCTCCCCACCAAGGTCGTCTGGCTCGCCGGCGCCACGGTCACCGTCACCGGCACGTTCACTGTCAAAGTCGCACTGTTGGTCGCACTGCCACAGGCACCGCTCACGATCACGCTGTAGGTTGCCGTGTCACTGGCACTCACATTGTTCAATGTCAGGCTGCTGCCGTTCTGGCCGGAGATAAGAGTTCCATTTTTCAACCACACGTAGCTGAATGGGCTGGTACCCGAAGCCACCGTGCTGAAAATTGCGCTGTCACCCGGACAATCCGTCACACTGCTCAACGGCGTCGCTGTCACTGGCGTATTGACTGTCAGCGTCGCGCTGTTGGTCACGCTGCCCATCAACCCGTTTACGATCACGCCGTAGGTTGCCGCGTCGCCGGCGCTCACGTTATTCAAGGTCAGGTTGCTGTTGGTCTGGCCGCTGATTGCCACATTGTTTTTCAACCACGCATAGCTGTAAGGTCCGGTCCCCGAAGCCACCGTACTAAAGATCACGCTGTCAGCCGGACAAGCGGTCTGGTTCACCGGGCCGACTGCGCCAACCGGAATGGTGAGATTGGTGACTGCCTGGGGGTTGTTGCCCGAGAAATTGAAATTGGCCGGAAAGCTGGTGCCAGCGCCGACCAGATTGACTGTAACCCGGTGAGTGCTGCCATCGGCATTGGTCCCGCCAACAACGAAACTGCTAAGATCGAAAGCCGTCAGCACGGGGAGCGGATTGGTTGAGGATCCCAAATTGATGTAAACCCCGTACATATTCTGGGCGCCGTTCTCGAGGATAAGGTAGGGGAAGCCGATGGCTTCTCCCATCCAGGTTGCACTACCATTCGAAGTACTGACCAGGTAGATGTCGGTGTTCGTGCTCGTATTGCTTACATAAAGGTTGCCGTCCTGCGCAAAGCGGATGTTTTGCCCGGTGCTGCCGAGATTGTGGGCACTGCCATAAAGTCCGACTGAAGTTGCGGTCCCGTTGGTGAGGTTAATCGTGTACAATCTGTTCCGCGTGGCCCCAAACAAGGCTCCGTCACTTGGCCGGAAGGCCAACGATTCGATCCCGCTCACGCTCAGGGCTGCAACTCTGGTCATTGCGCCGTTCGTTTTATCGAACGTCACCAAGGTTGTGGAATTTGATATCCCATATAACACCCCGTTCGTGGGGCAGTAAGCGATGTCGTTAACAACCGCTCCGCCGATGGAGGAAATCCTGGTGAAGCTGCCGTTGAACAAATTAATGGTGCCGAAAAGGTTGGTTGATTGGTTGTACTCGACGGCATAGACGATGTTGCTCTGCGCCCGCGCCGACGTCGCGAAACTGCCAGCTGCCATGAGGATTAACATTGCCTTGGTGATTTCGGATGACAGAAGGCAAGGCCATAATCTGAAGAGCAGGGTAGCCTTACCGGTCGTATCATTCCGACTGTAAATAGGGGAATTTCCGGCGGAGACAGCTTCCTGCGGGAAAGGACTGACACTCTCCTGAAGCCGTAGGGAGAGTTCTGGCCTTCGTCCACTTGCTAGACAGCCCTGTCCCATTTTTTTCTCTTCAAACGTACTTATCACTCGTAAACCTTTTGTTTCGGTTTTAACGGTGTCTCGAAAGCTGTTTTTATGCCAACAAATGATACATAAACCAAAGCAGGATTTGCCTGGCCAAGTGCTTTGTTCTCTGATGATTGCGGCAAATAAACTCGTAAAAATCTTGATACAACGGCGTGTCTGGGATGGCGGATAAATGCGGAGGAAGAACAAATCCCCCCTCTACCGCGCCCCCTATTGGTGTTGGGACCGGGCAACTACCAGGGCAGATGGATTTGCACCTGCCGGGCCGAAATGCGGTGGCGCAAAAAGGCGATGAAGCGTGCCCATCCGCCAATGGGCGTGACGGCGCGGAACGTTTGGCCGAGTTTGACTTTGGCTTTTCCGAAGAGTGGGCCGAGAATCGCGGGCATCCTTCTGTTCCTTGCTGTCGCAGTGGTTCCTGGTTCGAACCCATTCTGCTTCGGTTTCCAGTATCAGAGCGACCTCTTTCCAATTCAGTTATTCGGGTTAAATGTCATGCCCGCCCGGCGAGCCGGGGCTAGAGAGGCGTGGAGGAAGTCGGCTCGCCCAAGGTCGCCTTTCTGGTCGGGATTACAACGTCGCCGGTGCCATTAATGACATGCTTGATGCCACTGTCGCGTTGTCCCCCCAGCCGGAGCGCCATTGTATGGTGTATCTTGACTCCGGGAACGACCGGAGTTTCGATGGCGTTGTCGGCCACAACGGGTGCGCGATGAAACACGCTATAAACGCCCAAGCCCCACGCTTCATGGGTTGTAACCGCGTCTCCGACCTTGTATGAGGCGTATCCGTTGACGGCTCCATGCCGCCAAGCGGCTTGACTCGGCGGATCGTATGGCATTTCGGATTGGTAGAAATAAACGCGACCGCCGTTGCCATTCCACAGCGTTTGATACCCTTGACAATGTTCAACGAACAAGCCGTAGAGGGTGACGTTATTCCCGTTCACGGTCAAACCGGTGATGTTTTTATTCGAGTTCCAGCCCACGCCCCGGCCGTGGTCTGCGCGCCAGAGCCAGAAATTGTCGCCCACGACGTCATTGCAATTGATGGTGACCATGCCGGTGGCGGTCCCGACCGATGCGCCTCCCACCCTGCAGAAAATGTCGTAAAGAAACAGCGGGTCAGCTGCGTGGGACGCTGAACTGCCTGGCACTCCGACCTGCAACAACGTACTTGAGTTGTTTGTGCCCGCTTGAAACAGGATGCCACCCACTTTCACGCCATCAACATCGGAAACCACTAGGGCGGCGGTTCCGCCGTCCGGCACCAGAGTCGGGTATCCAAGTCCAAGCACCACCGTGTCCGGCCGGGATACCTGGATGCTGCTTTCCAAATGATAAATGCCCGGAGTGAACAACAGGTTCTTCCCCAGTTTCAGCATGGCGTTGATGCTGGCGGCATTGTCCGTTTCCGGATGGGCCAGATAAAATCGGTCTATCGGCAAGGGCATTCCGGGAGTTGTCCTGCTTGACCAGGTAATTCCCCGCGTGCCGTTGGTGTTGAGATTGGGAACCATGACAAAGTAGTGTCCATGGCTGTCAATAAAAAGATACGGTTTCTCCCGAATCAGCGGTGTTTGGTCTATCACCGTGTATGGCGCTTCGGGCCAGATTCCTGCCGGTGGGTTGACCGTGCCGACGAAAACCATGTTCCAATTTCCTCCCTTCCAACGGCCCCATTCGGCGTTTCTGGAGAGCCATTGCTGCTGAGTTCCCGAGTTGACCTGGCCGTCGATTTTACAATCCGCGATGAAACCACCGCTGGACCATCCGCCGTCCGATAAAGCCAGGTCGCCTTTCACATGCACACGGCGCAAGGCGGTGCCCTGCGATACCGCCCAGATGTTGGTATGCCAGTCCAGCGTCGGCGTCATCGAGAGGTTTTCAACCGCGCGCCAGAAATTACAGGTGGCATTCCCCCTCATCCAGCGCGCCTTGGATCGCACCGCGCCGGTGATGGCAACGCTGTCGGGTGATTTTCCCAGCCCCAGGACTTGCGTGTAGAACCCCACCTGCACATCCAGGTTGTAATTGCCGGGCTTAAAGAGAAACGCATAGCGGTTGGAACCAAACTGATTGCTTTCTTGCTTGCTGAATACGGCGTCAATCTGGCTTTGAATATTTGTCATGGACGGATCAAATATCAAAACGTCCGCGCCAAAATCCGGAACCGTGGCCTGACCCGAACTGGATGAATCAGAAACCGTTCCAGAAATGGAAACACTTCGGCTGGAAATGACCAGCGCGGCAAGCAGCGCACTGAATGACAGGGCGTTCATATTTTTGACTTTTTGGTCCAGATCCTTCCGCAGGCTAAAACAACCATCTGCCGGTTCTTTCCCTGCGCCGGCGGCGGCTTGTTGAAAAGCGCGCGGATGTCGCTCGCGTCGCCGTTGCCGGATTTTGGGCGTTACACCGCGAGAATGTAGAGAACGCGGCACGCCGGGTCAATCTACGCTGCGTGCTGCAAGGCGCAACTTGACGGCTTGTCGCCCGCAGTTTTTGAGATCTTGTTTGAACTCGACCCTCCAATTGTTATGGAAAACCGGCTGACGATTCTCCTTGCTCATGCTCGCCCGCGGTGGTATAAACTCATTGTAATTGTCTCCATGAGTCACCAACTTGTTTCTTTCGGCCGACGACCCGCGTGCTGTGCCCAGTGTGGACCAGGCTGACACACAGGGATCAACCTTTGGAAGGATGATGACACGACACATTATGAAAGCGGCCACCCGCAAAATTCTTTCACTCGTACTGGCGTTGGCCGCGCTAGCGGTCAATCTATCGGTCATCCGCGAGGCTAAAGCCGCGTCCTGGGTCACCAACGGCCCGATGACCGCCGCACGCGACCTTCATACAGCGACCTTGCTGCCCGATGGGCAGGTGCTGGTCGCAGGAGGCGAAAACGGCGGTGTTCTTTCCAGCGCGGAGCTGTTCGATCCGGCCACCGGGACGTGCACGGTCACCGGCTCGCTGACCACCGCACGCAAAAATCACACGGCGACCTTGCTGCCCAACGGGCAGGTGTTGGTCGCGGGGGGCATAGACAGCAACTACAACAATCTTTCCAGCGCGGAGCTTTACGATCCGGTCAGCGGGACGTGGACGGCGACGGGCCCGCTGACCACCGCACGTTATCTTCACACGGCGACGTTGCTGCCCAATGGGCAGGTGCTGGTTACGGGGGGCGTTGACAACAACGACAACGCTCTTTCCAGCGCGGAGCTGTACGATCCGGCCACCGGGACGTGGACGGCAACGGGCTCGCTGACCACCGCGCGCTATTTTCACACCGCGACGTTGCTGCCCACCGGGCAGGTGCTGGTCGCAGGGGGAGAAGACAGTAACTTCAACGCTCTTTCCAGCACGGAGCTGTACGATCCGGCCAGTGAGATGTGGACAACAACAACAAACTCGCTGACCACCGCACGATGGTCACACACGGCGACCTTGCTGCCCAATGGGCAGTTGCTGGTCGCAGGAGGCCAAAACGGCGGTGTTCTTTCCAGCGCGGAGCTATACGACCCGTCCAACGAGACCTGGACGGCGACCGGCCCGCTGACCACCGCACGCGAGTGGCAAACGGCGACGTTGCTGCCCAATGGACAAGTGCTGATGGCGGGCGGCTACGACGGTAACAACCCCCTTTCCAGCGCGGAGATGTACGATCCGGCCAGTGGGACGTGGACAACAACAAACTCGCTGACCACGGCAAGATGGTCTCACACGGCGACATTGCTGCCCAATGGGCAGGTACTGGTCGGGGGGGGCGACAATGGCCCTTTTCCTAACCTCGGTTATCTTTCCAGCACGGAGCTGTACGATCCCGCCATCAATCCGGCCACCGGGACATGGACGGTGACCGGCGCGCTGAATACCGCACGGTGGGAACACACGGCGACGTTACTGCCTGATGGAAGGATGCTCGTCGCGGGAGGGTCCAATACCGGTGGCTATCTTTCCAACGCGGAAATATACGATCCATCCAGCGGAATGTGGACGACGACCGGCGCGCTCAACACGGCCCGCTCGATACACACGGCGACGTTGCTGCCAAACGGGACAATATTGGTTGCGGGGGGCGAAGGCGACAGCGGTTATTTAACCAGCACGGAACTTTATGATCCGGTCAGTGGAACGTGGACAAATACCAGTTCGTTGAACGTTGCACGCTATCAACACACAGCGACTTTGTTGTCCGATGGCAGAGTGCTGGTTGCCGGGGGCTTCAACGGCACCAGCGGCCCACTTTCAAGCGCGGAGCTATACGATCCTGCCACCGGCATTTGGAGTGTAACTGGCTCACTAAACGTCCCACGTGATCTTCATACGGCGATATTGCTGGCCAACGGTAAAGTGCTGGTCGCAGGCGGTCAGAACAACGATGGGGAACTTTCCAGTGCTGAGTTGTTCGACCCAGGCACCGGAATTTGGATAGAAACCGGCCAACTCAATATTCCACGTGATTCTCATACAGCGACCCTATTACCCAATGGGAATGTGCTTGCCAGTGGAGGCTATAACGAGATTAACGGCTCTCTTACGGACGCTGAACAATACACTGCCGCTACGGGAACGTGGACGGTGACTGGCGCACTGAATACCGCACGCTACGCTCATACTGCAACGTTATTGCTCAACGGGAAGGTGCTGGTCGCCGGTGGTGTCGTTGCTACGAACACCGCGGAGTTGTTCGATCCGGCTACCAGCACATGGACAGTGACCGGCGAACCGAATGTCGCACGCTATCTGCACACAGAGACCTTGCTGCTCGATGGGGAAGCATTGATCGCGGGAGGCTATGGCAGCAGCGGCATTACTAACAGCGCGGAGCTATACGACATTGGTCTGGGCTACACCAATACTTCACAGCCGCAAATCACTGCGATCACTTCGCCGCTGTATCTGGGCGGCAGCCTGGTCGTTACGGGCGCGCAGTTCCGGGGCGTCGCTGAAGGTTCCTGCGGCAACACTCAAGACTCGCCGGCGGATTACCCGCTGGTGCAATTGCGAAGCATCGAAAGCGGACAAACTGTTTTCCTGTCGTCCACCAACTGGTCCACGAATTTGTTTACCTCCCTGCCGGTGTGGAATTTTCCGCCTGGCTATGCCCTGGCAACGGTGTTCGTCAACGGCGTTCAAAGCACGAGCAGCGTCGTCAACATCAGCGTTTCGGTCCCAACCGCACCCACCCTGACCGGCGCTCAAATACTGGACGACGGCTCGTTTCAGTTCGCCTTTACCAACACGGTGGGGGCGCTGTTCGGCGTGCTGGCGACCACGAATCTGTCACTGCCGTTGACCAACTGGACGGCGCTTGGCGGCGTTACGGAAATCTCGCCCGGCCAGTTCCAATTCACCGACCCGCAGGCGACGAATTGCTCGCAGCGATTCTACCTTATCCGTTCGCAGTAAAAAATGAAGTGACGTGTGGCGCGCAAGGCCTGTCACCCGTCACGTGTCACTCATTTTGCGCCCTGGTCAATCCATGCGCGGATCAAGCCGATTTGGTCGGGCGTGAGCGGTCCGATGTTCGCCTTGTTGTGCGGCGGCGGCATCCATAAATCCTTGTCACCGGTCAGATGCGCGGCGCTCAGGACGAGCGGGCTTTTGACGCTGTCACCGGGGATGATGACTTTGCCGTCCTTGCTGCCTTTGAGCGCGTTTTCAAGAGTATCCAGTTTCAGCTTCGCCTTGGGCTTGTCACCGCTGTGGCACTTGACGCAGGAATGGTCGAGAATGGGTTTGATGTCGGAGTCATAGGTAACGCCTTGTTTTGTCGAGGGGGCCGGCAATTTGCCTGCCACGTCATCGGCGGAAGCAACCGCCGCCAGCCCAAACGTGGCGGCAAACGCAACGGTGGTGAGTTTAATCGGATTCATCATTTTATTGTTATAATTGAGTTAATTTCGCGCACAACCTGAACTTAAGACACCGCAAACGCCAAAAGGTTTCAAGCAAAAAATGTCCCTGGAGCGCCGGCCTCCGGCCCGGCGGTGGTTGCAATGGTTTCAAAAATGCGCCGGATCGGAGATCGGCGTTCCGCCATTGCCATCGGAGTAGAGGGCAGTGCCAGATGCGTCTGCTTGCAGACGGTCGGTTCGTGGGTTAACCCTTTCACGTGAACGGCGAACAATTTTCCGACGCCTGGCTGGTGGTGCTGGGACACGGCACGGAGCAAAACGCCAATTCCGCCGCCCCGGTGTACCAGCACGCCGCGGAATTGCGCCGCCGGAGAATTTTCGCCGGTGTCCGCGAGGCGTTCTGGAAGCAGGAGCCAAAAATCAAAAAAGTCCTGTCCGAAATTTCAGCGCCGCGCGTGTTCATCGCGCCGTTGTTTATCAGCGAAGGCTACTTCAGCGGCGAAGTGATTCCCCGTGAGCTTGGCTTTGCCTCTGGTCTCTCAACCCTCAACACTCCCGCCTCCGCTGCGCTACGGCGCGGCAAGCCGGCGGCATCGCGTCGAAGCGAAGCGAAGACGGATCAACCCTCAACTTGGATTTACTGCCGGCCCGTCGGCACCCACGACAGCATGACTCATGTGCTTCTGGGCCGCGCCCGGGAAATCGTCGAACAATTTCCGTTCCCGCGCCCGCCCAAGCCTCAGGACATCACGCTGTTCATTGCCGGCCACGGCACGGAGGAAAATGAAAATTCGCGGCAGGCCATTGAGCGGCAGGCCGGATTGATTCGCGCCATGAGCCTTTACGCTGGCGTCCATGCAATTTTTCTGGAAGAATCCCCGCGCATCGCCGATTGCTACAAACTGGCGCAAACGAAAAATCTGGTGGTCGTCCCGTTTTTTATCAGCGATGGATTGCACACGCAGGAAGATATTCCCGTGATGCTCGGTGAGGCGCAGCCGGTCGTCCGGCAACGGCTTGCCGGCGGCCAGCCGCCCTGGCGCAATCCGACCGGGAAAAACGGCAGGCTTGTCTGGTATGCGCCCGCCGTCGGCAGCGAACCACACGTCGCCGACGTGATTTTGGAACGGGTAAGGGAAGCCGCGAGGATGGAGGATTGAGGATGGAAAATAGCGCATAATCTGACCATCCTCCATCTTCTATCCTCAATCCTCGTTGGTTCATGTGATGGCGGAATGAATTTAGAAAAATGAAAAAATTGAGATTCGGAATCCTAAGCACGGCCAACATCGGTCGCAAAGACTGGAAGGCGATTTTCCACTCCGGCAATTCCATCGTGACCGCCGTCGCCAGCCGCGACCTCGGGCGCAGTCGGAAATTCATCCAGGAATGTCAGGCGGAAACGCCATTTGAAAATCCGCCCGAGGCGTTTGGCAGTTACGATGGATTGCTGGCGTCCAAAGACGTGGACGCGATTTACATTCCGCTGCCGACCGGCCTGCGCAAGGAATGGGTCGTGCGCGCGGCGGAATCCGCCAAGCACGTCCTCTGCGAGAAACCGTGCGCTGCGAGCGCGGCCGGACTCGAAGAGATGATTTCCGCCTGTCGGAAAAACCACGTGCAATTCATGGACGGCGTCATGTTCATGCACAACCGCCGCCTCGATCAAGTCTGCGCCGTGCTCAATGACGGCACGTCCGTCGGCCAGGTCAAACGCATCACGTCGCAATTCAGCTTTGCCTGCTCGGAGGAATTTTTCCGCGCGGACATCCGGGTGGACGACGCGCTCGAACCGCACGGCTGCCTCGGTGATCTCGGCTGGTATTGCATTCGCTTCGCACTTTGGACGGTGAACTGGCAGATGCCGCGCCGCGTTGAGGGACGGATCCTTTCGCGGGCCGGGAAAAAGCCTCTTGGCGTACCGGTGGAATTTTCCGCCGAACTTTTTTTCGATAGCGGCGTTTCCTCCGGTTTTTATTGTTCGTTTCTGACGGCCTTTCGGCAATGGGCCGACATCAGCGGCGCGAAGGGCTATTTGCGCGTACCCGATTTTGTCGGGCCCGTGGTTGGCAACGAAACCGCCTTTGAAGTCAATAATCGCAGCGTCCCATCCGACCATTCCGCCGACCGGCCGTCCACCGCGCAGGAAACAAACATGATCCGCAACTTCGCCAACCAGGTTTTTTCCGGCAAGCTGAATGAAGAATGGCCGATGTGGGCGCTGAAAACGCAGCAGGTGCAAGACGCCTGTTTTCAATCGGCGTTAGCGGATTCGGAGTCCTGCCTTTAGGCGGAAAGTTGCCGGTAAATTTAAGACCGCCTGAAGGCGGAACTCCAAGCTGAGACGAAGTTCTCAACTTGCCGCTTGAAACTTGAAACTTGAAACTCGAAACTCCCACCGTGCAATTTCGCAAAATCACAATCGTCGGCGTCGGCCTGCTCGGCGGTTCCATCGGGCTGGCCGTCAAACGCCGGAAACTCGCGCGCCAGACCGCGGGTTTCGTCCGCCGCGCCTCCAGCCTGAAGGATTGTGAGAAGGCGGGCGCGGTGGATTTTGCCACTACCGATTTGCTTGCCGCCGTTTGGGAAGCTGACCTTGTTATCCTGTGCGCGCCGCTCGGGCAAATGCCGCGGCTCGCCGTGCGGATGTTGCCGGCACTGAAACCCGGCGTAATTGTCACCGATGTCGGCAGCGTCAAGGCCGGCGTCGTGCGCGAACTGGAATCGCTCATTGCCAATTCCGGCGCGCATTTTGTCGGCAGCCATCCGATGGCCGGCGCTGAAAAAACCGGCGTGAGCGCCGCGCGCGCGGACCTGTTCGAGAACGCCGTTTGCGTCGTGACACCGACAAAAAAAACTAACCGGGCGGCGTTGAAAAAGGTCGAACGATTTTGGAAGGCGCTCGGCTCGCGTGTGCTGGAATTGACGCCGGAGACGCACGACGCGCTGGTCAGCCGGTCGAGCCATTTGCCGCATGTAGTGGCCGCGACGCTGGCGAACCTGGTTCTGAACCCGGCGCAACCGAAGTTACAAGCCGCGCTTTGCGCCAACGGCTTTCGCGACACGACCCGCATCGCGTCCGGCTCGCCCGAAATGTGGCGCGACATTGCGCTGGCCAACCGCAAAAATCTCGCGAAGGCGCTGAATTCCTTTGTCGGCGATTTGCAGAAATTCCGGAGCGTGGTGAAGAAGGGTGATGCGAAGGCCATTGCGACATTTTTTGAGACGGCCAAACAACGCCGCGACGACTGGTGCGCCTGTTGCGCCTCGCCGTCACCAGAATGAAAGCGAGGATGCAGGATTGAAGATGGAGGATGGAAAACGCAAACCGGCTACTATGATTTCCATCTTCTATTCTCTATCCTCTATCCTCTATCTTCGCTCCAATGCCATTGCCTGACCTCATCGAGATTGTGCCGCTGGACAAACCGGTGCATGCGGAAATAACCGTGCCCGGCTCGAAAAGCATCACGAACCGCGCGCTGATTCTGGCGGCGCTGGCGGACGGCGAGGTCACGCTCACCGGTGCGCTGTGGAGCGAGGATACGCAGGTGATGACCGAGGCGCTGCAAGACCTCGGATTTCAAATCGAGGTTGAAACCGATCCGGAGGAATTTTGCAACCGCACCATCACGGTCAATGGATTGGGCGGAAAAGTTCCGAACGGCGGCACGGCGGAAAAGCCGCTGGAACTGTTCGTCGGCAACGCAGGCACGGCGGCGCGGTTTCTGGCGGCATTCGTCTGTCTGGGCAACGGAGTCTATCGCCTGCATGGCGTGCCGCGGATGCACGAACGTCCGCAAAAGGCCTTGTTCAAGGCTTTGCGCGAGTTGGGTTATCGGGTCGAAACGGAGCACGGAAATGACCGGCTGCCGGTTGCAATTGAGGGCGCCGGCCCAAAACGCCGCGGAAAATGCAAGGTGAGCATCGAACAAAGCTCGCAGTTTGCGTCGGCGCTGTTGCTCTGCGCAAGAGCCGGCGGATGGAAAGTCGAAGTCGTTGGAGAAAATGCGGAAGAATCGCCGTATGTTTGGCTGACTGAAAACGTGCTCTCTGCATTTGAACAGTTCAAAATTTCTTCTTATCCAATTGAACCCGATGCTTCGAGCGCCAGTTATTTCAAAGCAGTAGGATGGCTGTTAGCTCCCCACTCAACTGATGCGCTCAAAGTTGTTCGAGTGAAAGAACCTGCTGGTGCAAGGCTGGTTCAAATAGATGCGATGTTTTCAAATTTTTTTCGGGTCGCAAATTACATTCGTCCGTTCGGTGCAGAAAAGGATATAACTCAAATTTCAAGAATGACGGATTTAGCAGACAGTATTATGACTGCAATCATCTTGACTCCATTCGCGTCGAATTTTTGCAAATTTACAGATTTAGGTCGCCTGCGCATCCAGGAAACCGAGCGTGTCGAGGCCTTGCGAGCGGAGTTGACCAAGTGCGGCACGAAAGTGGTTGAGGAAGGGGACACGCTGACGGTTTATCCCTCAAAACTGCACGGTGCGGAGATTGAGACCTACAACGACCATCGCATGGCGATGTGTTTTGCGATTCTTGGATTGAAAGTGCCGGGCATTAAAATCAAGAATCCTGCGTGTGTGAAGAAGACGTTCCCGAATTTTTTCCAGAAACTCGCCACGCCGCCGCCAAAAGGCCTGGGCGCGACGATTCTGGATGCGACGACGGGAATAAAATTAGCGGTTGAGGAATTGTTTGCGGATTGAAATCCTCCTCCTCGTCGTCCTCGTTCTCGTAATCGAGTTTGAAAGTTTCGAGGACGAGGACGAAGAACGAGGACGAGGACGACTGAAAATTAATGAAACGTCCAATCATCATCGCCATTGACGGCACGAGCGCCAGCGGCAAGAGCACGAACGCAAAGCTCGTGGCCAAGGCGCTCGGCTACGTTTATGTGGATACCGGCTCGATGTATCGCACGCTGGCATGGTATTGCCTGAAGCACCGGATTGACGTGCATGACGCCAAGGCGGTCGCCGCCGCGTGCCGCAAATGGAAAACGTCGCTGGTCTGCGTGGATGGCCGGGTGCGCCTGCTCGTAGGCGGCTATTATCCCGAAAAGGAAATCCGCACCGCCGAGACCAGCGCCGCCGTGCCGCAAGTGGCCGCGGTGCCCAACGTGCGCAAGTGGATGGTCAAACGGCAGCGCGAGTGCATGCAGTTCGGCAACCTGGTCATGGAAGGCCGCGACATCGGGACGAATGTTTTTCCCGAAACCGATTTCAAATTCTACCTCGATGCAAAACTCGAGGAACGCTCGCGCCGCCGCGCCGCCGATGGCGTCCAGGAAAACCTCGCCGCGCGCGACCAGCGCGACAGCCAGCGCGCCGTGGCGCCGTTGATGATTCCGCTGGGCGCCAAAATCATCAACAATTCGAATCTGACCTCGGAGCAGACAAGCGGTTTGATTCTGGCGGAGATCCGCAAGCGGCTCGCGGTAAAACGATGATGGAGGATTGATGATGGAGAATAGATCGCAACTGCGCCGACGCGTTGGTCATTTGGTCATTTGGGAATTCTTTGGTCATTCGGATTCAGGAATCAGTCATTCCGTATGAACCTCAGCTACCGTCTCGGCTGGATTTTTTTTCGGACAATCTACGCGGTTTTATTCCGCTGGCGCGCTTTCAACGCCCGACGCGTTCCCCAAACCGGCGCGGTCATTCTCGCCTCCAACCACGCGAGTTTCATTGATCCACCGCTCGTCGGCTCGGCGCTTCATCGCCCGATCAATTATCTTGCGCGCGAAAGTTTGTTCCGGTTTCCGGGCATCGGCGCGCTGTTGCGTTCATGGAACTCCGTGCCGGTGGACCGCGACGGCGGCGGCGCGGCGGGATTGAAGGCGATTCTCGACCGTTTGCTTGCCGGCGGCGGAATCATTCTGTTTCCCGAAGGCACGCGGACGCGCGACGGCCGGCTGCAGCCCGCGCGTTCCGGCATCGGGTTGGTAGTGGTCAAGTCCGACGCGCCGGTTGTGCCGGTGCGGGTATTCGGTACATTCGAGGCATTCGGGCGAAATCACAAATTCCCGCGACCACATCGCATCGCGGTGAAATTTGGCGAACCGATGCGTTTTGAAAAATTGCGGGTTGAGGCAAAAAATTGTTCCAAGGCGCGGCTCAAGGAAATTTACCAGGAAATCGCCGACGAAATCATGGCGGCGATTGCGAAATTGGAACCGCGGGAGGATTGAATTATTTATGATTTACGATTTATGATTGAAGATTTTCAGGCGGGCGGCAGCACCGGGAGAATCGTAAATCGAGAATCATCAATCGTAAATCCGCTCAGATCCCCAGATTCGACAGCGTGTTGCTGATGGTGTTGACGATGGCAACCAGTTGCGGATGGGATTTCTCGAAGCCTTCGACGGACGAACGCAGTCCCTGAATGGAAAGTTCGCGCAGTTGCGGATTTTGTTCCGCGCGCGTGGCCTCGTGGGCCGACAACTGCGCGAAGCCGGCGATGCTCCGGGCCTGTTCATCGTGCGTTTTTTCCAAAACCCCGACCTCGGCCTTGAGCGTGCCCAGCAATTCAAGCAATTCGCGTTTGCGGTCGTCGCTGATGGAATCCGCGCCGCGGATGCGCGCCTCAATTTCGCCAATCGTCTTTTCGTTCATGGTTTCCACCTGGAGATTACCTGTTGCTGCCAATTCGGCAAGCCAGTTGGAGTTCAAGCTTTAGCTTGTTTTGGCATGACAGGCTAAAGCCTGAACTCCAACCATTCACCACCGCCCGACGCGCGGCAGAATGGGCTGGACGAGTTCCCAAATTCTTGAATGGACAACTTCGACGTGCCCCGTCCCGTCCACCACCCGGACGCGCTCGGGTTCGGCGGCGGCGACGGCCTGGTAACCCTTGGCGACACGGTCAAAAAAATGGCGGTCGGCTTCTTCCAACCGGTCGCGGGCGAAAGGGAGAATGGCCTGGCGCGAGCGCAGGCGTTCGGCGCTGACCTCCCGCGGCACGTGCAAAATCAAGGTCAGATCGGGCCGTGTGTCGCCGACGGCAAAATCAATCACATTTTTGACCAAAGCCAGATCCAAGCCGCGTCCATAGCCCTGATACGCCGTGGTCGAATCGTAAAAGCGGTCGCCCAGGACAATCTCACCGGTGGCGAGGGCGGGGCGGATGACTTCGCGGACGAGTTGCGCGCGGCTGGCGTTCATCAACAGCAATTCGGCTTCCGGCGTCATGGCCGCGTTGTTTTTGCTGTGCTTGAGGGTGTGGCGGATTTCCTCGCCGACCGGCGTGCCGCCCGGCTCGCGGAACACGCGCACACGGTAGCCCAGCCCGTGTATCTGGCCCGCGAGCAATTCGATCTGCGTTGATTTGCCGCAGCCTTCCGTGCCTTCAAAGGTGATGAATGGAACCTTCATGGTAAAATGGAAAACATCGAACGCCGAACAACCAACCTCCAACATCCAATGACAGAATAATTGGACGTTGAGCGTTCGATGTTGAATGTTGAATGTTTTTTCAAATTTTCTTCAATTTCGGCCCTTTCGGCGTGTCTTCAATAACCCAGCCTTTGGCCTTCAACTCGTCACGAATCGCGTCGGCGCGTTTGAAATCCTTCGCCTGGCGGGCGGCCTGGCGCGCTTCCAACAAAGCGAGGATTTCCGCCGGGGCTTCAATGTCACCCGTCGTGCCGATGCCGAGCACGGAATCAATTTTATTCCACGCAGCCAAAGCGGCAGCGGCTATGGCTGAATTTAAGGAATTATCCGCAAGCTGGCGATTGGTTTCTCGCACCCATTCGAATACCGCGCCCCAGGCGGCGGAAATATTCAAATCATCGTCGAGTGCGGCGGTGAAGGCCGCCAGCAGGTTTGGAGTTCCGCCTTCAGGCGGTTCCCCGGTAACGCCGCCTGAAGGCGGAACTCCAAACGAGCCAACTTCGCGCAGCTTGCTGAGACATTCATCAATCCGCGCCAAGGCAGTGCGAGCACCCTGCAAACCTTCGAGCGTGAAGTTGAACGTCTCGCGATAGTGCGCTGTGAGCAACAGATAACGGATTTCACGACCCGTGAAACCCTTGGCCAACAAATCACGCAACGTGAAGAAATTTCCGAGTGATTTGCTCATCTTTCTGCCTTCGACCAGCAGATGCGCCCCGTGCAGCCAATGCCTGACGAACGGCTGTCCGGTCGCACCTTCGCTTTGCGCAATTTCGTCCTCGTGATGCGGGAAAATCAAGTCCTCGCCGCCGAGGTGCAAATCAAAACTCGGTCCGAGAATTTTCATGCTCATGGCGCTGCACTCGATGTGCCAGCCGGGCCGGCCTTCACCCCACGGACTTCGCCAGAAAATGTCGCCATCCTCCGGCGCGCGCGCCTTCCAAAGTGCGAAGTCGGCCACCGACTCCTTGGCGTATTCGTCGCTCTTGACCCGTCTTTGCTCCGCTTCGACGCGGCCAGCACACTCGCCGGGACGCAATTCGTCAAGATTGAGCTTGAGCAACCGGCCATAATGACAGCCGGCGGCCTGGTATTTTTCGATGCTGAAATAAACCGAACCGTCGGCGGCCTGGTAGGCGACACCGCGGGCGACAAGTTTTTCAATGAGCGAAATGATTTCAGGAATGTGTTCCGTGGCGCGCGGTTTGTGGTGCGGCTCAAGGCAGTTCAGCGCTTTCAAGTCCTGGAAAAACGCGGCTTCGTATTGGCTGGTGAATTCACGCAAGGAAGTTTTCGTTTCGCGAACGCGCTTGATGATTTTGTCCTCCACGTCGGTGATGTTCATCACGTGCGTGACGGCGTAGCCCTTGAATTCGAGGTAACGGCGGACGAGGTCGCCAAAGACGAATGTGCGCCAGTTGCCGATGTGGGCGAAATCATAGACCGTCGGCCCACAGCAATACATGCCGATCCCGCCTTGGCGGGACGGCGCGAATTCCTGAATCGAGCGCGAGAGCGTGTTGAACAGTTTTAATCCCATCTGCGTCCGACCAAATTAGTCTCCGGCGCTGGAAAGAAAAAGAATTTTGTCATGCGAAGGAAGCGAAGTTGGCGAACGAAACTTGCAGCCTATCTTTACATTAGGCCTCATCGTCGTCATCTGGCATCTTCATCCTTGTCTAATCTGCGACGTGCCATCAAGGGGTCAAAAGGTCTGTTAGGCGAATGAGCAAGCTGTCGAACGCCACCCTCATTAGGACCAACCAACTCTACGCGAACCAAAGAAACGTCATCGCGCATATGGTCAATAAAATACTCTGCCGCCTCTTCTTTCGACTCGGCTGGCAACTAATCATAATACATCTTGCCATCATGCTTCCAGTGCATCCCAAAAATGAAACTTTGCCACATAAGCGTGAATGATGCCTAACAAACAATGGACGCCGCACTGTGCAGCCTATCTTTCGCGCAGTGCAGCCTATCCTTTTTCACAAATTGACTGTAAGCCGGACTGAAATCGTTGTCCAACGTAAAATTACGCCATTAATGACCCAGTTGCCGCCTTCACTTCGCAATGGCGCGGACATGATTCGCGGTGTAGGACCGGCGTCGCGCCGGTCTCCATCTTCAAGAAACTTGTTCCGCGTTTGGAGCGATTGCTTGCGAAACCAATGAAGCGAACCAGCGGGAGGCCTCGATGTTTGAGACAGGCGCGACGCCTGTCCTACGGCATGGTTCCGGCTAGGAACCGGATTTTTGTGCCGGTTGACTGTCCGGCGATTTTGGTTGAAGCCGTTTGCAGCGTTCCACGAACAGGAAAAACACGCCGGGGCCGAAGCAGAGCAACATGACGGAAATGCCGGTGGCGATACCCCAAAACGTGCCGGTGGGCGCGCAACAATCGTCGCGGCGGCGGACGATGACATGACTGGGCACGGCGACAAGAAGCTCAAGGATGCTGCCGCGCAGCAGCCAGCGTGTGAGGCGTTTGAGCAACGCGCCAGGGTCGTCGGATTTGGCGAAGCGCCAAAAGACAACGGTCCAAATCAGCCAAAAAATCAGCAGGGTAAGAATCATGGTAAACAGTGTACCCCATCCTGAATTGTCGCCGTTGGACTGGCCGTTTTGATTTGTTCCGGCGTTGAATATGGCGAACAGGTCAAAATAACCGAATGCCTTGTCGGTGAAAATGGCGCAGAGGATTGAGAAAATTCCAGCGAAACAAAGATTGGCCAGAAAGAACGCGCTGACGATGACAGGTGTCTTGAGCGGTCGCCGTGCCGGCAACCGGCGTTCGGCGATATTGATGGGCAGCAACAGGAGCAGCGCCTGTCCGGCAACCATGATGGCGAGCCAGAGCCAGTAGCCCCAGTTCAAATAGAATTGAAGCACATCGTGAAGTCCGATGTGACTTTCATTTATTCCCCAGTTGCCAAAAGCGATGAGCACGACCGGCCCGGTCAGCAGGAGCAGCGCGAGCGCATAAAGCAGGATGGTTAGAACGGCCCAGCGTTTCACGATGGTCGGGATTGAGTCAAAAAGTTGAACAGCGCGCCAGCCAAATCGGTGCACAATCCGCCCCGCTCGCGGAAGCGGAAGATGCCATTCGCCCATCGGATGGGAGACTTGAACCGCTTGGATAGTCCAAGGATCGCCATCAGCGCGGTCATTGCTTTCAGTCGGCCGTGCGAAGCCGCGCCTTCCCGGATGGTTTTATCATTTCCGATCCGTTCACCGCAAATCACGAATGCTGGATTTCCCGGGTCAATTCCCGGTTAAATCCGCACGGTTCCACCACCCACCTCCGAGCGCCTGAAACAGCGCCGCAGTGTCGGCATAGCGATTGGCCTGGGCTTGAACGAGGTTGATCACAGCTTGCTGATAGGCTTGCTCCGCATTCAACAGCGCGAGGTTGCTCGCGTACCCGACCTGCATTTGTTGCCGGGTAAGATCAAACGTTACTTTGGCGGCATCCGCGGCGGCGGCGGCGGTTTTCAGGGCGTCGGCGTCCTGTTCGAGCGCATTCAGCGTGTCGGCGACATTTTGGAAGGCGGTCAGGACCGTGCTGCGATATTGTTCCGCAGCTTGAAGGTATGCGGCCTTGGCGGCGCGTTCCTGGTGCAGCAGGGCGCCACCGTGAAAGATGGGCTGCGTCACACTGGCACCCAAAGTCCAAAAACCCGCGCCGGAAGAAAATATCTGGCTGGTTTCCAGCGCCATGGTGCCGATGTTCGCGGTGAGGGTGATGTTCGGCAGCCGGTTTGCCACGGCGATGCCAATCTGGGCGCTGGCAGCGTGCAAATTCTCCTCGGCCTGACGCACGTCCGGGCGTTGCTCGACGAGTTGCGAAGGCAAGCTCACCGGCAGCTCCTGCGGCAGTTGCAGGCTCGACAATTCAAACTTTTCAGGCAAGTCCTGGCTGGGGAAACCACCGGACAACACAGCCAGCAGATCACGCTGTTGCGCCAGTTGTTTGAGCAGCGGCGGCAGGCTGGCGGCGACTTGAGCCAGTTGCGATTCCTGCGTGGCGAGATCGAGCCGGCTGGCGTAGCCTTTCGCGAATTGGGCGCGCAGGATTTGCACCATGTTGGAATTGATGGCGATAAGTTGGCGCGTAGCGTCAATCTGCGCCCGCAACGACGCCTCCTGGATCGCCGCGGCCGCCACGTTTGCACTCAACGTGATGTGCGTCGCCACCAACGCGAAGCGCGCCTGCTGTTCCTGCGCCTTGAAAGATTCAACGGTTCGCCGATTCAGGCCGAAGACATCCGGCACGTAGGAAACGCTGACCTGCGGCGTGTAGAGGTCGAAGTAAAACTCGTTGGCGTTGGGAATGGGCGCGAGTTCTTCGGACGTCTTTTGCCGGCTCGCGGAAAAACCAGCGGCGGCACTGGGCCAAAAGGTGCCTTTCTGCGCCAGCAGATTTTCGCGGGCCACCGCCAGGGCTGCCTGCGCTGCCCGGAGGCTGGGGTTGTTGGTGAGCGAGCGCTCGATCAAATCGTTGAGCGGTTTCGAGTGAAACAACTTCCACCACTCGCCGGGAATATCGAGTCCCTCAACAAAGCGTTGCGCTTCGCCACTGCCGATGTTGGTAACGCTGGTCGTGGTTGAAAACGGAGTGGAGGTGTAGCCGCTGACCGGCGGGGCAGCGGGCTTTTTGAAATTCGGCCCCACCGCGCAGCCGGCCAACAGTATGATCAACATCCAACATCCAACATCCAACATGCAACGCCCAAGACGGCGTTCGGCCATCCATTGGATGTTCGATGTTCGGTGTTGAATGTTGGATGTTGGTGTCTTCATGGCTTGCGCTTCATTCCGGTGCCGCTGACCGCCGCCGTGTTTTTCGCGGGGTTCACCGCTCCGGCGATGGACGGCGCGGCTTTCATGGGATTGGCCGGCCCGCCGATGATGGCCGCGCCCGAAACGGGGTTGAGCATGTTCTTGGATGATGACTTTGTCTGTCCCGAAGGGACGGAATGAGAATAGCCCGGCGTTTCAGCGCCGGGAACGGTGCGGCCCATCGGCATGTCCCGCGGGGACGGCCGAACCGGGGTGATGTTTTGAGTCGTCCCTTTCGGGACTGGATCGTGGTCGGCTGTTGACCCGGCGTTGAAACGCCGGGCTATTTCCGGCTGCCCCGGCGTGGCAGCGGCACTCGCCTTTGGCGGATCGGCATAACTGACTCCGGGCATCAACATTGCACAGCCAATCATCGTAAAAAGGAAATGCGTTTTCATTTTGATTCCTCCTTTGGCACCGATTCATCTTCGCGGCCTAAGAAAACCATTTTGAGCGCCGGCACGACGAGGAGCAGCATGAATGAGCCAATCAACATGCCGCCCACCACCACGGTGGCGAGCGGACGCTGCACCTCGCTGCCGATGCCTCTCGAAATCGCCGCGGGAAGGAGACCGATGCCGGCGGAGAGACTCATCATCAGCAACGGCCGCATCAGAGTGGATGCGGTGTGGAACATGGCCTCCGTCGGTGTGCCGCCGCGGAGTCTGGCCTGGTTGTAATAGGTGATGAACAGAATGCCAATCATGACCGACACGCCAAACAACGAAACGAAGCCGATGGCGGCAGAGATGCTGAAATTGAGACCGGAGAAATAGAGCGCCAGCACGCCGCCGGCGGCCGTAAAGGGAATCCCGGTCAGCGTCAGAAGGCACTCCCGCATTGAATTGAACAAGCTGTAAAGCAATCCCAGGATGAGCACCAGGCTGACCGGCACAATAATTTCCAAGCGCTCCTTGGCCGCCAGAAGTTCTCCGAACTCGCCGGACCAGACGAGGTGATAGCCGCTCGGAAGTTTTACATTTTCCGCGATGCGCTTTTGCGCTTCGGCCACGCTGCTCCCGAGGTCGCGCCCGCGCACGCTGAACTTGACCGGGATAAACCGTTCGCCGTTTTCGTGATAAATCCAGGACGCGCCGGTGTCCAGGGTGATGGTCGCCAGTTCTTCCAAGGGAATGTAGGCGTTGGCGCCGCTACTGGTCTGATAGGCGACCATGATGTTGCGAATTTTTTCAATGCTGTCCCGGTATTCGGGCGGATAACGGACGGCCAGGCTGAACTGGCGATCTCCCTCCAGGACCGTGGTGGCCACCGTCCCACCGAGCGCCGCCTGGACGACCGAGTTCACATCGCCGGAATTGAGGCCGTAGCGCGCGGCCCTGGCACGGTCCACCTGGATGTTCAGGTTCGGCTGTCCCAGAACCGGAAAAGTGCCGAGGTCGGTAATGCCGCGAACCAGGCTCATCTGGTCCTGGACCTGCCCGGCCAGCTTCGTCAAGGTCTCCAGATTGGGGCCGGCGATTTTGACCGAATTGGCGCCTTTGACGCCAGAGATTGCCTCCTCGATGTTGTCCTGAATATATTGCGAGAAGTTGAAATTGATTCCGGGTAATTCGCTCTCGAACTCCGCCAGGGCCTGGTCGATCAGTTTCGCCTTGGTCATTCCCTTTGGCCATTGGGCATACGGTTTGAGCGGCACGAAAAGTTCCACGTTGGAAAATGGCGAAGCGTCACTGCCGTCGTCAGGCCGGCCATGCTGGGAAATGACGGTAATGACCTCCGGGTATTTCTGGAGAATCAGCCGCATTTTTCGGGTGGCGGCTTCGCCGTCCTGTAGCGAGGTCGTCATCGGCAGTTCGGCGCGAATCCAAAGATTGCCCTCGTCGAGTGCCGGGAGAAACTCGCTGCCGAGCCGTGATCCGAAGAACGCCGCCACGGCAAGAAAGATAACGCCGATGCCAAAAGTGAGGGCGCGGTGAGCCAGCGCAAAACGCAGCGTGGGATGATACAGGCGGTGCAGCCCCTGGACGATGATGGTCTCGGATTCCTTCACCTGCGCCGGGAGCAGCAAGGACGCCAGCACCGGCGTGACGGTGAAGGTCGCGATCAATGCCCCGGTCAGCGCGTAAGCGTAGGTGCGCGCCATCGGGCCGAAGATTGCTCCTTCGACTCCCTGCATGGTGAAGAGAGGCACGAAAGCGGCCACAATGATCAATACCGAGAAAAACACCGCTTTATTAATTTGCATCGCGCTGATCAGAATCAGCCGCAAACGATCCGTCCATCCGTGGATCGCCTCGGCATGATGCGCAACTCTCGTCGGGTCCGTTCCCCACCAGCCCTCGGCAAGACGTTGAAGCAGTCCCTGCCTTTCTTCCGGGGACCTTTGGAAATTCCGGAAAATATTCTCCACGAGGATCACCGCGGAATCCACGATGATGCCGAAATCCACTGCGCCGAGTGAGAGCAGGTTCGCGCTTTCGCCTCGAATCACCAGAAGAATGATGGCAAAAACCAGCGCGAAAGGAATGTTCAATCCGACGATGAGGGCGCTCCGAAGATTGCCGAGAAAAATCCATTGAATCAGGAAAATCAGCAGGCATCCGAAAATCAGATTGTGCAGAACGGTGTGGGTGGTAACCGCGATCAGCGAGCCGCGATCATAAAAGGGCACAACCTTGACGCCCGCCGGCAGGCTGCCGTCGTGGTTCATCCTGGCAATTTCGTCCTCGATTGCCGGCAGCACCTTGTCGGTTTGGTAGGTGCGGCCCATCACCACGATCCCGAACACGATGTCGTCATCCTGGTCATGACCGGCAATGCCGAGCCTCGGCACGTAGCCCACATCTACCTTCGCGACATCCTTCACTAGCACCGGAATGCCGTTCTGCTGGCTCAAGACCACGTTTTCAATATCATTGACCTTGTAACCTTGGGTCAGATCATCGCTGCCACCGTCATCAATCAAACCGATACCGCGGATGTTGATGGACTGCTGGCCGATGCGGACTTCGCGTCCGCCCACGTTGTTGTTCGCGTTGCCCAGCGCGGTCAGGATTTGCGGCACCGTGACGTTGTAGGCTTCGAGTTTGTGCGGGTCCGCCTCGACCTGGAATTGCTTGGTTGGGCCGCCCCAACTGTTGACCTGCACGACGCCGTGAACTTGCAGGAGCCGGCGCTGCACGATCCAATCCTGAACCGTGCGCAGATTGGTCAGCCCGAAATGCTTCGGCCCGACCACCTGATATCGAAGAATCTCTCCCGTCCCGCTGTTCTGTTGGACACCGGGGACCACGCCACCCGGAAGGCTGACGTTTTGTTGCAGCGCGATCGCCGTCTGGCTGTAGGCAAAGTCATAGTTCACACCATAGTTGAAGACGACGCGGACAAAGGACAGGCCATAAAACGAAGTGGATCGAATGACTTGGATGCCGGGCACCGTGTAGAGTCCGTTCTCAATGGGAATCGTGTAGTAACGTTCCATCTCCGCGGCCGACAGGCCCGCTGCTTGGGCGGTGATTTCGAGGACGACCGGCGAGGGGTTCGGATACGCCTCAATGTTGAGCTTTTGAAACGCGACGAACCCGGCGCCGGCAAACAGCAGCAAGCCAAACACGACTATCGCGCGGCGGGTGAGGCAGAAGGCGATGATGGCGTTAAGCATTTTTCGAGGTGACACGTGACAAGTGACGTGTGACATGAAATCTTGTCACCCGTCACCCGTCACTTGTCACGTTAATCACTCGGCGGCGCTTGTAGCATGTTGTCCAGGAAGATTGCACCGTCCGTCACGACCAGTTCTCCGCGCTGCAAACCTTTAAGAATTTCAACCTGTCCATCCTCCCGCATTCCCGTCTGGATGATTCTTTGCACGAAGCGGCGACGGTCGGTTGTCACCCAGGCCGTCATCCTGCCATCGCCTTCGCGCACCACGCCGTTGACCGGTATGGCGGTCGCCTCAACCGGGTCCTGGATGCGAATGACGAAGTTGGCGAGCATTCCAGCACGCAGTTCGTCCTTGGGATCGTCAACCTCGCAACGAACCGCCACCCGATGCGTATTGGGGTCAATCGTCGAATAGATTTTGGAAATTTTGCCTTCAAACACGCGATCCGGGCAGGCCGTCACCTTGACTTGAACCGGCTGTCCCACTTGGATCAGAGGGCTGTCGCTTTCAACGACATTTGCCACCGCCCATTTGCGCACGACCGGTGCGGAACCAATTTTGCCGGCGGCGATCATCTGATCAATGTCAGCATCGGTCTCGCCGAGGGCGCGGACCGCATCCCGTGCGGCCTTGAGCGCGGCGGCGGCGGTTTGTTCGTCCGAAGTCGCCTGTTCCAGTTCCCGCTCGGAGACGCCGTTTGTTGCATAAAGGTCCTCGGCGCGTTGCAGTTCTTTGCTCGTCAGAGCAAAGGTTGCCGCAGCACCAATCAAAGTGGATTCGGCCTGGATGGTTGACGGGTCCTCGTCGAAGCTGATGTTTCCTACCGCCTCTTTCTCAACCGGGAACAGAGCAGTTCCGACCGATCCGATCGTAATGGCATTCAGTTGGCCCGGGGCCAAATCCACAGTGGCTTCGGTTTGAGGAGCGTTGGAAGTCGAAACCGTGCCCGGCGGCAGGCTCGGGTTCGCAGACTGGCCAGACCCGGATTTCAATAGGAAGGTTGCGAATACAATCACGGTAACGGTGGCAACCACTGCCACAGCCCTCCGGTCAAGTTGGACGGATTTTTTCATTGTAAATTAAAGCGATTCAGGCCTCGTGCCACTTTCACGGTCGCCAATGCTGGCCGTGGGCACCGACGTCGTGGGGTTCGGATATTCTTTGGCGACGCTGAGTTGCGCCTGCGCCGCATCAATTCCGCTTTTCGCCGCGGGCAAATCCCAATTTCTTTGGAAGGAAATTTTTTTGGCACCCGCCAGTGAAAGGACCACTGGCCCGCCGGTCACGGCATTGGTCGCCGTTGCCTCGTCGGCGACAAGGAGCAGCGGCATCAAACCGCAATAAATTGCGGCCGGCAGACAAAGCAGGAATGTCCGGCTGAAATGAATTTGTTTCACCACCCTCAATAAACCTCAAACGGACTGCGGCTCATATCAGGCGCGGGATAATTCTCGTATAGGGTATTGCCCTACATGCAAGGCCGTCAGCCGGCGGGATAATTTTCCTGCCAGCGAACGGCCTCGCGGAGAAGCTCGGCGGCGTTGGTCAGCTTGAGTTTTTCCTTGATGTGCGCGCAGTGGGCTTGAACGGTTTTCATGCTCACCTTCATCATTTCGGCGACCTGGCGCGTTTCGTAGCCCTTGCCCAGCAGTTGAAACACTTCGAGTTCACGGTCGCTCAATTGTTCAATCAGCGAGCCGCCGGTCGGCAGCCGGCCGTCCACAAATTTCTCCGCAAACACCGCCGCCAGACTTTCGCTCATGTAAATTTTACCAGCCAGCACCTGACGAATCACCGTGATTACCTTCTTGGCGGTCTCGGATTTCATGATGTAACCGCGCGCCCCGGCCCGCAGGGCGCGCTCGGCGTAAAGCCGCTCGTCGTGCATCGAGAGAACAATGATGACGATGCCGGGCTGCAGCCGTTTGATGTTTTTAATCAACTCGATTCCCGAACCCTGCTTGAGCGAAATGTCCACGATGGCCACGTCGGGCCTGGCAGCGGATATTTCCTGCAACGCATGGGGCGCGTCTTCAGATTCACCGCAAACGACGAGGTCGGGTTGTTGGTGAATCAAGTTGGTCAGCCATTCGCGCACCAGCGGATGATCGTCCACAAGAAAGACTTTTACTTTCGGTTTATTCACGGCGGAGTTTTTCGGAATCGGGTTTGGCGCGCAGTTCGCAAGTGACCAGCGTGCCGCCCGCCTCTTCGCGGCGTGCGTTGAACGTGCCACCAATCATGCCGGAGCGAAACGCCATGATCCGCAAGCCCATGCCACGGTTCTTCGGCGGCGGTTCGGGCAGGCCGACGCCGTCGTCTTTCACGGACAACACGGTGGCTTCTTCGCTGGCATCAAGACGGATTAAAATGTTTGTGGCCTTGCCGTGTTTAATAGCGTTGCCGACCGCTTCCTGGGCAATCCGAAACAGATGTCCCGCGGTGGCGGCGTCATGGATGAGCACGGGCAGGTCGCATTCAAAGCGGCAGGAGACTTTGAACAGTTCGCTGCTGGTGGCGGCATATTCCTCCAGTGCCAGCATCAAACCATCGGCTTCCATGTCCACCGGATGCAAACCTTTGGCCAGCTTGCGAGAGAGGTTGATGCCTTCTTCCACCAACTCGACCACTTTATTGGCTTCGCTCGCTTCCGGCAGGTTGCGAGCCGCCAATTTTTCCTCAAGCACCTGCACCGCCAACGTCGTGCCGGTCAGATGCTGGCACAAACTGTCGTGCAAGTCTTGGCCGATGCGGCGCTGCTCGCGTTCACTGATTTCGAGTAATTCGCGTTCCAGCCGTTCACGCTCGGCCATTTCTTCCTTCAAAGCCGCCGTGCGCTGCTGGACGCGCGCTTCGAGTTCCCGCTGGAGCGAGCGCAAAACAGTCAGCAGCCAGACCACGACGAGATAAAACGCGATGGCGATGACGGCATTCCACGCCGGCACGAGCGGGCTTGAAAAATGGGCGCCTCTCGCCAGGTCGCCGCCTAGCGACACCACGACGCTTAAAATTGAAACAAAAATGGCAAAGCCCCGGCCGAGAAACCACGCAGCCAGCCCGATGGCCAGCAGATAAAAAACCGAAAAGGAAGTCTCGAAACCGGTGAGGTAATCCACCGTCCCGATGACCGCCACAATCAGCAACGCCGTTGTAATGAAGACGGTGCGCGAGCGTTGTTCCAGTTGTTTAACAAATGGCAACATGGATGACCCTGCGGTTACCCGCATGCGTTGCATAAACATCAGACGTTTCGCAAAGTGTCAAACGCAATGTTGGTAAAAGTCGTTTTGGGAATTGAGAAATCCAGCCACTGTCTTTATTCGCACTCTGCGGCGTGGCCGCGACGCGGTTCTCCGCCGGGTCCGTTGATTCCCGGTGTTGGCGTTAAAAGTTTGATTTCCGGGAGCAATCGTTTTTAATGCCGCGGCTTAGTTTTTGCAATGAACATCCACGAGTATCAGGCCAAAAAGTTGCTCGCTCAATACGGCGTCGCCGTCCCGCTCGAAATCCCCGCCCAATCTCTCGACGAGGTCCGTGCGGCGGCGGAGAAAATCGTCGCCAGTGGGAGCGCAAAAATCGTCATCAAATCTCAAATCCACGCGGGCGGACGCGGCAAGGGCAGCTTCACAAGCGGATTTCAAGGCGGCGTGAAAGCGGCATCAACAGTGGACGAAGCCGTTGCCTTCGCCGAGAAAATGCTCGGAAATGTGCTCGTCACCAAACAAACCGGCCCGGACGGTCGCCGCGTGCAGACGTTGCTCGTTGCCAGCGGCGCAAAAATCAGAAAAGAATTTTATCTGGCCGTGCTGCTCGACCGCGCCGTCGGCCGTCCGCTCGTCATGGCCAGCACCGAAGGCGGCATGGACATTGAGGAGGTCGCCGCCAAAACGCCGGAGAAAATTTTCAAGGAATGGATTGATCCCGCCGTCGGCATCATGCCGTTTCAAGCGCGCAAAACCGCCGCCGCGCTCGGACTCAAGGGCGATTTGTTCAACGCCGCAGCGAAGTTTGTCACCGGCGTTTTCAAAACCTGGTGGGAATGCGATGCGTGGCTCGTTGAAATCAACCCGCTTTGCGCGGTTGAATTGCCGGAGGGCAAGGAATCCGTCGTGGCGCTGGACGCGAAAATTTCGCTCGATGACAACGGGCTTTACCGCCACCCGGACATTCAGGCGATGCGCGATTTGAACGAGGAAGCGCCGCTGGAAATCGAGGCCAGCAAGTTCAACCTGAATTACATCAAGTTGGATGGCAACATTGCCTGCCTCGTCAACGGCGCGGGACTGGCGATGGCGACGATGGACATCATCCAGCATTTCGGCGGCAGCCCGGCGAACTTCCTCGACGTGGGCGGCGGCGCGAGCCAGGAACAGGTGGCGGCGGCGTTCAAAATCATCCTGCAGGACCCGAATGTGAAGGGCATTCTGGTGAACATTTTCGGCGGGATCATGGATTGCAACGTCATCGCCACCGGCATCGTCGCGGCGGTGAAGGAAACGCATTTGAAAATTCCGCTGGTCGTCCGGCTGGAAGGCAACAACGTCGTCGCCGGCAGGAAGACGCTGGCCGAGTCCGGCTTGAAACTCATTACTGCCGATTCGATGGCCGACGCGGCGCAGAAAGTGGTAAAGGCCGTTGGAAAATAATCCCCTGATTATGCTCAAAGTCACTGAAATTGCATTCAGTTGTTATCCGGTTACCGACATGGCGCGGGCACGAAAGTTTTACGAAGGCGTGCTAGGCTTGAAACCCACGATGGCATTCGGCGAACCCGGCGCAATGCAATGGACGGAATACGACCTCGCCAGCAGCACACTCTCGTTCGGCTGCGGCGCGCCGGATTGGACGCCGTGCGCAGACGGCTGCTCCGTTGCACTGGAAGTGGAGGATTTTGACGCCGCCATCGCGCATTTGCGGATGAGCAAGGTGAAGTTCCGCATGGAACCGATTCCCACTCCCGTCTGCCGCATGGCGATGATTTCCGATCCCGATGGCAACACGATTTGCATTCACAAGCGGAAGAAATGAACGTGAAAGAAGAACAACCGCGCAGTTCCTCAGCCGTAGAATTGGATACTTCCTCTCAATTCCGCGAACAAAGCAAGCTTGCCGGCCAATTGCTATCAAACATCAAACAGCAATTGCCAAAACTGGGGGAGTTGCTGGCCCAGGTGGAAGGCCACTGGGGAATTGAGGACGGCTTTTATCGCTTTTATCATCAATCCTTCAAGGTCTATCAGGTTCAGCAGGCAACGGAGGAAATCTGTCAAGCCCTGCAAAAGCTGTTGCCGAATCACCCCATGAATCAATGGTTTTGCAGAATTATCGCCGACGGCACAGAAAGCGAATTTGAAATGTCGCACAATCGGGACTGGCTTCATCATACCCGACCGATCCTTGAAGCTTTTTTTCATGCACACTTCTTTTTGAAAATGGCGGTCAAGTATGGCCGGGAATTGCAGCGCACGCCCGATTGTCTGCCTAGCGGCTGGGCGACTGTTCTATATTTATTCAATTTGAGATAAGTTCGATCAAACAAAACAACTCTTTTGAAATCGTAAATCGCAAATCCGAAATCGCAAATTTCCCTATGTCCATTCTCGTTAAACCCGACACCAAAGTCCTCGTCCAGGGCATCACCGGCAGCTTCGGCGCAAAGCACGCGCGGCTCTCGATTGATTACGGCACGCAAATTGTCGCCGGGGTCACGCCAGGTAAGGGAGGCCAGGTTTTCGAACACGGCGGAAAGAAAGTTCCCGTTTTCGACACCGTAGCCGAAGCGGTGAAACAGACCGGTGCAACGGCCTCCGCGATTTTTGTCCCGGCGGCCTTCGCGGCGGATGCCATTCTCGAAGGCGCGGATGCCGGACTGGAAGTGGTCGTGTGCATCACCGAAGGCATTCCGGCACGCGACATGATCCGCGTGAAGCGCGCGATGGAAGGAAGCAAGACGCGGCTTATCGGTCCGAATTGTCCCGGCATCGTCACGCCCGGCGAAGGCAAGGATTCGCACGGTGGCTGCCGCATCGGCATTGCGCCGGGTTACATCCACAAAAAGGGCCACGTCGGCGTCGTCTCGCGCAGCGGCACGCTCACTTACGAGGCGGTCTGGCAATTGACCTGCCGCGGTGCCGGGCAATCCACCTGCATTGGCATCGGCGGTGATCCGGTGCCCGGCATGTCGCATCTCGACGTCATCAAACTGTTCAACGACGACCCGGACACGCAAGGCATCATCATCATCGGTGAAATCGGCGGCTCGGCTGAAGAGGAAGCCGCCGGGTGGATCAAAAAGAACTGCCAAAAACCCGTGGCGGGTTTCATCGCGGGCGCGACGGCGCCGCCCGGGCGTCGCATGGGCCACGCGGGCGCCATCATCAGTGGTGGCAAAGGCACGGCGGCGGCGAAAATCGCGGCCTTCAAGGACGCCGGCATTGGTGTGGCATCCACGCCCTCGGAAATTGCCGACACGCTTTTGAAAATGATGTGAACGTCGTTGAATCGTGAAGGGTTGAATCTTTAAATCGGTTCAACGAACCACGGTTTAGCCGTTCGACGATTTTGTGGGTTACGTTGACCTCATCCTGAACCTTGCGGGCTTGCTGCTGTGGCTCAACTGGCGTGCGCTGCGCTTCGATCCGCTCGGCAAACGGACGCCCGCGACGTTGATTGGCACGTTGCGGCGCGTCGAGCCGCCGCGCTTGCGGCATTGGCACCTGCTGGCGGCCATCGGCGGGCTGCTGCTGGTGCGCGCGGGGTTTTACTGGCAGATCGGCCCGGTGTCCAAACCGGTCTGGGCGGGAACGCTGGACCTGGGCGTCATCGCCCCCTCGTTTCTGAGCAATTCATTTGGCCGCATGTGCCTGTTTTCCATTTGCAGCTTCGGTCGGGTGCTCGGGCTGGTTTATTTGTGGTTGTTGCTGCTCTCGATTCTGGCCGGGCCGGAGCCGGTTCACGGGCTGGTGCGCATGCAACTGGGCGCGGTGGATCGCTGGCCGCAGCGTGTGAAATTATTTTTGCCGCTCGTGGCCACGGCGCTGTTGTGGTGGCTCGTGAGCTGGTTGTTGGGGTGGTGCGCGATAATTCCCAAACCGATTTCAATGGCGCAACGGATTGAGCAGTCGCTGCTCATCGGCCTGGGCAGCTACCTGGTCTGGAAATATGTCGTGGGCGCGCTGCTGGCGTTGCACCTGCTGAACAGCTACGTCTATTTTGGCAAACATCCGTTTTGGAATTATGTGAACGCGACGGCACAGACGTTGTTGCAGCCGCTGCGCCGCGTGCCGCTGCGCGCCGGCAAGGCGGATTTTGCGCCGATCGTGGGCATCACGCTGGTGTTTTTGCTGGCCGGGCTGGCCGAACGCGGGCTGATTTTTATCTACGAACGGCTCCCGTTCTGAAAATGATCCACCGGCCTCGTCTTGGGCAGTTTGACGGTGACGATTGCGCCCGCGCCCTTTTCACCGGCAATGAAAAGCGAGCCGCCGTGCAATTCAACCAGCCGTTTGGCGATGGCCAATCCCAGACCCAATCCCTGCTGGTCCTGCATTTTCCGGTCGAACTGCACATAAGCACCGATGCGTCGGATTTGTTCGGTGGAAAAACCGCAACCGCGGTCGCTGACGGAAAGGACGAGGTTGTTGAATTCTTCGCCCAGCTTGACGTGCACTGGCGAGCCGGATTCGGAAAACTTGAAGGCGTTCTGCACCAGTTCACTCACGACCTTGCTGAAATACTCTTCCGACATCGGCGCAGAAAGGTCGGCCGTCTCCACACTTAAATCATCCGGACGCCCCACCTGCGCGGCCTGTGCGATGGAAAGTTCCGTGATGAGGGGGGCGGTGTGCTCCATTTTGCCAATGCGCAGAGCGCTGACATTTTTCGGGTCGGCGGCAATCAGCTCGAGTTGCGCGTAAATCAGAAAATTTTCAATCAGCCGTTCGAGTCGCTGGCCGGACTTGTGGATTTCCTGTCCCATTTCGGCAATCTCGCCCGGTTTAAGGGTGGCGGCGGAGGTGGCCAGGAGTTCGGCGTTGGAAATAATGCCGTTGAGCGGTGTGCGCATTTCATGCGGCATGATGAGGCTGATGTTGTCGCGCAGGCTGGCCAGCTTGCGTTCGGCTTCGTCGCGCACGGTCTGCGCCTTTTTGAGGCGCGCATCCACGGCGGCGTAAAGCCCGTCGGTGGTGAACGGTTTCGGCAGGTAATCGTCGGCACCCAGTTCCATGCCGTGCCGCATCCCGACATTATCGGCGAGGCCGGTCATCAAAATGAACGGAATGGCGGCGGTGGGCGCTTCGTTGCGGAGCGAGGTCAGGGTCAGATAACCGTCCACCTTTTCCATGTTGACGTCACAAAGGATGAGATCGGGCAATTCCTTGCGGGCGATTTCAATGCCCTCGGCGCCGTTGGCGGCTTCGACAACCGTGAAACCCTTCTGCTTCAGCGCCAGATTCATCATCTCGCGCAACCATTCCTCATCGTCTATGACCAGGATTTTTTTCATCTAATAGTGCGCTCCGAAGGAGCAGAAACCGTGCCCGCCAAACGGGTTAGCCCTGCTTCCGGCCTTTGTAAGTATTGACAGTGGAACTACTTCCGCTCGTCGATTGGCACGTAGTGGCTGAGCGGGCGACCGGTGTAAATCTGGCGCGGCCGATAAATCCGGCTCTTCGTCTCCTCCATGATTTCCTTGTAATTCGCAATCCAGCCGGGCATCCGGCCAATTCCAAAAATGACCGGAAACATTTCCATCGGCAGGCCGATCGCTCGCATGATGATGCCGCTGTAAAAGTCCACGTTCGGATACAATTTGCGTTCTACAAAATAGGAATCCCGCAACGCTGCTTCCTCCAGACGTTTGGCGATATCCAACAACGGGTCAGTGATATGCAAAACCTTGAACAGATCGTCGCAAGCCCTCTTTATGATCTTCGCGCGCGGGTCGTAATTCTTGTACACCCGATGGCCGAAGCCCATGAGCTTTTTGCTGCTGTCCTTGTCCTTGGCCGCCTGAATGAATTTTGAGCCGTCATCGCCGACGCGTTGAATCTGCTCCAGCATTTCAATCACCGCCTGGTTCGCGCCGCCGTGCAACGGCCCCCACAGCGCGCACACGCCGGCGGCCGCGCTGGCAAACAAATTGGCCTGGCTTGACGCCACCATGCGCACGGTGGACGTGGAACAGTTTTGTTCGTGGTCGGCGTGCAGCAGGAAAATCAAATCCAGCGCCCGCACCACCTCCGGCTTCAACTCGTAGTCCTCATACGGCGTCGAGAACAGCATGTGCAGGAAATTGGCGGTGTATTTGTAGGCCTTCTTGGGATAAATCAGCGGCAGCCCAAGCGATTTGCGATACGAATACGCCGCAATCGTGCGCACCTGCGAGATCAACCGCGCCGCGTAAATGTCAAATTCCTTAGCCTTGCCCCAGTGCCAGCGCATGAGGCCTTCATCGAAGCAACTGGCCGCGTTGATCATTGCCGAGAGAATCGCCATCGGATGCGCGCCCGCGGGAAAGCCCTGGAAATGAAACTTCATGTCCTCGTGGAGAAACTGGTTCTCCGTCAGCAAATCGGAAAAGCGCCGCAGTTGCGCGCGGTTCGGCAACTCGCCGTAAATCACGAGGAAAGCGGTCTCGATAAACGTGGACTTCTCCGCCAGCTCTTCGATCGGAATGCCGCGATAACGCAAAATCCCCTTCTCGCCGTCTATAAACGTGATTTGGCTGACGCATGAACCCGTGTTGCCGTAGCCCTCGTCGAGCGTGATATAACCGGTGTTTGCGCGCAGCGACGAAACGTCCACCGCTTTTTCGCCCTCGCTGCCTTCGACAACCGGCAGCGTGTATGTTTTGCCATCCAAATCCAGTTTAGCCTCTTTGCTCATGTGCTCTCCGTTGGTCGCATCGTTGTAATACTCGTTTTTAACAGTTTGCGTGGAAAAACGTTTTTGGCAAGGCGTGAAAGTGGAATTTCCAAAAAAGTCGCCCGCAAAAAATTTTGAGCGGCAGACAGCGAAACGGGGAACGCTTGACATCGCCCGTCGCCTGTCCCCACTTCCATTTCTGCCAGGAACGGCTCGGGCGGATGCCAATATGCTCGTGGATGTTCATTTCAAAAACCAGGCCGAGGCCTTAAGAACGGTTGCGCCCGGAAACCAAAGTTTTAACACCAAAGCCAGGGGATTGAGCGGTGATGGATTGGCTGAGGTCAGTATTCTCCCACCTCAATGGGCCGTTCGCCCTCGATGTCGCGCAACCGTGCCGCCCAGGCATTCAAACCGGCCTGCCGCTGTTCATCCGTCGCGCGGACCGGCGCATAAACGATGGTGGGCGACAGCACGTCCCAGCCGGTAAAGCGCAGTATCCCTCGCTGAATCGGGCGCAGAATGGCGTGAATGTCCCCGTTCCATCCGCCCTTTTCATAGACCGCCTCCGGCCCGCCGGTCGTCAGCGACAGCAGGGCGCGTTTCCCTTTGAACACGCCGTTTTCGTAGAACCGTTCGCCTCCGTAGGTGCGGCCCATGGCAAAGACGCGGTCAGCCCAACCTTTCAGGATGCCCGGCAGGCCGAACCACCAGAGCGGGAACTGCCAGATCATCAGGTCGCACGCCTCCATCTTGCGCAACTCCGCCTCCACGTCGGGCGCAAACCCGCCGACTTCCGTGGCGTGCATCTCCTCGATCTGCTGTTTGAAGAACTCGGAATTCTTGACCGAAATGAAATTGCGCCGGTCCGACACCGGGTCGAACTTCATGGCGTAAAGATCCGAAACCGTCACGACATGGCCGGCGGCGCGCAAGGTGTCCTGCGCCGTGCGGAACAGTGCGCCGTTGAAACTCCGCGGCTCGGCGTGAGCGAAAACGAGAAAAACTTTCATGGCCCAAAGGCTAAATGTTCAAAGCTAAAAGCCAAAGGTGTTTTCAAACCTCCTTGCCGCGTCGTGGTGAAACGAAGACGGACCAACCTTCAACCAACTCTCATCCTTCCTCGACGCGCCGAAATCAGATGAAGGCGGGAGCCTTTCTCTTCCTATGGCCCGGTGTCTTTAGGTTTCGGTTCGTATCGCTGCCGCAAATCGTTGGGAAGTTCGTAAAAAAGGAGTTTGGTCATCGCCATTCCGCCATTATCGAGCGTATAACTGATGATGATTCCGTCCGACACCACCTTTTCCACGTACGCATTACTGTAGATGTCTCCCGTGGCGGTCTTAATTTGAATGGTCGGTAACGCCCGCGCCCGTGGGCCTGGCGATCGGGTCGCAGCGGCTGCCGGGGTTGGCTTGGGCTTTGCCGGTGCCACTACCGGTTGAGTCGTGGCTGGCTTTGCAATTGGGGGAACGACAGCGGCGGGCGCTTCAAGAGCAGGAGCAGGAGCAGCCAACGGAGTTGTTACGGTCGGAGCAGCAGAAACAGGGATTTCAGCAGCTGGAGTGACAATGGCGGGGGCCTCAGTAACCGGAGCAACAGCGGCTGGCGTTTCATTTGCGGGAGCTTTGGCAGTCGGATCAGTTGCTGCTGGAATTTCAGCAGCAGGAGCAGCCGGAGCGACGGCGGCGAGAGTCTCAGTAGCCGGAGCAGCGGCAGCCGGAACTTCATTTGTGGGAGCGACAGGAGCAGCAGCTTCAACTGCCGGAGTGGCAGCGGCTGGGGCCTCCGTAACCGGAGCAACAGCGGCCGGAATTTCATTTGTCGCAGCAGCGATGGCAGCAGCTTCAGATGCTGGAGCGGTGGCGGCCACCGGAGTCGTTTCGGCCGGAGCAACAGTTGGAGCCTCATTCGTGGGAACTTCAGCAAGAGGCGTTTCAGTTGCCGGAGTGGCAGCGGCGGGGGCCTCGGTAACCGGAACAACAACAGCCGGAGTTTCATTTGTGGTATCAGCGGTGGCGGCGGCTTCAAATGCTGGAGCAGGGGCGGCCACCGGAGTCGTTTCGGCCGGAGCAACAACTGGAGCCTCATTTGTGGGAACTTCAGCAGCAGGCGTTGCAGTTGCCGGAGTGGCAGCAGCGGGAGCCTCAGTGACCGGAGCAACAGCGGCCGGAGTTTCATTTGTGGGAGCGACAGTAACAGCAGTTTCAACTGCCGGAGCGGCAGCGGTGGGCGCCTCGGTAACCGGAACGACAACAGCCGGAGCTTCATTTGTGGTAGCAGCGGTGGCAGCAGCTTCAGATGCTGGAGCAGGAGCGGCCACCGGAGTCGTTTCGGCCGGCGCAACAACTGGAGCTTCATTTGTGGAAACTTCAGCAGCAGGCGTTTCAGTTGCCGGAGCGGCAGCAGTGGGAGGCTCAGTACTCGGAGCAGCGGCAGCCGGAACCTCATTTGTGGGGGCGACAGTCACAGGAGCTTCAACTGCCGGGGCGGCAGCGGCGGGGGCCTCGGTAACTGGAACCACAACAGCCGGAGATTCATTTGTGGTAGCAGCGGTGGCGGCGGCTTCAGATGCTGGAGCAGGGGTGGCCACCGGAGTCGTTTCGGCCGGAGCAACAACTGGAGCCTCATTCGTGGGAACTTCAGCAGCAGGCGTTGCAGTTGCCGGAGCGGCAGCAGCGGGAGCCTCAGTAACCGGAGCAGCGGCAGCCGGAACCTCATTTGTGGGAACGACAGTAACAGGCGTTGCAGTTGCCGGAGTGGTGGCAGCGGGAGCTTCAGTACCCAGAGCATCGGCAGCCGGAACATCATTTGTAGGAGCGACAGTAACAGGATCTTCAACTACCGCAGCGACAGCGGCGGAGGTTTCAGGATCCGGAACAACAACTGGAGCTTCGTTTGTGGGAACTTCGGTAGCAGTAGCTTCAGCAGCCGGAGCAGCGGCGGCGGGTGTTTCAGCGGCCGGAGTTTCATTTGTGGCAGCGACAGTGTCAGGGGTTTGAATTGTCGGCGTGGTGACGGCGGAGTTCCCCGTGACCGGAGTTTCATTTGTGGGCGCAACAGCAACTTCAGTCGCTGGAGCAGGGGCGGCAACGGGAGTCGTTTCGGCCGCAGCAACGGTTGGAGCCTCGTTTGTGGGAACTTCAGTAACAGGAGTTTGAGCAACAGTAGCGCCGGCAGCGGATGCCTCGGCAGCCGGAACTTCGTTTGTGGCAGCTACAGCAGCGGGTACTTCAGCTGCCGTAACGGTGGTGGCGGGCGCCTCAGCAACCGGAGCTTCAGTTGTGCGAGCGACAATGACAGAAATTTCAGCCGCAAGAGCGGCGGCAGCGAGTCCCGCAGCAACCGGACCGGCGGCAGCGGGAGCTTCATTTGTGGGAGCGGCATTGGCAGCAGCCTCGGCGGCAGGCACAGCCGGCCCGGCGGTTGGCGAAGTCGCCGCATTGGTGGAAACCGTCCCGATCACATTGGTCGCGGACCCGTCGGGTGGCGCCACCACGGTCACTGAATTTGTGTCCGCTGTCAGTGGCGGCTGGAATCGCGAATTGTCCGGCTCATTCGACTGTTGTTCCAGAGCCGCGCGAGCGGCGGCCTGGACCGTGGCTTTGTGCGCGCAGCCCGAAACGAAACTCGTTCCAAGGACGACGCACAAACCTATCGAAATTGTTGCTTTCATGACATGCTCCTTCAGGGTGACACGTAAGCAAACCGCCTGCCGTCGCGCGCGGAAAGGCCAAACTAAAGGATAAATGCTAAAGGCTGAATGCTGAGACAAGTCGCTGATTCAAAGAGGTGAAGGCTAGGAACACGTTTAGCTCTTAGCCTTTAGAATTCAGCCTTTGCTTCTGGCCCTCAACCCTTGAGGTAATCGTCCCGTTTCTAGGCAAATCAAATTGCAAAAGGACATTTCAGCCGTGGATTATCTTTTAGCGTTTATCCTTCAGCCCTTGCTTTGCGGCGTGGGCGTAAACGAGAAAAACATTCATGACCGATAGGCCAAATGTTCAAAGCCAAATCGGTGGCAGTCTCGGCTCGCATAAAGACCTGTAATCATTGATCGCTTGACATGTTCAGCGATGGGGTGCCTGTGTTCCCGTCACGCTGAACCGGATTCAATTGGGGCATGGGCTGGGGGCGGAAACTCTGAACCCGGCGCAATTCGTCTTGATGTTGCTCCTCACTCAATCGAGAAACCAGTCTGGCTAGATTAATCCTGGCGTTGGGCTGGCCCTGGTCGGTTGCCAATTGATACCACATGCATGCTTCCACCAAATCAGCGTTGTCCCCGTTTCCGGTTTCAATTGCGTATCCCAGATCATTTTGTGCCTCCGGACACCCGTGGTCGGCAGCCCAGCGCCACCACTTTACCGCCAGCGCAGGATTCTTCGTTATGCCGACGCCCTGCATCAGCCTGGCGGCGAGTTGGCACTGCGCCTTAAAATCACCGTGCGCCGCTGCGCTTTCCAGCCATTTCTCCCCCTCCGTTTCGTCCTGCGTATATGTTGGCCAGCCTGCCATCATGGCCTGCGACAGCATGAATTCAGCTTTTGGCCAGCCCCCTTCCGCTGCGCGCTCCAGCCACATCCTCCATTGCTCGACATCCTTGGGAACAACCGTCCCTTGCATACACGCCAGGGCGTATTGAAATTGAGCCTCGCGATGTCCGACTTGGGCCGCCTGCAACATCCAGCGCTCGGCTTCAACCTGGGCTTCCTGATTGGTTTTGTCCGCCAGATAATCCAAAGCCAGATTGTAGCACGCCTCAGGATAATTGTTGGTTGCGGCGCTACGATACCACGTCATGGCCAGGTCGTGGTTCGTTGGCACGCCGTCACCCAAACGATAGGCTTCTCCCAAAAAGAACTGGGCCTCGGCGTTGCCTCGTGCCGCTGCCCGGTCCATCCAAAAGATATACATGGCCTGATTGGTTGGCACGCTCTTCCCGTAGCGATAGCAAACGGCCAGTTGCCAGCAGCCCAATGGCTCGTCCAATGCGGCGCTGCGTTGATACCACTTGAAGGCCTCGGCCAGCCGGTTGGTGCCCATTGCCCCGTTGTCCGCCAGAATGCCCAGATCGTGCATGGCCCGTGCGTTGTTTCCTTTTTCCGCCGCTGGAATCAACCAAAGTTTTGCCGTTTCAAAATCCTGTGGCACTCCCAAGCCTTTCATGTACATCACTCCCAGGTTTTTCATGGCGGCGTAATTTGTTTGCGCGGCGGCCCGGCGATACAAGGTTAGCGCGGTGACATAATTTGTTTCGACACCCAGTCCTTCCTGATAGCAAGCCCCAAGGTTTCGTTCCGCATACGGCTCGTTTTGGTCCGCCGCCAGCTTCAACCAGTGCAGGGCTTTGGCATAGTCCTGCGCGACAAATTTCCCGTTCAAGTACAAATCGCCCAGATCGGCCTGGGCATGGGCGAAACCCTGATCAGCGGAACGCTGCAACCATTGCAGTCCCTCTTCAACGTTTTGAGGAACGCGCACTCCATTCAGCAGCAAATACCCCAGGATCGCCTCGGCGAGCGCGTCTCCGCGTTCACTCGCGGCGCGGAGAACAGGAATCGGACTCGTGACGGTCAGGTTTGTTTCCTCTTCTTCGTCAGGAACGGGTGCTTGAATGCCTGCCACCGTGTTTGATGCTGATGCGGTCGCCTGGGAAGCGGCCGACCTTTTGTTGGATGCAGTCTGGCAGCCAGCCAATAAGCAACCAACGACAACCCAGATGGGAATAAAGATTCGTGGGTTGTTCATAACTGTTTATTCATTGCCCTCGCGCAGGTTGTCCTGCGCCGTGCGGAACAATGTGCCGTTGAAACTCCGCGGTTCGGCGTGGGCTAACACGAGAAAAACATTCATGGCCGAAAGGCTAAATGTTCAAAGCCAAAAGCTGAAGTCTAAAGGTGCTTTCAGCCTTTCCCGGCGGACTTGAAACTGGATTCAACCTATCCAAACCATGTATCGAGTGCTTTTACGAAAGTAGTGGAAGCACGATTTGGATAGGCAACCACATCGCGGCACTCTTATTCTCGTCCTCGGCATTCTCGGCTTGGTCGTTTGCGCGCCGCTGGCCATCGCGGCTTGGGTCATGGTATCCGGCGACCTCAAACAAATGGAAGCCGGCACTATGGATCCCACCGGACGCGGCTCCACCCAAGCTGGCAAAATCTGCGGCATCAGCGGGACAGTTCTGCTGATCATCAGCCTGATTGTCGTGGGCATCATTTTCGCGTTTGTTCTTGCCGCCGGCTTGGCGCAACACCACTGAAGCAGTTCAGCGGCGCCATTTCCCTTGAATCCGGCGGCGCGGGCGGGCAATTTGCGCCGCCATGAGAATTTGTTTCGCCTTGCTGGCGGCGTTGGTTTTCGCGTTTTGCGTGGAAACGGCCCACGCCGCCTTCATCAACGGCCAGAATTACGTGTCGCTGGCGGATTGGGCGCGCGCGAACAGTTTGAACGCATCGAGGACGAGTCGCGGCGACGAGATGGTTCTTGCCAACCAGACGACGCGTCTGGTGTTTGATGTGGATTCGCGCTACGCGGACATCAACGGCGTCCGGGTCGCGCTGTCGTTCCCCATCGCAAACACGAGGGGCGCGATGTTCATCGCGCAACTCGACCTCGACACGGCCGTTCGCCCGCTGGTTTTTCCGCAAAAATGGTCCAGGAAACGAATCACGACGATTTGCCTCGACCCCGGTCATGGCGGCAAGGACACCGGCAACCGGGTGGGCTGGCATTACGAGAAAATTTACACGCTGGCGCTGGCGGCGGAAGTGCGCGACCGGCTCAAACAGGCCGGCTTCAACGTCATCCTGACACGGACCAGGGACACGTTCGTGGATTTGCCCGACCGCCCGGCGCTGGCGAACCGGCGCGGCGCTGATTTGTTCGTGAGTTTGCATTTCAACGCGACACCGACCGGTCGTAACGAGGTTGAAGGGCCGGAGACTTATTGCATCACGCCCGTCGGGGCGAGTTCAACGAACGCGCGCAGCGAAGGCGGCGAATTTGGCTCAGCGGTTGGCACCGGTCCGACGATTGCCAATCGTAATGAACAAAAAAGCTTGCTGCTGGCGTATCAAATCCAGAAATCACTCGTGCGGAATCTCGGCGCGGAAGACCGCGGCGTCCGGCGGGCACGGTTCGCCGTGCTGCGGGACGCGACCATGCCGGCCATTTTGATCGAAGGCGGTTACATGACGCATCCGATTGAAGGCCGGAAAATTTTCAGCGATGCGTATCGCCACCAGATGGCGCAGGCGATTGTGAAGGGCATTCTGGTTTACCAGAAATTGACTTCGCCGCCGGCTTCGCCATCGCTGCCGGCAACCAATCATCCGGTGGCAAAAGGGGCCAACGGTTCTTCTGCAAGAAATTCGTCGGAAAACGAATAATAGTGTGGTGATCTATTTGGGTTGGCAGGGACGGCCTGCCGCCGTCCGAGACCGCGCAGGTCTCCCCGTCATCAGATGTCGGGCCAGGTCGCGGCCCTGCCATATAAATTGTGGACCAGAAATTCAAAGCAGCCCGCTACCAAGAACAGGCATCCACAAATTTCGCCCTGCGTGCCGTGTTTTGAGACAGGGTTCATCCAAAAGGGACCGGTTTCTTCAATTTCTTCCAGATTAGACATTGTTCCTGTCTGCGTTACAGCAATTTACGTTGATGGCACTGGGGCTGCTCAGACGGCAAGCTCGGGGAGACGGGGCAAGGACCTCGTTTGACTCAAACTGCGCTTTTTGTGGGCAGAGGCTGCGCCGGCGCATTTTTTGTTTATGTGGTTTGGTGATGCACCAGATCAAGATGAATAAGCTTATGAAAAATGACGATCAGGCAGTAGTAATTCGACGCCTGTGGGCGGACTTGGCCGGGCCATCCCTCAGAGCGGCATTTTGTATGTTGACGGGGCTGATAATGTTCGCCTCCACTTCTGCTTTTGGCCAGACGGCGTATGCCGTGGAGTTCAACCAGGCCAACAACCTGTTTGGAGTTATGAACCTGCTGACCGGCGGTTTCACGCAATTGGGCAGCGAGGGGTCAACCCTTTTCAATGACATTGCCCAGGCGCCCAGTGGCAATCTCTATGGCATCATCAATACGACTTCGCTGGTGACCTTGAACACAAATACTGGCGCGGTGTTGACCAGTGTCACGTTCAACGTCAGCGGCATTGAGTCTCTGGCGATTGCTTCCAACGGGACGCTTTACGGGGCGACTCAAGGCGCGCTTTACACCATCAACGCGGCCAACGGACAGGCGACCCTGGTGGGTTCGTTCAACAACAGCGCCATTGGCACTTCGGGACAGAACATACGCTTCGGCTCCGACGGCAACCTTTATGACACCGATGGCGGGGTCAGTGCCACCAATACGGATTTGTTCCAGATAAGCACCGTCAACGGGCAGGCGACATTGATGGGTGTGGTCACCAACTTCCCGGGGTTGTGCCTGGAAAACGCCGGTTCGCAAATGTACGGTGTTGGCATTCAACTGGGTTCGGCTTCTTCCTTGGTGCAGGACCTGGTGGGAATTGATCTGAGCAGCCTCAAGCCCGGCGGAACCAACAGCAATGGTTCGCCGCTGGATGTCAGTTACAATTTGTTGACCGCCAACTTCCCCAATAATTACAACTTTTCATCGGCGGACACGTTCATCGTTCCCGCCCCGGAGCCGAGCACGGTTTCACTCTCCATATTGGGCGGTACGATACTTCTGATCATAAGCCGCAGACGCATGCGGCATTAACCATGCGGGACAACACACCCTGGCCTGGTTCGTAGCGACGGACTTGGTCACCCCGCTCATCGGTACTCTTCGCTGAACTGCATTTCCGCCACTTCAGCCCCGTTCAGCTTTGCGACGAATTAAGGCCGGGCAGTCAGGACCGGCTCTGGTAGAGGGCGACCAAGGCGGCGCCGATGGCTTGAGACAGGTCGCCCAATGCCGCCGGGACGATGGTCATCTGGGCGCGCTGCGCCGGCCAGAGGTAAGCGTGGGCCGTTTCGCGGATGATCCTGAGGTAACGGGCGCGGAATTCCTCGGTGGTAGCCTCCGGATCCATCAGGCCGCCGCCGATAACGACGAAGTGCGGGTCCAGGGCCATGGCCAGATTGGCCACGTGCAGGCCCATGGCCCGGGCTTGAAAATCGAAAATTTCGACGGCGAGGGGATCGCCTTTCTGGGCCAGGCCGCGCAGAGCCAGCGCCTTTTCCTTTGGAGCGGCCGGGGATTTGGCCAGTTCGTGGTTGGGATACCTGGGCAGCTTTTCGGCCAGCAGATGCGGCAAACCGGAGATGGTGGTGTAAACTTCGATGCAGCCCCAGTTCCTGCCGCAACCGCACGGAAAAGGTTTGATGTTCAAGAGGTGCAGCGGCGCGGGCATGTGCGCGGCTTCCATTCCGGCCAAGGTGTCGCCGTCGAGCGACCGACCGTTGCCGTCCACATAGGCACAGCCCAAGCCGGAGCCGGGGGCGAGCATAAGCACGGAACCGGTGCCGGTGCCGCGCAGATGTTGAGCCTCCGCTACGCCGCCATAATTGCCGTCATTTCCGACGGTCAGCGGAATAGCACGCCCGGCTTGGGCAGCCAGCGCGTTGCTGTAGGCCATGTGGACGTCCCAACCCTCGAAACTGGCCGGCAGGTTGGGTGAATGACCGAGCACGCCATAGCGGCGGTAAGGCCCGGGGATGGCCAGGCCCACACCGAGCACCCGGTCCCAAGTCAGGCCGTTCTGCGCCAGGAAATCGTTGATGGCCTCGACCCAGCCATGGACGACGGCGTCGGGGCCTTTCTGAGAGTTGGTGGGCCGTTGGAGGAGTTGGGTGGAAATGGTGGTACCGTCGGCCCAGACACCCGCGACTTTCGACGTGGTTGCTCCGCCGTCCGTGCCGATATAGATGTTCTGCTTGGTGCTCATGTTGTCGTCTCAATCAAGGATTAAAATTGTTGGTTTGTTGAGTAAACCGGATCATGGCTGAAAAGTAAATTCCTATCGTGCGGCGGGTGGGCATGGATTCAAACTTTTTCGCCGGAGCGGCGCTCTGGGAGCGCCGTTTCCGGCGGCCACAGGCCACCGCCAACTAAACCATAACACTCTCCGTGCGGCATTTGCCATGAAGTTCTGCTTGGCAAGCGTGGGTTTAGCGGATTAGCTGGTCGCCGTGAGCATTATAACCAGGACCGGCGATGACGGCAGGACGGCAGTCTCGACCACGCAATTCAGCAGCGCGTGGCCGTTCCGCAAGCCCCCGGCCTGTCCGGCCATTTCCAAAATCGGCCATTTTGCTGTAAAATCCTGACATGAATTTCATTTATCACAACGTGGGAACAATAAAATCAAACCTTCAACCTCCGCAATCGCCCGATGAATAAATTTCGATTCATACCACCGCTCGACCCTGATTTTCGACCGGCAGTGCTGTTCAACCGCAGTTACGTTGCAGCGGCGAAAGCTTCCGGCAAATCCGAACCGCTTGTCATTGGCTTGGAACGGGAAAACGGTTTGTTTTCGCGTTACGAGACAGTGGTGAAGTCTGCGGTTGACGCCGACACGCTGCGCTACGCCGAACGGCTGGTGAAATTTCTGCTCTGGGCGCGCGGTGGCTGGCGAATTTACATTAGCGGTCCAAAGGAAATTGGCAGACAGATTGCGCTCAATTATTCCCAAACGGGCGAGCGGAGTTTTGACGTGCAATTGATGAGCCGTGTTTACGAACGCCCGTTTGAAGTCATCACCACGAGGCCGGAGCTTGTCCCCCCTGAAAAGGAAACAACCGCGGCAAGCGGCGGCCACCTTGAAGGTTGCCGGCTCGGATTTGATTTGGGCGCGAGCGATTACAAGGTCGCCGCGGTCAAGGACGGCGAAGTGGTCTTCAGCGACGAATTGCCGTGGAACCCCAGAGATCAGGCTGATCCGAACTACCACTACGAGCATTTGAACGGCGGATTGAAGAAGGCCGCGGCGCATTTGCCGCGCGTGGACGCGATTGGCGGCAGTTCGGCGGGTGTGATTGTGGACAACAAAATCATGGTGGCGTCGCTGTTCCGCGCCGTGCCGAGGGAAAAATTTGACGCCGCCAAGAACATTTTTCTGCGCCTGCGTGACGAATGGAAGGTGCCGCTGGAAGTGGCCAACGACGGCGACGTGACTGCGCTGGCCGGAGCGATGTCGCTCAAGACCAATGGCATGTTGGGCGTTGCGATGGGTTCGAGCGAAGCCGCCGGTTTCATCAATGCCAAAGGCGGCATGACGGGCTGGTTGAGCGAACTGGCCTTTGCCCCGGTAGATTATAATCCGAAAGCCGCCGCGGACGAATGGTCGGGCGACCGGGGTGTTGGCGCGCTTTATTTTTCGCAGCAGGCGGTCAACAAGCTGTTGCCAGCGGCCAAAATTGAGTTGCCGAAGGAAATGGGCCTGCCTGAGCGTCTCAAGGAAGTCCAAAACCTCATGGCCAGGGGAGATACGCGGGCGGCCAAAATCTACGAAACGATCGGGGTTTATTTGGGCTACACAATTCCGCACTACGCGGACTTTTTCGACTTTGAACACCTGCTCCTCCTTGGTCGCCTCACGACCGGCCAGGGGGGAGACATCGTTCTCGCGAAGGCGCGTGAATTGTTGAAAGCGGAATTTCCGGAGGCGGCGGACAAAATCGAATTGCATGTTCCCGACGAAAAAAGCCGCCGGGTCGGCCAGGCCGTGGCCGCTGCGAGTCTGCCGGCAATCAAAAAATGAATGGCGGCCATGACGAAGAAAAGCGTTCCCATTCAGCCACCACTCGCCATCGGTCCCGAATTGCGAGCGTTTGATCAGGACGACCTTGCGGATGTGCGCCTGGCATTCGGTCCGGCGACGCCAGTGTCATCGCAACAAAGCTGGCTGGCGAAACCCGATCCGGATTTTGCCCCGATGACCGTCCGTTCCGGCTGGCGCCACGACGAATTATTAGTGTTTGCGGAATTGACCGATGCGGACATTTTTACGCAGGCGACGGCGCAAAATCAACGTCTCTGGGAGCTGGGTGATACCTTCGAAATCTTCCTGCGATTGGCCAAACGAGTGTCATATCTCGAGCTTCAAGTCGCGCCGAACAACCGCCGGCTGCAATTGCATTATCCGAACGCAGAGGCGGTTGAGCGCGCGCGCATACTCGGTTCGGTGGAGGATTTCATGATTCGAGAAAAAATATTCCGCTCTCACACCTGGTTGCGCTTAAAGGAATCAAAATGGTTTGTGCTTGCTCAAATACCAGCTTGCTCGGTGTGCGAGAAAACACAGATGCTGCCCCGTTTGGAATGGCGGTTTTCCTTCAGCCGCTATGACTACACGCGCGGGCGCATTGATCCTGTGATTTCTTCGACATCTCCGCATGTGAAGGCGGATTTCCACCGTCAGCAGGAGTGGGGCATTTTGCGGCTTGCTTCGGCGACGCATAATAACCAACAACCCAAAATACCCTGTGAGGCTCCATAATTCCACGACTCGGATTTTTGTGCTGGACGGATTGCCGGTTGCCAGGACACCCAAACGCATCACGCACGTGGGCATCGGAGCGCATCAGGATGATTTGGAGTTCATGGCATTCCAGGGCATTCTGGAAGGTTATGCCAGCGATGAAAAGTGTCTCGGCGGCTTCACCGCGAACCGCCTTCGCAAAACTTCAGCGTGCCAAAGCCGGCTCGCGGCGACGCGCGCCCCACCCGGAAGATAATCCATACCGCTCCCCTTGCGGCTTTTGCCATGAAGTTCTGCTTGGCAAGTGTGGATTTAGCGGATTAGCTGGTCGCCGTGAGCATTGCCACCAGGACCGGCGACGACGGCACGACGGCACTTATGTATGGCCGCCGGGTTCCCAAATCGCATCCTCGTGTTGAAGCTTGCGGCACGGTGGATGAACTCAACGCCACGCTCGGGCTGGCGCGCGCGACCGCGGAACATGATTTCGTCCGGGACAATCTATTCGCCATTCAGAAAGACCTTGTCGTGTTGATGGGCGAGCTGGGCGTTCAGCCGGAGGATTTGGAGCGCTACGTCAAAGATGGTTACCCGCTCGTCACGCCGCGCCTGACGGCGAAAGTGGACGCGCTCGTCCATGAAATTGAAGCGCAAAACATCAGCTTCAAAGGTTGGGCGACGCCGGGCGCGTCAAAGCATTCCGCCGCGCTGGACCTGGCGCGGACGGTTTGTCGCCGCGCCGAACGCCGCGTTTGCGCGTTGAAAGAATCCGGCGAACTGAAGAACGCGGAGATCCTCATCTATTTCAATCGCCTGTCGGATTTGCTATGGCTCTTAGCGCGTTGGGTGGAAACGAAAACGGGCTTGGCAAAAAAATAGGCCGCGTGGGGCCGATTCAGTTGTCAGTGGCTTGTTGCGCAATGGCAAGACCGGCTTTTACTTCGGGGAAATCGAGTTGGATATCAGGCCGGCCTTGAACTCGCGGACGGTGGACCGGTAAGCCGGGCTTGTGAATAACATCGAGTTTACTCACCTTCGCCTCACTTTCTTGAGCACGGCAAAAACCTCGTCTCCGATGCGTTTGAAAGATTTGATTTGAAACGGCACGGCTTTGGCCAGTTGACGGAAACCGCTGCCCTCGGCAATGGTGGGCGCCTCACGCCCGCCAAAAATTTTCGGGCAAACCGTCAGGTGCAGTTCGTCCACCAATCCGGCGCGGAACAGGGCATCGTTCAATTCCCCGCCGCCTTCGCACAGCAGGCGTTTGACGCCCCATTTCCCGCGCAGCCAGCTTAATGCCGCGGGAAAACTGATTTCGTCCCTGCCGAAAACCTTTACTTCGTCCGCAATGGTCCGCAGTTGACGCAGCCTTGCCTGCGACGCGCGTTTGGTGGTAAGCACAATGATGGGCGAGAAGCGATGTCTGAAAACTTCCGCCTTCGGATTGACGAAACCACTGCCGCTCACGATGATGCGCAAATTGTATTCGGCGAGCCCGTGCCGGAGTCGCAACCGCCGGAATTTCGCCGGTCCCGGCCCCAGGTTGATGGGAGCCGAATCCACCGTTCGCGCGCCGGCCATGAGTGCATCCGCTGTCGCGCGCAGTTCAAGCAAATGCTCATGGTCGCGCGCGCTGCCAAAGGACGAAACCGCGCGGTTCGCCGTCGCAATTTTGCCATCCGCCGTCATCGCCATGTTCACGAGCACAAACGGCGGCTTTGGGCCTTTGATTTTTGATTTCGAGTTCACAAAATCAGCATCGCCTCGCCATAGCTGTAGAAGCGGTAACGTTCCCGGATTGCTCCGGTGTAGGCCGCCAAAATCATTTCGCGTCCCTGTGTTTCGCCCGGCGCGGCGAACGCGCTCACAAGCATCAACAGCGTGGAGCGCGGGAGGTGAAAGTTGGTCAGCAGCGCGTCCACGATTTGGAACTGGAATGGCGGATGTATGAAAATGCGCGTTTTTCCTGCGATTTTCACGATTTTCCTGTTGTTCAGCGCAGCGACGCTCTCGAGCACGCGCACGGTCGTTGTGCCAACGGCAATGACGCGCCGGCCTGAATTCATGGCCTCGTTTATGATGCGCGCCGTTTCTTCGCCGACCTCAAATCGTTCCTTGTGCATTTTGTGTCCGGCAAGGGTTTCGGTTTTGACCGGCAGAAAAGTGCCGGGACCGACGTGCAGCGTGACGAAGCAAACCTGCACGCCGCGCCCGCGAATTTGCGCCAATAATTCCGGGGTGAAATGCAACCCCGCCGTCGGCGCGGCCACCGAGCCTCCGTTCCTGGCAAAGACCGTCTGGTAGCGCTCCCTGTCCTCCGGCAGTTCGTGGGCGCGATGGATGTAGGGAGGCAGGGGAGTTTCCCCGAGCCGTTCGAGCTGGTCGCCGATGTCCGGCGCGCCGGAAAATTTCAAGCGCCGGAGGCCCTCGTCGTTCGTTTCAACGACGGCCGCGCAAATACCGGCCGGATTTCCCTTCGGGTCATGAATGGTAATTTGCGTGCCGACGCGCGCACGCCTGGCCGGTCGCAGCATCGCCCACCAGTCGCTTATTGTGTTTTCTTCGAGCAGCAGGATTTCAAATTGACCGCCAGTGAGGGCATTCGCACCGCGCAGCCGCGCGGGGATGACGCGCGAATTGTTCAAGACGAGCACGTCGCCAGCGCGAAGAAATTCCAACAGATCGCGGAACCGGCGGTGTTCGGTGCGTCCGCTGTCGCGGTTCAAGACCAGAAGCCGTGAATCATCACGCTTGGGCGCAGGATGTTGCGCGATCAATTCCGGCGGCAGCACAAAATCGAAGTCGGCCGTTCGCATCCCGGCGAGTTTCGAGTTTCGAGTTGCAAGTTGCAAGTTGTCAGGCAACGAGATTTGAAATTCGGCCTTTTGGCCTGGATTTGGGATTGTGAATAACTTCTGAATAAATCACAAAAAAAATGCAATTTTATTGTTGACGGTGTGGGTCAAAATGGGTAGAAATGGGGCGTCGTGGGGAGAAAGGCCGTTCGCTGTTCCCACGGTGAACAAATGGGCAGTACGACAAACAAAGAACCGACTTACTACAATTCACGCTTTCGACATGGCGTGGACGAGAAACGGCGCGTGCAAATCCCGGCCAAGTGGCGGCCGCAAAAGGCGGATTTGGAGTTGACGCTGATCCTTTGGCCGCGGGAGGGCGCGGGGCCGTGTGTGCGTGTCCTGCCGCCGACGCAAATGGCCAAGCTGATGCAATCCATTGACGAAATGCCGAACAGCGACCCCAAGAAAGTTGTCTTGAAACGCATTATTGGAAGCGGTTCGGCGCAGGCTACCGTGGACAAAGCCGGACGGATTTGTCTGCCGGAGGAAATGGCCCGCGAGGCGGGGCTCAAGAACGAAGCGATGTTGGTCGGGTTGCTCGACCGGTTTGAGATTTGGAATCCAGAACGTTACGAAAAAGTTCAGGCCGCCGACGCCGCGTTGGCGCCTGACGCTTTCAGACTGATGGAATAATTATGAACCTAGGAACCTTGCTGGCTGCCGGAAAAAGTTTGGCGCTGCGTCGCCGGGGCGAAAGTCCGTATCGCGCCAACAAACAGTTTTATCTGCCAAAATTTGGTTCGCCGAAAAATCCATTTGCATCTGCGAACCAGCCCGGAGAGGCAATCTCCCCGGAAGAAGCCGCCGCTGCGCCGGTCAAAACACCAATCACCGTCGTTGCCGCTAAAACACAAAAGCTGCCGACGTTTTCTCCGGCGCCGCGTGCGGCCAACACCCGGCCAACGACCGGTCAAAGACCGGCTTTGCCGGCCCGGAAGCCGCGCCGCTCGTTGGGATGGATGAGCCGGTTGAACCCGTTTGGGGCAGGTTCTGCGTTCACGACGGCCAGGGGAGAGAATGCGAAAATCCCCATGCAGTCGGAACTTTCATTGGACGCAGTAAAAGTTTTGCGCAACGACCTGAGCGATGTGGACGTCGAGATTGTTCCGCTCAAGTCCCGTCCGTCGGACAACGCGGGGGAGCCGGGTCCGGGAACGGCTAAAAAAGGGTGGGGACTGTTGGGCGAACGGTTTTTGAAAATGAAGGCGGGTTGAACAGGCAAAAACCCCATGCAAAGTGCCAGATTTCGTTCACAAACCGGTGATGGCGGCGGCGGTGCTGGCCGCACTGAAGCCCCGACCGGGCGGGCGTTACGCCGACGGGACAATCGGTGGGGCTGGCCACGCGGCGATTATCTTGGCCGCGAGTTCGCCGACTGGATGGCTGTTTGGATGCGATCGCGATGGCGACGCGGTTGAAGCGGCGCGGGCGCGGCTGGCGGAGTTTGCCGGACGATTTGAAATCCGCCGCGGCAATTTTGCGGAATTGGCCGGCTGGGTCCCGGCGGCGAGTTGCGACGGCGTGCTGCTGGATTTGGGCGTGAGTTCACCGCAACTGGATTGCGCCGAACGCGGGTTCAGTTTCCAGCACAACGGGCCGCTGGACATGCGGATGGACAAACGTCAATTGCTGAAGGCGGCGGATTTGGTGAACGGTGCGAGCGCCGATGAACTGGCAAGGATTTTCGGGGAATTGGGCGGCGAGCGGGACGCGCGGCGGTTTGCGAACGCGGTGGTGCGCGGCCGGGAGAGGCAAAAGTTTGAGACGACCCGGCAACTGGCGGAATGGATTGAAAAGATTTCACCGCGCCGCGGGAAAAGAACGCATCCGGCGACAAAAGTTTTTCAGTCGCTGCGGATCGCGGTTAATGACGAAATAGGCTCTTTGAAACGGGGATTGGACGCGGCGGTGAAAACGTTGAAGCCCGGCGGACGGCTGGCGGTCATCACGTTTCATTCGCTGGAAGACCGGGTGGTGAAGGATTTCGGGCGCGCACGGTCGCGGGATTACACGTTCACCGGAGGAGTGGACGTTCCGGAATTGCGCGAACCGCGCGCGCCGGAGCTGAAATGGGTGACGCGCAAGGCCCTCAGGCCGGGCACGGCGGAAATCGCGGAAAATCCGCGCAGCCGCAGCGCGCAATTGCGGGTGATGGAGAAAATTTAAGCGATGAAAAATCGGAAAAGTCAGTCGGCGGTGATCCGGTTTGGACCGGCATTGAAGGCGTCCTTTTTGTGCCTGTTGATTGCGGGTTCGGCGGTCGGTTATGTCTGGCAAAAAAGCCAGATTTACCAGCTTGGCCAGCAAATCCGGCAACGGGAAATCCGCCTGGCGCAACTCAAGGACACGAATCAAAAACTCGGCGACCAACTGGCGATGCTGCGTTCGCCAACCATGCTGGACAAGCGGGCGCGGGAATTGAATCTCGGACTTGGTCCTGCGCAACCTTCGCAAATCTGGCGGCTGCCCGAACCATCGCCGATGTCGTCCGAAAACCAGGATGCAACCCGCCGGATGGCCGTGCGGCAAACCGGCGCGACGACTCAATAACGTGTGAATTTGGCCGCCGCCCGTGACGCCGTCGGGTGAGGAACCGATCGCCGCGGGCGGCCGGCCGTTTTGAAATTTTGAACATGAGTAACAAACTGCAATTGCGACGCGTGTTGCTGCTGATGCTGCTGTTGGGTGCGGCCTTCGCCGGGTTGGGCTACCGGCTCGTGGATTTGCAGGTGTTGCGGCACGATGAGCTGGCCAGAATGGCGGAGTTGAACACGGAGCACGATTTTTTCAAGGCGCCGCGCCGGGGCAACATTTTGGACGTGAGCGGCAACCTCCTGGCCACGAGCATTTCCGTGAAAACGGTTTGCGCCAACCCGTCGTTGATTGGCAACCAGCAGGCGGTGGTCGCTCGCGCGCTCGCGCCATTGCTGGGCATGAGCGAAGGCAGTCTTTATCAACGGCTGATTGCTCGCGTCGGGAAAAATGAAAAAGGCGAAACTGTCACCAACGGCCTTTATTACGTTCGTCTTAAAAAAAGCGTCCCGGATGAGACGTGGCAGAAGATTCAAATGACGATGACCAATCTTTCGTTTGGTGTGGATGAAAGCAAATTGTCCAAAACCAACCGCGCGTTTTTCCGCAACCTGAGCCAGGGCGCAATTTTTGCCGAGGCGGACCAGTTGCGCGTTTATCCCAACGGCCCGTTGGCAGCACACGTGCTCGGTTTCGTGGGTTCGGATGAAGTGACGTTGAACGGCGCCTGCGTTTCGCAGATTTCAGGACGCGACGGCATCGAATTGGTTCTGAATTCCGCCTTGAGCGGCGTGGCGGGCTGGCGCTTGACGGAAACGGACCAGCAGCGGCGCGAACTGGTTGCCTTGCGCGACGAGGACGTGCAACCGCGCGATGGCCTCAATGTCGTGCTCACCATTGATTCGGCCATTCAGCACATCGTCGAAACCGCGCTGGGCGACGCCATGCAGAAGCACACGCCCATGAGCATCACCGGCATCGTCATGCGTCCAGGCACCGGCGAAATCCTGGCAATGGCGACCTTGCCGGATTTTGATCCAAACAATCCCGGCGCCTCGCCCGCCGACGCGCGCCGCGACCGCGTCGTCAGCGACGTGATGGAACCGGGTTCGACGTTCAAAATTGTGGTGGTTTCCGGCGCGTTGAATGATGGCGTTGTGCATTTGGGCGACACGTTTGATTGCGAGGAAGGACATTTCGCGTATGCGGGGCGGGTTTTGCACGACCACGAGCCGTTTGGGATTCTTACCACTAAGGGCATCATCACAAAATCGTCGAACATCGGCGCGGCCAAAATCGGTATCCGCCTCGGCGAGAACCGGCTTTACGATTATGCGACGGAATACGGTTTCGGCGAACGCACGGGCATCTCGTTGCCGGGCGAAGTCAATGGAATTTTGTATCCGGTGAAAAAATGGAGCAAGGTATCCATCGCGCAAATCCCGATGGGGCAGGGCGTAGCGGTGACGCGGCTGCAAATGCTCCTGGCCATGTGCGCCATTGCGAACGGCGGCTGCCTCATGCGGCCGATGCTCGTGAACCGCCTTGAAGATCGCAGCGGAAACGTGGTGCAGCAGTACACGCCGCAACGCGTGCGACAGGTCATCAGCGACGCCACGGACAAACTGATGGTTGAGGCGCTCAAAACGGTCGTATCACCGGATGGCACCGCCCCGGGCGCGGCCATGAAGGATTACACCGTGGCCGGCAAGACCGGCACGGCCCAAAAAGTCGGGCCGGACGGTTATGAACGGGGAAAATACTTTGCATCGTTCGTCGGCTTTTTCCCGGCGGATGATCCGCAACTCTGCATTTCCGTTGTGATGGACGAGCCGAAAGAAGGTTATTACGGCGGCCAGGTTTGCGGCCCGGTGTTCCGGGACATCGCCGAGCGCTGCGCCAGTTATTTGAACATTCCGCCGGACAAAAGTTCGGGGCCGACCAATTCGCCGCCGCAAATCGTCGTCTCAACTCGCACAAGAAATAATTTGCAAACGCCATGAACCATTCACGACCCCAGCTTTTCGGAATGCTTGCCGGCCTCTTTCTGGCGGCCGGCCTCGTTCTGTCGTCCATGCTCGCCACGACGACCTGGATGAAGGTGAAAAATTCGCAGTTCATCATGTCAAAGGGTTCGACCCGCAAGAATGTCCGGTCCGATCTGGTGGTCTGGAGGGGGTCCTTTACCACGGAAGCGCCGACCTTGTTGGAAGCGCAGCACAAACTCCAATCAGACCGCACCACCGTGGCACAATTTCTGGGCGGTAATGGCGTCACCAACATTGTTTTCAAACCGATTACCATTGAAAAAATGGAAGCCAATGTGCAACTCAAAACCCCGGCCGAAAATGTCACCCAATCAGAACAACGCACCGTGGGTTACCGGCTGACCCAATCCGTTCGCGTTGAATCGCCCGACGTTGAGCGCCTGGCCCAACTCGACACCACGCCGCTGGTCGAACGCGGGGTGCTGTTCACCACCGAACCGCCGCTGTTCCTCTACACCAAGGTCGCCGAGGAAAAAATTGAGATGCTCGCCGATGCCACAAAAGATGCCCGTGCGCGGGCCGAACAGATCGCCGCACAGGGAGGCCGCAGCATCGCCAATTTGCACGATGCGGAAATGGGCGTGTTTCAAATTACCCCACTGCACAGCACTGACATCAGCGGTGAGGGCGAGAACGACACCAGTTCCCTGGACAAAACCATCACCGCTGTCGTCACGGCCACATTTTTGCTGAAATGATTTTGCCGTGGAACCACGTTCTTTGAAATTTGTTGCCGAAGCCTGCGCCGCCGATGTTCGCCGCGGGTCGGTGAAAACTTTGGCGAAAAATGTCTGCACCGATTCGCGTCAGGCGCAGTCCGGCGACCTGTTTTTCGCCATCCGCGGCGAACATTTCGACGGGCACGACTTTTTGAACGAAGTCGCGGCCAAAGGCGTTGCGGCGGTTGTAGTGGCACGGGCGTCCCGCCCGTCAGGCGAGAAACACACGGGCAGGATGCCCGTGCCACTACCAGATTGCGCCGTGCTCGTGGCGGACGACACGCGCGCGGCGCTCGGAAGATTCGCCGCGGCCTACCGGCGCGAATTTGATCTGCCGGTCGTTTGCGTCGGCGGCTCGAATGGCAAGACGACGGTGAAGGAACTGATCGCCTCGGCACTCAGGCAAAAATTGGCGACATTGTGGAGCGAGGCCAGTTTCAACAACGACATCGGGGTGCCGTTGACGTTATTGCGGCTGGAAAAATCGCACCAGGCGGCCGTGCTCGAAGCGGGCACGAACCATCCGGGCGAACTCGCGCCGCTCGTGAAAATGATCCGGCCGAAATACGGCGTGATCACCAACATCGGGCGCGAGCATCTGGAATTTTTTGGCGACGTCGCGGGCGTCGCGGAGGAAGAAGGCCGGCTTGCGGAACTTTTGCCCGCGGACGGCAGGCTCTTTGTCAACGACGACAACGAATGGACGGAAAAGATTGTCCGGCGCACGCGCGCGGGCGTCGTGCGCGTCGGCCTCGGTGAACGGGCCGACTGGCGGGCGAAAGGAATTCGCCCGGACAAAAATGGCGTGACGTTCCGCGTGGATGCGCCAAAAATTGAATGGAACGGCGAGTACCGGATCAATTTGCTGGGGAAGCATCAGGTGACCAATGCCTTGTTTGCGATGGCGGTCAGTGAGGAACTGGGCCTGGGCCGTCCCGCCGTGCGGGACGGCTTGGCCGGGTGCAAACCGGCAAAGATGCGGCTGCAGTTTTGGGAAGCAGGCGGCGTGCGTGTGCTGGACGACACTTACAACGCCAACGCCGATTCGGCGCTGGTAGCGCTTGAAACGCTTTGCGATCTGCCGTTGCAGGGGCGGCGCGTGGCGGTGCTGGGCGACATGAACGAGCTGGGCGCGCACAGCGAGGCGGCGCACGCGGAAGTGGGAAGGCGCGCGGCGGAATTGGGCATCGGACAATTGTTTGCCGTCGGCAAGATGGCGCCGGTCACGGCGCGCGCGGCGCGCGACGCGGGATTGAACCGTGTGATCGAATTTGCGGACGTCGAGACGGCGATGGCAGCGGTGAAGAGCTTTTTGAAAACCGGCGACGTGGTTTTGTTGAAGGCATCACGGGCGGTGCGACTGGAACGCATCGCCGAGACGTTGAAGGCTGGCAAATCGTGAGGGAAGACGAATGTTTTACTTATTAAGCCAGCAACTGCTTGATTGGGCGAAAGGGACGCCGTGGGCGGACCATCTTTCGGCGTTGCGGCTGTTTCGTTACATCACGGTGCGCAGCGCCGGAGCGGCCATCACCGCGTTGGTGTTGAGCTGGTGGCTGGGGCCCAGGATTATCCTCTGGCTCAAACAACAGAAATTCGGCCAGGATTACGCCGACAAGGCCGAGGAGGCGGGCGGTCTGGCGGCGCGCGTCCTGAGCAAAAAGGGCACGCCGACGATGGGCGGCATTTTGATTGTCGAGGTGTTGTTTTTTTCGACGTTGTTATGGGCGCAATTGGACAACAAACTGGTATTACTGACCCTGCTCTCGGTCGTGGTGCTGGCGGGTTTGGGATTTTACGACGACTACGCCAAAATCATCCAGCAGAGCGGGGGCGGCACTCCGCCGCGTGTCAAGTTGTGGGCGCAAATGGCGGTGAGTTTGTTCATCGGCGTGTATTTGTGGGAGACCCCCTCGACCAGCCGGCTGGTCACGGAAATCACGGTGCCCTTTTACAAATATCCGGTGGCGAAACATGCCGCCTGGCTCGGAATCTTGATCGTGGTGCTGGCGATTGTCGGCGCCTCGAATGCCGTGAACCTGACGGACGGCCTCGACGGTCTGGCAATTGGCTGTTCGTTGATAGTGGCGTTTGTGTTTCTGGTGTTCACCTACCTGGCGGGCAACTTCAAGGCGGCCGGCTATTTGCAAATTCCTTACGTGAACGGCGCGGGCGAATTGACGGTGTTTTGCGCGGCTCTCCTCGGCGCTGGCCTCGGTTTTTTGTGGTTCAACTGCCACCCGGCGCAGGTGTTCATGGGCGACACGGGATCGCTCGCCATCGGCGGTTCGTTGGGCATCGTCGCCGTGCTCATCCATCAGCCGTTCGTGCTGGTGATTGCCGGTGGCGTGTTCGTGCTGGAGGCCGTTTCGGTGCTGCTCCAAACCGGCTGGTTCCGCTTCACGCGGATGCGTTACGGCACGGGCCGGCGGATTTTTTTGATGGCGCCGCTGCATCATCACTTCGAGAAAAAGGGCTGGTATGAATCGCAGGTGGTGATGCGCTTTTACATTTTGTGCGTGCTCTTCGCACTCATCGCGTTGAGCACATTGAAACTGAGATGACGACGAGGCATTTGACCATGTTCGATCCGGCAGACAGACAAGTTTTAAGAATGGCGCAAAAACGCTTTACCCCTTGCGCGTGCGCGGGCTTGTTGTTAAAACGAACAGCGGCAACGGTCAGAGGCGCGTCAGGCGGCGGGATGCTTTTATTTTCACGCGCAAATTCCGGGTTCGACCGATTTCAAAACCGCCGGCGCCGTGCCGTGCAAGTCAGGCTCATGAACAAACTGGTATTAACAAGCCGCGAGGTTTTTAGAGGGAAAATCTCGCAGCCAAAAACTCAACCCAACCTCAATGAAAGGACGCAATCAGCGCCAAACCGATGAATAATCCCAATCCATTCGTTCCCCAAGGCTCCCTGCTGGAGCAAAAAAACAAGACCCGCTCCCGCGTAAAAGTCGCCGTGTTTTGCGTGGTCGCCATCAACGTGCTCGGTCTGACGGCCCTGCTCATGCAAGGCTGCAAACGTGAACAGAACGCGGAAAACAACCCGCAGCCAGCGGTGGACACCAATTTGCCGCCAGTGGTGGAGACAAATCTGGCGCCAGCGATGGCGACGAACCCGCCCGTGCCGCCGCCTGTGAATGTAACACCGCAGGCCCCGGAAACTGCCGCGACCGAATACGTCGTGGTCCAGGGTGACAACTTCTCGAAAATCGCCAAAAAATTCGGCGTGACCGTCAAAGCCATTGAGGCGGCGAACCCCGGCGTTGAGCCGACCAAATTGCATATCGGGCAAAAACTTTCAATTCCGGCTGCGACCGGCAACATGGCCGCCCCGGCGCCGGGCGGAATGGCCCCAGCTGGCGCAACCGGCGGCGAGGCAATGTACACGGTTAAATCCGGCGATACTTTGACCCAAATTGCCAAGACTTACGGTACGACCGTCAAGGCGATTGAGTCCGAAAACAATCTGACCACCACGAAAATCATAGTTGGCCAGAAGCTGAAAATTCCGGCGAAGGCTGAAGCCGCAACTCCGGCACCAGAGCCGGCACCAGCGCCGGCCCCCGTTTCGCCGGCACCCGCTCCGGCGCCTGCGCCGGGCACTCCACCCCAGTAATGAGGCGGGTTGAACCGCGGCTGGCATTTATTTTGAAGCGTCGCTATGAAAGTCGCTGTCACAACTTTGGCGTTTTGCATCACCGCCCTGCTGGCGCTGGGGCTGGTGATGCTCTACAGCTCGAGTATGACCCAGGTCGGCGCGCATTACCTGATGCTGCAACTTGTCTGGTGCGCGTTCGGCCTCGTCCTCTGCGTGACGGCGACGATCCTCGATTACCAATGGCTTAAAAAGTTTGCCTGGCCGATTTTCATCTTTGCGCTGGTTCTGCTCGCGCTGGTGCTGTTGCCCCTGCCGCACGGCATCACCAAAAAAATCAACGGCGCGCACCGCTGGTTCATTCTTCCCGGGATGCGTCTGCAACCGTCTGAATTTGCCAAACTCGCGCTCGTCATCATGCTGGCGTGGTACGGCGACCGCTATCAGCGGCAGATGCAGAATTGGAAACGCGGAATCGTTTTTCCTGGAATGCTCATCACTCTGGTGCTCGGTCTAATATTCGTTGAACCGGACCGCGGCACAACCATTCTGCTTGCCGCGGTCAGCGGTTCGCTGTTGCTCGTTGCCGGCGTCCGCTGGAAACACATCCTCATCCCGGCCTCGGTCGGCGCGGCGGGACTGGCGGTCTCCATTTTGCACGACCCGATGCGCATGAAACGCATTTTTAGCTGGTGGGACCTGGAACAGCACAAAGACGGTGTCGGGTATCAGGCGTATCAGGCGATGATTGCGCTTGGCTCCGGCGGCTGGACGGGGCTTGGCCTCGGCAACGGCCGCCAGAAGCTCGGCTTCGTGCCCGAACATCACACTGATTTCATTTTTTCCATCATCGGCGAGGAACTCGGTTTGATCGCCACGCTGCTGGTCGTCGCCGCGTTCGTCGTCGTCGCCATTTGTGGAGTTTACATCGCGCTGAACTCCCGCGACACCTTCGGCAGCCTGCTCGCCCTCGGCGTCACATTGGTAATCAGCCTGCAGGCGGCCATCAACATCGGCGTTGTCACCAGCGCGCTGCCGAACAAAGGACTGCCGTTGCCGTTCATCAGCTATGGCGGTTCCAACCTGCTCACCATGCTCACGTGTGTCGGAATTTTGTTCAGCGTCGCACGGCACGCGCGCCCGCGTGCCGCCATTGCCTCCGCATCGGTCGAGACCGATGGAATTTCACCCGTCCGCGCGGCCAAAAATCCCTTCGCCCGGCGAAGACCCGCTCCTGCCACATGACTGAACCCGGAGCCAATACGCCCTTCGTCGCCATCGCCTGCGGCGGGACGGGCGGGCATCTCTTTCCGGGACTCGCCGTGGCGGAGCAACTCACCGCGCGAGGCTGCGCGGTCGCGCTGCTCATTTCGCCGAAGGACGTGGACCAGCAGGCCGTCAAATCCGCGCTGGAGTGCCGAACACCGCTTCGGCGCGATGCGGATGGCCACTCCCGAAGTGCCGGTTCCGTGCCCGGCGCTCCACTGGAAGCCTTCACGCTGCCCGCCGTCGCGCTGCAAAATCGGAATTACTTTTCCTTTGCCGGCAACCTTTTGAAATCGCTCTTTGCCGCACAGAAAATCTTTCGTCGGCGCAAACCCGACGCCGTGCTGGCGATGGGTGGATTCACCAGCGCGCCGCCCGTCTGGGTCGGGAAGGATTTCGGCGCGAGAACCTTTCTGCACGAATCCAATACGATTCCCGGCCGCGCCAACCGCCTGCTAGCGCGGTTCGTGGATGAAGTGTTTGTTGGTTTTCCCGAAGCCGTCACGCGGTTTCGCGGCGTCCCGCAAAGTCGGATCAAGGTTACGGGTACACCGGTGCGCGCTGGCTTTGTGGCGGCAGGCGTCTCGCCTGCCGTAGAGCCGGGCATCTTGCCCGGCGGACCGGGCTTGGAAATCGAACAGTCGTCAAAACAATCGTCGTTAAATCCGGGCGGCAGGATGCCGCCCTCTACGGCAGGCGAGACGCTTGCCGCTACTTGCCGCGCAGCGCTCGGACTCGAACCGAACCGCCAGACCATTCTGGTGATGGGTGGCAGCCAGGGCGCGAGCGGCATCAACGAAATGATTCTGTCCGCGCTGCCGTTGCTGGCCGACCGCGACTGGCAATGGCTGCATCTGACCGGCATGACTGGTTTTGAGAAGGTAAAACAGGCTTACGCAACGCACGGATTCAAGGCCGTCGTGAGACCATTTCTTGCCGAAATGGATCTGGCGCTGGGCGCGGCGACGGCCGCCGTGAGCCGTGCCGGCGCTTCGTCGCTGGCAGAACTGGCCGCAATGCGATTGCCGTCGCTCCTCGTGCCGTTCCCGGCGGCGGCGGACAACCACCAGTTTTTCAATGCCCGCGCGTTCGAGACGACCGGTGCGGCGCGTCTGCTCGAACAAAAGGATGCCACGCCGGAAAAAGTGGCGGCGATGTTGCGCGAGTTGGGCGAAAACGAAGCGGCGCGCACGGCGATGCAAGCCGCGTTGGCGCAATGGCACGCGCCGCAAGCGGCGGAGCAGATTGCCGAAAACATTTTGCAAGCCGTTGGGGAACCGATAATGCAAAGCTCCAAATTCCAAGCATCAAGCCCCAGAGAAATTTCAAGCTCCAATGATCAAACCGTGTCGCGCGCCAGAGTTTTTGGAGCTTGGATGTTGGCGCTTCTCTGGAGCCTGGTGCCTGGTGCTTGGAGCTTTTATTGCCAATGAACGCCACTTTGGATGAGCCAATGTCAATCGCCGATGAAATCGCCGGGCACGTTTCGCCCGCGACGATCATTCGCCGCAACGAACCGCTGGCGAAACACACCACGCTCCGCGTCGGCGGACCGGCGGATGTGTATGTCGAGCCGGCGTCGGAAGAGGATCTGGCGGGCATCGTGAAATTTTGCAACGGACGCGACATCCCGTTTTTTGTGATCGGGCGCGGTTCAAACCTGCTCGTGCGCGACGGCGGCTTTCGCGGCGTCATCATTTGTCTGGCGTACGCGAATTTCAGCCGCATCGCAGTCGCGGACGGGCGTTTGTGCTGCGGTGCAGGCGCGAAATTGAAAAATGTCGCGGTCGAGGCCAGACGCCACGGGCTGAGCGGGATGGAATTTTTCGAGGGCATCCCGGGCAGCGTCGGCGGCGCGTTGCGCATGAACGCGGGCGCCATGGGCGGCGCGACGTTTGAGGTCGTGGAATCGGTCCGCTTGATGGATTTTGATGGCAACATCCGCGAACTCACTCCGAAGGAAATGTCGGTGGAATATCGCGGTTGCGGCACTTTGAAAAATCATATCGCGCTGGGCGCGGTGTTCAAAGGCCGGCCGGATTCCCAGGAATCCATCGTGCAGCGGATGAGCGCGTTCAGCCGGAAACGCTGGATTTCGCAGCCGGCTGCGCCCAGCGCCGGTTGCATGTTCAAAAATCCCGAAACCATTCCGGCCGGCAAATTGATTGACGAACTGGGAATGAAAGGCACGCGCGTCGGCGGCGCGGTGGTCTCCGCCGAGCACGGGAATTTCGTTGTGAACGATGGCAACGCGACGGCGCGCGATGTCTCGGAATTGATTGCGCTTTTGAAGCGGCGCGCGAAAGCGGAGCGCGGCATCGAATTGCAGGTGGAAGTCGAAATTATCGGTGAAGACCGTTGACATTCAAAATGGTTGCATTATGGTTGCAGTATGATAACGATAACAATCAAAGGTTTGTCGAAGGAAGCGCATCGGGCTTTGAAGAAGCGGGCGTTGACACATGGCCGAAGCTTGAACACGGAAGCCATCGCCGTTTTGGAATCCAGCGTCCGCAGCACGCCGGTGGAGGCCGAGGGAATCATTCAGCGGGCGCGCCAATTCCGTAATTCGCTCAAGTTCAAAGTCACGGCGGCGGATTTGAAGCGATTCAAGGAAGAAGGCCGCGCGTGATTGTCGCGGACAACAGCCTGCTGGTTTATTTCTGGCTGCCAAGCGCTTTTGCCGGGCCAGCGGAAGCGGTGAAGGATCGGGACAAAGTCTGGGCGTCGCCGATTTTGTGGCGCGCGGAATTTCGGAACGTGCTGGCGGGATACTTGCGGCGAAAGGCGCTGACGGAGGCCGAAGCCAACACCGCATATTTCAACGTGCAGAGAGATTTGGGCGCGAATGAATATTCCGTGCCCACGGAACGGATCCTCAAGCTGGTGCTGGCGTCGGATTGCACGGCGTACGACTGCGAATACGTGGCGTTGGCGCAGGATTTGGGCGTGCCACTGGTGACGGCGGACAGGCAGATTTTGAAGGCGTTTCCGAAAGCCGCTGTCTCAATGGAAAAATTTGTGAAGTGACATGAACCGGAATATAAAAATCATCGGCGAGGAAATCTGATGAACATTGTGCGATTCACATTATGTATTTTTTTGGTGTCATTCTTCTGGATTGTTGGATGCGCCACGCAAAAGCCAACGCCAGATCCTTTGGCAGGTTGGCACTTTTCCAGCCTAAACAATCTCCAAAACAACAAAGCAATTAGTGACGATTACCAAGCTTACATCAACAATTTGCCAACTAAGTTAAGAAATGGTGTTGGCCCTATGCAATACTTTGAAGACGGGACGGGACAGCATGCCGTTTTGATTGAAATTGCTCAAAACGGGACCGATTGGGCGCACGTTCTGATTTATGACAAAGACGACAAGAGGATAAAGGTAATCAAATATGTAAGTGGTCACTATCGTAGTTGATAGTTGTAAAATCGGCCGTGTTGGCTTGAGCTTTGAAATTTAATTTTGTGAATTCCGTTAATTCTGTTTGAAAAATGGTTCAACGATTAAAAATTGTGGTCATGCTGGGCGGGCCGAGCGCCGAACGCGAAGTGTCGCTGCGTTCCGGAGCCGGCGTGGTGAAGGCATTGCGTTCGCTCGGCCACACGGTTTTTGAGATTGATCCCAAAACGCCGGACTGGGTTTTGCCGCCGGAGACGGATGTCGTATGCCTCGCGCCGCTGCACGGAACTTACGGCGAGGACGGCACGGTGCAGCGCCAGCTTGAAAAACTCGGCGTGCCTTACACCGGCTGTGATGCCGAATCGAGCCGCATCGCGTTCGACAAGGTGCTGACGAAACAGTGTTGCCTCGCCGCGCGGGTGTCCACGGCGAAATTTTTGGTCGTGAATTCGGAAAAAACGTCTTGGCCGCAGGGCTGGCAGCCGCCGCTGGTGGTAAAACCGGTGCGGCAGGGTTCGAGCGTCGGCCTGCAATTCGTCGAACGCGTCGAAGACTGGCCTAACGCCCTGGCCGAAGCGTTGAAATTTGATTCCGAGGTTTTGGTTGAGGAAAAAATCGTTGGCCGCGAGACCACCGTCGGCATTTTGGACGGCAAGGCGCTGCCGGTGGTCGAGGTCCGTCCGAAGGTCGGCAATCTCGACTACAAAAACAAATACACCGCCGGGGCGACGGAATATTTCTGCCCGGCGGATTTTGATGCGGCGACCACGAAACGCATTCAAGACGCCGCGCTCGGCGCATTTCAGGCGATTGGCGGACGCGATTACGCCCGCGTGGACGTGATGGTGCGCGCGAATGGCTCGCCGGTGGTGCTCGAAGTGAACACGCAGCCGGGCATGACGGAGACGAGTTTGCTGCCCAAGGCGGCGGCGGTGGTGGGAATCGGTTACGCAGAACTTTGTCAGCGCATGATTAATCTGGCACTGAAGCGAATCTCGAAAAGTACAACGAGTCGAGAATGCCTGATGACGAAATCCGAATGACGAAGGAATGTCCAAATACCCGAATGACAATTCGCCTTGGTCCGGCCATTCCGTCCTTTGTGATTATTTCGTCATTATGGTTTGGTCATGAGTCATTGAATTATGTGGTTCAGGCGTGAAAAGAAAAACCGGCGATTGAGCCGCGGTCACGTGCTAGACGTGAAACTGAGATCGGGCCAGGTGCGCGCCACGCGCACGCGGCTGGCGGCCATGGCGTTCGGCGTCCTTTTCGGCACGGTCTTTGGCCTTTATTTGTTCTGGCGGGCGGGCGAATGGGCGCTCGACTATTTCGTTTACGAAAATCCCGAGTTCGCCATCCGCCAGATTGACGTGCAGACGGACGGCGTGATTTTGCCGGACCAATTGCGCCGCTGGGCGGGTGTGAAACCCGGTGACAACCTGCTGGCGCTCGATCTGGCGACGGTCAAACGCAATCTCGAGCTGGTTTCCATGATTGATTCAGTGTCGGTCGAACGTGTCCTGCCGCGCACGCTGCGGATTCGGGTGAACGAACGCGAGCCGGTGGCGCAGGTGAACGTGCCGACCGCGGACGCCGCCGGCAAAATCGAAGTCACCGTGTTCGAACTCGACGCGGACGGTTACGTGATGCAACCGCTGGACCCGCGTCTGTGCGTGATGCCGCTGGCGCAAGTGAGCGATCAACTGCCGGTCATCACCGGTTTGAATGCCTTTCAACTCCAGCCGGGGCGCCGCATGGATTTGCCACAAGTGCAGGCGGCGTTGCAATTGATCACCGCCTTCAACAGTTCGCCGATGGCCGGCCTGGTGGATTTGCAGCGCATTGACGTTTCCGCGCCGGAAGTTTTGGTCGCCACCACGACGCAGGGCAGCGAAATTACTTTCGGTTGGGGCGATTTCCCGCGACAATTGGGCCGCTGGCGGGAAATTTATGATGTGGGACAACGCATGAACAAGGCCATCGCCTCGCTCAACTTGGCGGTGCCCAACAATATTCCCGCGCGCTGGATGGACGGCGATGCCGTTCCCGTTTCAACGCCGAAATCGGTCAAACCCGCGCGCACCCTGAAACACAATGTTTGACAACTCGAACATCATCGTCGGACTTGAAATTGGCACATCGAAAGTCTGCGCCGTGGTCGGCGAATCCCGCGAAGGCGGGACCGATCCCGCAAAGGTGGGACTGAACATCATCGGTCTCGGCCAGGCGCGCTCGCGCGGCGTGCGCAAAGGCGAGCTTGTGGACACACAGCAGGCCGAGGAGGACGTGCGCAACGCGATTGTCGAAGCCGAGCAGATGGCGGACGTGGAAATCCGCAGCGTTTATCTCGGCGTCACCGGTGGACACATTCGCGGCTTCAACAACCGAGGCGTGCACCCGGTGGTCTCCGCCGATCGCGAAATCACCGACGACGACGTGCGGGACGTGATCAAGAACGCGAAGGCGATCAATTTGCCGACGGAAAACAGCGTTGTGCATGCCATTCGCCAGCACTTTTTTGTGGATGGGCAGGACGGCGTGACCAACCCCGTCGGCATGCTGGGCTCGCGCCTCGAAGTGGACATGCACGTGGTCCACGGCAACACGAACCGGCTCCAGAATGCCATCCGCCTCGTCAAGGGCATGCAGCTCGAAGTGGATGAAATTGTCTTCAACGGCCTCGCGTCGTCGCTCGCGCTGTTGTCGAACGAACAAAAGGAACTTGGCGCGCTGGTCATTGACATCGGCGGCGGGACGACCGATTACGTCGTTTACACCGACGGCGTCATCAAACACACCGGCGTGCTCGCGGTCGGCGGTGACCACGTTTCCAACGACCTGGCCTACGGCCTGAAAGTTCCGTTGAGCCGCGCGGAGAAACTCAAGCTGGAACACGGCTCGGCGTTGGCGGATGACGCTGCGAAAGGCCAGACTGTCACCATCACCAACGAACTCGGCCT
>Ga0181521_10000239_pt1 | contig 65793 bp, 63 predicted proteins | sample PEATcosm2014_Bin_32_FD_119764 | JGI IMG/M metagenome (GOLD analysis project Ga0181521, IMG submission 119764) | Peatland microbial communities from MTU Mesocosm Facility, Houghton, MI, USA - PEATcosm2014_Bin02_60_metaG | ecosystem: Environmental > Terrestrial > Soil > Wetlands > Peat | place... | reverse complement strand
CCACTCGTTCCACGACCCAGGGCGCTTCAATCCCCAGAATCTGTCGGTACAGTTCACGATCTTGCATTCCCCGATTGTTGCATCAGGAGATCGCGACCCACTACAAAGCCGGAATTCCCAGTTCTTCAAGACCGCCGAGATGGCTACTGGAACGCGGATTGGTTTGGTGCTTGGGTTTTGTGTAAACAACGCGATCAAGCACCTACAGAATTAAATGCGTGCGAGCTATCGCAGTTAGCCGGAGTAATTGTCAGAACTATGCGGTTTGGGCCAGCCGACCGATTCCTTCCAAGCCTACGCTGTATCTGTCGAGAAGAAGATGAACAGTCGCAGCGAATGGCGCTTCAATCGTCCAGTCACAGTCTGCTCACCGACTAGCGTGCGCCCCGACGATGGTACTTCGACTCCCAAGTGTGGAGAGGACAAACGTATGGAATTGGTGGCACTGCTCATACTGATCGCGCTCATCGCGTTGGTAGGTGGAATCGTCGAAGAGAGCGCCGAGACGCACTAAGCTTGCCCTTCAGCGCGGAGGCGCTTGCAGCACGTCCTCCAGATGTCAGGCAGAGAGACACCTTAAGCGGGAATCGCCCGCCAAGGCCAATGGGAAACGGCTGGGTCGTCCACGTGTTGTCGTGGACGCCACCAGAATTGGCGCTCTACGCCCGCGCAGAACCGCTCATGGGCGCTCATCGCGAACGAGATGGGGATTGGGAGGGTGCCATCAGACGAGCCCTCCATGACACCTACACAAGTAGCCGGGGCTGCCGCCGGCTCAGGCCGCAGCTGCAGCCCGGTCTCGGTGGACGGCCAGGCTCCTAATAGCCAGCTCAATGTGCGGGTGTATTCTCGTAGAACAGATAGTCTGCGGTGTAAGAAACGCGAGTTTCCTCTCCCACGTGAGACGCATCGCAGCCGGTACTGGGCGCTTTTCCTCCCCTGGTGTTCAGCCGTTGGATGTTGCTGACCCTGCTCATGAGCCCGTTTCCGGAATGATCAACCGCTGCGAGCAGCAACCAGGGGATGGCGTCCTTCTCGGGAGAATCGGCATGGGCAACCACCTTGCCGGTCACAGCACTCTTGTCGCTCGCTTCCCAGGTGGGGCCTGCGAAATGACGGCCCAGCACTTGCCCCCGCTCGTCGAACAACTGAGCTTCAGGGGCTTTGAAAGCCCACGAGTACCCTTCACTCTGCTGTTTGCAGGTGTAGATCTGATCGCCCTTGGCATGAGCGCGGAGGATTAACTTCGCTCGTTCAGGCGGTCTCAGTTCAGGAGGGACTTTGCCACCGGGTGCCGGGCTTTGACCCCAAACGGCGTGTGGCAACAGAATAAGCATCAGGGCCTCGAGCATAAACGCAGTTCTCCTGTGAAGTACAGTAGTCATTTCCGACCTCCTGTGTGTCTGGACTGCATGGCGCCAGACAAAGGGCAACACTCTACGCTCAATTGAGGTTCAAGTCTAAATGACATCGTGCGCCCGCAAGATGCCGAGTGCCGGTACCTGCAAGATCCCTGACAGGCTGTCATTCCGAGCGGCTTTCAGGGTCCCCAGCAAGTCCGCCTTTGGTTTGCTGGGGCGGAGCCGCGAGGAATCTTGGTTTCCACCGACAAAACCGAGATCCCTCGTTGCGCTCGGTCGCAAGGCTTCCTCGCGCTGCCTCGGGATGACAATTCAATAAAAAGCCTACAGCCCGGCTGAAGCCGGGCCCCTCCGAAACAGCTCGGGCTACAAAAAAGGCAAAACCGCTCTAGCTCTTGCTGCTCTTGGCGTCGGCGATTGCGCTCTGCACTTTCTGGACCTGGTCTGGCGGCAGGTTGGGATTGTTCTTCAGGATTTTTTCCCACGCAGCCAGGGCGCCGGCGGTGTCCTTGTAGGCGTCACGCCGCACGATTCCCAGGTTGAACAGGGTATTGGGATAGTTCGGAGACTTCTTCAGCACCTGGTTGAACTGCTCGATGGCCTTGTCGGGGAAGCCGGAGTAGAAGTAAGCGGTGCCCATGTCGGTGCGCACGTCGATGTCGTCCGGCCGAATGTCCAAGGCCTCCTGGTAATAGCGGATCGACTCCGACCAGAACTTGTGGTCGTAATAGACGTTGCCCAGTTTGGCCAGGGTGGACGCATCCTTGGGATTCGCCTTGAGCGCGTCCAGCAGGGGTTGCGCTTCCAGGTTCAGCGATGCCGCCGATTGCATCGATTCGCCCGGCGAGGTGCTCGGGGCGGGCGCCGCGGCCGGCGCGTTGGCCACCGGCGAAGACGATCCCCGGAGCAGCCAGCCTGCTATCAATCCGACGAAAAGGCACACCATCGCCAGCAGGTAGGCTTCGCGGCTGGTCCACATTTTGGCAGAGGTCGGTGGTGGCATCGGCATAAGGCGGACAAGGCCGCCGGATGGAACACGTTATCTTATCGTGTTTGGAGGGTCGATTACGAAGCGAGATCGGTTGTCCAGCCTCAGATGGTGGCGGCCCGCAGTTCCTCAGGGACCATGTACAAGAATGCGCCCTTGACGCGGATCAATCGGCGCCGCTTGAAGTCCGAAAGAAGCCGGCTGACCGTCTCGCGCGAGGCGCCGATGATGCGCCCGATCTCCTCGTGGGTCATGTGGAAGGGCACGCAGGTGCCTTCCGCGTCGGTCTTGCCGTGCTCGCTGGCCCACTCCAACAGCAGTTGCGCCAGCTTGGAGCGGGTGCTGGGCGCCAGCGCCAGCAACCGGGCCTGCTCCCAGGACTTGTGCAGTTCCATGCTCAAGTGCTCGGCGACGCGCAGGGCGACGTCAGGGTGGGTGCGCAGGAAACGCTGGAACTTGCGTGCGGGGACAAAGGCCACCTGGGCCGGCGTGATGGTCTCGGCGGTGGCGGCGTAGGCAGAACCGGCGATCAGGCTGCTCAGGCCAATCAGCTCTCCCGACTCCGCCAGCCGGAGGATAATGCTCTCCCCCTGCCTGGAACCGGCGGTGAGCTTGGCTTCGCCGCTGCACAGCACGAACAGGCCGCGGGGAGTCTCGCCTTCGACAAACAGCACCGCACCGGCGGGGTAGAGCGCGGTCTGCCGGATCATGTTCAGCTCCCGCATGGTGTCCGCCGACATGCGGCAGAACAGCGTTTTCTGGCGGGCGCCGCAATCGACGCAGTTTTCTACCACCTTCAATCCGTAAGGAGCTGCGGAATTGGAGACGGCCAAGGAGGGCTTACTGGTTGGCGTCATGGCTACTTCCTCCATCCGAGGGGCCACTCCCACTCCACCGGCGATACACGGCGGTGTGATCTATCGGTGGCTCCCTGTCCAATCCCTCAGAGTGTGGGGTCTCAAAGAACCGATACAAGAAGCCACCGTCGAGGCTTTCAGACTCAGCTCACAAAGAGCCGGCCTGACCACCTGTGCTCGAAAGCTAGTGTCGAGCCTCTGCTGCAAACCACGCTGTGATGGCCATCACCTTTTACGGTGATAAGAGTCACGGGTAAGCCGCCCGCCTTGGGAGGATTCAGCCCTCGCCGGCGGCACGGCAGTTGCAATCCTGCCTCTGCCGGTCTATAACACTCCTCCCGGAGGGCACATGAAAAAACTTGCGTGGTTTTTTGTGTTGGCAAGCTTGTGGTGTCCCGCGCTGCTTGCCCAGGAAAAGAACCCGGTCGCTGCGGCTATCCGCGAAACCCTGCCGGGACGCAGCAAGAACATGGTCGCGGCCGCCGAAGAGATGCCCGCCGACAAGTACGGCTTCAAAGCCACGCCGGACCAGATGACCTTCGGCCACCTCACGCTTCACATCATCGAGGCGAACTATTTTTTCTGTTCGAAGATCGGCGGCGTCTCGGCGCCGGAGCTTCCTAAAGTCAGCGACACCGATCCCAAGGACAGGCTTGTAGACCGCATGAAGTCTTCGTTCGACTTTTGCGGCACGGAGCTGGCCAAACTCGACGACTCCAATCTGGGCGAGACGCTTACCTTGTCCGGGGAGAGAAAGGTGTCACGGGCGATGGTGATCCTGATCCTCGCCGGGGCCTGGGCCGACCACTATTCGCTCCAATCCACCTACCTGCGGCTCAATGGCCACCTGCCGCCCACGGCCAAGAAGTGAAGAAGGCTCTTGGCTCTTGGCCATTGGCTCTGGGTTCGCGGCGGGAACAGCCAAGAGCCAACAGCCAAAAGCGAATCAATCACAAATCAATGAACGCCCTCACCAGCGGCTCGTCCAGGGCGCGCACCAGCTTCATTCCCAGCTTTTTGGAGACGCTTTGCATCTCGTAGTTCTCCTCCAAAAAGCTTCCCACCACGCGCGCAATCTTTTCCTGGCGGGCGATCTCCAGCATTCTGCGCAGCAGTTCCGTTCCTAGTCCCTGGCGCTGCCACTGATCGCCGACCAGCACCGCGTACTCGGCTTCGTTGATCCCGTGCAGGCGGCTCAGCCGTCCCACGCCAAGGATTTCCTGGGCAGCGGTGGTGGGGTCGGTTCGCACCGCCACCAGCGCCATCTCGCGGTCATAGTCGATGAAGCAGATGCGCATCAGCCGGTCGTGCGCGATCCGCTGGCTTAGCTTCAGGGCGTTGAAATATCGCAGGTAAACGCTGCGTTCCGAAAGCGTCTGGTGAAATTGCACCATCAGCGGCTCGTCCTCGGGACGGATGGGACGGATAGCTACCCGCTCGCCGCTCTTCATGGTCCAGTCGGCGACGTACTGCGCCGGATAGGGACGGACGGCGGAGTGCGGCAGCAGATCCTCGCTCATCTGCGGGCCATGCACGACCACGCGCGCGTCCAGTGCCAGCAGGCGTTCGGGCGACGCCAGCAGCGGGTTGACGTCGATCTCCTTGATCCAGCGCTGCTCCACCACCAGTTGGCTGAACCGCACCAGCAGCTCCTCCAGAGCGGCAAGATTCACTGGCTTGCGGCCGCGCACACCCTTGAGAGCTTTGAAAATGCGGGTCTGCTCCATCATGCGGCGGGCGAGCGTGGTGTTGAGCGGCGGCAGGGCCAGGGCGCGGTCTTCGAACACTTCCACCAGTTGCCCGCCAGCGCCGAACAGCAGCACCGGGCCGAACTGCGGGTCGATGGAGCTGCCAAGGATGAGCTCGTAGCCCTCCAGCTTCACCATCGGTTGCACCGTCACTCCCTGGAAATGCTCCGGTCCGGCCTGCTCGCCGACCGAGGTCCGGATGGCATGCCAGGCACGGCGCACCTCGCCGGCATCGTGCAGGTTCAACTGCACTCCGCCGACATCTGTCTTGTGGGTGATGGTCTCCGAGTGGAGCTTCAGAACCACCGGGTAGCCGATCTTTTCCGCCAGTTCGACCGCGGCGTCTTCGCTGGGAGCGATTTGCGTCTCGATGGTGGCGATTCCGTACGCAGCCAGCAACTGCTTGGACTCGGCTTCCGTTAGCAGGGTCCTGTGGCGCTGGCGCACGCCCTGGATGATCTTTTCGGCGGCCTCACGCCCGGGAGCGCCTTCCGCCCCCGCCGAGAGCACCGGCGTCTCGTACAGCCCGCGCAGGTTGTAACTGTAGCGCCACATGTAGTTGAACATGCGGATCGCGGTCTCAGGAAAGGGGAAGCAGGGGATATGGGCGCGGCTCAGGATGCTCTCCCCGAGATCGGCGCTGGTACCGCCCATCCAACTGGCGAGCAAGGGCTTGGACCAGCCGGTGGCGCCGGACTTCAGTTTCTCCGCCGCTTCTCCGGGCTCGGCCATGCCCTGCGGCACCAGGATGGCCAGCACCGCATCGCAATTCGGGTCCTTGCCCACGGTTTCCACCGCCTTCACGTAGCGCGTGGCATCGGCGTCGCCAATGGTATCCACCGGGTTGGCGTGGCTCCAGTGGGGCGACAGGAACTGGTCCAAGGCCGCGATCGTCTCTGCGGAAAGCTCGGCCAGTTCGCCGCCTTCCGCCATGAGGAAGTCGGAGGCCAGCACCCCGGGTCCGCCGGCGTTGGTCACGATGGCCAGCCGCGGTCCGCGGGGTCGCGGTTGCTTGGCCAGCACTTCCGCCATATGGAAGAGGTCGGAGATGGTGTTGACCCGCAGCACGCCGCAGCGGCGGAAGGCGGCGTGCAGCACCTCGTCGCTGCCGGTCAGCGATCCAGTGTGCGAGGCGGCGGCGCGCGCCGCCGCTTCCGTCCGCCCGGCCTTGATCACGATGATCGGCTTGGTCATGGCCACCTCGCGCGCCGCCGAGAGGAAGGAGCGCGCGTCGCCGATCGATTCCATGTACATCATGATGCACGATGTCCTGGGGTCATCTCCCAGGTAGTAGATCAGGTCACCCCAGCCCACATCGAGCATCGAACCCACGGAGACGAACGCGCTGAAGCCCACCGTTTCGCGCAGGCTCCAGTCCAGCACCGCGGCACAAAGGGCGCCGCTTTGGCTGACGAATCCCACGCTGCCCGGCCGCGCCGTTTCCGTGGAGAAGGTGGCATTCATCCCGCTCAGCGGCATCATCACCCCAAAGCAATTGGGGCCGATGATGCGCATACGAGCGCGCCGCGCCTCCGCCAGTACCTGTTGCTCGAGTTCGACGCCCTCCGGCCCCGTCTCCCGGAAGCCGGCGGAGATGATGATGGCGCCTCGCACTCCGGCTTGTGCACATTCCTTGATGATTCCCGGCACGGTGGGTGCGGGCGTGGCGATCACCGCCAGTTCCGCCGCTTCCGGTACTGCCGCGATGTTCGCATAGGCCTTGATCCCGAGCACGCTGGGGCGGCTGGGATGGATGGGAAACACGGTTCCGCCGAAGGGGCTGGTGATCAGGTTGCGCAGGATGTTGCGGCCGACGCTGCCCGCCTTCTCCGTGGCCCCGATCACGGCCACGCTTTGCGGCGCAAACAGCGCGTCCAAAGGCTTCTGCTCCGAACGTAGCACGTCGTGCGCCGGATGGGTGACCGCACCGCCAGGCTTGCTCGCCGACAGCTCTTTCTTGATTCCCGTACTCATGAGTGCACCACCGATCAAAAACACAGTTTACCGTGTCACCCCGTGGGTCGGCTGTGATGGGCGGCACTAATCTCTCCCCTGATTTCGGTGGTTCGGAGCCGGGTGATTCCGCGCCGGCTCGAGGCAGCGGGGCGGCGCAGGTTTTGTTTCGGGAAGCGGTTCTGTTTGAGAACGCGGGCTTCCGCAGCCTCATCCTCGGAGCTGTTCTTGGGCTCGACGCAGCAACAACTTACGGACTCGGGACGGAGGCCGCGCTGGCATATCACTTGCACGCTCTCCAAACAATGTCAGGGGAGACGAGTTCCTCTTCGGTAACGCGCCCGCTTCGCGTGCTGTTCGTCGACGACTGCGACGACGACGTCCGGCTTTCCCTGCGCGTTCTCGAAAAGGCAGGCTACGAAATCCACAAGCAGGTGGTTGAAACCCCGGAGCAGTTTGCGCGGGCTCTGAGTTCGGGCGATTACGACCTGATCCTTTGCGATTATCGCTTGCCGGGATGGGATGGCGGGGACGTGCTCGCGATGGTGCGCGACTCCGGCCGGGAGCTTCCCGTGGTGCTGGTGACCGGGACGCTGGGGGAAGAGACCGCGGTGGAGATGATCAAGCTGGGCGCGGTGGATTTTGTGCTCAAGCATAGGCTCTCGCGCCTGCCAGTGGCGATCGAGCGTGCCCTGCGTGAAAAACAGATGCGCGAGGAGCGCAAACGGGCGGAGGAGCGGCTCCATCTCTTCGGCCGCATCCTGGAGTCCTCCACCGAAGCCATAGCGATCCTTACGCCCGAGGGACACTTCAATGAGCAGAATGCCGCTCACCGGGCGCTAACCGAGTATTCCATCGAAGAACTGCGCGGCCACACGCCCGACCTGCTGGTAGGGGAAGCCGGCTTCCAGGAGCACTGGCAGGCGGTGCTGGCCGGGAGCATAAAGGCGCAGGAAACACGCATCCGGACCAAGTCCGGCCGTGAAAAAGAGGTCGAGCTTTCGGTGTTCTCCATCACAGGCGATGCCGGGCAGGTGCTTTGCTTCGTGGCCATCGTGCGCGACATCAGCGAGCGGCGGCGCCTGCAGGTGCAGCTCCAGCAAGCGGCCAAGATGGAAGCCGTGGGACGTCTGGCGGGCGGCGTGGCGCACGATTTCAACAACCTGCTCAACGTGATCATCGGCTACAGCGAGCTGATGCTGGAGCGGCGCGACTCGGGAGACTTTCTGGAAAGGGGGGCGCGCGAAATCCACAAGGCGGCCGATCGCGCCGCCGGTCTCACCCGCCAATTGCTGGCGTTCAGCCGCCAGCAAGTGCTCGAACCCAAAGTCCTCGACCTGCACGAGATCATCGCGGAGATGAAGGATCTGCTGCTGCGCATGCTAGGCGAGGATGTAGGGCTGGTGGTCATGCCCGCCGAAGACCTGGGCCGGGTGCGCGCCGATCCCGGGCAGATCGGCCAGGTGCTGATGAATCTCGCCGCCAACTCCCGCGACGCCATGCCGCAAGGCGGCCGCTTCATCGTCGAGACCGCCAACGTGGTGATCGATGAGACCTTCTCGGCGCAGCATGCCGACATGCCGCCGGGATCCTACGTTGTCTTGTCGGTCAGCGACACGGGCAGTGGCATGTCTTCCGAGACCCGCTCCCACATCTTCGAACCCTTCTTCACCACCAAGGAGAAAGGCAAGGGCACCGGCCTGGGGTTGGCGACCGTCTATGGCATCGTCAAGCAGAGTGGCGGATACATATGGGTGTACAGCGAACCGGACTTGGGCGCCACCTTCAAGCTGTACCTGCCGCGGTTGGACGCTCAGCCCGAGCGCTTGCCGCCGCCGGCCGCGCCGGCCGCGAACTGCCAGGGTTCAGAGACGCTGCTGGTGGTTGAAGATGAAGATGGAGTGCGCCTCCTCGTCCGTGATTACCTGCGGATGAAAGGCTACACCGTGCTGGAAGCCGGACACGGCGAAGAAGCCTTGCGCATCGCCGGCGAGCACTCCGGCGAGATTTCCCTGATGATTACGGATGTCATCATGCCGGGCATGAACGGCCGTCAACTCGCCGAGCGGATGGCCATCCTCCGCCCCGCGATGAAGGTGCTCTACATGTCTGGCTATGCTGAAACCGCCGTGTACCGGAAAGGCGTCCTCGAGCCGGGGGCTCCCTTCCTGCAGAAACCGTTCGGTCCTCCGGACCTCGGGCGAAAGGTTCGCGACGTCCTCGGACCGGAGCGTGAATCTTCCTTGACCCGCAGTGTCTGAGACAGCAACACTTCAGTCCAATTGCGCCGCCGCGCTTTCGTCAACAAACCAGATCAGTCTGCCGTCCTTGGGATGAACTCGCTCGGCGGGCACGGCCACGCCCGCGCCTCGTATTACCTGTCGCAATGCGGGAGCTTTCTTCTCGCCCGCGACCAGGAACACCACGTTGCGAGCTGCGTTGATGACCGGGTAGGTCAGAGTCAGCCGGTGGACGTCGAATTTCTTCACATAATTGGCAGCCACCAGGCGCGTGGCCTCGTCGAGCGCGGGCGATCCGGGGAACAACGAGGCGGTGTGGCCATCGTCACCGAGTCCAAGCAGAAGCAGGTCAAAACGGGGAACGGCCGGACACGCCACGGCGAAGGTCCGCTGCAATTCCTGCTCGTAATCGGCGGCTGCGCGCTCCGGTTCCAGCTCGCCGCGCATGCGGTGAATGCGCTCGCGCGAGATCGGTATCTTCGATAGCAGAGCGCGCTCGGCGAGACCATAATTGCTCTCCGGATGCTCGGGAGGCACACATCGTTCGTCGCTCCAAAAGTATTCGCCCGCGGCCCACGGCACCCGGTTACGGAATTCCGGTCCCGCCAGCACCTGGTACATCAACTCGGGAGTGGAGCCGCCGGAAAGCGCCACGAAGAAAGTACCGGCACGGCGTACCGCCGCCTCGGTGGCGTCGGCAAAGAACCCGGCGGCCCGGCGTCCCACCTGGCTTGGGTTTTCGCACAGGACCAGTTCCCCCTTCTCCTGTGGAATTGAGACCGTCTTCATGGGCTCACTTGGAGCGCGTGCCCGCGCTGGCTTCGGGTTGCCCGGGCTCTCTCCAGGCTTGGCCGGACTCCAGGAGTTTGTCCGCTGCCGCCGGACCCCATGTCCCTGCCGCATAGTTGGGGAAGTCGGGCGTGGGAAGGCCCCATGCTTCCAGAATGGGCGTGACCAACGACCATCCCAGCTCCACGAACTTGCTGCTGGAGAACAGAGTAGGATCGCCGAGCATGCAATCCAACAGCAGCCGCTCGTAGGCGTTGGCCGAGGCCATGCCGAACGCTGTGGAGTAGCCAAACTCCATGGTCACGTCGCGCACGCGCGTGGCCGGACCGGGTTGTTTGGCGGAAAAGCGCAAGGCGATGCCTTCATCCGGTTGGATGCGGAGCGCGATCAGGTTGGGTGGGAGCGCGCGCGCGCCGTCGAACAGGCGCAGCGGCGGCTGCTTGAACTGCACCGCGATCTCGGTGGCATGCCGTGCCAGGCGTTTGCCGGCCCGCAAATAAAAAGGCACGCCGGCCCAGCGCCAGTTCTCGACATACAGCTTGACCGCCGCGAAGGTCTCGGTCTTCGAGTTGGGATCTACGCCCGGCTCCTGGCGGTAGCCGGGAACCTTTTCGCCACCCACACTGCCAGCCGCGTACTGTCCGCGCACGGCGCACTGGGGAGCGTCCTCGCCACACAGCGGACGGATCGCCCGCAGCACCTTCAGCTTCTCGGCGCGCACCGTATCGGCTTCGAACGAGACGGGAGGCTCCATGGCTGTCATGGTCAGCAGTTGCAGCATGTGGTTCTGCACCATGTCGCGCAGAGCCCCAGCTTCCTCGTAATATGAGGCGCGGTTCTCGACCCCCAGTGTTTCCGCCGCGGTGATCTGCACTTGATCCACGTAGCGCCGGTTCCAGATGGGCTCGAAGATGCCGTTGGCAAAGCGAAACACCAGCAGGTTCTGCACCGTCTCTTTTCCGAGATAGTGATCGATGCGGTAGACCTGCTCTTCGTGAAACACGCTGTCCAACTCGCGGTTCAATGCCTTCGCGCTTTCCAGGTCGTGCCCAAAAGGCTTCTCGATGATGACGCGAGCCCATCCCTTTTCGGATTCCGCCAGCCCGGCCGATTGCAGGTTCCTCACGATGGGCTGGAAGGAACTCGGCGGCACCGCCAGGTAATAGACGCGGTTGGCGCCCGTCCCACGCCCGCGATCCAGCTCCGAGAGCACTGCCGTGAGCTTTGCGTATTCCTCGGGATGGTGAGGGTGGGCTGAGATGTAGCGTAGTCCGGCGGCGAATTTCTGCCAGGTCGTAGGGTCCACCGGACCGCCGAATTCCTCCACCCCATCCCTCATCTTCGAGCGGAACTCATCGTCGCTCATGGGGGTGCGCGAAAATCCCACGACCGAGAAGTTGGGTGGGACCAGGTGTTCCTTGAAAAGGGTGTAGACGGCGGGAAGCAGTTTGCGCTTGGTCAGGTCGCCGGAGGCGCCGAAGATAACCATGGCGCAGGGATCCGGTGTGCGCTCCAGCCGCACCGGGTCGGTCAGAGGTTTTTCCAGTGTGCTTGCGCTCATGCCGGCTGTTTCTCCTTTTCCGCGGCAGGCTTGATGGCATGTCCGCCGAATTCGTGGCGCATCATCGCCAGCAGGCGGTCGGCGAAGGGCTCCGACTCACGGGAGCGCAAGCGCCTTAGCAGCGACAGCGTGATCACCGGCGCCGAGACATCCAGGTCGATCGCTTCGGCCACGGTCCAGCGGCCTTCGCCGGAATCGGCGACGTAGGCTTCAATGCCCTGCAACTGCGGATTCTGCTTCAGCGCGTCGGCGGTCAAGTCCAGGAGCCACGAGCGCACCACGCTGCCGAAACGCCAGATGTCGGAGATTTGCGCCAGGTCGAGATCGAACTCTTTCTTGGCTTCCATGATGGCGAAACCTTCGGCGTAGGCCTGCATCAGGCCATACTCGATCCCGTTGTGTACCATCTTGACGAAATGCCCGGCGCCCACCGGTCCCACGTGGCCCCAGCCGCGGTCCGCCGCCGGCGCCAGCGTGCGGAAGATCGGGGTGAGCCGCTCGACCACCGGCTGATCTCCCCCAACCATGAGACTGTAGCCTTCCGTGAGTCCCCAGATGCCACCGCTGGTACCCACGTCCACGTAGTTGATGCCGTTCTGCCGCAGGCTGGCGGCGCGGCGCAGGTCGTCCTTGTAATTGCTGTTGCCGCCGTCGATGGTGGTATCCCCGGCGCTCAAGTGAGGTACCAGCGCCGCGATGGTCTGGTCCACGGGATCGCCCGCCGGCACCATCAACCACACCGTGCGTGGCGGCTTTAACTGCCCAAGCAGCGACGCCAGCGAATCGGCGATGGCGATGCCTTTCTCCGCGGCGCGCCGGCCGGCCTCGGGGCTGGGATCGTACCCCACCACGCGATGCCCACCGCGCACCAGCCGCTCGCTCATGTTGGCGCCCATTCGTCCAAGGCCGACCATCCCAAGTTCCATGTGCTTGCTCCTTATTGTTCTAGGCCGCCGGGACCGCCGGTGCCACCGTTACTCCCAACTCGGCCATCTCCCGGCGCAGTTGATTGGCGTCCTGAAATTGGATGACGCGCATCCCCACCTGCCGCGCGCCTTCCAGGTTCAGCGGGCGATCGTCAATGAAGCAACATTCTTCGCGCGTTTTCTGGGTCACGTCGAGCGCCAGCTTGTAGATCGCCGGATCCGGCTTGCGCAGCCGGACGAAGCACGAGCTGAAAAACGCTGCGAAAATTTCGCGGAGCCCGAATTTTTCGATGCGGAACAGATTCAGCTCCAGGGATTCGTTGTTGACGGTCGCCATCAGGTACTTGCCCGACAGCTCGCGAGCTAGCGCCAGCGAGTCCGGCTGCGGCTGCGATTGCGCATACAGGAACGCCTTGAACTCTTCGCGGCTGAAGGACTGCCGAAGGCAGAACACCGTCCGCTCGAGATAATCATCCAGCGACATCTTGCCGGTTTCGAGCGCCGAGACCAGGGCCTCATGGCGCTGTTCAAGGTCTTCTTCGTCCAGTCCGAAGCGCAGGGCGGCCGCGTGCCGCGTATCTCGGTCCCAGCCATTGGTCGCGAGCACGCCGCCCACATCCCAGAATAATGTGGTGATCTCAGCCACCGATCGTCTCCTCGATCTGCCGCAGGCCGGAGGCTGTGTCCCGGCCCAACTGCACGCGCAGCACGCGGCGGCCGCGCTGCTGAAGCGCCTGGTAATCGCCCTCAGCCTGCGCGCGGATCAATTGTGCGAACGAATAGTTTGTCTCGGGGACGGGCAGTTCCTCACCCGGTTCGTCGACGATCTGCAGGAACACTCCCGTGTTCGGTCCTCCTTTATGCAGTTGGCCGGTGGAGTGGAGGAACCGCGGACCGAATCCCAGAGTGGTTGCCACGCGCGTGCGGTCCCGCAGCCTGGTGCGGATCTGCTGCAGCGCCCACGAGGTTTCCGATGTCGGATTTAGATACGCCTGAATGCTTATGTAGTCCCCGGGCTTCACCGACGACAACCACTGCTTCACCGCCCGCGACAGCTCATTCTTGTCATCCGCGCGCACCAGGTCAGCGCCAGCCCCTGCCTGCGCCTGGCTACCTGCCGCGGACATGGCTTTCTTCGCCAGCTCCTTCGCGAGTTGAACATCGGGCTGGTTGAACGGCTGGATTCCCAGCACCGAACCGGCTGCGGCCACCGCGACCTCCCAGCGGAAGAACTCCTGCCCGAGGTCGATTGTCCGCCGCACTTGAAGGCAGGCCACCGGATGCCCGGCGGACTCGAGCGCCTTCACCCTGGTCGCGACTTGAGTGCTCGAGTCCCCCTCGAGCAGCAGGACGGCGAAGAAGCGGTCGTTGCCGTATGCGCCCGGATCCCCGAGCGGCTCGTCCGCCACGGGGACAATGCCCTTGTCGTCTTTGCCGGTGCTTTCCGCGATCAACTGCTCCGCCCAGATGGGAAATGCGTCGAACGATGGCGACGCGAGAAACGTGACCTTGTCGCGTCCGGCGAGCGCCAACTCGCCGATAGCTGCGCCCAGGCGCAGTGGCGCGCTGGACGTCTCCGGCACGCAGAAGGCAGAGCTCTCCGCTGCGGTGAGGCCGGCGTCGAGCAACCGGCGGATGTCCACGCCGATCAGCGCTGCCGGGACCAGTCCGAACACGGTAAGCGCGGAGTAGCGTCCTCCGACCTCGACCGGCGAGGAGAAGGTCGCGCGGAATCCACGTTCCGCCGCCAGCTTCTCCAGCGACGAACCGGGATCGGTGATGGCCACAAAGTGCGGCCCCGGCTGCCGGCCGGTCTGGCTCAGCCGCTGCCAGAAGTAGTGGAAGAAGGATGATGTCTCCGTTGTCGTGCCCGATTTACTGGAAACCAGAAACAGCGTCTTCTCCAGATCCACTTGCGATTCGACGCCGCGCACCGCGCCGGGATGGGTGCTGTCCAGGACAATCAGCTCCGGACGGCCACTCGCGTTGCCGAAGGTCCGCTGAAACACTTCCGGCGCGAGGCTGGAGCCGCCCATCCCCAACAGAACCACGTGGCGGAAGCCCTCATCGCGGACACGATCGGCGAAGGCCAGGAGCGCCGGCACTTGCGCGTGCATGGTCTCCGGGAGCGTAAGCCAGCCCATGCGGTCGGTCAGCTCCGGCACCGGTTTTGCTGACCACAGGGTGTAGTCCTTGGCCCACATGCGGCGCGCGAAGCTGCCTTGCTGCCATGCGCCGAGCCGCTCCTCGACCAGCTTCTCCCACGGCCCGAGCGACAGCGTCTGCGCATCGACCTGGCTGGCGACGATGCTGCGCCGCTTCTCCTCCAGCGACTCCAGCAGCTTGTCCATGGATTCCGAGAAGGCCTTGACGCCTTCCTCCTGCAGTTTCTCGGTGATCGCGTTCAAGTCGACGCCCAGTTTGCCCAGCCGCTCGACCGCTTCCCGCGCCTGGTCCACGCCTTCGGTGACGGTCTCGCGCACCTTGCCGTGATCCCGGAAGGCATTCAGCGTTGCCGGAGGCAGGGTGTTGACCGTGTCCGGTCCGATGAGCGATTCCACGTACAGCACATCCGAGTACGCGGGATTCTTGGTGCCGGTGCTCGCCCACAGCACCCGCTGCACGCGCGCGCCGCGCTTGGCCAGGGCATTCCAGCGGTCGCTGGAGAAGATCTCCCGGAAGCGCTGATACACCAGCTTGGAATTCGCGACCGCACTCGTGCCACGCAGCGCCAGCGCTTCGGGGGTGCCGATTGTGTCCAGGGCCTTGTCCACCGCGGTGTCTACGCGGCTCACGAAGAAGGACGCCACCGAAGCCACGCGCTGCGGCTGGAAATTGCGCTCCAGCCCGCTGATATACGCGTTGGCCACCGCCTCGTAGTGTGCCAGCGAGAACATCAGCGTAATGTTGACGTTGATGCCTTCGGCGATCAGGGTGAGAATCGCCGGAATGCCTTCCGGTGTGGCGGGAATCTTGACCAGCAGGTTGGGCCGGTCCACGGCGTGCCACAGCCGCCGCGCCTCGGCCGTGCTGCCGGCGGTGTCCTGGGCCAGCCCGGGCGAAACCTCGATGCTCACGAAGCCGTCCGCGCCTTCGGTGCGGTCGTACACCGGGCGCAGGACGTCGGCGGCGGCTTGAATGTCCGCGATCTCGATGGCGTCGAACAACGCCATGGGGGACATGTTTGGGTCGGTGGTGAGCAAGTGCTGGAGCTGTTCGTCGTAGTCGGAGCTGCCGGCAACGGCCTTGTCAAAAATCGTGGGATTGCTAGTAAGCCCGCTGAGCCCGTCCTCTTCCACCAGCCGCTTCAGCTCTCCCGAAGTGATCAGGTTACGGCGGATGTAGTCCAGCCAGATGGATTGACCATGGGCATGCAGTTCCAGCAGATGATTCCGGGTAGGATTGCTCGGACGTTCCGCAAGCGTGCTCATCTTTCAGACTCCTCTTCTTATCCCTTGTTGGCGGGGGCGGTCGCGTATCGTTCCTCGATGGCTCGGATCTTTCCCAGGCGGCGAACGTGCCGCGGTTCCCGGGTGAACATCGCGCCCAGGAAGGCGCGCACCAGTTCGCGCGCCAGTTCCACTCCGATCACCCGCGCGCCCAGTACCAGCACGTTCATGTCATCGTGTTCGACGCCCTGGTGCGCCGAGTAGGTATCGTGGCAAATCCCGGCGCGGATTCCCGGGACCTTATTGGCCGCCACCGATGCACCTACGCCGCTGCCACAGATTAAGACGGCGCGGGCGGCTTGGCCTTCCAGCACCGCGTGCGCGACCGCCTCGGAGTAGTCGGGATAGTCCACTGGCTCGGTGCTGGTTGTGCCCAGATCGATGACCTCGTGACCTGAGCTGCGCAGCCACGGCGCCAGTTCCTGCTTGAGCGGGAATCCAGCGTGATCGGCGGCGATGGCGACTCGCACGGTTCACCTCCCGGCCAGGCGCAACGCGTGTTGCACCACGTTGTCCACGTTGAGGCCGAGCTTTTCCATCACGATTTTTCCCGGCGCCGACGCGCCGAAACGGTCGATCCCGATCACCGCGCCTTTTTCGCCGACGTATTTGTACCAGCCCAGCGTCGCGCCGGCTTCAACGGCAAGCTTGGGAACATCTTTGAGAAGAACCTGTTCCCGATATTCAGCCGGTTGTTCCTCGAACAGCTCCCAGCTTGGCATCGACACCACGCGCGCCGCTATCTTGCGTTCGGCCAGCTTGTCCCGCGCCCCCAGCACGAGCTGCACTTCCGACCCGCTGGCGATGAGGATCACGTCAGCATGCTCGTTGTTGCCCGCCAGGATGTAAGCCCCTCGCGCCACACCATCGCGTGTCGGGTACTTATCTAAATCCATGATGGGCAGGTTCTGCCGCGTTAGCACCAGGCACACCGGCCGGCGGCGCTCGATGGCGAGGCGCCAGGCGACCGTGGTCTCGTTGGCATCGCCCGGGCGCAGCACCGTCATGTGGGGCATTGCTCGCAGGCTCATCAGGTGCTCGACCGGCTCGTGCGTGGGCCCGTCTTCGCCGAGCCCGATGCTATCGTGCGTGAACACGAAGATGGAATGGCTCTCCATCAGGGCCGCGAGGCGCAGCGATGGCCGCATGTAGTCGGTAAAGACGAAGAAAGTCGCGCCGTAGGGGATGACGCCGCCGTGCATCGCCATGCCGTTTACGATGGTGCCCATGGCGTGCTCGCGCACCCCAAAGTGGATGTTGCGGCCGCCATCATTGCTGATTCCGAAATCGCCATAACCTGCGAGGTAGGTCTTGGTAGACGGATTCAGGTCGGCGGAACCGCCGATCAATTCCGGCAGGCGCTTGGCGATGGCGTTCATTACTTTGCTCGATGCAACACGTGTCGCGAGGCCGGCTGGATCCGGCTTGAACCAGGGCAGATCCGCGGACCAGTTTTTCGGAAGCTCGCCACGGATCATGCGATCCAATTGCGCGGCGTCGTCGGGATGCTGCTGGCGGTAGGTATCAAACAAGTCCTTCCACTGTGATTCCAGTTGCGATCCACGCTCGACGGCCTGACGGAGATGTGCGCGGGCCTCATCGGGGATGAGGAACGCCGGCTCGGTGGGCCAGCCCAGCTTCTGCTTGGTGGCGCGGGTGGCTTCGGGGCCGAGCGGCTCGCCGTGCGCTTCAAAGCTGTCCTGCTTGGGGCTGCCGTAGCCGATGTGGTTGCGGACCACCAGCAGCGACGGCCGGTCCTTATCCGCCTGCGCCAATCGGATGGCGGCGTCTACCGCGTCCAGGTTGTTGCCATCGGGAACATTCAATACCTGCCAGCCATAGCTGCGGAACCGCCGGCAGACGTCTTCCGTAAACGCCAGGGCGGTAGGGCCTTCGAGCGACACGTGGTTGTTGTCGTACAAGCAGATCAGCTTCCCCAGCTTGAGCGTGCCGGCGAGCGAGGCTGCCTCCGACGCGACCCCCTCCATCAGGTCGCCATCGGTGGCAATGGCGTACGTGTAGTGGTCCACGATGGGGAAGCCAGGGCGATTGAAGCAGCTCGCCAGATGCGCTTCGGCGACCGCCATACCCACGCCCATCCCGAATCCTTGGCCCAACGGCCCGGTGGTGACCTCGACTCCGGGTGTCAGGCCGGCTTCCGGATGTCCCGGCGTCTTGCTGTCCCACTGGCGGAAGCGCTGGATCTCGCTGAGCGGCAGGTCGTAGCCGGTGAGGTGGAGCAGCGAGTAGAGCAGCATGGAACCGTGCCCGCCGGAGAGAATGAAACGGTCGCGATTGAACCAGTGCGGATTGCGGGGATTGTGGCGCAGAAAGCGGTCCCACAGCACGTAGGCCATGGACGCCGCGCCTAGCGGCAGTCCGGGATGCCCGGAATGCGCCTGCTCGACCGCGTCCACCGACAGGAATCGGACCGTGTTGATACAGAGCTGATCCAGCTCCTCCGCGGTTTTGGGCGATCGCTGGGCGCGATCGAGTTCCAGGCGCCCGCTCGACGGTGGTTCGGAAATCGTGGAAGAGAGAGACTCAGACTTGGAACTCATGCGCGATCACCTGGCAGCACCGGGCTGCGGTTAGGAGACAAGCTCGTCAACGAACGAAGCCAGACCTATAGGATGCGACGAACAGCGTGAGGATACAGATTCAAACCGAATTATCAGTGCCGGTCAAGCGGCGGCGCTCAGCAACTGTCCGGCAGTAACGATCCGGCCGCCTCGCCGGCGGACTTCTTCGAGGAAGGCGCGTCCTTTTCCTGCGTCCAGGTGCCTGATCGCGTCTTCCACCACGGTCACGCGGTAGCCCCGGTCGAGCAGGCCTTTCGCGGCAGCCGAGACGCAAATCTCCGTCACCACCCCGTAGAGCACGATCTCCGGCTTGCCGAGCTGCGCCAGCAAAAAGTCCGTATTCGGATTGCTGAACACGTCGAACATCTGTTTTTCGAGGACGATTTGCGGATAGCGCTCAGCATCGGGGAGCTCCGCCCCGTGGCGGTTAGGGATGGTGAACTGCGGAGTGAGCGAGGTCTCCGGGATTTTCTTTTGTCCCGGCGTGCCGGCCAGGCAGTGCGGAGGATACAGGCTGAACTCCTCGTCACCGGGCTGGTGCGCATCGGCTGAGGCGATTAACAGCACCCGGTGTTGCGCCGCCCAAATGGTGAGCTTGGCCAGGATTGGAATAATTTGCTCCGCCCCGGGGACGTACAGCTTGCCTTCCGGCAGCATGAAGTCCGCCTGGGTGTCCACATCCCAGAAGATGAGACCAGGGTCCATCCTTAATATTGTAGGCTGGGCCGGGGCTTGTGGGTGAGGTGTAGAATTTTCGCCGTTCGCGGAGGCTCACCTATGCCGATGAACTATTCGTACATCGCCATCCCTGGTGCACAGGTTCCACGCGCGTCGTCACCCATCTTTCAGCACTTGCCGGACACCTATGCCAGCGAGACTAACAAGGTCATTTCCGTGTGGCGTTGTTTCTCTGCAACCGACATGAGCTACAAACCCCATCCGCGATCGCGCCCGGTTTTGGAGATCTTCAAGCACCAGTTGCTCTCCGAGCGCCGCTTCTTCGGGGAATTTCTGGGAGCGCCCGAACCGCCTCCGGCGGAAGTACTCCCCAAGTCTGAAGCGCCCGCCGACTACACCCACCGAATGTGCGAACTGGCGGTGCCGCGGCTGGCTTTCTTCGCGCGGCAGAACGAGGCTTGGTGGCTGGAGCAGACGCCCTTCTTCGACGTTGTCCGCCCATCTGGATTTTCTGGCGGCGGGTGCTGCACACCTGCCATCACCGCACACAATTGACCGCGTACCTGCGCATGATGGAGCGGCCTGTGCCATCGACCTACGGCCCGACCGCCGACGTTACCTGGACCGGCGCCGATCCTACGCAGAGCGTTGAAGCTGCCGGCCGGAAGTGACGTTTCAGCTTGATTTCTCCTCGCTCTCCTGCCCGGCGAATGGCAGACCCGGGTAGGTCACTTCGGTCCCGAACACATGCGCAAATGGCGTCAGCCGGTGCGGCTGGGTGCTTGTCAAACTGAAGATATCCTCCACCCGCGCGCCGCGTGCCAGCAGCGCATCAGCGATCAGCGAGCGGTGGCAGCGCCACGGAACCGCCTCAGCGCACATGATGGCAACCCGCTCTTTCTCCGCTATCGTGATCAGGTTTTTCAAAGCGCTCTTGAACGCCGGCGTCTGCATATAATCGGCGAAGCCGCGAAAACCGGCGTTCCGCCATCCCAGGTTGAGAGAATCCTTGCGCGGGTGGCGAAGCCCTCCCAGACTCCGCATGTGGGTGTAGGCGATGCCCGCGCGCTTGAGTTCCTGGGGAAGTGAGTCCTGGTTGAATTGCTGGTTGTGGCGGGAACGCGGTACGGTGCGGACATCCACCAGTCGCTTCACCCCGTGGGCATCCAGCAGATGAACAAATTCCTCGATGGGTCGCGTGGAATGGCCGACCGTCAGGATGATCGGGGGCATGGTCAGTACTGTCCTCTTTGCCCTCGCGGAGGGTCTGGCCGCCGGCCGGCGGTGCTGTTGGGATGCGCTCGCACGCCGCATTGCTTCCTCTCCAATAATGATACAGACCCCAGGCGGAATGCCGCCAGTCACTACCTTGTTTTCCCGAGTTGGGCTACAACGGAAGGTCGCATGACCCACGCCCAGTTGGTCTCGAAAGCGGTGGAGTGGCTGCGCCGATACGGCTGCGGCATTGTGCTTGCCGAACAAGCCTGCGTCAGCGGCGAGGTGCCGGACGCCATCGGATGGAAAGGCGCGTGCCGTTCCGTGGTGGTGGAGTGCAAGCTGTCGCGCTCCGACTTCCTTGCCGATCGCGCCAAGCCGTTCCGTCAGAACTCCGAACTCGGCCTGGGGTGCGAGCGCTGGTACCTGACCCCGGCTGGCATGCTCTCGGCCGAAGATCTGCCGCGATCCTGGGGCCTTCTGGAATCGAGAGCCGGGAAGCTGCACGTCGCCGTGAAGGCCAGCCGTCATAATCAACGGACGCCGGCGGGACTGCTCTACGAAATGAACCTGCTGCTGGCGAGCTTGCGCCGGGTGGAGGTCCGGATCGAGCCCCAGACCATCACAGAATTCCTGAAGTGGAAGAACCGCATGGCCGAGTACAACGGCGGCGGCTACCCAGCCGGCCTTCTGCCTCCCGAGCAGGAGAGCAATCCGCATCTCAGCTCCGAAGCCACCGACCTGCCGTGAGCGCCGCAGTAAAAGCCGTGTTTTTCACATTGCACTGATTTTCGGGTATTGACCGTCACTGGTAGGGGCGCTACCTTCGCTGCACGCTAGCTGGCGCCGCCCCGCTATCGGCGCCGTCCCTTTCACTTCCTCTAGCCGACGAAAGGAGAGACGGGATGTTCACCCGCGTTGTCGAAGTGCAAGCCAAGCCTGGCAGGGCCAAGGAACTCTGCAACACCATCGCCGAGAGGGCACTGCCTCTCCTCCGCAACCAGCCGGGATTCGTGGACGAGCTCGTCCTGGTGTCCAACTCGCAAGCGGACCGCGTCCTTGCCATCAGCGTGTGGAGGACCGAGGAGGATGCGGAGCGCTACAACCGCGAGCAGTACCCAACGATCAATGAACTGATCCAGAACCAGGTCGCCTCCGCGCCCAAGGTTCAGACCTTCACGGTAGACCTCTTCACGACCCATCGGATCGCGGCGGGCAAGGCCGCCTGAGAACAACTTGCCGCCGGGCAGGTCCAGACGGGCCTGCCCTTTTCCACGAACCCTCCTGATGCGGAGCTCTCCATAGATTTTAGGGCGGCGGAGATTCTTGCCGCCCGCGACGTACATCGTGTGCAACTTGATCGAACCGAAATCGTTGCTTAGTATTGCGACAGGACTGCGAAAGTTGGTGCTGACACTGTCTCGGAAGCCAGGCTCGATTCAGGTGCGCTCTTCTGATGCGTATTTTCGCCCGGGCGCTACGACATGAGCGGAATCGTTGGCGTGCTGGGTGTTCAGGGTGAAACCCCGGACAGTTCTCTCCTTCAGGCGCTGACGAAGTTCATGGCATTTCGCGGACCGGACGCCCAGCAGACCTGGGTGGGCGACGGCGTTGCTTTTGGTCACGCCCTGCTCAGCATAGCGCCTCCATCCGCCAGCGAACAGCAACCCTTCAGCCTCGGCGGCAAGGTGTGGATCGTGGCGGACGCACGGCTGGACGCCCGCGCTGACCTCCTCTCCGCACTGCACAATGCCGGTCATCCCTCTCCCGGAGGCGCCGCCGATGCTGAGTTGATTCTTCGTGCCTACGCCGCCTGGGGCCAAGCCTGCCTTGATCGCTTGCTGGGAGACTTTTGCTTCGCCATCTGGGATGGGAAGCGCAAGTCTCTCTTCTGCGCGCATGACCAGGTTGGGATTAAGCCCTTTTACTATGCCGAGACCAAGCGTTGGCTGGTCTTCAGTAACACGCTGGATTGTGTTCGCATGCAAGCAGAGGCCGAGGCCGGCTTGAACGAGCTGTCGGTGGCTGATTTCCTGCTTTTTGGCTCCGTCCAGGACCCTTCGGCCACGATCTTTGACGGCATCCGCCGGCTTCCGCCAGCGCATGCTTTGACCTGGTGTGAGGGCAAACTATCCGTCAAGCGGTACTGGACTCCCCCCCTGGATGAGGAAGTCCATTACCAGCACTCCACCGATTACGAGGAGCACTTTCGCCAACTGCTGCAAACCGCAGTGAAGGACAGATTGCGCACGGATCGTGCCGCGATTTCCTTGAGTGGCGGGCTTGATTCCACATCCGTTGCGGCGTTTGCGCGGCGAGTGGGGTACAGCGGCCTGCGCGCCTTCACCAGGGTGTTGGATCAAGTCATGCCCGACGACGAACGGCATTATTCGCGCCTGGTTGCCGAGTCACTGGGTATTCCCATCGACTACCTGACGGCGGACCGTTACCTCATGGCGGAGCCGCCCGAATTTCCCGACGTTCAGTCTCCGCAACCGGACGAGAACATTCTCGCGTCGTTCGATACGGATTTTTACAAGCTGGCCAGCAACACGTCACGCATTCTGCTCACGGGACAAGGCGGTGATGTCGGGCTGTTCCCCACCAACTCACACTTTCGCCGCCTCCTGCGTTCCAGGCGTTTTGGCCGTTTCCTGCGTGACGGCGTGCAATACGCGCGCGTCCGACGCGGGCTGCCGCCCCTGGGGGTCCGAACGTTGCTGCAGCGCCGGTTCGGCGTCTGCGATCCCTGGCGAGTGGATTATCCCAAGTGGCTGAACCCGGATTTCGAAGGTCACTGGCGGCTGCAGGAGCGCTGGAAGGAGAAGAGCGCGCCCGAGACGCCACATCCGCACCGGCCGGAAGCGATCAGGGTGTTGCTGGCGCCGTACTGGCAGAATTTTCTTGAAAGCTGTGATCCGGGAGCCACGCGAGTTTGTCTTGAGCAAGTGCACCCGTACTTCGACCTGCGGCTGCTGCGGTTCCTGTTTTCGATTCCGCCGGTCCCCTGGACGCTGGACAAGTGCCTGACGCGGTCTGCCATGCGGGACATCCTGCCGGAAGCCGTTCGTCTGCGGCCGAAGGCGCCCCTGGCGCGCGACCCTTGGCTGATTTTCGTGCGCAATAATCGCGGCGCGTTTTCGCAGGCGCCGTTGAATCTGGCGGCCTATGTGGACAGCGTCAGATACCAGGCTTTTCTGAAGTCACCCGCGGCGTTTGAACAGAACAGCTACCAGTTTTCGGTGCGACCGGCAGTGCTGAGCGCATGGCTCAACCGCACCGCCGCGGTGCGGAGGAATTGAGTTTGCAACCTGCTGTTGCTTTACATCCCAAGACCAATGATGGCAGAATGTAGCGAAGCTGTTCCGGTAGGGTGTAGATTCGCCTCACTGTGAGCGCAGGACAGGAAGAACGCCATAAGGAGTGTGTTCATGCCGCAAAACGGCCAGCAGCCGACCAAGAAACCATACACAACCCCAACGTTGACCGCGTATGGTGACGTGCGGAAGATTACGGAAGGGCATGCGAGTAGCGGAATGTTCGACTCATTTCCTCTGAGGAGTGGGGGCTAAGTTCGTCGCCCAAAGTGGATTCTCCATCGCCCCCCGAGCCGGGGACTTATTTCTACTCGGTATTCGGGCTGCAAGTCCGCGCAAATCGCTCTGTGGGCGTCTTCCTGCCCACTCCTCCCGGCCGGCCGGATGTCTCGCTTCACCTGCAAGGATCCTCTCCCCACCCGTTCGGCAAGTTTGATCGCGAAGAGTGGCATCAGAGCCTGTACACGGATGACTCCGGTCAGCCGCTCCTGCGCGTGTGGAAGTTGAATGGAGGCGATTACTTGCACTTTCACTACTCCGACGGGCCCGAGTTCTTTATCGACCGGGCAGGAGAGTCGGTGTGGTCGTTCTGGCCGGAGCAGGTGGAGTTCGATGATGTGCTTACCTATCTCGCCGGTCCCGCCTTCGGTTACCTGCTATTTGTGCGCGGCGTAACGCTGCTTCACGCCAGCGCCGTCGCCGTGGGGGACAAGGCGATTGCCTTGCTCGGACCGGGGGGAGCCGGCAAGTCAACCACGGCTGCGGCCTTCGCGCTTTCAAAATTCTCGGTGCTCACCGACGACATCGCCGCCGTGAGAGAACACAATGGGGAGTTCCTGGTTCAGCCGGCTTACCTGCGGCTTTGCCTCTGGCCCGATTCCGTCGAGGCTTTGTACGGCTCTCCGGAAGCGCTTCCCCGGCTCGCGGAAAGCTGGGAAAAGCGAGGTCTGGAGCTGGGGCGAGGCAGCCAGTTTGAGGAGCGAGCTCTTCCCCTGGCTGCCGTCTACGTGCTGGGTGAGCGCATTTCACCAAGCCCTTGCGGAACGATTTCGCGGCTCGCCCCGCGCGAGTTTCTGATCAAACTGGTTGGCAATACCTACGCCAACCGGCTACCTAACCACACACGAGCCCAGGAGTTCGACGCGCTGGCGCGTTTGGTGAACCGCGTGTCCGGACGGAGTGTCACTCCCCACCCGTCGCCACGTAACGTACGAGGATTGTGCAGTTCGATCCTCGAGGATCTCGAGCGCTTAGATCGTTGACGACCAGAAAGGATTGCCGGTGTACGACATCCTAACCTACGGTCGAATGATCAAGGACCCGCTTCGTTTTCCTGCCTACCTGGAGGCGTTGCGCCGTACCGTAAAGCCGGGGTCCGTGGTGCTGGATATGGGAACCGGCCCCGGGATCATGGCGCTGCTGGCCTGCCGATTCGGTGCGCGCAAGGTCTACGCTATCGAGCCCGACCCCATTATCCAGGTGGCACGGGAGATTGCAGCGGGAAACGGCCTTGCCGGGCGGATTGAGTTCATCGAGGGATTCTCCACCCATGTCAGCCTGCCGGAACGTGTGGATGTCATCGTGTCCGATCTGAATGGGATTCTCCCCTGGTTCCAGCAGCACCTGCGCTCGGTCGCCGATGCCCGCCAACGGTTCCTCGCGCCCGGTGGAGTGATGATTCCGAAGAAGGAGATCGTGTGGCTGGGGGTGGCCGAATCCCAGCCAGCGTATTCAGAACATACGCAGCCCTGGGAAGCCGGCCACGGGTTCGAAATGCACGCCGCCCGGGACCTCGCGATCAACACCCGGCAACTGGTGCGGCTCCGGTCCGAAGATCTGCTGGCTGCCCCGCAATGTGGGGTGGTGCTGGACTTCATGCAGGTGGAGGGGCCGGATTCCAGGGCCGACGCGACCTTCGTCATAACCCGCCCGGGAGTTGGCCACGGCCTGCTGGTGTGGTTCGATTGTGCGCTCACCGACGAGATTTTTTTCTCCAACGCTCCTGGCTGCTACCGAAGCGGTTACGGGCAGACCTTTTTCCCCTGGACCAGACCTGTTAGCCTCCAGTCCGGGGATGTGGTCCGGTTGAAACTACGCTGCAATCTGGTGGCGGACGATTACGTCTATCGATGGACCACGGAGGTTCTGGGCAAAGGGGAGAAGGCGGAAGTGAAGGCGAGTTTCGATCAGTCGGACTTTCATTCCTCCCCGATTTCGCCGGCATCTCTGCGGAAGGGAAGCGAGGCCTACGTCCCTCGCTGCACTGGGGACGGCTCGATCGATCGCTTTATTTTGACCTCGATGGACGGTAAGGCGTCTGTGGGCGAGATTGCTGCCTGCCTTAGCGAGCGTTTTCCCGATCGGTTCAAGGAGCGGTCGGAGGCACTGGACCGCGTTGCCAGAGTTTCGCGAGCGTATAGTGAATAGCTGGAGATGTGAGGCTGGCATGAGCAAACTATCCCTCTCTCTGCAGGTCAAGCCAAGTGAGGACGTGGTGTGGCGCAATCTCCAGGGGGAAAGCGTTCTCCTGGATTTGAAAAGTGGTGTGTACTTCGGGTTGGATGCGGTGGGAACCCGCATCTGGACCCTCCTGCAGAATCACAGTGATTTGCAGGCGGTGCTGCAAGAACTGCTGTGCGAATACGAGGTAAGCGAAGAGACTTGCGCCCGCGACCTCATGGATCTGGTCGGTGCCATGGCGGAGAAGGGCCTGGTACAAACGGAAAGTCAGTGAGGCTGCACTCCGCCGCCTACAACCTTGCTCTTGATCAGCCGGGACGCAGTGTTACTGGCCAGTGACATCGCTTTTCCCAATCCCCGCAGCACACGCAGCAAGCGGTACAGGACAGAGAGCGATGGCGGAAGATCGACCATCTCCCATTCCATGGGCGTGGCCGTGCAGGTGAATCGGAAGATGTATCGCAACCTGTCCTGCCAGCGCTCACGCACCCGCAAGAGGTAGAGCTGCGATTTTACGTAGGTTGGAAGCTCAGCACGGACAAGATCGCGGCCAATGCCCTCGGCGATTCGCTCCACCGCCGGGTCGCGAGCGAGCGGTTGCTCGAGATTTCGTGGAACCGTGGTTCCGAGCAGCCTGTTAGCCAGAACAACGCCGAGCAGCAGCATCCTCAATCCGCCAGCCCGCCGGGCCTGATCGAGGACGTACTCCCAATCCAGGTGCGGGTTGGACACCATCAGTTCGGCCACATCCGCCAGCCAGATTAACTTTTCCCAGCCGTGTTTCCCGCCGTGAAAGCAGAGAAGCAGCAGCAGGTCTTCGCAGGAGAGCGAATTCATCTCCCGGCCGCATACCGTGAGTGGCTGAATCCGACTCCAGTACTGTTCTTCGCTCAGGGCAAGAGAGAAATACCGGGGAACGATTCGCCATTGCAACTCCACCAGGATCCCCGACGGACTCAGGAACGAGTATTCATACTGGGTGGCCATGAAGGCGTTCTGCTGAGCCGGTGTCAGTTGCTTTCCGTCCGCGTAGCCGGCGGAAACAAGGGTCCGGATGGCTTCCCGGACGTCACGACGACGGATGAAGATGTCGAGATCGACGCACTCGCGCAATGCGGCGTTGCCGTAGAGACTCTCGGCGAGTGCCGGCCCCTTGAAAGGGACGACGGGAATGCCGTGCCTGGCGAGCAACTCGACGATGTTGACGAGATCTCGAACCAAGAGCAGGCTGCGCGCCACGTTAGCCCGAAACCGGCCGTCGAGCTGCTGCGCAATCTCGGCAGGAAAGTCGAGCCGAAGGCTCCTCTTCCAATGCCAGTGCAGAAGGGGAAAAAGACGATGGGCTCGAGCCTGCTCTAGCAACAGGGCCCAGTTGAAGGAATGATCCAGGAGTTCGAGCGCGTGCCGGGTGTGGTCCGCGCTCATCTCCCGGCGTGCGCACGTGAGCAGTAGTTCGAGCTCGGGCGAGTTTTGCAGTGCGGCGATTCGAGTGGGACGAGGCCCAGATAAGGCTGGATCCGCTGCCAAGGCCGTCACGGTCTGTATTCCTGACTGGCGACGATCAGCGGCGCATAGGCGGCGGTGTCACCGCCGATGACGGTTTGGCCCTCCACCTCTACCCAGGCGTGAGCGCTCAGCCAGTTCCTGGAATCCTTAGCCACGCCGATGTGGATTGCGCCGGGAAAGCCGTAGCTCGCCAGCAGATTGCGCCCGGCAATCGCCTGCACCAGGCATTTGGATCCGGGAATGTACCGCGCGGCGACGGCAATCGCCCACGCAACGCGCCCTGCGGTTTGCGGCCGGCGCGGAGACAGAAGGGTAATGTCTTCGGAGACTTTTCTTAGAACCACGGATGGCGGGAAGAACCGCACTGTCACCCAGGCACTCCCAACGGCCACGAAGGCCCTCAAGAGCAGCCAGCGATCGCCGGGATTCAGCCTAAAGACCTTGCCTAGGGCGCCCATTCCCGATCTATGCAAAAGTGCGGAGGGAATTGCCAACAGCGTAACACACTCACCGACAGCCAGGCGCCAGGAGTTAGGCTGTATCTTCCACTGAGAGCATCGTTGCCGGTTTCTTCGCTCTCGTCGTCGTGATCACCACCACGCTGATCAGAACAAACACGGTTCCCAGAATCGTTCGCAGGCCAAGCGCTTCGCCGCCCAGGAAATATCCAACCATCACGGCCACCACCGGATTCACGTACGCGTAGGTCCCGACTTTTGTTGGCGATTCATGATGAATCAGCCACACGTAGGCGGTAAACGCGATAATGGAGCCCGCGACAATCAGGTAGAGCAACGAGAGCCACGCTCCGCGTGAGACAGTCCACAGACGAAAATTACGAAATTCTCCCAGCGCGGCCGCCGTGAGAGCCAGCAACACTCCTCCGGCGAGCATCTGCGCTCCCGAGCTCATGACTTTGGACGGCGGAAGCGGCAGCTTGCGCGTAAGCACAGATGCTATCGACCAGCTCGTCGAGGCAATGATTAGCGCCACGGCACCCGCCGTGTCGATCGCCGCTCCGCCGAGGTTCAACGAGTGGCTCATCAGCACTGCCACTCCGCCAATCCCGATCACAAGCGCCAAGGCCAGGCGGAAGGTGAGCTTCTGGGTTCGCAAGAAAATGATTTCCGACAGCGCCATAAACGCCGGGATGGTGGCCATCATGACAGCGGCAATGCCTGAAGGCACACGCTGCTCGGCCCAGAACAATAGTCCGTAGTCGAGGACGAAGATCAGGATCGCGAGCAAGGATGCTGAAGTCCATTGGCGCACGCTCGGCGAGCGCTCGCCGAGCGCGATCATCCAGCCATAGAGAACAAGTCCCGCAACCAGGAAACGCATCGCGGCCAGAAGAAACGGCGGAACTTCGCGAACGCCAACGCGGATTGCGAGAAACGTGGATCCCCACACAAAATAGATAATCGCGAAAGCCGACAGAGTCTTCCACGTCGGGCGAAGCCGTTGGGATTCCATAGCAGATTCCTGCCAGCACTCTAGCAGTTGACCGCCTGCTCGCGCATTCCTACTTAGAGCTTCTTCTCCCGCAGGAACTCTGTTACTACCTGGGTAGCGTCCCGATGCTCGCCGTCCACCGCATAGTTCATCCGCCGCATGTCTTCTTCCGTGATCTTTCCGGCAAGAGCGGCAAGCGCGGTCCTCACTTCGGGATGCTCTCGTAGCACCTGCTCGCGAACCATCGGCACCGCGTCGTACGGGGGAAAATAATGACGGTCGTCCTCCAGCACCACAAACCCCAGCGCGCTGATCAGGCCGTCGGTCGCCGAGCCGGCCACGATGTCCACCTCTTTTCCCTGCAGCGCGCGGTAGAGCAGCCCCAGGTCCATGATGCGCGGCGGCGCGGCGAAGCGCAGGCCGTAGGTGCGGGCCAGACCTGCGTATCCGTCGGGCCGCTCCATGAACTCGTAGCCAAAGCCCGGACGCCACTGCGGCGCGTATTGCGCGGCTTGGGAAATCGTGCGCAGGTTCAACCGCCGCGCGTCCTCTCCGCGAATCACGATGGCGAAGGTGTTGTCGAACCCGAGCGGCTCGCCCACCGCCAGCCCGAACTGCCGCGCGTACCCTTGCCTGACGCGTTCGTAGACCTCTTGATGGTCGCTTGAAGGTTTCTGCTTGAGGATCGCGGTCAGGGCCGTTCCCGTGTATTCGACATATATGTCGATGCGGCCGGCGAGCAGCGCCTGCTGGCAGATGTACGTGCCCGCGAGGTAAAAGCGGCGCTCGACGGAAATGCCGGTCTTGTGTTCCAGTTGCTGCGCTAGCAGTTCGCCGAGGATGAGCTGTTCCGTGAAATTCTTGGACCCGATCACGATGCGGTTTCGCCGCGAGCCGCACGAGGCAGTAAGCAGCGCCAGCCCGCAGCAGAGAACGATGGCGAAGCGTTTCATGCGCGTGGCGGACGCAGTCGCGCCTCCAGCCAACCAAGGCCCAAGTCCGCCGCCAGGGCCAGGATCGCCGCCGGGATCGCGCCCGCCAGGATGAGCGAATCGTTCACCATCGCCAAGCCGCGGAAGATGAATTCTCCCAGGCCCCCGGCGCCGATCGCAGCGGCGATGGTCGCGATGCCGATGCACAGTACGGTAGCGGTGCGGACTCCGGCGAGGATCACACTCATCGACAACGGCAGCTCCACCTGCCACAGCATCTGCCGGCTGGTCAGACCCATGCCGCGCGCCGCTTCGCGCACGCCGGGATCGACTCCGGTAATACCCACATACGTGTTGCGGATGATGGGCAGCAGCGCATACAGAGCCAGCGCGGTGATCGCGATGCGGTCGGCGCGGGCGCCCAGCCAGGGCGCGGGCAGCAGGAAGCCGAACAGCGCCAGGCTGGGGATGGTCTCGATGATGTTGGCGCCGCCCATCACCGGCTCGCGCAGCCTGGGCTTGCGCGTTAGTAGAACGCCCGCCGGCACTCCTATCAGCACCGCGATCCCCATGGAGGCGGCCACCAGCCAAACGTGTTCCAGGGTGAGCGTGGTGATCTCGACGCGATGAATCCTAAGAAATTCCACCATGGCGATCCTCTCCAGGGAATTGCAGGTTCCCGCTCCAAGCCGCGCGGTACGCCGCGACGGTTGCATCGGTGCTCTCGAAAAACTCCGGCCGCGAATAAATCCCCATTAGCTTCCCGCCCTCGAGCAGCGCGATCCGGGTGGCGAGCAGCAGGGCCTCACCCACGTCGTGCGTCACCAGCACGGTGGTCTTTCGGACGCGCTTCTGGATCTCCAGGAACTGTCGCTGGAGTTCCACGCGGCTCAGCGGATCCAGCGCCCCGAAGGGCTCGTCCATCAGCAGGATCTCGGGATCACCGGCCAGAGCGCGGGCGACTCCCACGCGCTGCCGCTGTCCGCCTGAGAGTTGGTGCGGGTAGCGCTGCCGGAACTCCTGCGGATCCAGATCAACCAGCCGCAGCATAGCGTCCACGCGCTCCCGGATCTGCGCCTCGGGCTTTCCCAGCAGCCGCGGCACCAGCCCGACGTTTTTTCCTACCGTGTAGTGGGGGAAAAGGCCGGTCTCCTGGATCACGTACCCGATGTGGCGCCGCAGCGTGATCGCATCCCACTCGCGTGTCGGGCGCCCGTCGACCAGCACCGAGCCTTCGCTCTCTTCCAGCAGCCGGTTGATCAGCTTCAGCGCGGTGGTCTTCCCCGAGCCGCTGCGCCCAAGTAGAACCAGAGTCTCCCCGCGCCGGACATCGAGATCCAACGGTCCGAGCAGCACGCGGCCCTGTGCGCGATAGGTCACTCCGCGGAACGCGATTGCCGGCTCGTCCATGGGGAGGTTCGAAGCGGCGGAATCATACAATAGTGGCTGCAAACGGAGGTGAGGGATGGCGAACGTGACAGCCTTGTTACTCGGGCGGGGCGGTGTGCCTGGCTTTCCGCAGGGACGCAACGCTATGGTCCTGGTGCTCACCTGGGCGGCGAGCGCCGTGGATGCGATCAGCTATCTCGGACTGGGCCACGTATTCACCGCCAACATGACCGGCAATGCCGTGCTGCTGGGAGTGGCGATTGGACAAGGGCAGGGACTGGCGGCCTTGCGCTCAATAATTGCCCTGGCGGGTTTTGTAGTCGGCGTCGCGCTCGGCGCGATCATCGTGAAGAAAGGGCCGCAGCAGACGGACTGGCCGGTTGCGGTCACCAGAGCTGTGTTGTTGGAAGGGATCATCCTCGGTGCGTTCACCCTCGCCTGGCACCTGGGAGCGCGCAGCGGAGCGAGCCTCTATGCGCTTATCACCCTATCCGCGCTGGCGATGGGGATCCAGAGCGCCGCTATACGACATCTGAAGGTCCCGGGCATCGCCACCACCTATATCACCGGAACCCTCACCAGCCTGGTGGCCGATTTCGCGACCTGGCTGTATCGATTGCGGATTTCGCCGCTGGCCGTCGACCCCACCGGCCAGTCTGCCACGCTTGATGTTCCGGAGACGCGTCGCTACCACGGGGCACGACTGCAGGCGGTGGTGCTGCTCATTTATGTTCTGGCGGCGCTGCTAAGCGCTTTCTTGCAAGCCAGGCACTCGCGGCTGGTCACGCTCTCGCCGCTGGTTGCAGTGGCGCTGGTGGTGCTGAATGCCTGTGCCCGCCATCGCCACGAGTAGTGCTCAACCATCAGTGCATAAGCAGATAGCAGACAAATCCGAATACGCCCAGGCCGGCCAGCAGGCCGACAATGCACGAGATCAGCAGCAAGAGGTTGCGACCAGAACCTTCTTTCGCCGGGGAGGACGACGACGCATTGGTGGAATCGGAAGGCATGCCCGCGTGGGCCGTGGTGACTTAACCGCGGGGGGCGAACCCAGGGAGACGGAAGTTCGCCCCCAAATGCGGCTACGCGCTTCCGGCGTAGATACGAACTCTATCGCTTAAGCTGGATCGCTGGCGTAAAGAGTTGTCAAACGCGGGTAAAGATTTGTAATTGCGCCTGGCGCGGTCGGACGGTGTAAGCATCCGTCGTTTTTACGCGGCGTGTCTCGCCGCACACATCGTCCCCTCGCTGACACATTTCCCCTCCCCGCTGTTCCATGTAACTCGCGTCGGTTCAGCGACATGCGTTCCGGCCATGGCCTTGCTCCTGGTTCGGTTGCCATGGAAAACATTCTGGTAACGACCGAAGTGATTGCGGTAACGCTGCTGACTTTCATCCTTGCGCTGGTGATCGAGCCGCTGCTGGTGATGGCGGTGCTCGGCCTCGCGAAAAAAGCTGCGCAACGCCACGCATCACGGCCCGCACCTGAGCCGCGGGTGGCCGAACTGCGCCTGCTGGCCGCCGGTCCCAAGAATTCGCACCAGGACTGACGCCATCCGCGCACGGCGGTGCAAGAGCCATGCGAGTGGAATGTTATAATCCGGCTTTCCCGAGAGATCTGCGCTTTCGGATGCCCTCCCGCAGCCAACGTGTGCTCTTCCTCCTTTCTTTGGCAATCCTTGTTGCATTGGTTTCGGCGACTCCCGCCGCTGCCCAGGAGTGGGCCGCGCCCGCGCGCGAGCTGGCCGAAAAGATCGTTGCCCGGACGCAGTCGCGCACCGCGTTGTCGCTGACGGTCAAGAACCTTTCCTCGCTGCCGCAGTCGCGCACCGCGTTGTCGCTGACGGTCAAGAACCTTTCCTCGCTGCCGCAGTCGCGCGCGGCGGAAGTGCAGCGCGCGCTGGAAACGGAGCTGCGCCGCCGGGGCGTGAGCCTGGCTGCCCCCGAGCAGGCCATGGAGCAGCTTCGCGTCACGCTCTCGGAAAACACCTCCGGCTATTTGTGGGTCGCCGAGATCGGCCATGACGATTCGTGGGACGTCGTGATGGTGCAAATGCCATTGCTCGCGCCCGTCGAGCGAGCGCCGGCCGCGCTGGTTCTCCGGCGAACGCCACTGTGGACTCAGTCTGAGCTGATGCTCGACGTCGTCCCCGCTGGAGATGGCGGCCTGCTGGTGCTGGGGCGCGATTCGGTCTCGCTGTATCGCGTGCTGGACAGGAAGTGGCAGCTCGCGGGCTCCGCGCCATTGATACATTCGCATCCGTGGCCGCGCGACTTGCGGGGCCGGCTCGTGCTCCAGGCGGACGGAAGCTTTCGCGCCTATCTTCCCGGCGTGCAGTGTCAGGGCACGATGCAGCCACAACTCAACCTTGCATGCCGGGAAAGTGACGATCCCTGGCCGCTTTCGCCGGAGGTCAACGCTTTCTTCGGCAGCCGCCGCAACTTCTTCGCCGGGACGGTGAAGCTGGCGGGCAGCAGTCAGGCTGGCGATCTCGGCCCATTTTATTCCGCGGCCATGTTCGCGCAAGGCGAGCGCGGATTCTGGATCGTCGCTTTTACCAGCGGCGCTGCCAGGCTAATCAACGCTCAGGGCCAGGTGGTGACCGCATTCAGTGGCTGGGGCAGCGACTTGGCCGGTATCGGGAGCGATTGCGGCAGCGGCTGGCAGGTGCTGGCCACGCGCGCCGCCGACGGCACGCAGCCGGATTCGCTCTCTGCCTACGAGATCGCGAACCGTGACGCGGTCGAGGCTGGGTTACCGCTGGAATTTGCCGGGCCGGTCACTGCCATGTGGAGCGCCGCCGACGACCGCAGCGCGACCGTCATCGCGCACAACCTGAGGACGGGGAGCTATGAGGCGTTCAGCGTATCTGCTGTTTGCGGCCGCTAGCCTGCTGCTGGCGCTGCGTCCGGCAGTGGCGGAAAGCCGTCCGCGTTATGGGGGAACGCTCAGGGTAGAGCTGAGCGCCGCCCCGGCTTCGCTCGACCCCGCGCAGCAATCTGCGTTCCCTACGAGCACGCAGGAACAACTCGCCGTGCTGATGTTCGATCGTCTCGTCGAACTCGATCAGCAGGGAGCGCCGCGGCCAGGCTTGGCCGCTTCCTGGCAGCATGATTCTGATTTCCGGCGCTGGTTGTTTCACCTGCAGTCCGGCGTCGTGCTGCACAATGGATCACCGCTGCGGCCGCACCTGGTTGTCATGTCGCTCTCTGCTTCCGATCCAAATTGGCGCGTGCGCCTGCAGGGCGACGATGTAGTGATCGAGAGCAGCAGTCCCATCCCGAACCTGCTCGCCGAGTTAGCGTGCGCGCGCAATGCCATCGTCGTGCACACCGAAGCCGGAGCGGTGGTCGGAACCGGACCATTTCGCGTGAGCGTTTGGGAACCCGGCAAGCGCCTGGTGCTGGCTGCGAGCGATGATTATTGGGGCGGGCGTCCGTTCCTCGATTCTATCGAGATCACATTTGGCCGCTCGCAGCGTGACCAGGCGCTCGACCTGCAACTCGGCCGCGCCGACGTGGCCGAGGTCCCACCCGATCAGGTGCGGCGCGCGCAGCAGGACGGGCAGCGTGTCGCGGTATCCGCGCCAGCGGAACTGATCGCGCTGGCATTCTCCGACAAGCCTTCCGTGAAGGAGCCCGCGCTGCGCGAGGCCATCAGCCTGTCCATCGATCGCTACGCGATCCAGAGCACGCTGCTGCAGAAGCAGGGCGAGGCCGCGGCCGGCCTGCTGCCGCAATGGGTGAGCGGTTACTCGTTCCTCTTTCGTGTGACCGGAGACGTGGAGCGGGCACGGCAACAGCGGCGTGATCTCGGCTCGACGCCGTCGCTGACGCTGGCCTACGACTGGAGCGATCCGTTAGCACGTGCGATCGCCGAGCGTGTGTCGGTCAATGCAAGGGACATCGGCATCGCCATCCAGCCGTATGGCGAAAACCTCCAAGCGCGCGGCGCCAACGCGGATGTGCGTGTGGTGCGTATCCCGCTAGCCTCGAGCGATCCGGCCGCGGCACTGGCGGCAATCTCCACCGCGACCGGGCGCCAGGGCGCGATGCAAACCAATTCTCCGGAAGATCTGTACTCCGCCGACCGCGCCCTGCGCAGCGATTTCCGCCTGGTCCCGGTAGTGTATGCGCCACAGGCGTGGGCGCTCTCGACGCGCGTGAGGAACTGGGTCACGCCGCGCGAAGGCGGATGGCGCCTGGCCGAAGTCTGGCTGGAAGAGGATAAGCCGTGAGCTACCGCGCCAAGCTGCTGGCGCTGTTCACGGCGACCGTGGTGCTGGTGACCGCGCTGGTCGCCGGCATAGCTTCGACCAGCTTGCGCCGGTCCCTCGACCGCCTGGACGAGCAGCGAACCGCGGAGTTGCTCTCCCAATTCCGCCACGAATTCTCCCGTCGCGGCGACGAGGTCTCGCGACGCATCGAAGCTATCGCGGCCCGCGACTCGACGCTGCGCATAGCCGCCGATCTCGGCCGGTCTTCGCCCGACTATGCGCCTTACGTCAACGAAGCCGGCTCGCTGGCGACTGCCCACCAGTTCGACTTCCTGGAACTTATCGCGCATGAGGGCGCTATCGTCTCCTCGGCGCAGTGGCCGGCGCGTTTCGGCTACAAAGAGGAGTGGATCACTGCGCCGGTGGATTGGAATGCGCAGAGCGCATTCTTGAAACGCGAGGATCTGCCCGACGGCACGGCGCTGGCCCTGATTGCCGTCCGCGAAGTTCGGGCTGGCGATTCCGTTCTGTACATTGCCGGCGGCGAGCGCCTCGACCGCAGTTTCCTCGCTACGCTGTCTCTGCCTTCCGGCATGCGGGCCATGCTCTATCTCAGCACCGAGCCTGCGTTTTCGCCACCGGCGCTCACCGACGCTTCCGGGCCGGTGGCGCACGCGGAGAAGCTTGCGCCCGTGGTGCAGCAGATCCAGCAGCAAGGCGAGCAGAGTTCCGAGGTTGTCTGGTGGTCGAAAACCCCGGCGAGCGCCGAGGCCATCCACGGCATTCCGCTGAAGGGACGCGCGGGCGAAATGCTGGGGGTGCTGCTGGTCGGCAGCTCCCGCCACGATGTCGTCGAGATGGAAAAACACATCCGCATGGTGGCGCTGGTGGTGGGCGCGGCCGGCGTGCTGCTCGGACTCGTGCTCAGCGGATGGGCAGCCACGCGGGCCACGCGTCCGGTCGAGCAACTCGCTGATGCTGCCCGCGAGGTCGCCGCTGGAAACTGGTGGGCGCAGGTCCCAATCACCTCCAACGACGAGTTCGGAGAGCTGGCTTCGGCATTCAACTTGATGACCCGCGAACTTAGCGACCAGCGCGAGCGCCTGGTGCAGGCGGAGCGCGTGGCGGCGTGGCGCGAACTGGCGCGCCGATTGGCCCACGAGCTGAAGAACCCGCTCTTCCCGCTGCAGATCACCGTGGAGAACCTGCTGCGCGCCAAGGAACAGAATCCGGCGCAGTTCGAAGAGGTGCTCCGCGAGAGTGCCTCTACGCTGCTGGCGGAGATCGCCAACCTGCGCGCCATCGTCCAGCGCTTCAGTGACTTCGCCAGGATGCCCGCGCCCGAGCTGCAGTCGGTGCGGCTGAACGAAGTGGCCGAGCACGTTCTCAAGCTGCTCGAGCCGCAGTTCACCGCTGCCGGCCGCGCGCCGATCACGGCCAAGGTCGAGCTCGATCCCGAGCTGCCCGTGATCCAGGCCGATCCCGAGCTGATCAACCGCGCGCTGCAGAACCTGGTGCTGAACGCCATCGACGCCATGCCGTCCGGAGGCAGCCTGGGGCTCCGCACCAACCATCGTGACGGCGTGGTGACGCTTGCCGTGAGCGACACCGGCACGGGACTCACGCGCGAAGAATGCGAGCGCCTGTTCACGCCCTACTACACCACCAAGCAGCACGGCACGGGGCTGGGGCTGGCAATCGTGCAGTCGGTAGTCAGCGATCATCACGGCAAGATAACCGTGGAAAGCGAACCGGGACGCGGCTCCACGTTTCGCATTGAACTGCCGCTCAAGATGCCAGAGACTAAGACCGCGCGGAGAACCAATGTCTAGCCAGCCCGAGCCGGCGCCGCAGAAAGCGCGCCTGCTGATCATCGACGACGACGCCAACACACTCGCCTCGCTGGCTCGTGCCTTCCGTCTCGCCGGTCACGAAGCGGTGGTGTGCGACAGCGCCGTCCGCGCGCTCGAGCTCATCAAGTCGCAGAGCTTCGATCTGATCTTCTCCGACGTGGTGATGCCTGGCAAAGACGGGCTCTCATTCCTCGAGGATTATCACGCGCTCGGCCTGAACACGCCGGTGGTGATGATGTCCGGCCAGGCGCACATCGAGATGGCGGTGCGGGCCACGCGGCTCGGGGCGGTCGATTTCCTGGAGAAGCCGCTTTCCACCGACAAGCTGCTGCTCACCGTGGAGAACGCGCTCAAGCTGAAACGCCTGGAGCAGGAGAACCGCGAGCTGCGCCAGCGCGTCGGCAAGCAGGACATCATCTGGACCGGCGAGGCCATGCGCAAGGTGATGGCGCAGGCGGAGCGCGTGGCCGCCAGCGAGACGCGCGTCTGCATTCTGGGCGAGACCGGCACCGGCAAGGAACTGGTGGCGCGCACGCTGCACGAGCGCAGTCCGCGCCGCAACGGGCCATTCGTCACCCTGAACTGCGCGGCCGTTCCCGCGGAACTGGTGGAGTCGGAGCTGTTCGGCCATGAGAAAGGCGCGTTCACCGGCGCCGCCGCGCGGCACGCCGGCAAGTTCGAGCAGGCCGAGCGCGGCACGCTCTTCCTCGACGAGATCGGCGACATGCCGCTCCCCATGCAGGCCAAGCTGCTGCGCGTGCTCGAGCAGCATGAGATCGAGCGCGTCGGCGGCGAGCGGCCGATCACGGTGGACGTGCGCGTCATCGTGGCCACGCATCGCCGGCTGGAGGCGCTGGTGCAGGAAGGCAAATTCCGCCAGGACTTATATCACCGCATCTACGTCTATCCGCTTGCCCTGCCCGCGCTGCGCGAGCGCCGCGACGACATCCCGGCGCTGGTGGAACATTTCACCCGCCAGATAACCGAGCAGAACGGATGGAAACCAATCCCCGTGAGCACCGATGCCATCGAACTTCTCCAGGCTTATACGTGGCCGGGAAATGTGCGCGAATTGCGGAACGTGGTCGAGCGCCTGCTGCTGCTCTCGACCGACAACCAGGTGGATGCAGCCGTCGTGCGCGCTGCCTTGCCGGACATGGCCGCGGCGGCGGCGCCGGAATCGCCCTCGGTCTCAGGCCCGCTCGCCCAGCGCGTCGAGGGCTTCGAACGCGGCGCCATCCTCGCCGAGCTCAAAGCGCAGCAGTACCACATCACCCGCGCGGCGGAAGCGCTAGGACTGGAACGCAGCCATTTGTACAAGAAGTGCCAGCAACTCGGCATCGACCTGCAATCGCTGCGCAAGCAAGGTTAGAAGGGCGAATCCAAAGGCTATCTGGTTCAGGTGAGCGCAATTCTCGGTCATGCCTTTCATGACGATGGACTTCTTTCCAGTGATGCCCGGTCCCATCCCGCGAGATTGGCCCCGGCCTCATACGCGCTCTGCGCAAACTCCAGGATCTCGTCGCGCGGAGATTTTGCGCGGCGCACGTCATCGTACATAAGCAGGAACTCGTGCAGCTTATCCTGGTAAAACGCGTCCCGCGGCCGGACCGGCTGCGCGCCATAGCCCGCCGGCTCCGGGGCGGTGTAGGAGTAGAAGGCGGGTCCCTTAACGTCTCCGCCGCCCGGCCACCATCCCACGCTGCTGCATTCATGCGAGTAGGCTTCAGACGTGATAACGCCCGTTCGCGGCGGAGCGCGACGGCCGCTGAAACGCGTGCAACACAGATCGAAGCTGCCCCAGAAGAAGTGGGCCGGACTCGATTTCCCTATGAACCGAGTGCGAAACTCCTGGAGCACCAGATCGATCGACAGCAGGATGCGCCACAAGCGGCTGGCGTACTCCGGATCATAGGATGCATGGGTCTCATCCTTATCCAGTGGAATCGGGTCCGGGACTTCCTGCGGCTTGGGATTGATCCGCACGTCGATGCCGGCCTCGCCCATTAGGGAAAATAACTCCCGATAGAATGCTGCGACGGACCTCGGCGCGAGCTTCAGAGCACGCTGCCCGCCGTCTGATGTTAGAAGTTCCAGGCGGTGGTGGACGAAGTCGAACTGGATCTCAAACGCGCGCCCCTTGTACGGGATCGGCGAGGTGGTCAAGCCTCGCGTGTTCACATAGAGCGCGACCTCCCACCAATGATTGATGAGCGGTGTGAGGGCCAGCCGGATCTTCCCCACGATCTGCGTCCACATGTGCAGCGTGTGATAGGTGTCTTCCCACTCTTCAAGCGGCAACGCCGGCCAGTCTTGCTCGACCATGACCGTCGAAGAAGGGCGATTGAGAATATTCGCTTGCTTTCGTACTGCGGCCATAAGTTTCCCATTATCCGCTTCGAACGCTGTGTTGTCTGGCCCGAATCAATGACTGACGCTTGATTGCGAATCTCGCGTGGTATTCTCTTTCCCTCCTCACCGGGCCGCGGCGGCGCCGACGGAATTGGCGTCTGGCTCCGGCGCTCTTGCCCAGCGCGCCGAGGGCTTCGAACGCAGCGCCATCCTCGCCGAGCTCAAAGCTCAGCAATACCACATCACCCACGCCGCGGAAGCGCTGGGACTGGAACGCGGCCATTTGTACAAGAAGTGCCCGCAGCTCGGCATCGACCTGCAATCGCTGCGCAAGCAGAACTGGAAGGGCGAATTGAAAGGCTGGAGGCGCGGGTGAGAATCGAACTCACGTATAAAGGTTTTGCAGACCTCTCCCTTACCACTTGGGTACCGCGCCCCGAAACCGCGCTTGTGCGTGGGCCACGAACAAAAAACTGGAGCGGGAGACGGGATTTGAACCCGCGACTTCGACCTTGGCAAGGTCGCACTCTACCGCTGAGTTACTCCCGCTCGGCCCTTTGATTATAGCTAAGGCCGAAAAAGCGGGCAAACACGGCCTCAGCCACCGTGTCCAGTCGTTTCCCGTTGCAACTCGGCATTCTTCTTCGCCGTGATGTCGTTGCGCAGGTCCCAGAGCGGCTTGTAGAAGAGGTGCTCCTGGCGCTGCTTCAGGATCTCGACCGGCGTGCCCATGGTCCCGACCACACTGCCACCGATGATGCGCTGCGCCAGCTTCAGGTGGTGGTAGCGGAACAGTTGCACGCGCTCATCGAAGTCCAGCATCTCTTCCGCCACCTCGTGCAGGCCGAAGAACTCCTGATGGCGGCGGTACACATCGTCCAGGGTGATCCCCTGCCGCGCGACCTGCTCGAAGAATGTATCACCCAGCCGCGGACCGATGTGCAATAGCGCCAGGAAGCCCGGCGAATCGAGGCCGCTGCCATGTCCCAGGCCGGCGCGAATGATGTGGTAATCGAAGGGCGTGATGCCTTCCAGGATGTGCAGCAGCGCGATCGGATAGTCGATCTCACGGTTGGCGCGCCGCATCAGCCGCGCGGTGTTGCCGGTATCGCCCTCGGCCAGGCGATGGCGCGCCCGCTCCAACTCCCAGGCTGCCGCCTTCATCAGCAGTTCCGAGCTCTGGTGCACCACCTGGAAGGTCAGCTCGTCGGGATGCAGCATCTCCTCCGCAGGCTTTTGCAGCGCCAGCAGGTCGTCGGTGCGCAGGTAGCGTTCGTAATCCGACGCGCCTTTGCCCGGCAGGATGGGCTTTTGCTGCTCGTTCACGGCTAGCTCACTCCTGATGCCGGAGCGCGCGGCGTCCACTGCGGATCCTTCTCCGGCGGCACCATCTGCCCGTCGCGCATGTGCAGGATGCGGTCGCCGTACGTGGCGGCTTCCGGGTTGTGGGTGATCATCAGCACCGTCTGCCCGAGGTCCTGGTTGGACTGCCGCAGCATGCGCAGCACGATCTCGGAATTCACCGAGTCGAGATTGCCGGTGGGCTCGTCGGCCAGCACGATGGCCGGGCGGTTGATGAGCGCCCGCGCCAGCGCCACCCGCTGCTGCTCGCCGCCGGAAAGTTCGGCGGGCCGGTGGTGCATGCGCTCGGCGATGCCCAGCATGCTGACGATGCGCTCGTAGAGGCCGCGGTCGGTGCGTCCGTTGGTGCCCGCGATGTCGGCGGCAACGTCGATATTAGCCTTGGCATCGAGCGCGGGCAGCAGGTTGAACTTCTGGAATACGAACCCGATCTTGCGCTTGCGCGCCGCCGTGCGCTGGCTGTCGCTCATCCGCGAAAAATCTTCGCCGTCTATGATCACCCGCCCCGAACTCGGCCGCGTCAGCCCGCCCAACAGGTAGAACAACGTGGATTTCCCGCTACCCGACGGGCCCACGATGCTGACGAATTCGCCGCGCTCCACCGCGAAGCTCACCCCGCGCAGCGCCGGCACGTCCAGCTTGCCCACGCGGTAGATTTTCGTCAGGTTCTCCGCCTCGATGATAGCCACCATGCCGAAGTCTGATATTACACGAGCGGCTTGCCACGTGCGTTTCGGCGCGGATGGTCTTACGACGCGGCGATGAGGTCGGCGGTTTCGGGGCGGGCAATCCGCTTGGGTCCGCGCTTGCGCACCAGAAGCAGCCGGATGCGCTCCAGCAGTTCCGCGGGCGCGTACATGCCTTTGGGGAGGAACACGTCGGCGCGTGTGTCCTTCTCGTACACCTTGATCTTCCCGGAGAACAGGATGGCGGGCAGGCATGGCGCCTCGCTCTTGATCCGTTCGATCAGTTCCGTGCCGTCCAGGCCGGGCATGATGAGATCGCTGAGTACCAGGTCGATGCCGCCCCTGCGGAACGCCTCCAACGCGTCGTGCCCGTTGTTACAGGCGACCACGCGATAGCCGCGGGTTTCCAGCATGACCTTGCGGATGGAGAGGGATTGCTCGTTGTCGTCAACACAAAGAATCGTCTTCTTGGCCTTCATTCATTCCCCGGGAGCGGCGGCCAGAAACCGCGACGCCAATCACGCGCGGTCCGCAAAAAAAAATGAGTGTAGCGAGCCAGCATCCTAGAAGAGAAGGCCGGACCTGTAAAGTGGCGGCGATGCCAACAAGAAAATTTCTGATTTCGGATGGTGGACAAACGTGTCGTGAGCCGAAGCGCCGTGTGGTGCGCGCGCTTTCGCCGCCGCGCCATCTAGAGGAACACTTCGCCGCGCATCAGCTTCACCACATTTCCACCGACCCGCACGTTGGCGATTCCATTACCCGTGCGCGACGCGCGCACGAAAATGCGGCTGGGCCGCTGGATCTCGAGGCCCTGCTCGATGAGCACGCGCTCGTCGGAGCGGGCGACGCCGTGCGCCACCATCCAGGCGGCGCAGCAGCCGGCGGCCGAACCGGTGGCCGGGTCTTCGCCGTTGTAGAAGATCATGCGCGCGTGCAGCCGCGCCTTGGGGTCCACGGTTTCGCGGGTGACGAAGTAAAGGAACTTGGCGTCGGTGGGCTCGACGTACTCCGCCATGCGCTTCCAGCTCGGGTTGAAATTGCGGATGACCTCGAGGCTGCGCAGCGGGACCATGGCAAACGGCAGGCCGGTGGAGACCGTTTGAACAGGCAGATCGGGATCGATGGCGCTGGGCTCGAGTCCCGCGGCCAGGGCTACGGCGCGCTTGTCGTGGAACGATCCCATCACCGGGTCGCGCTGCAGCATCTCGCCGAAAAGCTTGCCGTTGAGCTCCTCGAATCGAACCGGAATCCGGCCGGCCTTCAGGTCGAGCGCGACCTCGTGCTGGTTCGCCTTACGCAGCACGAATGCCGATCCCAGCGTGGGGTGGCCGGCGAACTCCAGTTCCTCCTGCACCGTGAAGATGCGCACCTTGACCCCCCGCTTCGCCTCAACCGCACGCGGCCGCGGCAGCACGAAGGTGGTTTCCGCCAGGTTCATCTCGCGGGCCAGCGCCTGCATCTCGGAATCGCGCAGCCCGCGCGCATCCAGGAACACGGCAAGCTGGTTGCCTTCAAGCGCCCGCGCGCTGAAAACATCCACTTTGACGAAGGCGAAACGGCGTTGTTTCAGAGCGCTGACGCGCTTCTTGGGGTTTGACATGGTCTATCCTCGTGGGTATTCTAATCGCCGGATGTGGACCCGCTCTACCCTTGCGGCCTCTTGTAGCAGCTCGCCGCCGGCGTGTGGGTAGCGTACCCTTTCGAGTTCTGAAACCCACCCGCCGTCATTGACGAGCGGGTTTTTCTTTTGTGAGCAAACCTTCAAAGGAGAAGACAACATGACCACATATGCTCATCCCGAGGTTCTGGTGACCACCTCCTGGGTGGCCGAGCACTTGCGCGATCCCAAGCTCCGCCTGGTCGAGGTTGACGTGGATACCAGCGCCTACAGCCAGGGACACATCCCCGGCGCCATCGCCTGGGCCTGGACCACGCAGCTCGCCGACCAGGTGCGGCGCGACATCCTGTCGCAGGCGGAGTTCGAGAACCTGCTGGCCAGCTCCGGGATTTCCAATGACACGACCGTGATCCTCTACGGCGATAACAACAACTGGTTCGCCGCTTGGGCGTTCTGGGAGGCCAAGATCTACGGCCACCGCGATGTGCGCATCCTCGACGGGGGCCGCAAGAAGTGGATCGCCGAAGGCCGCGAGGTGACGACCGACGTGCCCACCTATCCCCGGGCCAGCTACAAGGCGCTGGCTGCGGACCTCTCGATCCGCGCCTACCTGCCGCAGGTGCAGGAGCAGAGCCGGAATCGCCAGCCGCTGGTGGATGTGCGCAGCCCGCAGGAATTCACCGGGGAGATCCTGGCGCCTCCGGGACTGCCCGAGACCGCACAGCGCGGCGGACACATCCCCCACGCGCGCAACATCCCCTGGGGCAAGGCGGCGAACGACGACGGCACCTTCAAGTCCTACGACGAACTGAAGGCGCTTTACGGCGGCGAAGGCATCGACGGCACCCGTCCCATCATCGCCTATTGCCGCATCGGCGAACGCTCCAGCCATACCTGGTTCGTGCTGAAGTACCTGCTCGGCTTCCAGAACGTCACCAACTACGACGGCTCGTGGACGGAGTGGGGCAACCTGGTGGGCGCGCCGGTGGAGAAAGGGACAGCGAGCGCGTCGGCGCGCGCAGCGTAGCGCAGATTTAGAAAATGGTATCTGCCGGGTGAAGGGGCACGCCTTCACAGGCTGCTGAAAAACTCGAAACGAGGCGTGTTTTGAAGGGGCGCGGCTTCAGCCGCGCCGCAGAAGTCCCTTATTTTTGTCATTCCGAGGGGCTTCAGCCCCGAGGAATCTTGGTTTTTGTCCCACCGCCGCGAGTTTTTCAGCAGCCTGTTTAGGCGTGCCGTAAGAGACAGGTATAAACTCGGCTTTAGCCCCTGAGGGATTTTTTCAGGGCCTAAAGGCCTGTTCGTTCGCGGATGTTAGCGGCACGGCTGGAAGCCGTGCCCCTTCACCCTTCTCAGAACCTGGACAGAACGAGTGTGGAGACACACTTAGAACGATGAAGCCTGAAGCTTACGAAGAAAAACAATTGGAGGTGGAAGGCTGGCCCGTGCGGCTCACCTCCTACAAGCTGGGAGACGTGTTCCACTGCCAGGCGGATAACGTCTCCCCGGGCGCCACGCTGGTGCGGGAGACCGGCGCGACCCGGGACGAAGCGGAGCGGAAGGCGCTCGAAGTAGCACGCAGACGCCTCAGCCGCACCCGCCGGCACTCCGCCTGAGCCAGCGGTCCGCCGGACCTGCGATAGAATGACGCCCTAGTGTGCCCGCGCGCGGAAGCGCATGTGGTCCGGTGATCATCCCGGTCTTCAAAACCGGTGTGAGTCGGGTTTTGCCCGGCTCGGGTCGGTTCGACTCCGACACGCTTCCGCCAGCTCCCTCGCTGCGCTCGGGATTTCGGCAGCGGACTCCCGCTCCCCTTCGCTTCGCTCGGGGTCGCTCACGCCCGCTAGGCGCCTCAACTTCACAACCGGCGGACGTTGGTTCATCCCGGCGTCGGTGCGTTCGACTCGCACACGCTTCCGCCAGTTCCCTCGCTGCGCTCGGGATTTCGGCAGCGGACTCCCGCTCCCCTTCGCTTCGCTCGGGGTCGCTCACGCCCGCTAGGCGCCTCAAGTTCGACTCCGACACGCTTCCGCCAGTTATTTTCAGATGGTTATGCAGCCGGAGATCCAGAGAAAAAACCAGACCCACGAGTTTCCTGGGGCATGGCTGATCCGCACCAAAGGGCCACTGGCCCTTGTAATTTGTGTCCCCTGGGAGGAAACTAGATAGGTGCCTGGTAGAGATCCTCGCCGCCTGCAAAGACGACCGACCGCATAGGCGCAGCACTCGCCCTCTTTTTGAGCAAAATTATCTATGGAATTAAACGAAAACTTCGTACCAGTTCCGCCGCCGTCTCCGGCCCTGATGGAACAACACCCAAAAGGCACGCAAGCGCGTGTATTGCTGGCATCGGTCTTTGGTCCCTATGCTCGCGATGACGAATTCGGCAGCCGCGCCATCAACCCCATGGAGCTGTATCAAAACCAGGTGACCCGCGCGCAAGGCGCGTTCTCCCTGCGGATGTTCCACCGCTCCTGGGGCATCATGATGATTCAAACGAACATCTCCGCGCCTTCCACGGTGCTTGACTTCCCAACGCGTGCGGATTTCGCACGTGAGTTGGCCAGCGGCGCCTACGACATCGTGGGAATCTCCTCGATCATTGTCAATGTGGGCAAAGTGCGTGAGATGTGCCGCATGGTGCGGGAGCTTTCGCCCCAGTCCGTGATTATTGTGGGCGGACACGTCGCGGCCATCCCTGGTTTGCAGCACATGATTGACGCTGACCACATCGTGCGGGGCGAGGGCATTGCCTGGATGCGCCGCTATCTCGGCGAGAATCCGGAAGCACCCATTCGGCATCCCCACATCGTGTCGGGCTTCGGCATGCGCGTGATGGGGGTTAAGTCGCCAGAGAAAGCAAGCCACACCGCGGCCACCATCATTCCGTCGGTCGGCTGCCCCATGGGTTGCAACTTCTGTACCACCTCATCGTTCTTCGGCGGCAAGGGCAAGTTCACCAACTTCTATGAGACAGGACAGGAATTGTTCGAGGTCATGTCCGAGATGGAGCGCACCATGGGCGTTCGCTCCTTTTTTGTCATGGACGAGAACTTCCTGCTGAACCGGCCGCGCGCCATGGAACTGCTGGCCCTGATGAAACAGCACGACAAGAGCTGGTCGTTTTATGTGTTCTCTTCCGTGAATGCCCTCCGTAAATACACCATGGACGAGCTGGTCGAACTGGGCATTTCCTGGCTGTGGATGGGATTGGAATCGCCGCACTCCCAGTACAAAAAGCTGGAGGGCTCCGACACCCTGAAGCTGACGCACGAATTGCGGCAGCACGGCATCAAATTGCTGGGTTCCACCATTGTGGGCCTGGAACACCACACGCCGGAGAACATCCAGGAAGAGATTGAGCACGCCATCGCCCACCAGACTGATTTTCATCAGTTCATGCTCTATACGCCAGTTCCCGGCACCCCATTGCACGCGGAAATGCTGGAACAGGGACGAATGCTGGATGTCGATTTGGCCGACATCCACGGCCAGTACAAGTTCAATTTCCAGCACGCGGCGATCTCGCGCGACGACTCGAAGAAATTCCTCGACTGGGCATTTTTCCGCGATTTTGAGGTCAACGGTCCTAGTCTTTACCGTATCTGTCTAACCACTTTTCAAGGCTGGATGCGGCACAAGAACCATCCTGACCCGCGTATTCGCGAGCGGTTTGAGTGGGAGGCGAGGAATCTATGGAAGGGCTACGGCGGAGCGCTATGGGCGATGGAGCACCGCCTGAAGAAGAGCAATGCGGAGATCAGTGCGCGCGTGCACGCCCTTCGCCGCGACATCGAGAACGAGTTCGGATCTTTCAGCAAGTGGATATCGCGCCTGGTCGGCCCCGTGCTGCTGTGGACGACCAAGCGCGAACAACGGCGGCTGCTGCGCGGCTATTCGTATGAGCCGCCGGTCATCGTTGAGCGCCGGAACTGGGCTGGATAAGCATTTACATTGCCGTGTCGTCGCCGGTTTGCCATACTTCCATCGCAAAATTCCAGACTAAGGATTTGGTGGGATGAGCATGCGGATGCTGTGGAGGTGTGGATTTGCGGTTCTCTTCTGCTGTCTGCTTTCGGGTTTGATCGCGGCCGAGCCAGCGCCGGTTCCGGGCCAGAAACCGCTGACCGAGATGCCCTCGGTGATCACGGTACCGCTGGCAGCGCAGCCCTCGGACCACTTCGATCCCGAGGCGGCGACTAACGCCTATCTGGCCGAGATCCCGGCCGAGGCCCGGGCACGTTCGGACGCTTACTTCGAAGGCGGATATTGGCTGCTCTTGTGGGACTTCCTGTATGGCGTGGTGATCGCGCTGCTGCTCCTGAACCTGCGCTGGTCGGCCAAGATGCGCGATTTCGCCGAGCGCGTCACCCGCTTCAAGCCCGTGCACACCGTCGTGTATTGGATAGAGTATCTGGTGCTCACCAGCATCCTCTTGTTTCCGTTGACGGTTTATGAGGACTACTTCCGTGAGCACAAATATGGCTTGGCGACGCAGACGTTCGGACCCTGGCTGTACGACCAATTCAAGCTGCTGCTGATCGGCCTGGTTCTCGGCGCCATTCTTGTGACCGCGTTGTTCGGCGTGGTGCGGCGGCTGCCACGGACCTGGCACATCTGGGGCGCCGTGGTGAGCGTCGTGTTCCTCGCGCTTTTCGTCCTGATCACACCGGTGTACCTGGTGCCCATCTTCAACAAGGTCAGCAAGCTGAACGATCCCAAGGTCACGCAGCCCATCCTGAGCCTGGCGCGGGCGAACGGCATCGCAGTAAAGGACGTGTATCAGATGGACGCCTCGCGGCAGACCACGCGCATGAGCGCCAACGTGAGCGGCTTCGGGCACACCATGCGCATCACGCTGAACGACAATTTGTTGCGACGCGGTTCTCCGGAAGAGATTCAGGCCGTGATGGGACACGAGATGGGACACTACGTGCTCAACCACGTTTACAAGCTAGTCATGTTCTTTCTGATCCTGATCGTGACCGGCTTTGCGCTGCTGCGCTGGGGGCTGAACTGGTCGCTGGGCCGCTGGGGAGAGAAGTGGCAAATCCGCGGCATCGGCGACACCGCCGTGCTGCCGCTGGTCGTCCTGCTAGCGTCTATCTTCTTCTTTGTCCTAACGCCGGTGATGAATAGCTACATCCGCGTCCAGGAACGTGAGGCCGACATGTACGGCCTGAACGCCAGCCGGCAGCCCGACGGTTTCGCGCAAGGCGCTATCCACCTGGGCGAGTATCGCAAGATGAGCCCGGGACGCATGGAGGAGTGGGTGTTCTACGATCATCCTAGCGGGCGCAGCCGCATCTATGCCGCCATGCGCTGGAAGGCGGAGAACCTGCAGCTCTTTAGTCCGTCGACGCCAAAGGAGAAGTAGCTAGAAGCGCCACCGCGTGGCGCGGTTGAGCGTCAGCTTCTCGTCGAAAGCGAAGACCTTCACCGGCCGCACCGCCCAGATGGGCTCCTGCTGATAGGGAGACATGTCGAAGTCATACTTGCGCTCGTAAAGCCGGAAGAACCGCTTCCGCAGCGCGCCTTCGCGCACCTCGCGAGCGATGCCCTCGACGATCACCGCCTCGTACGCGAGTTCGTTGCATACCACGCAGTTGGGATTGGCTTTCAGGTTGTGAGATTTCCGCGACTCGCGCCCGGTCGAAAAATAAAAGACGTTGGCCAGCCACAGACCCCAGACCACCATGGTGTGCGGGCGGCCATCGGGACGCACGGTCGAGATCCAGTAGTTGTGGGATTTGGTGAGGCGCTGCTCTGCCCACTTCCAGGGCAGCAATCCTTTGTTGTCCGCCGGCAGGCCGTAGCCGGGCATGTGCGGACGGCTGGATTTCGGCGCGCGCTTGGTCATGATTCTTCCCTCAGCAACTTGGTTAAGGTGGGCTTGTGCTTCTCGCGGCGCTCTTTCTTCGCGTCGGGCACGCGGCGGGTGGGCGGCGGAGCGCCGATCTGCTCCCGCGCTGCCGCCTTCACGGCGTCAACCGCACGGAATGGTTTCGGCTTTTTCCTTTTCGTCAAGTCCCGCCTCACCGGCTGCATTATGCAATAATCGGGATGAAGTACCGAGTACCAAGTACGGAGTCGGAATCTTTCAGCATGGACGAAAAAGAGTTTTTCGACGAGCGGCAGGAGAAGAAGCTGGCGCCGCTGACCTGTCCGCACTGCCGCCAGCCTGGCGAATACGAGCTGGGATGGCTGGTGCGCACCAAGAAGCGGCAACTCTCCGGCCGCGCCGACGAGCGCGACCGCGCCCGCTTTGCCAAGGCTCGCTCCTACATGGTGCGGCGCGACGACATGGTGATGTGCAAGAACATGCGCTGCCGCAAGCGCTTCGAAGTCTCGGGCGTGCAGTCGGTGGCGTTCATAGAGTAATCGGGACAATGGGCGATCGGCTCATCGGCTGATCTGAAAGTCAGACCACTGGACCTCTTCGCAATCTCCCGATGACCCGATCTCCCGATCACCCGATTCATTTATACTGCCCTGTTTCGTTTCCCACGGAGATGACGCATGAAGATCCTGGTGTGCATGAAGCAGGTCCCGCAGAAGGATGCCCCGCTCAAGCTCAACGAGTCCGGCGCCTGGATCCGCGAAGACGTCTCCTACGAGGTGAATGAGCCCGACGCCTACGCGCTCGAAGAAGCGTTGCGCCAGAAGGAAAAGCACGGCGGAGAGGTGGTGGTGATCACGGCCGGACCGGCGCGGGCCCAGCAGGTGCTGCGCGAGGCGCTGGCCAAGGGCGCCGATCGCGCCATCCATCTCGAGGACCCGGCGTTCGTCACCCTCGACGCTGCCAACATCGCGCGCGCCTTCGCCGCGGCCATCAAAGATGAGCAGTTCGACCTGGTCTTCACCGGGCTGCAATCGGACGACTTCGGTTTCGCGCAGACGGGCGTCATTCTGGCCGAGCTGCTGGGCTGGCCGCACGCCACCATCATCATGCAGATCGAGAAGTCCAACGGCGGCATCAAGGTGAAGCGCGAGCTCGAAGCCGGATACTTCCAGCACGTGGAGATGCCGCTGCCGGCGGTGCTCACCATCCAGTCCGGGATCAACAAGCTGCGCTACGCCACGCTGATCGGCATCAAGCAGGCCAAGAACAAGCCGCTGCGCAAGGTGGCGCTCGCCGAGGTGCAGCCTAACCTCGTCTCGAATCAACTGAATATACAGAGGCTGTATGTTCCCCAGAAGACGAAGAAGACGGAGATGCTCGCGGGCTCTCCTGCCGACGTCGCCCGCAAACTAACCGAGAAGCTGAAGAACGAAGTCAGAGTTTTGTAGGCAGGCAATCATTCCTATGAAGATTCTTGTGATCGTCGAGCAGCGTGAAGGCAAGTTGAACCGCGTCTCATTCGAGACGCTCACCGGCGCGCAGGCCATTGCGCGCGAAACCGGCTGGACGTTGGAGGCGGCGGTGGTTGGCTCCGGCGCCGGCGATATCGCGAAGGAAGTTGCGGGCAAGAAAGTCGCAAACGTGTACGACATCGAGTCGCCGCAGCTCGCCGCGTACACCCCGGATGCGTTCGTCGCCGCGCTCAAGCCGTTCATTGCCGACAAGAAACCCACGTTGGTGCTCATGCCGCACACCTACCAGGTGCGCGACTTTGCGCCGAAGCTCGCGACCGCGCTCGGCCGCGCGCTGGTCAGCGACTGCACGGGCTATAAGAAAGAAGGAGACAAGCTGCTGTTCGTGCGGCAGATGTTCCAGGGCAAGTTCGCGGCTGACGTGGCTTTCGCCGGCGAGCCTCCGTACTTCGCCACCTTCCAGACCGGCGCCTTTCGCGGCGACCAAGTCGAAGCCGGCGCTTCAGCCGCTCCGATCGAGACCGTGCAGGCTGACGTTCCAGCTTCTGCCCTGCGCAACAAGCCGGGCGAAGTTTTCAAAGAAGCCAAGCAGGCGGTGGACTTGACGCAGGCCGAGATCATCGTGGCCGTGGGACGCGGGATCAAGGAAGAGAAGAACATCGCGCTGGCGAAACAGCTTGCCGAGGCGCTAGGCGGAGAGATCGCCGCTTCGCGTCCTATCTGCGACGCCGGCTGGCTGCCCATGGACCGCCAGATTGGCTCCTCCGGCCAGACGGTGGCGCCCAAGCTCTATGTCGCGCTCGGCATCAGCGGCGCTATCCAGCACATCGTCGGGATGAAGGGCTCGCGCACCATCGTCGCCGTCAATAAGGATTCGGAGGCGCCCATCTTCGAGGTGGCTGACATCGGCATTGTCGGGAATCTTTTCGAAGTGATTCCGCCGCTGGTGGAGGAGATCAAGAAAGCTAAGGGCTAGGTTTCAAGGTTTCAAAGGTTGCAAGGTTTCATTGGAGGCCGAAATGGCTCGCACCTATCGGGACCTTCTTGTCTGGCAGAAAGCGAAGACACTCGCGGTCGAAATCTACCGATGTACACAGGATTTTCCTCCATCGGAAAAGTACGGCTTGACCAGTCAGCTACGCCGGGCCGGTGTGTCAGTGGCCTCGAACATCGCTGAGGGCCAAGGCCGCCTCACCAAAGGCGAGTTCCGGCAGTTCCTCGGGCATGCGCGCGGCTCTCTATTGGAACTCGACACCCAACTTGCGATAGCTTTGGAACTGGCTTATCTCGACGACGCGCAATACAAGATATTGGAACAAGGGGCCTATGAGGTGCTGGGCCTGTTAAATAGATTGCTTGCCTCTCTTCAAACATCCCAGGCCGCTGAAGTCCAGACGGCATCCATGATGACCGAAACCTTGAAACTTTGAAACTTTGAAACCTTTTTCTCAATGGTCTTTCGCAAACCTCTCATCGGCATCGAACGTCCGCAAATGGAAGCTGACGTGGTCATCGTCGGTGGCGGGCCCGCCGGGCTGGCTTGCGCGCTGCGGTTGTCGCAACTTATCGACGAGCACAACGGCAGGAATCCCGACCAACAGCTCAGCAAAGAAAATATCTACGTGCTCGAGAAGGCGCGCGAGATCGGGCAGCACTGCCTCTCGGGCGCCTTGCTCGATCCGCGTTCCATGCGCGAGCTGCTTCCCGGATTCGAAAAGGAAGCGCCCATCGAGGCCGAGGTCACTCAAGAAGCGGTTTACTTCCTGACCCGGGCCGGCAAGTTTAAGTTCCCGATCACTCCTCCCGCGCTGCGCGACCACGGCAACTACGTGATCTCGCTCAACCGTTTCGCCAAATGGATGGGCGAGAAGGTCGAGGCCGTCGGCATTACCGTGTTCAGCGGCTTTGCAGGTTCGGAGCTGCTGATCGAGGGCGAGCGCGTCACCGGCGTTCGCACCGACGACAAGGGCGTGGACAAATCCAACCAGCCCAAAGGCAACTTCGAGCCGGGTTACGACCTGAAGGCCAAGGTTGTGATTCTGGCCGAAGGCACGCGCGGCTCGCTGACCAAGCAACTGGTCGCGCGCTTCCATCTTGATCGCGACCGCAATCCCATGAACTATGGCGTAGGCGCGAAGGAGCTCTGGGAACTTCCACCCGGACGCATCGCTCCCGGCGAAGTGGTCTACACCATGGGATGGCCGCTGACCACGCGCGAGTACGGCGGCGCGTGGATTTACGGCGGGAAGGACAATGTCATCTCGCTCGGCTTCGTCACCGGGCTCGATTATTCCGACCCGCGCCTTGATCCACAGCGCGTCTTGCAGGAGTTCAAGCTGCATCCCTTGGTGCGGGCGCTGCTCGAGGGCGGCAAGATGATCCGCTACGGTGCCAAGTCGTTGCCCTACGGTGGCTGGTGGGCGGTGCCGCCGGTGGCGGGCGATGGCTGGATGATTCTGGGCGATTCTGCCGGGTTCCTGAACTCGCAACGCCTCAAGGGAATCCACCTGGCCATCAAGAGCGGCATGCTGGCCGCCGAGACCGCCTTCGAAGCTCTCGCGCAAAACGATTTTTCCGCCGCGCGCCTGGCCGGATACCAGCGGCGCGTCGAAAACAGTTGGATCAAGCAGGAGCTGTGGAGCGTGCGCAACTTCCACCAGGGATTTGAGCACGGCTTGTGGGCGGGGATGTTCCACGCCGGCTTGCAGCAGATCACCGGTGGACGCGGCCTGCACGCGCGCTATGCCGCCACCGCCGGGTATCGCCGGCTGAAGAAGCTCGCCGACCTGCCCGCGGACGGCGGGGCCGAGGCGCACCTGCTCAACGATTACAAGGGTGACGGCAAGCTGACCTTCGACAAGCTCACCGACCTTTATCACTCCGGCACGAAGCACGAAGAAGACCAGCCGGCGCACCTCGTCATCCACGATACGAATATCTGCAACACACGCTGCGTCACGGAATTCGGCAATCCCTGCCAGCATTTCTGCCCCGCTAGCGTGTACGAGATGGTGGAGGCGTCGGACGTGCCTGGCGGGAAGCAGATCCATCTGAACCCGTCGAACTGCGTGCACTGCAAGACCTGCGACATTATGGATCCCTACGAGATCATTACTTGGGTTCCGCCCGAGGGCGGCGGCGGGCCTAATTACGACGGAATGTGACGGCGGTTGGCGGGCATGCTGGGAAACGCGTTTCGCCATTGTCCCAAATTATTGTCATCCCGACCGAGCGCTTTAGCGCGAGTGGAGGGACCTTGCGTTGCTTAGCAAAACACAAGGTCCCTCCACTCGGGACTAAAGTCCCTCGGTCGGGATGACAATCTTAAGCTCGCCCGCCCCAGTTGACTCGCTTCCCCCTAGGGGGAGATGATTCCACCACACACCATGCGATATCCAACGTTGGTCCTCGTTCTGGCAGTGACCGCCTTCTGCGCGTCCGCCGCCGCCCTCGATCACGGCTGTGCCCAGGGTGTCGGCGTGTGGACCGAGAACCTGTGGGATGGCTACAAGATCGAGATAGCAGCCGCGCCGGAGGGCGCCGCGGCCCAGTGCCGCGCGGCGCTGAAGTCCGCCGACGGCAAGGTTCTGTTCGAAGTCACGGGCGCGGAAGCGCTGGTGAACGCCATCAGCGGCAGCGACGTCAACGGCGACGGCAAGCCTGACGTGGTGATCGAGACCCACCGCACCGCCGGCCAGTGCTGTTATACGTACTCTATCCTTACTCCCGGCGAGAACCCGCCGCTGGTGCGGCAGATCACCACCACCCCGCCGCTGGTCTTCGAGGACCGCGACAACGACGGCAAGATCGAAATCGCCACCCATGATTTTGCCTTTGTCGGCATCGAGGGCCTGGGCGAGTCGGATTCACCGCGGCCGCTAGTGGTGTTCCGCCTGCGCGGCAACACTCTCTATAACGTGAGCCCTGCCTACTGGCCTGAATACCAGCGCGAAGTCGAGGCGGCAAAGAACAGTCTCTCCCACAGTGAGCTGGACCTGCTTATTGGCCGCAATAATTCGGGCGGCACCGCGGTGGGCGCTGGCAGCGGTGGCAAGCCTAAGGAACTGAGTCCCGGCGAGGAGAAGCAGTTGCTCGATGCCAAAGGCGCGGTGCTGACTATGGTGGTGAATTATCTATATGGCGGTCGCGGCGAGGAGGGGTGGAAGACCATCCGAGAGATGTGGACCGACCGCGACAAAGACCGCATCCGTCAGGCTATCCTGCTCAGCCGCTCGCGCGGTGTGCTGAGTGAAGTCAACCGCACGGCGGCGGCGAAGAGCACAAGCCAGTAGGCAGGAGGCAGGCAAAACCGCTGCGTCCTGCTTCCTGCCCCCTTCCCTTGGGAAAGCGTATAATTTCGTTACTGTTTCCGACCGCCGGGACCTGTCGGCATACCCATGGTCCCGGGGGCGGTTCTCCTCAGACAACCGAGGAGACGAGGGTAAGGGTGGAAACGCCTTTGCCTCCCGTGCTTGGAAAGGAAACGTCCTGCCTGCGGCGAGTTCTTCGCCGGGAGTGGTCTTTTCTTTCCCATCGCACCGGAAACATAGCCGGTTTCTCGCGCTATGGAACGCCTGACCGACAAATTCGGCCGCCCCATAACCGACCTGCGGATCGCCATCACCGACCGCTGCAACTACAAGTGCGTGTACTGCCGGACGGGTAACGAGGGCGCGCAGTACGCCGAACTGCCGTTCGCCGACTACGCACGCATGGCGCGGGTGTTCGCCGGCCTGGGGATCAAGAAGATCCGCATCACCGGAGGCGAGCCGCTGCTGCGCCGGGGTGTGGTGGGGTTCGTCGAGGAGTTGGCGGGCCTGCGCACGCTCGATGGCCGGCTACTGGATCTGGCCATCACCACCAATGGTCACCTGCTGGCGGAACTGGCGCAGCCGCTGAAGGACGCCGGCCTGCGGCGAGTCACGGTTTCAATGGACGCGGTCGAGCCCGAGCGCTTTGCGCGCATCACCCGAGTCTCCAACGGATTCCATCGGGTGCTGGCGGGCATCCGCTCGGCCCAGAAAGCGGGCCTCGAGCCGGTGAAGGTAAACTGCGTGCTGCTGCGCGGCTTCAACGACGATCAGATCGTCGAGTTCGGCCAGTTCGCCCGCGACGAAGGCGTGGTGGTGCGCTTCATTGAGTTCATGCCGCTGGAGGAAGACCGAGTGTGGTCGCCGAAGATCGTGGTCACGCTCGCGGAAGTGCTGGATCGCATCCGCACATTCCGGCCGCTGGTGGAGATCCCGCACAGCCGCAGCGAGACGGCGCGGCGCTACACCTTCGACGATGGCGTGGGCGAGATTGGCATCATCGCGCCGGTGTCCCAGCCCTTCTGCGGACACTGCAGCCGCGTCCGTGTGACCTCCGACGGCAAGATCCGCACCTGTCTGTTTTCGCTCTTCGATCACGACCTCCACGAGGTGATGCGCCGCGGCGGATCCGACCAAGACATGGCCGGATATGTCCGCCAAGTGATCGCGCAGAAGGAAGCGCGGCATCACATCGGCGAGCCGGGATTCGAGAAGCCCTCGCGCAGCATGGTGCACATCGGGGGCTGACGAACAACCTAAGTCGTCGCGGATGAACGCGGATCCTAACGCCGGCGACGGCGCCTGTCTTCCGAGCTTGCTTTGAGTGCAACCGCAATGCGACAATAAACCGATGGCAACAGGCGGCGGGGTCGAATTTGGCCCGCGCCGGCCGTACCAGACTGTGGCTTCAACAACCCCGTAGGTCGGGCCCGTTAGGGCAGTGGATCTACTGGAGCCGCAGGAATGCTTTCAACATCCCCGTTCCGGGCGCTCAAGCGCGCCGGGACTGAAGGCGGTAAGAGAAATGTCACTGGCAACAGCCTGCCGTTTGGACAACTATCTCGTCCTGCCCGATGTGTCGATGGACGATCGCATCACCGCCGCCAAGCAGGCGCTGGGGCGGGAGTGCGTCATCCTCGGGCACCACTATCAGCGCGATGAGGTCATCAGGTTCGCCGACTTCCGCGGTGATTCCTACAAGCTCTCGCAACAGGCCGCGCAGGCCGCGGGGCGATACATCGTCTTCTGCGGCGTGCACTTTATGGCGGAGAGCGCCGACATCCTGGGGCGCGCCTCGCAGCAGGTGGTCCTGCCCGACCTGAACGCCGGCTGCTCTATGGCCGACATGGCGGAGATCGGTCAGGTGGAAGACTGCTGGGAGCAACTGGTCGAACTGGGGATGACGTCGGACTCGGGCGAACAGATCACGCCCATCACCTACATCAATTCGACGGCGGCGATCAAAGCCTTCTGCGGTGAGCGTGGCGGGCTGGTGTGCACGTCGTCGAATGCCGCCGGTGCGTTTCGCTGGGCGTTCGCGAAGACGCCGAAGGTCTTTTTCCTGCCCGATCAGCACCTGGGGCGCAATACCGGTTACGCCATGGGCATTCCGCTCGCCGACATGGTCACCTGGGACCCGTATCTGCCGTTGGGCGGGATCACGCCGGAGCGACTGCGCAGTGCACACGTGATCCTGTGGAAAGGACACTGCTCGGTCCACCAGCGCTTCTTGCCCGAGCATGTGGACAACGTGCGCGCGCGCTATCCTGGCATCCGCGTGATCGTGCACCCGGAATGCCGCTGGGAGGTGTGCCAGAAGGCGGACGCGCTGGGCTCGACTGAGAAGCTCATCAAGCTGGTGGCCGAAGCGCCCGCGGGAACGAAGTTTGCCATCGGCACCGAGATCCACCTGATCAATCGCCTGGCCAAAGAGAACCCCGACAAACTGGTCATCACCCTGGACGATTCGGGCTGCCTATGCACCACCATGTTCCGCATTTCGCCCCAGCATCTCTGCTGGGCGCTGGAGAACCTGGTGGAAGGCAACGTGGTGAACCGCATCGTGGTGAGAGAAGAAGTAAAATACTGGGCGAGGGTAGCGCTGGATCGGATGCTGGAGATTCAGTGAGCTGCCGGCGAACAAAAACCTAGATCCTTCGCGACCGTTTCCCGCGCCGGAGAAAACGCGCGGGAGCCCTCGGTCGCTCAGGATGACAATCTCTTACTTATTGAAATGGCTGACAGGACGTTCACATTAGACGAAGCACAGGCGCTGGTGCCGGTGCTGGGGTCGCTGCTGAAGACGGCGATCGACGGCAAACAAGCCGCCGATCGCATCGAGCAGGAGTTCAAGGCGGTCTCCAGCCGTGTGTTCCTCAACGGTGGCACGCTGCTCGACGTGGCCCATCTAGCCGCGCGCAAGCGCGAAAGAGAGCGCCTGGTGCAGAAGATCAAAGACGCGCTGGCGGAGATCGAGGCCACCGGGGTCCTGGTCAAAGACCTGGAGATGGGCCTGCTCGATTTCCCCTGCGAGGTCGAGCACCGCACCATCCTGCTGTGCTGGAAGCTGGGCGAAACGACCATCGCCCACTGGCATGGCACCGACGAAGGCTACCGCTATCGCAAGCCCATCGACGAGAAGATCGCCAACGCGGGGAAGAAGCCAGGGAGTAGGGAGTAGGAGGCAGGAAACAGGAAGCAGGAAGCAGGGACCTATGCTCTCGCCACCTGCCTCCTAGGGTTTTTCTCCCGCCAGCCAGTGTGGTGTGAAATCGGAATTGGCCAGCCACTCGGCCGGGGCGATCATCTCCTCGATGGCCTCGCTGAGATGGGGGAAATCGATGTGCGCCAGATTATCGCTGGGGCGATGGTAGTCGCGATGCAGCCCGTAGCTTGACACGGTGTGCGCCACTACGCCTTTGCGCGCCAGCGGATAATTATCGGAGCGCTCGAAGAAGTGCTCGCCGGTGTGCGGGTCGGCGACCAGAGGCGCGGCGTGCGCGGCCAGCTCGCTGCCCAGGTCGGAGCGCTCATATCCGGAGAGCCAGAGCTTGTGCTTGGGGATGGCATCGTCGGGACGGCCGAGCATCTCGAACTCCAGCGCTGCCACGATGTGGGCGAGCGGCACCGGAGGGAACTCGCGGAAGTAGGTCGAACCCAGCCCGCCGCGCTCCTCGCTGCCGAAGAAGGCGAACAGCACGGTGCGCCGCGGACGCGGCCCGGAAGCGATGGCGCGCGCCAGTTCCAGCACGGCCGACACGCCGGAGGCATCATCGTCAGCGCCGTGGTAGATCACCTTGCCGTGGCTGGTCGTCTTAGTCCCCAGATGGTCCAGGTGGGCGGAGAAAAGCACCGCCTGATCGCGCAGGGCGGGATCGCTACCCTCAACCATGCCCACCGTGTTCCAGGTTTCGCCGGGCTGCACCGGGTTGAGCTTGGCTTCCAGGCGGATCGTCGTGCCGTCGGCAAGCGTCGAGAGCGTCTTAAAAGCGGCGGTGCGGACGACCACCATGCTCATCTCCTGGATGCCGCCTTCCTTCGGCAACGCCTTGATGCGCGGGGGAAGGTTGGGCAGGCGGCGTCGAGCATCCGACCAAGCGCCGGCGAGCGATGGGCTCTCGGGAATCAGGACCAGCGCGGCGCCGCGCTGCGAAATCTCATAAGCCTGCTGCCAGGCAGTGGCGTCATCCGTGGCAGTGAGCAGGACAACCGCGCCCGCCTCCACCGCGGCCTTGGGGTCGTGAGGATCGAGCTTCTGGAGCGGGCCGGAGATGGAAGCGTCACCCAGCCAGCGGACGGCGATCTCATTGCCGCTTGTCCAGCGCACGGTCTGGCCGCCGGAGTCGAAGCTGAGCACGGGAGGCGCGGCCAGCGAGCGGTACTCGAGTGCGACATGCTGCAGGTATCCGCCATTCTTGCCAGCGGGCGCTACGCCGTAGCGGCGCAGTTCGCTAGCGACGTAGTCGGCGGCCATGTGCTCCTGGGGAGTGCCGCTGCCACGGCCGGCAAGGGCGTCGCCAGCGAGATAATCCATGTGCGCCCGGATGGAGCGCGCGATATCCGGGAAGAGCGGGTGGGATGGAGCACTCTCCGGGCGGGCCGGCAGGGCCAGAACCAGCGCCAGAACTGGCCAGACAGCGAGAGCAACTCTTAGGCGTGACGTGGGTTTCATGCTCAAGGAATACGTGGACGGCCCGCGCGCGGGGTGGCCCTGGGGCAGTATACTTCTTGTCTAAGCTCCTTCACGGTGGATGCAGATTTGGTAGGATTCTCTCTTGGAGGTCGTCGGGATGGCTAATCGTGGGCGGTCGGGTCTGGTGTGGTTGGCTTTAGCCGTGGCTGTGTTCCTGCTGGTGGCAGGCTGCAAGGGATTCTTTACGAATCCCACACTGACCACCATCACGGTGGGAGCTAGCAATGGCAGCTCCTTCGTCAACGTTGGTTCCACCCTGCAGATGATAGCGACTGGTACCTTCAACGATGGCAGCACGGGCGCGGTTACCGCGACTTGGTCGTCATCAGCGAGCGGTATAGCATCGGTTAACGCCGGCACGGGCGTGGTTACAGGAGTCACGCCGGGAACGGCAACCATCACGGCCGCTAGCAGCGGGATTACCGGCACTGCGGGCCTCACTGTTTGCGGCAACATAACAGCCATCACAATCAGTCCGCTCAACCAGAACGATTTATTGTCGCAGCTGACCCAGCAGTTTACAGCTAAGGACCAAGCTGGCAACGACATCACTACCGCGGTGACGTGGGTCTCGACGAACACCGGGGTGGCTGCCTTCACCTCGGGCACACCCGGCTTAGCGAACCTTGTGGCGACAGGGACTACCACCATACAGGCGACTTCATGTTCGGTTATCGCTCAGACCACCTTCACTGTGTCACTAACGTAATAGTTTCCGATTCCTCGGACGCGATTGAAGATTGTGGCGGCAGCCATTACCAAATAGGGAAACTCCTGCCCTCAAACTCCTGCGGATGCCCGCTTGTTTGCTCCTTGGTTCATCTTCCCGCTGCTAGAATCGATTTTTTCTGCGAGGAGTGCGTATGAGCGAAGTACGCACCATTGGCATCTGCACCGGGGGCGGCGATTGTCCCGGGCTAAACGCGGTGATTCGAGCGGCGGTGAAGTGCGCGGTGCAGAAGTACGGCTGGCAGGTGATCGGCATCCGCGACGGCTTTGACGGGCTGATCTGGCCGGAGAAGTCGGTGCCGCTGGACCTGCAAAGCGTCAGCGGCATCCTGCCGCGCGGCGGGACCATCCTGGGCACCACCAATCGCGGCAATCCTTTCCAGTACAAGCTGACCGAGGACGGGAAGGAAGTGGTGCGCGACCTTTCGCAGCGTGCGCTGGACAACGCGCGCGCGCTCGGCCTCGATGCCCTGATCGTGGTGGGCGGCGACGGCACCCAGAAGATCGGCCTGGAGCTGTGCCGCCGCGGGCTGGCGGTGGTGGGTGTGCCCAAGACCATCGACAACGATCTCTCGGCGACCGAAGTCACCTTCGGCTTCGACACCGCGCTGCACGCCACCACCGACGCCATCGACAAGATCCATACCACGGCCGAGTCGCATCACCGCATCATGCTGGTCGAGGTGATGGGGCGCGACGTGGGATGGATCGCCCTGGAAAGCGCGCTCGCCGGCGGCGCCCACGTGGTGCTTATTCCCGAGATTCCTTTTCGCATCGACCGGATCTGCGAATTCGTTCGCCAGCGCGAGCAGCAGGGCAAGCGCTTCACTATCGTGGTGGTGGCCGAAGGAGTGAAGCTGCCGCCGGAGCTGGCGGAGAAGTGCGCGCAGGAACGGCGCATCTCGCCGCGCGCGGGCTCGGTGGCAGGACTGATCGCGGATGCGATCGGGAACTGCACCAAGCGCGAGACCCGCGTCACGGTGCTGGGACACCTCCAGCGCGGCGGGTCACCCTCGCCCTTCGACCGCATTCTCAGCACCCGCTTTGGGGTGGCGGCAGTGGACCTGATCGCGCAGGGCGGCTTTGGCCGCATGGTGTGCCTGCGCGGCGGGCGGGTGGAGGCGGTGGACATCGCCGAGGCGGTGGGCGCGATCAAGTGCGTGGATCCCAATGGCGAACTGGTGCGCACGGCACGCGCCATGGGGATGTGCTTCGGAGACTAGCGGGCTGAGGCGCCACGCTTGGATGGCGCGACGGCCAGGGATTTCGGCAGGTCAATGGGGCCCGTGCGTCGCCTGAGCACTCTGCCCTTCTTCCGCGTGCAAACGCGCCAGTGTGGCCGGGGCATCCGAGTAACCGGGGTCGGACCGGCTGCGCAGCAGCGCCGCGCGTTGTTCCATGACGAGGAGCAGGTCTGCGGCCTCCTTCAGTTGGTGGGCTCTGCGGTAGCAACGGACCTGTAGGCTCCACACTCTCCAGTATTCAGCGTGCAGTTCGCGCTGGCTTTGCCGTTTATATTCTGCGCTGTACCAGTCCACGGGGCGGATGCGCTGCAGCCGCCACTCGTCGGCCCGCAGGCCCTCCAGGGCCGTCGCCGCCACGCGGCTGGGTTCGCCATTTTGAAGGAAGAGTTTCTCGGCGTGCTCGATGAGCGGGCTGGGTTCGGGCAGCGGCGCCGGACGCCGCGCCACCACCGCTGCGGGGCAAAGGGAGAAGAGTTTTTCCCGTTCGAGCTTTTCTTTTTCGGCATCGTGAAAAGCTTCCGAGCCGTAGATTTCCGCCAGCGCGCGGTGGGCGGGCGCGAAATCCGGGCGTTCGGCCAGGATGCCGTTCAGGTACTGGAGAGCGGAGACAGTGTCTCGCCCGATCACGCTGCGAGCGAACAGGTAGCGGTACATCAGGTCGCCGGAATGCTCGAGGGCGAGATTCTGGTAGTCCTGGGTCAATTGCCTCAGGTGGCCCTCGATGCCGAACTGCTGGACGGCATCCTGATAGCGCTCATGGACGAAGCGGTCGCCCGGGTAACGCTCGCGCAACGCCTGGAAGGGAGCGACGTTGTGCTCAAACGCGGTGGGATCGGCAACGGGAACAGTGGCGGCCTTCTCCAGTTTAGCGCGGATCTCTGCAGCCGGCTCACATAGGCCCGGCTGCCCCGCCCAGGCGGTCGCGGAACTGAGAAGAGCGAATAGCATTAACCGAAGGAGCATTCCCGTCCTGTAATGGCGAAAAGAGGATCGCGGAGGGCAGTTGGCCTCCGCGATCCGGTCTCGAACCAAAGCTACAACGAGCGCAGGAAGTTCAAGATGTCCTGCTGGTCCGATGGACTAAGGCCGTTGAAGTTATTGATCACCTGGGTAGCTTCCGAGCCGCAGCCGGATCTGCCAGAGCCACGGCCATTGTTGCGTCCACTGCCCGAGCAGTCAGCATGCGCCTGAATCGCCTGCAGCAGGTCGCTGGTGCGTCCATCATGCAGGAAAAACAGCCGCTGCCCGACGCCCCACAGCGGCGCCGTGCGGAATTGATCCGGCCCCGCCGCCCCCTGGCTGATGCCATCCGCCAGACCTGAGCCCATGTGGTGGAGGGCAAAGTCAGAGTAAGGATGGTAGGTCACGTTGGACATGCCGGTGAAGTGCGATGGACCCGTGGTAAGAGTGGTTGAGTGGCACAAGGCACAGCCAATGCTGTTGAACAAGTTGGAGCCGTTGGTGGTTGAAGGAGTAGGAGAAGCCGGCGTGGGCGGCGCCGACAGCATCATGAAGTTGGCAAAATTCACCACGTCCGAGGACATGTCGGAGGCGTTCCCGGTGGTGCTTGTGCCGTTGTTGGGATTGAGGATATTGGTGTAGTCCTCGGGAGATCCGTTGTACACGCAGCCGGAGATGGCGGACCGCTCGTTGGGGAAGAGCTCGTTGGATACGCCCTGCTCCACGTTGTAGGCTTCGCCGGCAAAGATGATGAGCGACTTGTTCTGAGCTTTCCAGCCGAAGCGGGTGATAGTGCCGTCGTTGCCGCTGGTGTTGAAAGCGCCGCCGATGCCGAGCTGAGTCTTTTGGCTGATGGTAGACACTAAGTTGGCCCGCAAGGTGTTGTCCGGCGTCATCTCCACCAGGCCGAGGCCAAAGGTCGGAGTCGGAATGCGAAAGATCACATTGTTGGCGGCAAGCGCCTGGGCGAAGTTGGGCTGCGCCATACTGCACCCGACGGCATCGGTCCGGCCAGAAATGGTGAACAAACCATGCACGCCGCCATCCGGCGAGCCATTGTGGTTACGCACAAAGCGCGCCTCGCGCACCGGCCCGTCGGCGGTAATGAATGAGGGAATGATGTTCTTGGCCTGGTCCAAGGTGGCCAACGCCACTTGCGGATTGGGAACCGGATTCTGGGGACTGGTTAAGCCGGGGCTGCTGCCGCCAATGAACGGCTGCGCGTGACACTGCGCACAGCTATTGCCATTGAAGGTGGGTCCCAAGCCGGTGCCGTTTTCCCCAGGAATGGTCCCCGCGACGGAGTCCACTTCCTGGAAGCGCAGCAACGCTTGGCTGAAGAAAGTCTGCTCGTAGGCTTTTAGGGTCGGATATGCACCACCCGCTGCCGCCGCACCGCCACGCGGCCCGGGATCGTGCTGGGCACGAACGGTTCCGGTCAGGACCGCGAGCAGACTGAGGCACAGGGTTGCTGCAAGTAGGTTCTTGAGTCGCATTTTCCTTCACTCCTTGGTTGGGGCTGAAGCCCCCACATCACTTGAGTTAGGACAAAGCGGCGCTTACCGGCAGCCGAAAACGAAGTGGCAAGGTTCTCGTCGGCGCGAGATCTGGATCGCCTCGTGGTATGGAGCCAGAGTGAGGCCGAATCGGAATTCCGTGCAGATTCCCGAAGTCCAGGGGTGGCGCGCAGAGGACACGGGCTGAGTACGGTCCACGGGACGTTGGTCAAAGGGGCAATGGACTAGACATCGGCCAAGAGGACATCACATTGAGTGGCGCTCGGCCGCACATCGTTACGGCCGATTCTGAGAAAACGGTGAACTCCATGCTTCAACCGCAGCCACAGCGCAAGGCTCGCGGGCGACATAGCGATGGATCATTTCCGGGCCGATGTTCAGCGACTCGCCGCGGCCCTTGCTGCTGCCGTACTGGCTGGGATCACGCGGTGTGCAGCGCGTGAACAAGCGGAAGGCGCGTCCGCGGTTGATGAACCGTCCCTGCCCGGAACGCTCCAACTCCTTGGCCACCGCCAGGGTGATGTATTCGTCAGGATCGTCGGCTGAATCCTGGCCCTGATAATAGGCGCCCAGGATCACATCGTTTTTGGGCACACTCCGGCCCTCCCTCTGGTGCAAACCCATTTTCCCGAGTTGCTGTGGGACGTGCCTTGTGGATTGCGCGAACAATCGCACAGGCTCACTTCCCGGCTTGCGGTGGGAGCTGCCTTGTGGATTGCGCAGACAATCGCACAGGTTTCATCCACAATGCAAGAGAAATTTACAATCCGGATGCAATGTCTCGCGCAACAAAAATGGGCACACTACAAATGGGGAAATCTCAAATCGGTGCGGGTGAAGCTGGTCGGAAGCAGACGCTAGAGTTCAGGATGAAGGTCATCTCCGAGGACACGTGGATGAAAATGGTGTGGGACATGTTTGCCTCACATCGCCAAGCGGGGTATATTACGGAATCCGAATGTGGGGTATGCGCTCGGTCGTGAAAATAGCGGCGCTGCTGTGTCTGCTGCTGACCTTGTGGTCGGCAGTGGCGGTGGTGGCGCACCACCATGCGAACAGCGCGGAGTCGGTGACGTGTCCAGTCTGCGTGGCCGCACGAGCCGTCGCGGCAATCGTCCCTACCAGCGCGCTGAAACCGGTCTTTGTTCAACTCTCCACGGTGCGGGTGCAGTCGAGCCCCGCCCAATACCGCCTCCCCGTGTTCGCTCGCAGCGGGCGAGCGCCTCCTGCCGATCAGGGTCCGACAACCGAGTCCGTTCTTTCGTCCTAACCCTGATTCTCTCTTCTCGGCAGGAGGAAGCTCGACATGCATTCTTACAAGTGGCAGTCCTTGTTTATTGGTGTGGTGTTGGCGCTCGCTCTGTCTCCGGCATCGGTTGGCGCGCAATCCACTGGAACTTCGGGCTCGATCAGCGGCACGGTGGCAGATTCCTCGAATGCTGTGGTCCCGAAGGCAACCGTAGAGATACGCAATCCGGTCAGCGGTTTTTACCGTTCGACGACGACAGATAGTTCCGGCAAGTTCAGTATTT